>Ga0206897_1008_pt1 | contig 59169 bp, 75 predicted proteins | sample Alteio_BWOrgHeat_49_FD_152972 | JGI IMG/M metagenome (GOLD analysis project Ga0206897, IMG submission 152972) | Enriched cells from forest soil in Barre Woods Harvard Forest LTER site, Petersham, Massachusetts, United States -... | ecosystem: Environmental > Terrestrial > Soil > Temperate forest >... | reverse complement strand
AACTCTACTACACCTTCACCGCAATTTCTTCCAAGAAATATGGCTCAAAATGAAATATGCAACAATGATTCAAACACAACTAAAACTGTCAATGGCATGAGCCTTGATGATATCATTATTGACTGCTCTGGACCTGCAACAATAAAGACAGAGTATGATGTGGCAAAAACCGATTCATCCTATGTCATACTAGGATATCGCGCAAATTCAACATCAAACTTTGATTCCCAGCTTGCAGCATTTGACGGCATGCTTGGAACACTCCAGATTGCAAATGCCGCAGGAGCACCTGCAGTACCTGAATTTCCAACACCAATTGTTGGATTGGCTGTAGCAATTATGATTGGAACGGTTGTCATATTGGGCCGATCTAAAATCATGCCAAACCAAATGTAATTCTGGATTATATCATCAAAGTGACTTTTGCGGCCCGCATGCCACATCGCTCATCTCTTTTCCATCGTAAAGATCCTTTACTGCATTTACGTCACAGTCTGAAACAAATGGAAAGTTTGTCTCAATGATATAGTGCATCAGGTCTTCTTGGTCAGTTGAATGTCCAAGACCTAGTGCATGGCCAAACTCGTGTCTTATCACTGCACCAAGTCGCTCTGGAGACATGTCATTTACATTGTAAATTGTTATTGATGACTTTAGCGTCTCTTGGCCATCAGTGATGGACTTGGTATACCCTGATAGCCCATCTGGGTTTTCAAGGGTTGACAGGGATATGGTAATGTCTCCCTCTTCACTTGGTGATTCAATTATGTTGAATTTAGTTGGGATGTGAAATTTTGTCTTGTCACTTTGCATGTTTTGGATTGCACCCTGCCAGCCCTTGTAGTATACTGAAACAGTACCAACAGGTCCCCTGTCAAGCAAAGAGTTGTCTATCTTTACAGACTCTTCTGAAAGTATTGCATCCTTGATGGCATCTATTTTTTCTTTTGAAACTGTATTTGCATTTAATATGTTGATGATAAGGGGCTGATCATTTACCAGGTGCCATGGCTTCCATGTATCCACCGTACTGCCTTGCAGATTCTGTATTAGATATTGGGTTTTGAGTGGACCTGTATTGGAATTGTAAAATGACTGGAGATCACTTGGAACATATGAAATAAAGATAAACATTGCAAGGCCAAGCGCTGCCACTATTGTGACATTTCGCAAAATTTTATTTTTGCGCGGCTCACTCTTCAATAGTTTGGCTAAAACTTTCTTGTCTTCTCGGAGCTCATTGATTGTCTTTTCTTTTTCTGAAATGTCATGCTCAAGATGTGTAGTGTCTGTCTTCATCTCATCCATGCGTTTTTTGAGCTCAGAGTTCATCTCTTTGAGAAGGGTCTTTTGAGATACTAGGTCATCAAACAACTCTTGCTTCATCTATGACGCCTTCCTCATGGTGGATAATTTCTCAAGTATGTGCATTATTTCGTCAATGTCATAAGGTTTGTAAACTATAGCCGATGCGTCAAGGGCAATCAACTTGTCATGTGTAGCAACTGTCATGTCTGCTGTTACCATTATTACAATTGCATCTGGCTGGACTTGCTTGATTTTTTCTAACCCGTATATTCCATCATACATTTCCATCATGACGTCTAAAAATACTGCATCTGGCCTGAGTTTTTTGTACAACTCTACTGCCTCCAACCCATTATGTCCAGTGCCAATTACTTTGATGCCTTTGATCTGCAAAAAATCACACAGTACAGAAACCGTATCTCTGTCATCATCAATTACTATAACTGTAATAGGATTGTCATTACTGGCTGTATTGGAATGAGAAAAAACTTTCATCAGTTATATGCAATATTGAATATATATTAGCTGAATTTTGTTTGGTTTGAACAAACTAATTTTTATCGACTTGATATAAAATAAAACATCATTATCATATATTCCAAAAACTAGGCTTCTTTTACAAATATGGTAACAAAATGCACTCTATCTTTATTAAAACGACTGTGACATTATCTTGTTATTGAACAGTGACCAGTGCTACAACTTACTTGGCCTAAGAAAAGGCGCATCTATACCTGAGATAAGGGACGCATATCGCAAACTGGCACTAGAGTATCATCCTGACAAAAACAACTCTGCTAGAGATGGTGTAAAATTCAAATTGATAACAGAGGCTTATCAGACCCTGCGTACTGGCAAACCCGATGCTGGCAGCAATTCTGGAACGGTATCCCAAAATCCGGCAAGTAGAAACACTGGATATAAAGTCCAGTCACGGAATTTCTATCAAAATATACTTTACAATATTATTGGTTACACCCAAAAAATAGGCTATCTCAAAACCATCTATCGATACATGTCAAAGTCTGAACCAATCATTCTGGTATACTATGGGATGGTACGAAAACATGCTATCCTGCCAATGTATCGTTTGATGCGATTCTCATTTGTCCGTGCTGACTCTCTCATCTTTCACGTATCCTACAGGGGTCTGGTAAGGGGCTTGCTACGGTATCTTGGCCTGCATTCATAGGCTATACGAACAAATTCATGGTTAATGCGACTGGAACTCGCGGTATTTTTAAATAGAAAAGGCGTTATTCAAATTCTAATGCAATATAGTGCCAAAACCATGCTGCTTGCAATGTCTATCGTGGGTATAGTGATGACACTTGTCATAGGCCAGATGGTACCAGTTTTGGCACAATCAATTCCTACATCAAGTAATTTGGTTAAACGAGACATGTCTGTGATGGATGATCAACATACCACTGCACTATATGGTAACGACAAAGTTTGTGGAGATCACTTGTGTGCACCAGGCGAATGGTCCAAGCTACAAGCAAACCTAAACCAAGCACAAATTACACCTTCCAAAGTAATTCCAACAAAGACAGTATCAGTATCATCTAATGTTACAACTACGGTATCAACAAACTCTACTTTGCCTGTTCCACCTCCAAAACCAATAACATCACCTCCTGCACCAATTCCAACCCCGCCACCTGTACAATCTTCTATCTGTGTTACAGTAAAGGCAGCTCTTGCAAACTCTACCATATCAGCTGATGTTGTTACAAAAGTAATGTCTGATCTTGGTTGCAACAAATAACTTTGTTAAAACTCTGAATATATACAAATTACGACTAGTTTGTTTTTTCTGAACATACAACATGTATTGTTGTAGATTAGTTATAATGATATAATGTCCGGTACACATGGTAAAACCAAGATGAGGCCAACAAAAGAATCTGTACTAAGGCCTACTGGTAGGAAAAAGAATATCCAAAATGATCAAACCTATTATGATGCAAATTTTTCTTCCATGTCTAGTCTTGACGGTATCTCAAAACAAAACTATCAGGATTTGTATGATAAAACACCATGTCTTCTGCGCTCTACTACTGCTGATGGGAAAATCTTTGCGTGCAATGAATTTTATGCAGAAAAACTCGGATATCAAAAAAATGAGGTTATGGGCATGTCCATCTTTGAGCATACTGCTGAAAAAAGCATCAAAAGCCTAAGGAGTGAGATGGAACGCTGGAAAGTCACTGGTAAAATATCAAACGTAGAGATCTGGATGAAACGAAAGGATGGCTCCACATTTCCTATTTTACTGACTGGAGCAAGCTTGTATGACAAGAATAAAAAATTGATTGGAAGGACATCTGCACTAGTTGACCTGACAGAAATACACAAGGCAAGAAAAATGCTTGATTCACACCAGGGTCAAATAAAAAAACAGATTGACGAACTCAAAAAATCAAACATGCTTCTTGTCAAGACTGAGCAAAAATACAGGGATTTGTATGAAAACTCACCAGATCTTCTGCGAACCATAAACTTGGAAGGAATAGTCCTTGACTGCAATAACTCGTACTGCAAGTATCTAGGATATGCAAAAAAAGAAGTGATTGGAATGTCAGTGTTTGATTTTGTGGCAACCCAAAGCACGGATGAATATGTAAAGTCGTTTGAAACGTGGAAGGATACTGGAAACGTACTAAATACAAAGGTCTGGTTCAAAAGAAAAGATAATTCTGAATTTCTTGGATTGATAAACGCCACCAACTTGTATGATTTTGATGGAAAACTAGTTGGAAGCAATACCACTATACGGGACATTAGCGATTTGCATGAAATAAAAAAAACTCTAGAAGATAATGAAAAGAAGCTAAAACAGAGAAACGAAGCGCTCACTACAGCATATGACCACCTGCTTGAGACCGAACAGAGGTATCGTACTCTATATGAAAAATCCCCTGATCTTTTACGCACAATTGACTTGTCTGGAAATATCATTGACTGCAATGATGCATACTGTTCGCATCTTGGTTATTCGAGAGAGGAAGTTATTGGCAAGTCACTGTTTGTCCATGTGGCAGAAAAAAGCACCCGTGATCTCCAGGATGCAATAGCGCAATGGGATAGAACTGGTTTTATTGAAAACAGGGAAATCTGGCTCCAGAAAAAAGATGGTGATGTATTTCCCACGTTGCTTCTCTCAACTAATCTCTATGACACAAATGGCAACCTGACTGGGCGCATTGGTGCACTACGAGACATGTCCATCATTTATAACGCTAAAAAAGAGATTGAAGAACACAAAACAAAAAGGCTCTCTGCAATAGGGGAACTCTCTGCCCGTATAGCACACGATCTTAGAAATCCACTGTCTGTAGTACACAACACTCTTGAAATAATTCAAATTCAAAACCCACACTTTGCAAAAAGCAACCAGGAAAAATTTGCCAGAATTGAGCGCGCCATAAAAAGAATGACTCACCAGATAGAGGAGGTGATGGATTATGTTGTGCCGCATCCACTGACTCTCCAAAATACTTCCTTGCTTGACATTCTAAAATCTGCAGTATCAAATGTAAAATCAGTAGGAACAGAAATTCACCTGCCTCAAAATGATGTAACCATGATGTGTGATTTTGAAAAGTTAGAGATTGTCTTTACAAATTTATTACTAAATGCAACCCAGGCAATGAACAACTGTGGCAACATTTACCTTCGAATAAAAGAAGGCGTGATAAATGATCAAAACAAAATCTTTGCAACAGTTGAAATCGAAGATACCGGCCCTGGTATTCCAAAGAGTTTGTTGCCAAACATATTTGATCCATTGTTTACAACAAGGCAGATAGGTACAGGACTAGGTTTGGTAAGCTGCAAAAATATTGTAGAAAAACATGGAGGCTATATTGATATCAAAACCGAGGTCAACAAGGGTACAACATTTATCATAAATTTACCAAAATAAATTTTAATCATTTTGCGCCTAATGAGAGTCATTTTATTGCGTATTGTGATAATTTCTCAGCAAAATCTAAAAACATTGTAATTTAAAACTCTGTGTGGGTATATCGTATCTCATTTTTGGTATTGCATGTATTGCAGCATTGACAATTGCACCAAATGCACTGGGTGTTGCAAGTTCTGGTAAAAACATTCTACTTGACCAATTTCATCTCAAGGTAAACCAAACAGCTTCCGAGCCTGAAAACATCAAAGTCAAGTTTCTTAATGTAACTGACGATTCAAGATGCCCATCTGGTGTTGCATGCATCTGGCAAGGAAAATCCACAGTTGCGGTCAATGTGATAAAAAATAACCAGGATATGGGAAATTTTAGTTTGGTAAGCGGTCTTGGAGACGGCAACGCAACCGTATCTATCCCAGGTGGTTATTTCTTGCAGATAACCAAAATTGAACCATATCCAACAAGCGGTACCAAGATCCCACTTGCAAACTATACAGCTACATTTGCATTATCAAAGGCTGGATTGATGTCTCCTCTGCAGCAATTCCGGTCTGGAACAAGTGCACAGCAGGTAGAGTGCAATGTAGGTTTTGAACTTGTCATAAAAGCAGAAGACCATTCTCCAGCATGTGTTTCACATCATGGCGCATCTGTACTGGTGAGTAGAGGTTGGGCAATTGCAACCAATTCGCCTTAATTCTTTTTTATAATGCTAGTCCCCTTCTGGGAACTGGTAAAATGTGGGCATGCCTTGTGGAACATTTCCATACACTAGAACAATCTCATCATGTGGGTTCATCTTTGTACTGCTCAAGTCTGTGCTGACCAAGTTTCCGTTTACAAAAATTTCTGGTCCATTTGTATCTGTGGGAAATCCTTTTCCTGTTGATTTCCAAACGTCAAAAAATTCTCCTAGTGTAAAGTCTCTTTGTTTGGGTGATTCCATGTGAATTATGCCATCAGGTGTATGGGTGTGTAGCCAGTACAGACATGTATTTTCTATTCCTATCTGGGCAGGAACCTGACTGTGCTGGCCATCGACAAAAATATCCAAGTGTGCATGAATGTGGTATGTTGTGTATTCCTGTGTTTCACATGGTATGCCGTTAATTGATGCAAAGTTACTGTCAACTGTATTGTCTGACTTGTATGTAGTGTAAGCTACTACAGCCACTATTGCAGCAATGACTCCTAGTACAATGAACTTGTTTCTACCCGAAGACGGTTTTGTCTTGACTTCTTTTTGATGGTCCTTGTCTTTTTTTATTTTAGTCATAATGCTGTCTAGTACACATTTTCAAATCAAGTATTAATATATTTCAACATGGAAATTAGTTGATAGATAATCTTTCATGGCTTAGACCATCCTGTCGCTTTTATTGTAAAAATACATGATGCCAAGCCCTACTAGTGTGGATAAAGTTGTTACAGTAAACCCAATACTGGGAAATGAAATCATAAGCGGCATAAGTGATGTCCTTCTTTCTATCATGTTGGCTGCAATGCCCAAAAACAATGACCTGAACATTACTTTATCATCCCCCTAAGCTGCTCAGGGGTTGCGTTCATGATCTCATCTTTGGTGTATCGCCTGTTCAATTTCTTGTTGATCAATACGATACTCATTCCTCTTGGTATCTCTCTTCTTGAACTCAAAAATCTCAGGTACTGCTCCTTTTCGTCATTTGTGCAAAATACTGTCTCATAATTACTAGAAACCCAAATTTCTTCAAATGCTTCGTCACTCATGCTTAACATGGCCTAACTACGCTTGAGAATCTATAAGGAATTGCGACACATTGTTCAGTAACATAGTTATCTTTGCTATATGCACTCTTGATGCATCTTGCCAAGTATGACAGAGCAGAGACTTTAGTGAATTTATCTTTTAGTAAGGAATCCTACGTTTCTCTTTTAATCTTAAACTGGCATATTATAACCAGGCAAACGGGCAGATCTCTTGTGAGGAACCAGAACCCAGATCCATCCCCATATCATGTGAACCTGTTTGCCCTAATGATATCTTATATCCAGTACATGGTATATTTTGTATAATGCCTGACCTTGACGATTTGACAAAGGCAAAGATAGTTGCACTAATTTTAGATAAAAAAACAGAACAGGCACTAGACTATCTAAGCAAGTTGTATAAAGTTGACACTCCGCAAATCGTGGTTGGTACAATAAAAAAGAAACGAAGAACAGTCTATGCTGTATATGTTGTACAAGAAAAAAAGATCTACGCATTAAACTCTGAGATATTTTACAACCCGTTTGTTATTTTGCACGAGTACTATCACCATATACGCTCAAAGCATGGAACCCACAGGGGTTCTGAAAAGCGCGCAAACATGTATGCTCAAGAGTTCATCGACTCTTACACGCTCATCGTGGAACAATTAAATCAAAAAACACGCGTGTAAAATAAAAATAACATTTTTCTCCAAAGTCTTATCTTGCAGCTTTTCTTAAAACAAGGATATGACACATGTGATGATATCTGTAATGCTTGTTGTGATATCAAGTTGTGCTGTTCTAATTGCAAATGCATACGCAACTGATGCAAGCTACTCGCCTATTGTTATATCGCGCAGTGATTCCAGTCCACAGATAAACATTGTAATTCATGCACCTGATTTTAACTCTAATCCTTATGCAATTGATACTATTGGAGAAGATGGAAGCAAGGTCACAATATCTACAAGAGAGTCAAGCATCCCGTATAGATTGGTAGAGACAGGGCCTGATACGGGAGACTTTGCAGGCTATGTCATATTGACTTCATCAACATCCCAGTGCTCCCCAGTATGCGGACCAACAGATGGATTCTTGGCAGCAGGAGGGGATGATGCAGTCACGGTATCATTTACGTATGCTGATGGGAGTACAATCTTCACCTCATCGTATGGCCAAGCTCCTGTAAGCCATAGTACAGTGCCTGAATTTTCTTTTGCAGGACTAGGACTGCTTGCAGGCATGGTATCTCTGGTATTAATCTCCAAAGCGAACTTTATACGATGAAAACATATCCGTTTAAAACATGGACAACAAAAAGAATCTAAAAAATGCGCAATGCAAAAGGTGTCTAAATAAATTCATGCAAAAAGAAATCTATACAATTCAACAGTTCCAGTATCGCAAGTCTCCTACATGTGACTGGACAAAAGAGTTCTTTTCTGGACTACAAATTGGCGAATGGGATTCTTTTTGTGAAGATTGTGTCAACTATTATGGAAAAATCTCAAATGATGCCTGAATAAATTCTAAAAAATAATTTATTTCAAGTGGTCATCCAAAAAAGATATGGTCTTGTTCCATGCATCACTTGTTTCCTTGGGGGCATAGTTTGCACCTGATGGATTTGCAAATGCGTGTCCCAGTCCGGGATAAATGTAAATCTCGTTTTGAACTCCAATGGTATCAAGATCAGACTTGAATTCTTTAATTTTATCTAGTGCATTTGATTGGTCCTTGTCACCATAAAATCCCAGGACAGGCCACTTGATTGCAGATAGCTTGGTGATGTTTGTAACTGGCTGGCCGTAATAGAGTATGGTTGCGTCAACCTTGTTGCCGCCTAGGGCATAGTTTAGAGACTGGCTTCCTCCAAAACACCAGCCAATTGTTGCAATCTTGGTTGCGTTATAGTTATACTTTAGAATATTTACAGCTGAGCCAATGTTTGCCATCCCTTTTTGTTCATCAAATGAAAGCAAGAGTTGTCTTGCACCCTCTGAAGTTGTGGCAACTTGTCCTGCATACAGGTCCACTGCAAGAACAATGTATCCATGTGAGGCAAGCCCCCTTGCCATGCTCTTGATGTTGTCATTTAGACCCCACCACTCGTGAATCATTACAACTCCTGGAAAATTGCCCTTTTGAGTCGGCTCTGCTAGATAGCCTGTAGCATTTTCATATTTTACTGGACCTGTCTTTATCTCAAGAGGGCCGCCAGCAAACATGTCCGAGTTCTTGGTTCCTCCAGTGGTATAATCTGGCAAGACATGGATTGCCCACCCGCGCTCAATCAATATTGGTTCACTGCTCTGCTTTACACAGATTGGACTGCCGTCACTTTTTTTCATGACTAGAAGCAAACTGTTTGGGCAAATGATTTGGTTGATGGGTATGTGCATCTTTGCTTGCTGGAGTGGCGTAGGAATTTTTTGAGTAGAACTGTTGCCATACTGGATTGTATATGATGATGCTAGAACAATTATCAAAAGAAACACAACAAGTTTCTTGAGCATAAAAATACCAATACACAAATTATAATTTAAACTTGATACACTGTAGCAGATCAAGTGATAAATTCTAAAAATTGCAGTAGTGCTCTGTTTACACCATGTATTTCATATTGTACCTAATTCTATATGGGCAAGGCTCTAAGCATGTGATTGTATCATAATACCATGACATCAAATGAATCAGAAGAGATTGCAGAATCTGTAACTTCCCACACTGAAACAATTCAAGAAGTCAAAGAAGACACCATTGATACAGCAGACGACGAAGAAACTCCAGAACTAGAATAGATTTTCTATTTATTTTTTCATTATATTGATACAGTATACGTTTTGAAAACTGGCACTAGTCTCTATGGCTACTAGTCTTATATGCAATCAAGTGTATATACTCCCATGTCTCAGACTGCACAATATCTAGATAAAATTCTAGAAAATGTAATGCACACTGACAAGCAGATTCGATATGCCACAATCTTTGACAATGCTGGAAAAGAGATAGTAACTAGCATACGAAAGGGAGTAGAGCCATTCCTAAATGATGAGGATACCAAAGAGACATTGCTCTATGCTGCAAATGCCTGGAAGATTCGCAGAACCTTTGCGCCAAAAATTGGCAAAGGCAGGTATGTATTGGCAGTATATGACCAGCTAAGAAGACTGACAATGCCTATTGGAGACAAGTATCTCTTAATGGTGACATGGGGAATTGATGGAGGCTCTGCACAAATTATCGAACACCTGGAAAACATGTTTTCAGGTGACCCAACAAAAGATTGGTAATTGACCAAAAACTAGAGTTCTAAGATCTGTCTACTGGAAGTAATTCCTTGATATTTTTTGGCAATGTTATGGTAAATGTAGTGGGATTGTTTGATGCACGTATTGTACCGTGGTGCTGCTCGATTATGTTCTTGCAGCTTGGCAGGCCAAGGCCAGTTCCATGCTGCTTTGTGGTAAATAATGGCTCAAATATTTTGGTTAGCAGATCATCTGGAATTGCAGGGCCTGAGTTTTGAACCTGGATCTGAATCTTGTCGTCTCTTCTTTCAATAAACTTGATTGTAATATCGCCCTCTTCTTTACCAATGGACTGGATTGCGTTTGTTATCAAATTGTAAAATACGGATTCTATTTTTGCAGCGTCAAACTTTAGTATGATATTATCTTGTGGCAATGTTATTTTTATGTTTGAAGGAATCTCGATTGTAGAAATTGAATGATTGATTACTTTGACCAATGAATTATTTTCCAAATACAACGATTGGGTCCTTGCAAAGTTTAGTATGTCATTTACCATTCGATTCATGCTAAAAACAGAGCGGTCCATTCTTGCAAGGTGTTCCAGGATTCCTGGATTGATTTGATCCTTGTATTTTATGTTTATCAGGTCTATTGAATTTTTGATAATTGCCATCGGGTTTCGAAGATCATGGCTAATGTTTGAGCTCATTTGGCCCAGAGTTACAAGTTTCTCAGTCTTTATGGTTTTTTCAGTCTTGATTTGGCTAACTTTATTGATAAAATCACACTTGAAGCCTGCTGCCTCATGGTGTTTTAAAATAGATTCTTTGTCTGGCGCGTCCAGTACACAGTAAATCTTGTTCTCGCTTTCACTGTGAAATAATTCTAGGTAAGTCACTCCAAACTCATCGTGCGATAAATTGACAAGTCTTTCCATGTCCTCCTGGGTTAATGCTTTGGAATCATGACCGTCGATAAAGGTTGGCAATTAAAGTATGGACCGAAATCTTTCATAAATACTTTGAGTATCATGTATTGTCCGGTATCAAAATGAAAAGGCGCATAACAGATTTCATGTCTAATATGATCCTTGATTTTGTTTTGTAATTGCCAAGTGACTTGCTAGATTTATGATGATATAATATCTTGATAATCTATTTGAAAAAATCAGTCTGGAAACAATCTTGTTATTAAAATAGACCTTGCTTGATGATACCTTACATGAGTAATGCTGATCATAATTCCTGGTATAGTACAGGAAATGAAAGTGCCAAGGAAGGAAATAATGAAGATGCACTAATTGCATATGACAAAGCCCTTGAGCTTGACCCAAATCATGTCAGTGCCTGGAATAACAAGGGAATTGTCTTGGCAAGACTGGGGCGATTCGAAGAAGCCATTTCGTGCTATGATAGGGCAATTGAGTTGAATTCCGAGTACGCAAATGCCTGGTACAGCAAGGCAAACGCACTACGAAATTTTGGCCAGTCGCTAGTTGACAAGGCAAATGATGATCGTACAAATGCGCCTAAACTGGTAAATAGGTCAATTGCATTATTTGATTCTGCTGACAAGTGCTATGACAAAGGGGACATCATCTCAGGAAAAAAACGTGAATCTTGAAAAGATCTGCAATGATATCATGCAGTCAGATAAAGACATCACACTTGTTGCCGTCTCATACAGGACAGAATCCAGTTTCAAAGAGCGGGAAGGCGTCAAAAGTCTTCAAACCAAAGAAGAGATAGAAAAATCACTGGCTGATGCTTCATTGCGATGGGTGACTCGAAGATCACATCGGACACTTGGCGAGCCGCTTTATGCAATGGCAAAATATGAAAAAGTAAAACGCATAACCGCTCCGCTTGGAAGATATGGAATAATTTTATGCGTACTGCTTCCAAGCTCTGACGCAGAAAAGATTGCAACAAAAATAATAAAACTCGTCAAGAAATATTCTGATTCTTAAACTCTCAAATATTTTATTTCATGCTGGGTATCATCTATCCGCCATAACCAGAGTTTCCAACAAAGTTTGCACTTGTGGGGGAACGATATTGTTTTGTCATGTTGATTCCCTGATCTGTTGTTACGCGCACTTGATTTAGATCACTTCCATCTGGAGGGGAAAGCGATATCTTTTCTCCGGGGCCAAGTGTTGGTATAGTATCTGATTTTGCAGTGCCGCCATAATATACAACAACATTGGTCAGGGCATCAGTGCCTGTATTTTTGATGGCAACATGTGTCTCAGTTCCCATCTCGTCTTTTACTATAACTGGATCAATAGAGATGCTATATTTTGCAGATGTTGGAATTATTGGCAAAAAACTTGACACCAAAAATATGGTCACTGCAACAAAACATACGCCTATTGCTATTGAAAGAACGGGCTTTTTCAATTAGTATAGTATGTTGTCTAAAATATTTCAATTCTACTGTTAGGGGCAACTATTGTTTTTGAACTAATTTGAATAATCTATAATAAATGGCAGCAAGCCAATTTTTGCATGTCTGTAAATATCTCACTGCCAAATTTTATAGAATGCAAGACCATTCTCCCAAACGCATGCTGGGTTGAGGCCCAAAATGACCAAAAGGATGCAATTCTCTTGGTGTCAGTACCATGCGAGGATGCCTCGTCTATCATAACCATAGACATGAATGGAAAACGAAGCGAGATGTGTTTTTCGATAGGCTCTGTTGTAAAAATTGAGGACAATAAATTATACTATAATAAAAATAGACTAGAAGACTGTGACGCTGAAGAGTAATCTCTAGAACCTTATACCGCAACGCGGGTTTTGCACTTGAATCTGGTTGCAATCATGCATGCAAAAAATATCACAAATGTTATGTTTACAATCAGCGTAAATGGATTTGCAAGCGACTCTTGAAGTGTTCCATATGGTAATGGGTTGCTCCAAAATGCCCCAGCAGAAAAATAGAGATTTTGCCAGTATGACATGGCAGTGACAGCATGTGCAAATAATGCAAATGCCACAAAACCAATCTGGATTTTTTTATTTGTTATATCTCTTGTAAAACTCCAAAACCCATATGATGCAATAATTATGATTGAGATCAAAAATGGCAGCATGTATCTCTCAAGTGAAAGGTCTCTTGCAATCATCAGTGTGGTAAAAAATGTGCTGACAAACCAAATCAAGATGAGCAATTCTGGAATACAGTCCTTGAATTTTCGTATTTTTTGAATTATACCTCCAAGTCCGACAAAGAAAAAGACAGTCAACGGTATGCTAGAATTAGTTTGTGGATTGTTCCATGTGATATTAAAAGTAGAGTTGGGATATGCTCCAGGTATTGTATGTACAACAGGGCTTGGAAATAGTGTATAATGGAAAAGCAAGAGCATTCGGGTAGGCTCTAGTCCTTGTATGGTAGGATATGCAATAAACCAAACATCTCGGTTATAGTTGTCCATGTCAGACTTGATAGTTACAATCTGGTGAACCGGATTTTGGTAAAATCCGGGCTCTGTTAGCAAAAAACCAAGTACTGCAACAAGGAAGAATGCGGCAATTGTCAGACTGATTTTTAAAACAAGTCTCTTGCCAATCCGTGTTCCTTGCGGTCTCTGCGATATGCCATTTAATAGAATAACACCTGCAAATAAAATTGAAAATTCAACAGATAACAGCTTTGAGGTAAACGCGCATCCAAACGCAAGGCTGCTCAATACAAGATATCGTATCTTAAGATGCCCTGTTTTAAAAGAATAAAGCAAGAGCAACAATGCCAGCATGCTAAAGAAAATGTAGTGGACCTCGGTCATTATTGTCCTGCTGTACCACACCCACAAATTATAGAACATGAAAAGAAGCGAAAAGACCAGTCCGACATTTCTGTTAAAGAGAATCTTTCCTATACAAAATATAATTACTATAGTCAACGCGCCAAATATTGGCGAGAGTGTACGACCTGCAGCCATCTGCTGTATGGTTGGTGCATCATGAAAATTATAGCAAGTAAACCAGTAGCAGGACCAGTCGTAATAGTTGCCAGTGTCCTGGTGCTCAAGGCTAAGGGGAAGGCCAATGAGAATCATGCGAAGCGGACTGTATGTTGCACCATGTGCAGGGATGTGGTGCAGCAAATTGCAATTGTCAATTGATGTAAGACACGCGTTGGCAATGTCCCCGATGTTAATCAAGTGGATATAGTTTCCAGCCCACCCAAGATAGTTTATTTCATCACCATGTCGCGGCTGTCCTTGTAAATTATACGAATACATCAAAGTGGCAACAAGAAATAGCACAAGAGGAATTGCATATCTTGCTCTTGATCTGATGGAACAGGTTGAATTCTTGGACACATCCATGTCTTTTCTTTGTTTTTTGTAATTGATTGATATCTCTATCTGTTTGACTTGCTAGAAAGATTATCAAATAGGCAAGTATTTTTTTAAAGCACATGGAATCGCATGAAAAAACTTGTCAATTGGCATCTGATCTAAAAATATGCAGAATCCTAAATGGAATGTGGCAAGTAGCTGGAGGCCATGGCGAGATTGATCCAGAAACTGCAATATCTGAAATGTTTTCTTATCATGATGCAGGCCTTACCACGTGGGACATGGCAGACATTTACAGTCCTGCCGAAGAATATCTTGGAGAATTTAGAAAAAGGCTTGAAAAACAAAGGGGCAAGGATGAGGCAGGAAAAATCCAGGCGCTAACAAAATTTGTTCCAAATCCGGGACCCATGACTGGACCGATAGTTGAACAGTATATCAAAAAATCAATCAAGAAGATGAATGTCGATTCAATAGATGTACTCCAGTTCCACTGGTGGGATTATAACGATACGCGATACATTGACGCACTGTATCATCTGACAAAACTTTGCGATGAGGGAAAGATACGACACATTGGGCTGACAAACTTTGACACTGATAGGATGGAAATAATGGTACAGCAAGGATTCAAGATTTTGTCAAACCAAGTCCAGTATTCTATTGTAGACCAACGTCCTCAAATCAAGATGACACCCTTTTGCCAGAAAAATAATATTCATCTTCTTGCATATGGCACGCTTTGTGGCGGATTTTTGTCAAAGAAATATCTGGGCCAAGCAGAGCCTGCAGGTTCCGACCTTGATACATACAGCCTGCAAAAATACAAGAACATGATTGACGCATGGGGAGGATGGAATTTGTTCCAGGAACTCTTGTCAGTGTTAAATAAAATCGCAATAAAGCATGGCACCAGCATTGCAAATGTTGCCACTAGGTACATACTTGACAGGCCTGCTGTTGCCGGAGTGATAATTGGAGCAAGGCTTGGAATCTCTGAGAACCGGTCTGACAATTTAAAAGTATTTTCATTATATCTTGACAAAGAAGATGACGAAAAAATAAAATCAGTCACATCAAAATCTAAGGATCTTTTTGCTACCATAGGCGATTGCGGCGACGAGTACAGGTAAAGTACACGCAGAACCATTTTCTTAATATTGTCATGTCCCTTGAGATGATTCTGTGAAAGCCCTAGTCTATGAAGAATATGCCCCCGATGATGATTATAAAAAAATTCTAAAAATAATGGATGTACCAGAACCCAAACCCAAGCCAAACGAAGTCGTCTTCAAGGTAGTGGTTGCAGGGTTGAACCACGATGATATCTGGGGAATGCGCGGAAAACCAATCCAGATACCAATGCCGCATATTTCAGGAACTGATGCGGCAGGCCAGGTCACCGCAGTCGGAGAAGATGTCCATACAATAAAAGTTGGAGACAGGGTTGTCTCCCATGGCAATCTGTCTTGCCGGGTCTGCATTGCATGCACTGAAGGACGTGAATATGATTGCAGGTACAGAAAAATCTGGGGTTTTCAAACTGGTCCCCTGTGGGGAGGATATTGTGAATACGCCCACTTGCCTGAAGTAAATGTCGTCAAGATTCCTGATACCGTATCATATGAAGATGCGGCAGCTGCTTCAATGACAATGACAACATCATGGCACATGCTTGTTGGCCGTGCAAAAATAAAACCGGGACAAACAGTACTCATCATGGGCGGCGGTTCAGGGATGGGCACATTTGGAATCCAGATTGCCAAACTTTATGGCTGTGATGTGATAACAACTGCAAACCAAAGCAAATTAGAAGACTGTCTGAAACTTGGCGCAGATTTTGCAGTAGACCACAGACAAGAAGATTGGAACAAGCAAGTGTTTGCAATTTCAAAAGACTTGGCAAAACAAAAACAAACAAGCCCTGGCATTGATGTAATCTTTGAGCATATTGGAGGATCGCACTGGAACAAGGAGCTTGCATTGCTAAAATATGGTGCAACTCTTGTCACAACTGGAGCAACTACTGGATATGATGTCATCTCTGACTTGCGACACATATTTTTCAAGGGAACAAACATCTTGGGTTCAACTCAAGGAACACGCTCTGAGCTTGAATCTGGAATATTTTGGATGTCCAAGGGAAAAATAAAATCAATCGTTGACTCGGTCTATACTTTTGAAAATGCGGTAGAGGCCCACACAAAGATGCTAAAGGGAAACTTGTTTGGAAAAATCCTGATGAAGCCTGCATGACTTGGACATTTTATTACTATAGGTTTTTAGACTACGGTACCCAACATAAAATGTTGACATCAAAACTGCTTGGTGGATTAATGGTGCTCTTGGTTCTTGGTGTAACTATGTTTCCGTTAACAAATATAGTAAATGCACAAACCGCTTCAAATTCTGTAAATGTTTCCACAAAGGGTATCATATCTGACAGCAGTAACTTTCATGGTGTCGTAATATGGACAATCATAAACGGAGACAAGGGTACCATAATACTCCAGTCTCCTGTAGGACGCGCGATGGTCCATGTTTCAATAGCTCCTAGTACTAACTGTGACACATCACTGCCAATTTGCCTTCTCTCAACTGTCACTGATGCTGGAAATAATGGCATACTCAACGTGGGAGATACTTCCAGGTTGTCATTTGATATTGGTGCAAAAAAAGAGACAATCTCATTGCTTTCTGGTGCCTTGGCTGGATTTGATGTAACTGTAAATCTCTCTCAAACATGGAATAAAGCTCCAGCATCTACCACAACTACAAACTCTACTGGTATTGCAAACCCTGCATCTGTCTACTGTGTGAACCATGGTGGAAAATTGGACATCCAGACAACATCTTCAGGCCAAACAGGCATCTGTACATTTCCTGACGGCACTAAATGTGAAGAGTGGAGCTATCTTAGAGGTCAATGCTCTCCTGCTGCAAGCGGTTCACAAAACTCTACTTCTGCAAGACATCTTACCTTATCTTTGAATGAATCAGTCGGCATTGCGGTAAAAGGCTAACACTATATTTACAATCTAAAAAAACATTTTGACTATATTTTCAAGTCCGTTTGAATGTTGTATGATACTAACGACTGCGCTTCTTTTGACCCTTGCTTACAAGTTGCATTAGAAATACGCTATTGTCAAGTGTTGGATCTTCCTGCTTGGCCTTTTTCATTGCCTTTGCAAATTGGTCAAAAGCGCCAACTTTGACTGTTATCGTCTTGTATTCTTTTCTTGGCATGATTGACTTAGGTCCGGTACAGTTGATAAGTCTTTTGTATAATTTTTCTATAAAATTGCCCGAATACTGTCCAAAATATGAAAAAATATTTCTGGGATTGCCTTAAACAGAAAATACGGTACAGGCATGAAAAATGCGGTACAAGCGTAAAAATTGCTAGTACCTGATGATTCTTCTTGAGAATGCAATTACCGGAATAAATGCCAGGATGAACACTAGAACGGCAACTGGAAATTCCGGTACTGCAGTTGTTCCATAAATGGAAATGTGCGATGTATTTGCAGGAAATGATATCACAAGTGTCCTGTATGTTGCAGCCTTGGTTTCATTAAACTGGGCAAGGCTCTTGTCGTTTGTAACGATGTATGTGTCGTCTGTACCGTCTGCTTTCTTTGCATCCATCATGTTTCTTGGAATCTGGACAGATAATGTTCCTGCACTGTCAGACTTGAGATTAATACTCAAGGAAAAAGTCTCAGGGTCTATGCCCATTCCAAGTAACTGCCCCCCTACAATGTCGTAACTAATGGTTGATGTGGTATTCAAGACAGAAATCATTCCCTGAGAATGTTGCAGTATAGGCGGGGGTGATTGTACTGGTGGCTGGCTCGAGTCAGACTGGGTAGTAACTGAGACTTGGTTTGAGGGCTGACTAGTGCCTACACTGCTTGTAGATGATATCCTGTAATAGTAAGTTGTACCGACCTGGAGCCCTGATTTGATAAATGCTGTTTGAATGCCTGTGTTTGAAGTAATGATATACCACGTACCAGTGTCTCCGGTCTTTGATTCAATTTTGAATCCTGTGACTGGGAGTTTTCCATTGTTTGATGGCAATACCCATGACAACTGGACCGTATTCTTGGAGATTAGAGTTGCATTAACTCCTGATGGAGGATCTGGCAATGCTAGGTTTTGTGGAGGCACTTGAGTTGGTGGTGGTTGGTTAGATACACCTGGTGCTGACGATGTGCTAGTTGGTGTGATAGAAACAAGCGGTGATGGATTGGTCTGGGATCCACCAGACAATAATGCAGTTACAGCAAAAGTGTATGTCTTGCCTGTTGTAAGGTTTGGAATTGTATAACTTGTGACACCACTTGCAGTATCATCAACTGGCAAAAAGTTACCGTTTATGACTTGGTCAATTTTGTATCCGCTGACAACCTGGCCATATGTCTGGGATGGTCCTATCCATGATATCTGGGCACTGGTTGGAGATACTGCAATTGCAGTTGTAATCGTCGGAGTCTTTGTCTCTTGAGGTTGTACCGTTACAACATTTGATGGATTTCCAAGACCGATGGAATTAATTGCAGTGACACGATATGAATAACTTGTACCTGTAACAAGTCCATTGTGAATGTATCCAGTTTGTGAGTTACCTGTATTTGAAACAAGTACGACATACTGCGATGTACCATTTGCATATTCAATCTTGTATCCTGTAATTGCAGACCCGCCATCATTTGAAGGCGGAATCCATGACAAGCTTACACTTGTAGCAGAAGAAGGATTTGCAGAAAGTGTGGGTGAGCCAGGAACTGTGAGAACCTGTGTCAGTGTTGTAGTTGCAGTATTTGATGAATTTCCTGTACCAATAGAATTTATCGCAAAAACCCTGTAAGTGTATGTGTGACCTGTTTGTAGTCCGGTATGGGAATAGGCTGTAAATGTACTACCAGAGTTTGCAACAATATTTGTAAAGTTTCCAGAATCTAGTTTATAGTCAATTTTATATCCTGATGTAGCCGGTCCTCCATTTGATGCTGGAGCACCCCATGAGAGATTTATCTGGGTTGATGAATATACTGTTGCAACAAGATTTTGTGGAGGGTTTGGAGCAATGTGTTTTGGCGGTGCAGAGTTGGTATTTGGAGTGGCGAGGGCTTCAGGGGTTGGGCTTCCGGTACCTATTGCATTGATGGCAGAAACTCTGTAAATGTATGTCTTGCCTGTAATAAGACCAGTGTGAGTGTATGTTGTGACATTGTTTAGTGTGGCAGCAGTGGCATATGATAAGTTTGGAGAAATTCTGTAATCAACTTCATATCCTGTAATTGGCGATCCTCCGTTGTTCTGAGGTGGACTCCAATTCAGGCTAATACTTGTGGAAGAAATTGCAGTTGCTGTTAGTCCTATTGGCTGGTCTGGCACTGCAGTCTGGGCAAATGCAGGTCCCAAAACAAACACGATACTTGTTCCAAGTATTGCAGATATGGCTAGCATGTTTACAAAATGATACGTCTGATGATTTCCTGTAACTCTACCAATCCCCAACAATACCAACATCTTGTTTTTTATAGTTGATAAGTTGTATGGGGAAAGTTTTTTGGATCAATCCATGAAAAGAATTTTGACAAGACCTAGATACGGTACATTAAATCCAAGTTTTGATATTGATTTGCACTCAGATGTCATATACCTTTTAGTCAAATCCGAACACACTCTACTTTATCTTAAACCAATAATGCCATAAAATCACGGACAAATATTGCACCTATGATGGTATCAAAATGGATGAAACACTCAGCAAATCCTGTAAATTGTGCGGGTATGTTTACTGTACAAATCATCTCTTGCCGCAGAGGCACAAGTGTACCATGCTTGAAAATGTGGAATATGTAAAAGCTGATTCCTTCCAAAATGATCCTGAACCTGTATCTCCGGATAAACCAAAGGAAATACAATCAGATGCAAACTTGTCTAATGTGGAAAAAGTAAATGTATCTGCGGTACAAACTATAGAAGATTCTTCCTATTGGCTATCTGACTGCTTGGAGGATGCACAAAATGTAATACTGGAATGCCATGATGAAAAACCAGATGACGGCAACTTTGCAGACTGTGCCAAGTTTTTTGCAGGAAAAACTTTTGCTGTAAAGATACAAAATAATGGAAATGCCTCAGGTGATATCAATCTGATACATGACATGTCTAGTCAACCATCATACAAAATTTACATCCATGATGTATTCCAGGGTGATACAAGAGACAATCGAAGGATGGTGACAGTTATAATAATTCACCAGCTGTTACATGCCATCCATCCTTTGCGAATGCATGATTCTACAAATATGCAAAAGGGAATCAACAAGATGGAGCATGAAATTGCAAATAGGGCAAGTTACCACGATGCACTGCTAAACCTAGAAAGTCTTCACCAGAGTGGAAAGATACATCCCTGTAATGTTTGAATCAATATTTTTTCTTTAATTCTCGTAGTTCGTCATATTCTTCTTGAGGTGTCTTTTTGCTTGACTTTGTACCCGGTTTGTTTCTTGGCCTTGAGCGTACCATGCAGTTACAACAGTTGCAATACAAGTCAACAGTATCGTCAGTTGCAGGCCTCTCTTCCTTGTCATGGCATGCATCTCTTGACATAAAGACTCCGCAAATCTGGCATCGCACTTGGCCTGACAAGTAACGACTAGAACCGTCCCTTGGTTTTCTGACCTTGTGTTCCTTACACAGTCCTTTGCAGATGCCCTTGTCTTTGTTCATAGGTAACACTTGGCATGGAAGAATAAATTCTCATGCATTGATTTGTCTACTCTATTGCAAGGCCGCAGTCTAGGCAGACTTGGATTGTATCTACCAAGTGTATAGTCTCGCAATTTGGACATGTAATCATGTCGTGTTTACAATTTTGTCTTGCATATACCGGCATGTCTATAAAATTTCATTAAATGTTAAAATTAATTTTTAACTCTGATTTCCACAATAAATCCGTGTCAAGTCTCACTGGATATTTTCTAGATGTTTTCCAGTCAACTTGCATGCTATACTTACTATCTCTTCCATGTCAACTGGTTTTTCAACTATGATGTCTGCACTACAATTGTCCAACAATGCCTGTTCCTGGTTTGAGCCTGTGACCAAAACTATCTTTGCATTCGGGTCATACTCTCTTATCTTGTCTAGCGCGTAAAACCCATCATGGCCTGGCATCTTTGCATCCAAAAAGACAATGTCTGGATGGTGTATCTGGTATAGCCATACTGCTTCTTCACCGTCAGAGCCTGTTCCTGCCACCTTGACTCCTTTGATTTCAAGTATCTCTACGAAGAGGTCCCGCAGCTCCTTGTTGTCATCAACAACTATGGCACTGATTCTAGTGTTGTACTTGATTTGCCGTTCTGGAATCTTGTCTGACATTAAAATATGATATTGATTTGATATTATATTAGATCAGCATTATTTTTTATGAACAAACCAGTCACAAACTGACTCAATATTTTCTACAGGTTTGTTCATACCAAAGAAGCTACTGGTTTATTGATGCACTATGGACAAATTCTGTATGCATGATACGCTTTCCTTTTATCTTTTTAATGGAAATCATGAGGTAGGCCATGATACGTAAATTCAGCACAAAAAATCCAGCAAAACCCAAGATCTTGATACTTGGAGGGGGATTTGCTGGAAGCAATGTACTGCGTGAGATACAAAAACAATTCAAGGGCAATGATGTTGAAATTACACTTGTAAGCCAAGATAACTTTTTCTTGTTTACTCCAATGCTGCCTGAAATCTCATCTGGAATGCTTCATGCAAGTGACATTACAAACCCAATAAGATCTTTTTGCAAGTCTGCAACCTTTTGCCATGCAAGGATTCTCTCAATTGATGTAGACAGCAAACGTGTTATAGTAATTAGAATATTTGATCAAAAAGAGACCATACTAGAATATGACTATCTTGTTTTAGCCCTTGGCAGCAAGGATAACTTTTTTGGAAATATCAACATTGAAGAATTTGCATTTACCATAAAAACACTAGAGGACGCAATAGCTATCAGGAATCATATTGTAAGTGTTCTTGAATGTGCAGACCAAGAACGAGACAAGATTCTCCAAGAACAGCTTTTGAGATTTGTTATAGTGGGTGGAGGATTTGCAGGAGTAGAGATTGCAACAGAGATACACCATTTTCTGCAAGATGCCACAAAGGATTATTACAAAAATATCGATGCCAAGCAAATCCATACCATAATTGTATCTGCAAGGGATGGAATCCTGCCAGAGGTTGGCGAAGAACTTGGTAAATTTGCACTTGATCACGTAAAAAAATCAGGAATTGAAGTGCTGACAAATACAAAGGCAGTAGATGCTGGTGAAGACCATGTACTGTTAAGTGATAATACCATAATTCCATGCGCTACCTTGATCTGGGCAGGTGGAGTTACAGTTGACCCGTTGATATCTTCACTCAAATGTGAACATGGCCAATCAGGTAGATTGGTTGTTGACTCGTACATGAGACTAAAAGACTATCCTAGTATCTTTGCATTAGGAGACTGTGCTAATCTTATTGACAGTAAAACAAATACCGTATATCCTACAACTGCGCAGATTGCAATAAGACAAGCTAAACTGGTATCAGAAAATTTGATTGCAGATGTTACAGGCAACCCGCAATCCCTCAAGCCATTTGAGTATCATAACAGGGGTGTCATGGCTACGATAGGCAAGCGCACAGGTGTTGCACTTGTCAATGGAAGAAAAATACATGGATTTACTGCATGGCTCTTGTGGCGAACATTTTATTGGTCACACTTGCCAACACGTGAAAAGAAAATTAAAGTTGGATTTGATTGGCTGCTTAGCTTAATTTTCCGTGCTGATATAATGACTGTGGGCTTTATCAAGAAAAAGACTTTGAGCAGACTGGAGACTCCAATTTATTCTGCAATAGAGCGTGGCATAGACCCGTCTCAAAATGTTTCGTATCTTTGAGCAGATCAGATTTATATTGTTTTTAGTATCTGTGATAAAACATGAAGACACTGCTTGTAAAATATACCCCAAGAGAAGAGAGGTCTACTAGCAAGAAACTGTTAGATGCTTTTAGAAATGAAATAAAAAATTCTGAGATCGAAGTTCTTGATCTCTGCATTGATGTTCCAGATTTATTTAATGTAGCAAACATGAGCGCATACATTCACAGAGATTATCTAAAAGAGCAACTCTCTGATGAGCAAAAAAAATCTATGGCAAAGATGGACCGTATGACTAGGCAAATAAAATCTGCAGACATTGTTGTAGTTGCATTTCCAATGCACAACTTTTCAACACCTGCTCCTGTGAAGGCCTGGTTTGACTCTGTCATGCTAAAAGGCCAGACCTGGGATGCTGCTGATGGAAAATATTTTGGCCTAATGAACGGTAAAAAAGCCCTGACAATTGTATCATCTGGCGGTCTTTACACAAAGGAACCGATGACAAGCCATGAGCATGCCTTGTCTTTATCCAAAATAGAGTTTCAATTCATGGGATTTTCCGATGTGCGGGGAATACTAAACGAGGGCATGAATGCAGGAGACCAGATCCAGTCTGAAAATCTTCGTGAATCACTTGATGCTGTAACAAAAATAGCAAAAGAATGGTATGCAAACTAGCTCTAGTTAGATGATATGTTGAAAAATAAGGCTAGTTGTTCTCTTATCCAAACCAAGGAAAGTTTTCCTTGTCTGCTTGCTTTGGAAATTCCTCGATTATTGCCTGTCCCAATTCAGTGTGGTTGTATGTTATGTGCCTCAAAAATTTCTTGGAACCCTCGTCTGTAGGAAAACTTTGATTTAATTCTCTGATTATGTCCTTGCACTCTTTGCATGGGTTGAACTCTATGTAGAACTTCAAACTATCTCAAGATATGATGGAACCTACTCTTATTACTTGACTGTGGATTGTAAAACTCGGTCACACCCAAGTTGATCCATTGTAACACCACGACACGATTATTATTTATCCCCCTAAAGCAGAGGATGTCTATGGTATTTCGAGTTCTAGGTATCGGTTCTAGTCTTCGTGATAATGCTTCTAGCACAACTGCCTTGTCTGCCACACTTGATCTTGCAAAAAAATATGGCGCAGAGACGCGGTTGCTTGACCTTCGACAAGTAAAATTACCTTTGTATGATCCAGCTGAAAACAAGTCAAACTCTGACATCACAAAAACACAAGACGATGTACTCTGGGCAGATGCGCTGATTCTTTCCACGCCAGATTACCACGGTTCAATGTCCGGTGCAATGAAAAACTTTCTTGATTATTTTTGGGCAGAGTTTGCAGGAAAAACTTTTGGATACATCTGTGCGTCTCATGAAAAAGGTTTGACAGCAATGGACCAAATGAGAACTGCAATTAGACAATGCTATGGATGGAGCATGCCGTATGGAGTCTCTGTCAGTGACCGCGATGATTTTGCAGACGGAAAGATAAACCAAAAGCTAGAATCACGACTAGACATGTTGGCACGAGACCTAGTTGTATATGGAAATCTTTTGCGCCAACAGTTTGTAAAAGACCTAGGTGACTCTGATAATACATTTGCGTCACGATATAGAAAATAATTTTTTGTTAATATTTTTACTTTACAATCAATACGGGACACTTGGAATGCTGAGACACACCACTTGCAACACTTCCAAGAAGCATTTTCTTGAATCCTCCAAATCCACGTGAGCCCATGACTATGAGGTCCACATTGTGAGACTCGGCATAAGAGACCAATGAATCTGTAATTGATCTTACTTCAAGTACATCAATTTTGTATTGTATGGATAGTTCTTTTAATTTGGACTCTAGATTTGTTGTAGATTTTATTGCATCCTCTTTTAACAACCTTGTAGTCTCGATGTATGCTGTTCCAAAATATGGATCTGTTGGAACCTGTATTGTAACACATGATACGATGCTAAGATTAGAGTTGTATTTTTGTGCAAGATCGGCTGCATATTCAAATGCGTGGGTTGCTGCCTCTGATTTGTCATAAGGCACCATGATGTGCGTTATCATGTGCTTGTTTGGTAAATCTGTAATTTAAACAATTTTTCAAAATATGAAAACTTGGATAATTTCTGATATGATACGGTTTTGCACTTGATCCTTAAGATTTATTAGAATATTACTTGAAGCATCTTTATGTTATTTGGAGTCTTTGCAGTGCACAGTCCTGATCTGTGTCCCATGAACAACAAAAATAGCAAGAAGATATTCTTGGAAATTCAAGGAAAAATAAAAGCGACGCAAAAAAAATTCCACATCATAAAAGTACTAGGCTTTTACATGTCAGTTCTTGAGCATGAGTGGATAATTATCATTGATGCAAAAAATGCACATGATATAGAACAGATGTGTATAGCAGTGGGAATCTCTACAACCAGTACCGTAAAAATTGTCCCACTAAATGATATCCAAAATGTAATGAATAATATGAAATCTAAATAGATTGAAAAAATAAGAACTAGGCCTTGAAATCGCTTACCTTGTAAGCTATCTTTGTTGCAAGGGTGATTGGGCTGATCTTCTTTGTGCTTGTAATGATGATTATCTTTTTGCGATATGGAAAGCTAAACATGATAAAATCATCCTTGTCTGAATGGTGATACCTGATTGGTCCGTAGAGATCATCAAACTTTGCCCCCATTGAAATGTCAAATGTGCATTCCATGTAATGGATGTCATTCCATTTTTCTAAACTTGGTTGCACAACTCCACGGTGGGTTGCACTGTGGAGCAGATTTCCTTTTTCGTCTAGTACAGCAACAGAGCGTATGTTTCTGTCAATGTCTAGTATGGATTTGCAGAATTGGTCCAGTTTTACAGTCCTTGTTATGACCATGTCAGGATCCCAAGTATTGTTATAATAAAGCTTACCGATCGTTTGCAGGTATATTATTTTTTATAAAACTTTTTTAATGCTCTAGTTATGTTTTGCTGAAGTCTCTTGTCTCCAACATTTGATATTATATTATCATAGTGTAATTGTTTTCTTGGTATGGTATTTGCAATTGCTATTGCTGCAGAATATAGTATCTTGGTATCTATCCTAGATATCCTGTGGTCAAGAATTGCTCGCATAAGATATGGAAAGACCAAGGCATTGTTTACTTTATTGTGAAATTGATAACTTCCGGTGGCAACAATTCTTGCACCGGCTTTTTTTGCAATAACTGGATTAATCTCAGGCTCTGGATTTGTGAGGGCAAACACTATGGAATCTTTTTTCATGCTTTTTACCATGCTTTCTGTGACTAGGTTGCTTATCCCTGAGACGCCTATGAAGACATCAGAATTTTTCATCACGTCCTCAAGCGTACCTTTTTCCTTTCTTTGGTTGGTCTGTCTTGCAATTTCATTTTTGTAAGGATTCATGTTTTTTCTTCTTCCGGTATAAATTGCGCCTGTCGAATCAACTACAATGATATTTTTGCATCCTGCAAATCTTAGTAGCTCTGTAATTCCCATTCCTGCAGAGCCTGCCCCTGCTACAATTACTCGAATTGATTGCAACGGTTTTTTAACAAGTTGTAATGCGTTGAGCAGAGCTGCAAGTGCCACTACGGCAGTGCCGTGCCTGTCATCATGAAATACTGGAATTGATAATTTTTTTTGTAATTCTTTTGATATCTCCAAAACTTTTGGCGACTCGATATCTTCTAGATTGATTGCACCAAACACTGGCTCTATTGCAATTATTGTTTCAATTATTTTTTTCTTGTCTGTTGTTCCAAGACATATTGGAAATGCAGTGATTCCAGAATATTGTTTGTATAAAACTGCTTTTCCTTCCATCACTGGCATTGCAGCATATGGACCAATGTTGCCAAGACCTAGAATTCTTGTTCCGTCTGTTACGATTGCTACATTATTTATTTTTGATGTTAAAACAAATTTTTCTTCTGGGTGTTCAAATACTTCTCTTGATACTGCAGCAACACCAGGCGTGTATATTAGCTGAATTTCCTTGATGCTGAGTTGGCGTGATTTTTGCCCCAGAAGTATTTTACCCCTTAGTTTCTTGTGTAGCATGATTGCTTTTTTGGCAATGTCCTTTGATGATGTCATTACTGTTAGTTCCATTACCTTACTATTAAAAATTCAAGAATGATTGTACGGTATTAATAAAAAATGAGAAATTAGAACAAAAATTAACAAGTCTAGAAAAAGGATAAAGACCTTTTGCAGGTCCGATTATTTTATTTCTTCTTTGCTTTTGCTTTTGCTTTTGCTTTTGGTTTTGCTTTGGCTTTTGCCATGAATAATTGCCTCTGCTATCCGTATTAAGCATAATGAAATGAGTGATTGATCGATAAAGAGTCAAATTTTTGACATCAAAAACAAATTTCGAGCATTTTTATTGAGTGTCGTAAGATTTACGATCAGAAGGAGGTGCGACGATGAGTTACAACGATAGAGGAAGCGGAGGTTACGGCGGACGATCAGGCGGAGGTTACGGCGGCGGCGGTCGAAGATTCGGCGGTGGCGGCGGCGGTAGAAGTTTTGATAATAGCCCAAAACCAGTAGAAACCGGAAAGGAATATGACGTTTCCATTACTGAAATCAGTAGAAAAGGCGACGGTATTGCAAGAGTAGAAGGCTTTGTAATATTTGTTAAAGACGGCAAAGCTGGCCAGAATGCAAAGGTAAGAATTACCCAAGTAGGCCAGAGATTTGCTTCTGCTGAACTAGTAGAAGGTTCCCAATAAAATAAGGCATTCAGATAACAATCTGATTCCTATATTTTTCTCAATTTTTATCTAATATCTTCATTATGCCCTGATTTTGCTGTCTGATGAAATGATTCTGTCTCTGATTTGTGTTTGTTCATTATATCTTGACTGTTTCTTATATTATGTTTTGAATACTTGCCATTTGGTGTACGGGTCTGCAAAAAGTCCAATCTGAACAAAACACACTCCATGAAAAAAATGTAATAGCTGCACTGCATGCCCTAGATGTATCTATCATAAATCATGATGTAAAGACACACCTGTCACCAATCAAAATGTGCACGGAGATGCTAGAATCTCATATTCCGGGCCCATTAAATGAAAAACAGGAAAAGATGGTAGTAACAATGCGCAGATGTGTAGAGAAGATGGAGACATTGCTAAATGATATCTCAGATATGTACAAACTTGAATCACATTCAATGCATCTTGAAAAAACAGATCTTGATGTACAAGATCTCATGGATGGATGCACAAACCTCTTACGACCATTTATTTCAGAAAAACAAGTTGAACTACAAATAGAATCAGGCGAGCATGGCAAAATCTATGCAGATGGCAGAAGAATAGGCCAGGTTCTTGTAAACTTGGTAAAAAATGCCATTGATTTTGTTCCTGAAAGTGGCGGAAAAATCGCAATTACTGTCCAAAAAGGCCAGGATTGTTCCATGTTGTTCTGTGTTGAGGATAACGGCGAGGGAGTAAAACCAGAAGATCTTGGAAAAATATTCAACAAGTTCTACAAGGGCGAGTCAAAACAGGCCAGAAAATATGGCGGCTCTGGACTTGGACTAGGTATCTGCAAAGGAATCGTCCAAGAGCATGGTGGAAAGATCTGGCTTGAATCTAGGAATCCAAACGGCACACTGTTCAAGTTCACTATTCCGCTAGTATCTTCTCAGACTATTTGATATTTGAAATTGCGTCTCTAATCTCGTTTGATTTCTCAAAGATGGTTTTTCCTATCTCGTCGACTTCGGGACCGCCAGGCTTTTTTCCTGAATGGACTACAAAATAATATGTCTCAAACTTGCCAATTATGGAACCATGTGTATACCCATAGACATACTCTGGTTCATTTTTTATCTGAAATGCCTCTTGGAATTGGGGCAGACGAAGGTTTCTGACAAGCCCCGGAATCTTTGATATCTCTTCTTCTATCATGGTGTCAAGAATTTTTTTATCTTTCTTGTCTAGTGCCATATTTGGGAGATATTTTAGCCCCATAAAAGTATGATACTATCACTTACTCTGTCTTGTCTTTTTTCTCATGCAGAGACATTACTTGTCTTATCTCTTTTGCGCGCACCTCTACCATCTTTCTTATTTCTTTATTTTCTTCCGCGTCTGGTATCTTTCCATGCCTTCCAACTATGAATCCTGCAATGTATCCTTCCATCTGGCCTACCAGATAACCATAAATAAAATCTGAACCGCTTTTGAATTTCCAAATTTTCTGCAGGCGCGACTCGCCTTTTTTGAGGAGGGTTACATTGGGACACCAATTTTTTATTGCATTTTCTATCTCTTTTCTGATGTGCGGGCCAAGTACCATGAGTATATTTTTCTGATGTAACTCTAAAAGGTTTGTCAAACTAGCATTGTGTTGTGATATAATCAAAAATAACTAAAAAATGATAGGCCTCAATCCGTATTGTACAATGATATCATTGATTCCGTTTATCAGACTTGAAATTCCTGGGCTCTGGTCTTTGTTTTTGGCAAGATCTGTTTTTATCACATTCAGATAGTATAGTCTTTTTTTCATCTCCTTTATTTTTCGTGTCTTTGAAAACTGGGAATTTTTCAAGTCTCGAAGATTTGCAGATATGTCACACAACTTGATAAGTTTTGCATCAAGAGTTGACTCCCTTAGTTGTTTTACGTATTGTTCTTCTTGAACTGATCTTGGAAGACTCTTGTCTTTTGATATTGACAAGACCAAGACTGATACCTTGGAGCCAAACCTCTTGTCCAGTTCATCAAAGCTTGTCTGTGTATCGTTTATCATATCATGGAGCCAGGCTGCAGAGAGTACATCTTCGTCTGTCACACCGAGATTTTTGAGCCGTGCTACTACTGAGGCCAGGTGTTCCTGCTGTGAAATGTTTTGATCTATTCTAATTGCATTCAGGTGTCTCTCTTTTGAAAAATTTTCTGCAGACTGGACTTTGGACAATGATCAAATCTTTTTTGAAATCAAATTAATCGTTCTGATCTAACAATATGGGGTTAGTTCAAAAAAATTTTTTTAAGCGTTTTTCAGCCTAAAATCTGCGTGCTGGACGATGTTTTGGTAAACATTCTTTGCAATATACTGGTCTGCCTTCTGCTGGTTTGAAGGGAACCTGTGTTTCTTTTTTACAGTCTGCGCATGTGGCAGGAAACATTTGTCTGTCTTCTGTTGACATGATCTTCGTTGTTAAATGCTACATAATAACTGTTCACTCCAAATTTTTAGACCTTTATCGCACGTTTGTCGATCTGGCGTATGCCGATGAGGTATTGTGGCAACTATCTCATGAATGGATCTTTTTTCACACTTGCACTATCTATTGCCTATTATTCCAGCAAGATCCTTTGTTCTAAAAACAAAGATTGCAGAAAACATGCCAATTATCAACATCACAAGAGCTACTGGAAATTCTGGAACTGCATTTGACTGGCTTGCAAGAAATGTACTTGCTGAATCTTCAAACAATTGTGAATTTTTGTCTATTGTAGTAGAATTACTTGTCAAGTCCAACGTATACTGGTTTCCACTGTTCAAAAAATAAATAATATTCTCACTTAGCGACGTGGAATTGTCCGCAGCATATCTTGTGGCAGAACTGATTGAAACTCGTACCCCGTCATTGTATCTATCCACCAGTCCATTGTATACTATGGTCTGTGAATCATTATTGTTTCCTGCAGTCATCTCTTGAGCTATTGTAGCAAGAACATCATTATCTGAATGGCTGCCTATTGCTGCCATGACATTTGGTGCTATGAATCTGTGGTAAATTCCAAATGTGGCAAGCTGGCTCTTGTCATTGTTTGAAAATATGACAACAGCCTGGTTTGATATGTTTGGTGGCAAGTTGTTTAAAACTATCCAGTTGAGGGGAGGCTGGATTGAAAAACTAAAATTGGCATTTTTGTAAGTGTTTGAATCTGAATACCTTTGAGCATCTGAAAATATTGATGAAGTGTGATTTGTAGCATATGCACAATCTGTGGAAAAGATGACAAGTGTTGCTACCAGCGCAATTATAATTATGGTATAATTCATGGTTTTTCTTGATTATGCCCCGTTATTTATTGTTCCAGATTATGTTTCGAGAATTACTTTTGAGAATATTGCTTTACGATGGGCAGACAATTGTCTACTATTCTAAGCACTTCGGAGCGAATGACTTTTTTGTCAATTGATGCCCAGACGGTATTTTTGCCTACTGCAAAAGAAATAGTCTGCACCTTTTCTCTTTCCTCCCACATGAATTGTACATCTCCTAGTTGTTTGTTAAACTGTGATGACATGCGGGTCTTGATTGCAAGGTGTGAGAATTGGTCCGTGGTATTTTTTATGTTAAGTAATGGCTCGTGTCCTGGTCTTCTCTCATATACTAAAATCTCTCCCTTGCTGTCTATTACACCTACAAATCTGACATATTGGCTAATTGCCCGTATCTTCTTTACTATCATTTGAGCATCTTTTTTATTCAACACCCACGTTCTGATTTTTTGCTATTTAACTTGTCTGTTGTCATGAATACTTGAATCCTGTAACATGACGCAAAAAAATTAAAACTATTACTGCATGTGGTCTCTTTTCATGCTCTTTACAGCTTCATGTTTTAGTTGCATTGCAAAAAAATTATCTGGCTCGTAATCTAGTACTGTATCAAAATATGCAATGGACTCGTCGTACTTGCCAAGGTGAGAAAGCGCAAGGCCCTTGTTTATGAGTATGTTTACTTCCTTTGGCTGGGTCTCAAGAATTTTGTCAAAGCATTCTATTGCTTCGCGGTATCTTCCAATGCTGTCAAGTGAATATCCTCTAAGTGATAATGCACCTGGGTCATCTGGTGCTAACCTTAGGGCCTGGTCAAAGCATGATAATGCCTCCTCATGTCGATTTGTGTTGGGGTTTGAAAGACACAGTCCCTTGTTGACAAGGGCTCCAAAATTACTTGGATCTATTCTCAGTGATTTGTTATAGTATTCAATTGCGTCATCAAATCTTAGGAGCATCTGAAGCGATATTGCTTTGTCGTATAATAATTCGGCATTGTTAGGTTCAATCTCTAGTGCCATGTCTAGCTGTATCATTGCCTCTTCCTGATTTCCGTCCTTTTGAAACTTGAGTGCTTTTTTATGAAGCGATGCAATGGTGTCATTTTTTGTACCAGCGTTAGGCCTATTCAATGGTATACCATTAGGTGATCCTGACTGATAAAGATTCAAACTTATTTCATGAATTGCTACAATTGGAAATAACCTTGACAATTATAATGACCTCTCATGTAACGATATCATCTTGAACTCTAACCGCAAAAAAACAATCAACATATTTGCAATAGCACTTGTATTGTTGGTCGCAGTTCCTGAAATTATAGGTCACACTTTATTTGACAAGGCCCATCCTGCAAACTCGTCTGTTGTTGCAGCGATTACTCTTGCACACAAGTTTGATGTAAACAAGCACCCAACTAGTCCTACTTGTCATCTTACAATTCAAAATGACACATCTGCAGCCCAAGTTGCACGTGCAACTGGTCTGCAGGGGCAGTACGGGAATTTCACCTGTACCAGTCCATAACTAATCCGGCGACTTGAACTTATTTTATAATTTTGCACTTGGCAGTGATGTCTTTTGCGGATACATAGTATGTGTAGCATAAAATTGCAATTGATACTAGTCTTAGCGGCGTCTCATAATTTGTAAGAAACGCAGTGGCCGTTCCGCCTATCGTTCCAAAGATGGATATTGCAGAAAATCCAAGTGATCCACAACTGCATGCACCTGCACTTGCACCAATGATTGGCCCCAAAAAACCAGTTCCTGACTTGATTCCATTGTTGCTCGTGCGGATGCGGTATATGCTAAAACTTGTAACGATTCCAGATAATGTCGCAATTGCAACAACTAGAATAAAATCAACTATTGCATACGGTGGAACATAGAACACAAAGACAGGTGAGAAGAAAATAAATTCTGAAATCATAGACAGCAAAACAAACAGTCCTGAAAATGTGGCAATGGAAATACTGATGTATTTTTTATTAGAGTAAACAATACCAAATACCTCTTTGTGCATCACACCCTAGAGCACTTGGAATTATTTAATTATATTTCATAGTATAACAAATGAGATTATACATCTCTCATCCTACTGGAATCTGCAGAGACAGTGGCGGGGATAGTGCATTTGGACTGGTTATGCTCTGCCACACAAATATCTGTGCAGTATAAGTCCCTGCGGCAGTTGGCTGCCATGATTGACCCAAGTTGAGTGTCTGCTTTGGAATCATTTCACCTGTAATCCAGGACAGTGATACAGTTATTCCATTGTTGTCTTGTATCTGCACAAGATATGCAAATGGCTGATCTTTATTTTCTTGGTTTGTAATGTCTGCAACAATTTGTATCTGTTGGTTTACTCTGACTTTGCTCAATGTGTTTCCTGACGAGTCTAAAATTTTTGCATTGCCTGCAGCTACTTGTTCAAGTGGAGGAATGCTGGTTCCTGCAACTGTAGTTGCAGTAAAGCGTTGTTGGTCAGACGGTGAGTATGGCAGTGGAAGAGTTGCATCAGTATATTCTGCAGTTACAGTATCTCCTGGTGTTACATGTAGTCTGCTTCCGGCTGAGCTCAAGTCGGTTGTAAGGTATACTGTTCCCTGGAAGATTCCAGTGTTTGGGCCAGTTTCAGTCATTGCAAGTTTTATTCCACCCGCGTCAGAATCTGACCAAACATTTGTATCAAATTTATCAATCGCATCTGGGTTGAGGTTCATGTCAGGATCGGTTATCTGCACTATTGCCTGACTGTTGAGCGGATAACTTGGCTGTAGCCACTCTACGGTGCCTGTACTCCAACGAATTGGAGCAGAATTTGTGATAACTTGGTCACGGTTGTATTCAAATGATACCGTAATTCCATCGCTTCCCTCACTTGGAAGAAATCCATTTGTTGGACCGCATGTGGGGTTGCAAGTTGACTGGATTCCTGTGGGGTTTGTACCCTGTCCGTCAATTCCGGTTGGGCCCTTTAGTGCTGGGTCGCCAGTAAGTGTGACATATCCACTAAAGGTTCCAGTGTTTGGACCTGTCTCAACCAAGTGATATGGTATGCTGTGACCACTTGTGGATATTGTAATTTTATCATCTGTTGTAGTTCCAATTTCATCAATCAAGTTAGGATCAGAGTTAAAGTCTGGAGCATGGATTGTTATGTATACACGGTCAGTCCAACTGAATATTTTTTTGCTAAATTCAATTGGTGATGATGAATTGGCAGTAGATATTGACTGGGACGATGTTGCTGAAAATACATTTTGAGGTATGACAAGACACAGTATAATTATTGAAATGATTATGATTTTTTTCAAATTCTATCTAGTATTGTAAAATGGGCTTGTCATAAACATTGAGATGTACCCAGTAAATGCATTTTGTCTAGTCTCTAAAAATGGTCACGCACAAGGTTACTGCAAGTTTCTTATTAGGCGTCATGAAAATTTTTAGCACTTGGTAAAACTAGCTCTTGTACGCGGGCCTGTCATTGGAATAATTGGTATTGCCCTACTAGTGGTTGGAGCTAACCTATTTGATACGGTATACCAATCAGTAGAGCCATTTCTTGGAACTGCATTTGAGATATTCACTGACAAGCAAATTCTTCCAAATCAATTTATCAATTCTACTGTTGATTCTAGTAAACTCCAAGCACACAATGTGCTCATAATACATGCCACGCCGACTTCGGGTTCAATCAAACTGGAAGGTGTGGATCCAAACGGCATGACTTTTGAGAAAGAAAGCAAGGATGGTTTTTTGTATCATATAATACAAAAAAGTAACCAGGGCGGTCCGTATATTATCAAAGTACTTGATACTGGAAGTCAACCTGTACGAATTACTGCTACAATGGGTACTGATCCATTCTTGAGTAACAACTGTGGTACAACATATGGAGAAAAATGCAATCTAATCCAGATATCTGTGGGCATGGTGGTAATTGGCATAATTGTATTAATTGTAGGTATTGCCATCGGGGTCTATTACTTTAACAAAGAATCAAGACAAAAGAAAAATACCCCCTGATCTTCCAAAACACCCTTTAGCATCTTGGCTGGCGGTATAATTCTAAACGTATAATCATCAATAGTCTTATCAAGTAATGATACCATACAATCTCATGTCAAAATCAAGTCCTCCAAAAGACTGGGATAAAATGTGGCTTGAATATAATAAATCACTCAAGGCATGGACGCATGCATTTGAATCTCTTCAAAAGGCAACCAAGGATGTGCAATCAAAATACACTGATGTCATGGAAAAAGCACTCAAAGAATCAAGTGACAAAACAATGACACAGTTTACAGAGAATTTGCAAAAATCAATGAACAAGGCAGGAATTGACACATTCAAACAATTTGGTGACAACTGGCAGAAGATGGTCAACCAGTCTGGAATGGATCAAGTAAAAACATATGGTGATATGATGAACAAATTTGCCGAAACCTGGCAAAAGATGTGGAGCAAGTAAAACCTCTACATGCCATTTATTTTCAAAATATCCTGAGTTGAAAAATCCGGTTTTGCAAAATGGCAATTTGTCTCATTTGCAAAGATTTCCAAAAAATCACTTGGCCGGTTTTGCGTCAAAAATGGATCATTTTGAGCTCAAAAATCGATTTTAAAATAAAATTTGTTGCCAACTTTCTTAGCGATCCTAGCTAACAAAACCATTTAAGAGAAAGGTTTTTAATATTCGAAAAATTAGAACACACAAGTTGAATTCAAAAGTACTTTTTGCAGTCTTAGCGATTACAATCTTTGCAGTTGCCGCATCTTCAATATCTGCATATGGTGCAACCTCTACAAATAGAACAAGTGAGGCTACCGTAACAGAGCAGACAGCAGTCACTTTGTCTGGTGAATCTTCAACTGATCCACACTTTCAAGCCATTTCATATCAATGGCAACAATTGTCTGGCGAACCAGTAACTCTGTCATCAACCTCTGATGTTGATATCTCCTTTACAACTCCAGCAGTTGCCCCGGGTCAAGTAAAAGATCTCAAGTTTTCATTAATTGTAACTAATCCTCAAGGACTTACAAGTATTACAGCATTTACGCTTCATGTTATCCATGCAAACCATCCTCCAGTAGTAACAACTGATCACGAGTTGACTGTAATGGAAGGAAGCCCAATGACTTTGATGGCAACCGCTACTGACCCAGACGGTGATGCAATGACATACCAATGGACACAAGATGCTGGCACTGCAGTGACTCTAACAAACCCAACTGACCTTACTACAATGTTTACTGCACCATCAATTGGTTCAGATAATAACGCAACCTTACACTTTACAATTACTGCAAAGGATCCTTATGGCGGTGTAGGTTCTGATTCTGTTCTAGTACATGTTGTCAGCGCATCTGCATACAAGCTTGCAACTCTAAGTTGTGGTCCAATCATTAGATCACACGAGGGTGGAAGTGCAACTCTTGTAGAGGCAGTAGACAATCCATCTAATGCTGCATTGACATACCAGTGGACACAAACCTCTGGCGCACCAATTCAAATTTCATCTGCAACTGATGCTTCACCAACAGTAACACTTCCAACAGGTTCTGGTGGCAGTGTATTTGCTTTCGATTTAACAGTTAGCCAAGGCGGCACAATCGTAGGAGATTGTGAACAATATGTTTATGCAGCATATCCTGAACCAGGCGGTGCACCAACAGCAGATGCAGGTCCAGACCAAGTAGTCAATGCAACAGCTCAAGTCCAACTTGACGGTACAAAGAGTACAGGTGGATACCTGAAATTCTCTTGGGTACAAATCTCAGGTGAACCAGTGCAGTTGCTCTATCCAAACACTGCAATGCCAGTCTTTACTGCACCTGATGTAGCACTTGGACAGACAAAGGATCTAGTGTTCTCAAACACTGTTAGCAACACCTTTGGCAAGGATGCAGCAATAGTGCACATTACAGTGGTCAACCCATCATCACCACCAACCGCTGTAATCACAATCAAGTAGAATTTTTTTCTACACTGAATTTTCTCTAGTTGAATAGTTTTCATTGGACAAATCATACTAAAGCCATTTTAGGCGATGTTTCCAGTATTTCTTGAGAATAGATATGATTAATTTATTTAAAGCCCAATTACAGCCATGATGATGCTTCAAAAATTTCTAGTATTTGGAACAGTCCTTGTCTTGATTGGAGCACTTGGTGCAAACTTTGCTCAAGGGGCAGCACCACAAGCGCCGACATTTACCCCTACTGGACTGAGTGCATCTGCAGTCTCTCCAACACAGATTAACCTGTTCTGGTCTGCCCCGACACAAAACTATGGAAAAATAATTATCGGCTATAAAATTGAGCAGCAGGTAAGCTATGGTGTGTTTGATACTGTAGTATACAATTCCGGCAGTACACTTACTGCGTATTCTATGACTGGATTAAAAACTGGAACAGCTTACACTTTTCGCGTCTCTGCAGTCTATTCTGATGATACCTCAACTGATCCTTCAAATGTTGCAGCTGCCATTCCGTCTTCCACATCTGTCCAGACCGTAAGTCCACCTGTATCGTCTCCAACTACAAATGTACAATTTGATTTTATTCCATCCGATGGAACTGTTCTGACTGGTGTGATATTTACCCAAAGTGATTATCTTGCGCTACAGTACAAAAAAGATCCTAGGAGCATAATGCTTGATGCAGTGCCCACTGTATTCCCAATAAACAACAGCCTTGATCATTTACTGTCATACCAGAACAATCACCTAAGCGATGACGCTGTTCCTGCCCCTCTTATTGCAAAACCTATCTCCATGACACAAATTAATCTCACATGGCTTCCACCAATCCAGCAGTATGGCCAAAATCTAGTGGGATACAAAGTCGAGATAAAAAATGCACCTGGGGATTATACCGTAATTGATGAGAACACTGGAAATGGAACCACAAAATATTCTATAAACGGACTATCCCCTGCAACAACCTACACGTATCGAGTCTTTGCAGTATACCCTGGCACACAAAGCAACCCCTCAAATGAAGCATCTGCAACAACTCTTGCATTTATCGCACCGCCTGTGCAAAAACCAAACCAAACAACAACATCGCCTCCCACAAATACACCTCCATCTAATGTCCCCACAGTTGTAAACAATGTCAAGTTTGATCTTACAGCACCTGATGGAAGTTTGCTAGCAGATGTTATCTTGACACAAAATGATTACCAGCAACTTGTCATCATAAAAGACCCGAGGACCATTCTATCCAACATAAGCCAGACACCATCTACCATAAACAATGCTCTATCCAGTATTGTAAGATACCAGAGCCTCCACACTATACAGGACACTGGAAATGTATCTCCTCCAACACCTGTTGTAAATTCCAGCCAACCACCACCAGTGCAAAGCAAGCCACAGCCTGTAGATAGCACGCTTGTCAACGGTGTAATCACTTCGGTTGTAGCGTCTGGTGTTGTTGGTATCACTACGTGGTTTGTCAGAACCAAGGTGGCAAGAAAGATAGCAAAAGAGTATCATTTTACAATGGAGCGTGTCCACTCTGTTACTGCATCACAAATCAGAATACGAAACAGTGGAGAGACAATTGAAGACTGTACCATAATCTGTGGAAAAGATGCATGTGTATGGACTGACACTAACATTGACAAGCCAAGACACATCTACGAAGGAAGTGTCTCATCTGTGATAATTCCTACAGAATATGAAAACCAAAATCCAGCCATAATTGTCAAGAGCGGCAAGAAAGTATTGCGAAAGATAATGCTTGACGGCATGGCACATGGATAGAAAACAAGATTCTTAATTTTTAGAGTATCTGTATTTGTGTTACACGTACGATGATAGATCTTACTAGTACCCTATCCAGGGGGGGAGGATATGCTTTTTAGGAACTAATTTTCACCAAGTATGGGGGAATTTTGTGGCAAATCTCTTTGCATACCTGATAGGAGCGGCACTGGTTGGCATATTGCACATGTCTGCCCCTGATCATTGGCTTACACTCTGCGTTCTTGCAAGAAACAAAAAATGGACTACAAAAAAGCTTTTTGGAATATCTTTTATGACTGCGATTGGCCATGTGGGCCTTTCCATTGTTATGGGTCTTGCTGTTGTGCTAGTTGGGCTTGTTTTTTCTCACTTGATTTCATACTATCTTGATACTGCAATAGGGGTAATCATGGTAGGTGGAGGATTAATTGTTGGAATTATTCCTCTGGTGAGAAAAAAACCACATGAACATGATCACACACATGAACATGAACACGAACATGAAGAAAAGAAATCTGGTAAACTTGCCTCAAAAATAGGATATTTTGCAGTCCTGGGGGCTGCACTCTCTCCAGACCCTAGCATAATTCCAATTTATCTCTCTGCAATATCCGCTGGGTTTTACTTTGCAATCGAACTATCAGTGATATTTGCTACTGCATCTATTCTTACACTCTTGCTTTTGGTCCAGCTTGGTACAAAGGGATTGGTAAAAACTCTGGCAAAAATTCCGGAAAAATATAATGATTCAATGGTAGGATTTGTAATCATGGCTATTGGAATCTATGTCCTTGTTATGAGGTGAGAATAGACATGTTGGATAAACCATCCGACTAGATAAATATCACTTGATGCAAAAACATAACGCATGACTCATCACAAACTCCCTGAAGTGAAAAAAAGATTGGCAAGAATAGAGGGTCATGTAAAAGGCATTACAAAGATGATAGATGAGGGAAAAGGATACCCAGAGATTGTCCAGCAGATAACTGCAGTCAGAGCGGCTCTTGATAGTACCATGGAGATAATGATACTTGACTTGGCAGAGCATGTAAGCTTGAATGCCAGCAGCAAAGGCAGAAAGGCAGCAACAGAACTAAAGGATACTATCTCTAAAATTTTATAGACAGGTTTTCACCTGTCTTGAAAAATAAAAATAAATTAATAAAAAGTTGGGTTATGATGCCGAGTACTTTTTAAAGTTCCCGTCCTTGTTGAACAGATCTTGGACTGTTGAGTCTGCAAGGTGATATTTTACGTTGATTGCCTTGTTGACACTTACCAATTCTGTCTTTTGGGTTGCAGCTCCGTTATAGTATGCATTTAGTGCTTGGTCGCGTGAGCCGCCATTTTGCAATACTTTATCCATTGCAAGTTTTCCCTGTGCAACTTTTGCCTGCATGTATGCAAACTCATCGAGGAATACTCCTTGTGCTGAGCTGTCGACTTTGCTTACAAAGCCTGCATATGCGTTTGTTGGATTGCTCATGTCGTTTTGATTGCCTGTCTTTGCCAAGTCTGCTTGCAAATATTCACTTGCAAGTTTACGTTGCTCATCAATCAACTTTTGTTGCTGGTCCTGCAAGTCTTGCTTTGCCTGTTGAGCTGCATATTGTTGCTTGAAGAGTTCTATGTTGTATAGTATCTTCATTGCAGCTGGGTCGTTCTTTATTGCATCGCTTGCCTTGATGTTTATGCCACCTAAAGAATTCTGGCCATTATCCGCCCATGCAAAACCGCCGTAACTTGCACTAATTAGCAGTGATCCTGCACTAATTGCAAGAACTAGCTGTATTTTGGTTCCATTCATTCTCTATGTTTCACCTCCTAGTTTTCTCCCGACAATATTGTTTCGTCCGGGTCTCACGGACTCTTCAGGGGATTTGATATTGGTCATATCGTTTTTAGCATTGTCTCCATGATCTGCTTTACAATCTCAGTCATGTCATCGTGAAGTATTTTTTGTATGATTGACTTGTATCCGCTGCATTTTTCGGCGTGTACAAGCAGATGCTTGTTGCAAAAGTTTTTTCCACATCTAGTGCACAGTTTTGCACATTCACGAGCACATGCACTGCATTTTGCTGTCTCTGTTTTTTCGACTGCTGGTATTGCTGTCATGGCATTACTTGTCAGAGAAATTATAAATCAATTAGAACACATTTTGCCGCACAAATGTGGACCTGTTTCTGGAACGGCTCCAAATGGCCATGCCTGACATATTGCCGTTTTAACATTTTTGCGACAAAAATGTAGTAAATGTTTTTAATAATACTATGAGACTTTGTCATCATGGTAGGCAGAGGAACAGACAACCAAGAGGGTGCAATCCCTATGAAGAATCTTACAAAGAACAACATCAGCCCGCTTGACGTACTGATATTGCAGGTTTTACAAAGTGGCGCTACGCCTGATACTGCAAGCAAGGAACTTGAAAAACATGGCTATGTCTTGTCAAGAGATAATGTCAAGGGCAGAATCGAAGACCTGGTAAAAAAGGGCGTAATACTAGAACACAACGATGGAGCAGACAGCAAGCGAGATGACAAGATAAAATGGATCCTAGTTGATCCAAGCAAACTGTTTGACAACCAATGGTATACTTTTATTAAAACACAAAATCCTCTCTTTGAAAGACGAGTCATTCCATACTCTGAGATGTATAATAATCTAGTTGAAATCAGCAGAGAGTATGGCATTGTCACAACAATTGACGTGGTACAAGGAGAGGGCCAAAACTATGACTTTATTTTGCGTATAGTAACAAATGAGACTAGCCATTTCGAAGAGATGGTGGAAAAAGTCAGGTCACTTGGATGGGTGCACTCTGTTGACAGCAAGCCAATTCATGTTCTTGAAGGCGTAGGAATATCAAAGAACAACCTGACCAAAGTTCACATGAATTATTTTTACGAGCCAATAAAACTTCCTGACTTTGAATCATACTTGAAGACAATACGACAGGTGTATCGTACCTATGATATTTACCTAAAAGATGAGGGCTCGCTAAAACAAAAGATTGCAAAAAAGAAAAGCAGTGAAGATGCGTATGATGGCACCCAGCCTGACAAGTAAATCTTGTCCAGTCTTGATATAATTGCAAATTGCTCTGTCTGTGACCATGAATTGCAGTTTGATACAAAATCAAAAAAAGAAAACGTAATCTGTACCAATTGCCAGGCTGGCTATGTATTCAAAAACGACTATCTGAACTTGCTTGCACCAAACATAAAAAATGAAATTTGCACAAAAGGAATGCTTGCAAGAACCATAAAAGAAAAACTGCATGTGGGAATAATATCGAAAAATGACCATGACCTAATCCGGGGAATAATTGCAAGCAAGTACATGGCAAGGCAGTACTTTAGAAATGTAGTACATCCAACAGAGGCTGCATGGTCTGCAAGGTCTTATGAAAGATTCGAGGAGATATTTATCACAAACTATCTTGATGGTATTCTGAAAAAAAAGCAAGTGACTTTTGTTGATGCAGGTTCCGGACCTGGCAGGTACCTGCTGCTTCTTGGCTCAAAGATTGGTGCCAACTCGTGCAAGGACTTGAAAAAAAACCCTGAAACAAGCAGGCTGTACCAGTATGATGCAAATTATGAAAAGAATCTGCGATATGTAATAGGAATAGATTATTCTGAAGAGATGATTTTACACTCTACCAAACTTCTCAAAAAATATGGCCTGGGCCAGTTTCTCAACAAGAGAATATTTCCAGTGACAGGTATTGCACAAAACTTTAACCTAAATAAAAAAATGCTAGATTCCACCCACAAGGTAATTGTATGCACTTTTCAGACACTGGGAAACCAGGAAAATACCGAACTACAGGTACAGATGCTAAAGTCAATGAAAAATCTTGCATCACCACATGGTACAATTATTGTATCTGTCTTTAACAGAAAACTCTTCAAAGATTTTGGACTCAAAAAATTCTATGGCAGAGAAGTCAAAAGAACTGTAGGGGAGATAGTTGGGTCAAAGCAGGATGTGGAAAATGCAATACTTCGAACATCAAAGGGTGTCTACTCCAAATGGTTCTCAAAAGATTCTCTTGAAGACTTGTTTTGCCGTGCAAAGATTTCAAAATATCATATCATGGACGCAAAATCCTTGCAGCCAATTGGTGGATATGAAGAATATCTCAAGGCAGAAGAGCAGCGTAAAGATGTCTTTCCAAGAGCCATTGTGGGAATGGCCCAGATCTAAGACTCTAATCGCTTTTATCTGGGCAAATTTTTGATCATCTGTTGTCAGAAGATCTAATTGGCGCAATCCAGCAAATCATCCTACTTGGAAAAGGTGACCAAGGAAGGCTAGAGTATCTTTTAGATCTTTTGCAAAAAGGAAGACCTCTCCCAGATTCTGATCAAAAATATCTGCAAATAATGATTCCTCTATATCTTGGACCCAAAGACCCCGAGTCTTACCAGAAAAATGCAGAACTTGCAATAGAAAAACTGCATGATGAAGTAAGACAACTCGATGAAAAAATAAAAAAACTTGAAAAAAAGGGATTTGAAAAGTATGTTGGAAGAAAGGCAGTCTTGTTTTTTGTTACAATATTTGTAGGGTGGAATGCCTTGCAGACATATATCCAGCCAGCCTTGTCTGGCCTTCCAGATGGTATGATATCATATGTATTTCCACTAAACTTGGCTGCAAACTATCTCAATTATGGTGGGGCAGTATGGCTTTCATTTGTGGTACTGGTATCCGCATGGCCATTTATTGGTGCAATACATCTTGCAAAGTTTATTGCATCAAGAAAAATTCCCGTAAAAACCTAGATTGTATATTATAGTTCCACACGATAATAGTCCCAGCGCTCTGGGTCAAACTGCCTGACAAATTCGATCTGCTCATTTCTCTTTATTCTGCTTGCAATTACATCTCGTAGTGCAAAACTTGTGAGATACTTGTACCCTTTTGACTGCACCTGCATGTTAAACAATAATCTCATCTCTCTTCCTCCCCTCTGCCCCCAGTAACCCATTCTAATTGCAAGCGGCTCCATGAATGCTGTATTTTTGAGTCCATAGTTTACGTCATTTATCTCTGGTCTTAGCTTGTATGCCTCTAATGGTCCTCCCTTTGTAAAACCAATGATTGGACCATTGTCGCTTCCAAGCCTTAATGTGTTCAGTATGGTGTCTTTTGCTGTAACTGATTCTAGAAAAGAATCTTTTTTGAATTGGAGTGGCTTTGGCAACTGCTTGTGAATCTCTGATAACGTTTCTATGAATTCTGGCACTTGCCTGTTTGCCATTGATTCTATTACTGCAAAAAATTTTGTATTATCATAGACAAGTGAGCCTTCAATCTGTATTTCTTGCTCACGCAGTTTCATAAAAGACAAGACATTGTCAGTGAAATGTTTTCTCATGTCTTTTGGCAGGGCTTGCAATACGCTTTGATACATTTCTGCATCGTTATTGAGCAAGTCTTCAAAATATGCAACAGACCTTCTTACGATATAATATGGATGCCATGCCAACGCATGCGCATTTTTTTGTGCCATCTCTAATGCTTTTGCAAAGTCGCCAAGCGTATATCCTGCAATCCTGTCTGTAACTGAGAGAAACCATCCCATCTTTTTGAAATGCTCTCTTTTTTCTTGGTCGTCTTTTGCAATCTCTGATGAATCAAGACAGTCCTCGATTTTTTTCTCTGTTGTCTCTTTTATCTCTCCACTCCAAGGATATGTGGTTCTGTGGATTAGTGCTGCAATCAAATTTTTATCAATATTTGCATCTCGTAAAAGTGAATCTAGTTTTTCATCTGTGACAACAAATTTTACTGCATCTTCTTCGTGTGGCTTGTCCACCTTTTTTTGAGGGTCATAGTCATGAAATAGCGCTGCAACAAAAAGATACGGAAAATCCTCTGGCTTGAGCATGCCATGTGTACTCTCCCATTGGGCAGCAAGAAGTGTGACATAGGTCACTTCAAGCTCGTGGATGATATTGTGATATCCATAGTAATCAATACCCAGTCCCTTTGACTCGAACAGGTTTACAGTATAATCTAGAATCTTGGTGTAGCACTCTCTTTTGAAACCATTATCTACCATGATTTTTTGAATTTCTTCACGTAAGGCTACTGGATCCTGGTTCTGTAGCAACATGTTGGTAATTGAAACTGGTGGCTTTAAGTTCTCGCTCTTGACAAGATCACATCTTGGGAGGCATTTTCCTCTTTTGGTAAATTACAAACAAAACCAAAACTGCAATCACACCTATGATGCCCATTGAGATGTTGGTGTAGTCTACCGACCAGTTTGCAACCAAAACCTTTGGCGAGTCTGCCAATGTTTCAGCAGACATTTGGTTTTGATTTCCTATTGTAGAGCCTTGCCATCCCAAAAATACGTGATTTTCAATAATGTCATTTCCTGGAATGACTGAAGCATCTACTATTGTACCGGAGTTGTACCATCCAGTACCGAGTGCCCGCCCAAAACTGGAAATGACTTTGATGTAATATTGTACCTTGTACTCTAGGTCAACTGTATGCATGCTTGACATGTGTATTGTTCCAGACTGGAAAGAACCAGATTCTTGTTTTGAGATTACATTACTGTCAGAATTGTCAAGTGACCAACCATCAAGTTGCAGTCTAGTATCTTGCTTGTCTGATGATATAACATATGGTACGATGAATTGTATGTCCGTGGAATCATCAAACCAATTATCTTGCGTGGGAGATGGTGGTACAAATGTTACATTGTCTGTACCATGTATTGTAACCTCAAATTGTGGTTTTGCAAAAAAGACAACAACATGGTTTGCATCTGATGATACATCCAGCGTGAAATTTCCACCGGATTCTCTGGCGATTGGAACAATTGGGCAGTTGTCGATGGTATACGACTGGAGGTTGTATCTTGAAAGCGAATCCTCTGACCAGGAATGTCTCTGAGAGATGACATATGTCTGGTTGTTATCTGGAAAAATCACATATGCAGGTGCAGTACCATTTGCATACTGTACTGTGGTGGTATGCTGATTACCATTAATGGCAGCCATTGCATAGCTGTCATACCCTGTGGCAGAAAACAACACCAGTAATAAACTCAAAAATATAGTATGATGTTTTATCAAAAGCAAACTTGTCAGGTGGTTCTCATACAATGCCTCTATTTTCAATTTTCTAAACTGTATCCATCACTAGCAAAGGTCAAATAATACAGTGCAAAAAAGAATCCATGCGCTGGGGCTTGTATGTTATCATGGCATCTATTGTATTCTCAATAGGTGTGGCACCAGTCTTTGCACAAACAGCCCAGTATACAATCCAGGATGCACAGAGCGGCCAATCATTTCAGGTGGGATATGATATAACTGGTGGAACCATTACTGATATGACAATTAACCCACAAGATACATCTCTTATAGTATCATTACAGTCCTCTGCTGATGGAAATCTTACTTTGACATTACCACGATCTCTTATTGATGCAAAAGACGGCGCAAACGATGACAACTTTTTTGTTCTAGTGGATGGTGCGGACACTGACTTTGCAGAAAACAAGACTAGTACTGACAGGACCATAACAGTTGGAATTCCTCAGGATACAACACAGGTAGAAGTGATTGGAACACAGGTGGTTCCAGAATTTGGCGCGCTGGCTTCAATTGTTCTAGTTGTTGCAATCATATCTATAGTTGCGGTGTCTGCAAAAACTAGGCTCAGGTTCACCTAGGCAATATAATTTCTATATTTTAGCTAAATCCTGCACCGAACTGGTCTCCATGCTGGAGGGGGTCTGCAGAGTCTGCGCCCTTGAGCTTTAGATACAAAAATGCCTCGTTTACAATCTGTGCTGCAGGCTCGTCTTGCAAATTAAATTGCCTTTTTGCCAAGTCTATGTATTTTTTCAATTTGTTTTCGTCTTGCTCATCCAAAGATGTCTTGTCTTCAAGTATTGCTGAAGCAATTTTTTCAATCTGGGAATTGTACTTGATGTCACTCATGTATCATTTAACCATGTCTTGCTATTTAGTGATTGTCATTTTTGGAAATCAAAATATTTTAAAATCAGGATTTTTCCAAATCCCCTTCTTCAAATTCGTCATCTAAGAATTCATCTGATTCGTCATCGTTTTCTTCAGACTCGTCTGGAAATTCTTCCGAGTCTTTTTTCTTGTCAACCATGATGTCGTTTATATTTTCTTGACCTTATATCTTTTGAAATGCTGTCTGAAGACACATTGGTTAACCTTGTTAAGTCACATTGATACGCAATCTATTATAAACTCATGACCAGATATTTTGCATGCAAACTAGACTTCAATACACTGCATTGATTGCATGTGCAATGATGGTTTTACCGTCTGCAGCATTTGCAGACTCTGGTGCCAAGTCCCAGTATGCAACACAACAGTTACAGGTGCAATTTGCATCTCTGACATGTACTAACGCATACCTTGAAGGATATCTTGGTGATGTTGTAACTGCAATAAACAATTCTACAACTACAGCAACACTGAGTACTGATATGACAAAAACAAGTACTGACTTTGCCACCTTAAAGTCTGATGTAAATGCCAGCAATGTGTCACAGTTTAGGACTGATGTCAAGGCATACAACGCTGATTCAAGGACAGCAAATCTTGATGCCCATGGCATACTAAAAACAGTGCACAGCAAAACAGTATATGCCACATTAAAATCTGATGCACGCCAACTAAGGTCTACTGAAAATAGTTGCCTCTTTGTCGCAAAACAGCAAAGAGCAAATCTCAAGACAGAAATGTACAACCATGACTTGGCTCGTGTTCAGAACATGACAAACAAATTGACAAAACACGGTGTAGATACCACTGGAATAAACAAGGTGATAGGCAATGCAACTGCTCAAGTTCAAGCATTTGAGCTTGCAGTACAAAATGCACAAAACAGCACACAGCTCAAGGCAGCACTAGACAGTTTCTGTCTGTATAATGGCTGCAAGACTGCTGACAACTTTCACTTTGCTGCAGCAACTGCAATTCAGGTAAACCAGGCAAAGCTAAATGTTCTTGCTACAAAAAATAGCACTGCTACATACCAAACATTGGCAAGCCAGGCACAGACTGATCTGAACAACGCACAGACTGCATTAAGCCAGGTGGGCTCTAACAAGTATCAGGGAACTCAATCAAGTGACGTTTGGAACAACATCAAGGCAGCAGCTGATGTGATTCACCAGCTACAGCAAATCATAAACCACAAACACTGATTGACCCAACTCTTCTCTTTTTAGTTTTTTCCAAAGTTTTCAAGGGACCTTGTTGCGTCCTGCTCGCCTGACTTTATCAGTTTTTTTATGGTACCAATTGAAAAGTCTGCATCTTCGAAAAGATAATGCGATTCCTCTTTTCTCTCGACTCTTGTTATCTCTTTTATTATGGCACCCCTCTGGCATGCAAGCTTGTTAAATTCAGGCTCTATCTCTGCAAGTTTTTTCTTACCGGCATCATCAAGTGGAGAAGATTCCAAGAGATCATGCATTTTATTTATGATGACTAGGTATCTTGAGATTATTTTTGACATTCTCACTGCCTGGTCTGTCTTGTCTGCATGCATGATGTCTCTTGCCCTGTGCCATGACTCCATCATGTTGTGGGGCAACTCTTCCTGGGTGTTGGGAAATAGGTTTGCAATTATGACTCGCTTATCCCGTATAGGTGACGCATCAATTACCTCTCTTAGGGGAGTGTTGCTAAGCAAAGTCCCATCCCACAGGTATCTGTTACTGACCTTGGTCCACGCAATTCCATAGAATGGATATCCTGCACTTGCCAAGACATGGTCTGATGTAAAGTTGTCATACTTGCTGTCAAATATGGAAGGTCTCCCATTTTGGATATCTGTGGCAGTTATTATGAGCCGTGGCCTTGCAGGATCTTTTAGCTTTGTATAATCTACAAATTTTTCAAGCGTTGCCTTCATCGGTGAAATATCATAAAGATATGGAGAGTTGTAAAAAAATCCAAAAGACGGTTTAAGCCAAAGGGGCAAAAATGCATTAGAGTTTCCCCACATTGCAGAATAGATGGACGATGAGACCATCCTCATGGGTTCCGTAAGAAAAGGTGATGCTGAAGTCTGCGCCAACGCAAGCCAAAACTCTTCCAAGTCTTTTGCGGGGTTTCCACTTTTGCTTGCAGAAATTATTGCTGAATTGATTCCTCCAATCGAGGTGCCGGCAACAACGTCTATTCTTATCTTTAGCTTGTCAATTGCCTTGTACACTCCGCACTCGTAGGCTCCAAGAGAACCACCGCCTTGGAGGACAAGCACATTTTCCTCATCGGCATCATCTCTGTTTTTTGCATGCATTTGTAATATAGAATTTGTATTGTATAGTTATGATGTTTTCTATGATTCCCAGAATTCTGGCATGTTGCATCTAGGTTGTTTTATTTTTTGTCTTGTTAAACGCATTATGGGATGATAATATGCCAAGTGATGCAATGCCTACTCCTATGAAATTTCGTACTGTCATGGTATAGTCTGGCTTGGCTGCAAGTATTGTTCCATGAAATACTGTATACCAATTGTCAAGCATCCAAAATGCAAATGTTGTCCAGAATAATATTCCTGCAACTATATATCCAATTCTTGCCTTGCCAAAAACCTTGACTAGACTAAAACCGATTGTAGCGTACCATGATATGGATATTGTAATCCACTGTATCTGGTATGGCTCCTTTCTTGAATCCATGTAATAGTATGTTGTGCCAATTATGCCAAGTGCAAAAAGACAAACAAGCAATAGCCTGTGATTTGCAGCAAGGCTTGTTCTGCCTTCATTGGTGCCTTTCATGATTGTACTGCCAGGCCTTGCAATTTTAAACTATGACGCATCTTGATGTTTTGTAAATCTGTCTTGTAAAATGGCAATACAATTATTTTGAGAAAAACTTCATGATTATCTCTGCAAGCTTTTCTGGGTCCTCTACATATGGTGAATGCCCACATCCTTCCATTGGCATAAACTGGCAGTTTTTAATTGATGAGACAAACTGCTTTGAATATTCAAAAGGTATCAGCTTGTCTTCTTTACCCCAGATTATCATCGTGGGGACATTGATCCTTTCGAGTTTCTCAAAAATGTCTGGAGCATTTTTTAGCCCCAATAGAGTTGACAGGAACACCATCTTTGCATTAGGCCTTGACATGTTGGTGATGAATCTCTCAATTGATATGTCTGAGACTTGCTTGTCTGGACCTATCATCATCTGGTATGCATTTTTTACAGACTCTTGGTTGGGATAAAGCGCTGCCATGGTATATGCATCAAGTGTAGGAGTTGACTTTCTCATTATTCCAGCAGGTGAGATGAGGACTGTTTTTTCAATTATTGGGCCTTGGGTTGCTGTACACTCGACAGCTATCTGTCCACCAAGTGATGTGCCGATCATGAATGTCTTTTTTATTCCAAGTGCCTCAATAAAATCAAAAACAAATTTTGTGAAAAATTCTAGAGTGTAATCAACTGAGGGTTTGTCGCTTTGGCCATACCCGATTAGATCTGGTGCAAAGATGTGGTATTTCTTGCTCAGGTGAGGGATTAGACTTATCCATCTTTCGGCATATCCACCTAGTCCATGAAGGAGGATGATGTTGCGATCAGACTGACCTTCTTCTAAATATCTTATGTTACTTTTGTTTACAGTGATAAATTTCTCCTTCATCTGTGAATCTGAAAGTTTTGCAAACAAAATAAGTTTTTAGCGATACTAGTTATGACAATATCAGTAAAGCCTTGTTCACCAAAAAAGATCGGTAGATCAAGTTCTCTTTGGAATCAGAGCTGAAGTGTACTCTAGGACCTTGGCATATGACGATAGCATGGCCTTGACGTAATCATCATATGATTTCATTGATGATATCATATTTTCTGTCCATGTCCTCTGAAAGCTGCTCATCATGTCTATCTCAGATACTGCGGCCTTTGTTATTATCTTGGAATACCTGTCAAATGTCTCTATTGCTTTTTGGTCAACTCCCATTTTGTCAAGTATCTCTTTTTCTGCAATATAGCACGTCCCAAAAAAGTCTCGTGTTATCCGCAAGCCTTCTGCCTGCAAGTCTGCAAAACTTTCGATGTATGATGGCAACAGGCCCTCTATTCTCATTATGACCTCATTTGTATTGTTCCTCATAACATCACACATTGATACGGAATGTGTATCCTCAACAGTTTTTTCTTGGGATTTGGCACTTGACACTGGTATACTTGGTATGGCAGTGCGTCCTTTTAACAATTTGTTGTAACAATAATTGCTAACGCGTAATCTCTATATGTATACAAATCTACTTTATTCTACTTCCCATGTCACTCCCACAAGATATGAAAAAATCATTGGCAAATTACAAACACAACTCTCTTTTCTGGACTGACTTGCTGTACCTAATGTCAAACAGACAACAGTCTCTTGCTGCTACTGGGCCGTTTAGAAAATTTGCAATCAACGCCAAAAATATCAGCACAGAGACAATTGAGATGAACGAAGACATGACAGAATTTAACACACGGCTTTCTACTTACTACAAGCAACTCACTGATACCTGGAATGAGGCCCAGAAGGAATATTCTAGAAAAGTACCAGAGCTTCCAAATGATACTGAACACATGGAAGCATCAAAGCGTATCTGGATTGATATCTATGAAAATTACTTTACAAGATTATTTGATTCTGCCGACTTTGCAGAAAATTTTGGCAAACTTGTGACAAGTGAGCTAGAGGTTGCCAAGCATTGGAACAACATGGCATCCACATTTCTTGAGAGTGCAAATATGCCGACAAAGAAGGAGATGGACGAAGTGTACAAAGAACTACACTCTTTGCGAAAAAGAGTTGCCAAACTTGAAAAAATAGCAAACAAGGAAGGAACTTGACATATGGCAAATGAACTCAAGATAGACCCACGCTTAATGGCAGAATTTATCAAACTAAACAAGAACATCTTTGATGCACCAAACTTGGCAAAATCTCTTGAAGAGATAGACCTTGAGGTGACTCCACATGAAGTTGTCTACTCTGAAGGAAAGGTTCGACTGTTACACTTTAGTCCGTTGGTTGAAAAACAGATCAAGACACCGCTTGTTATTGCATATGCATTGATAAACAGATTTCACATTTTAGATATACATCCAAAAAAGAGTTGGGTGCGACATTTGCTAACCCAGGGAATTGATGTGTACCTGATTGACTGGGGGACACCGACTCAAATAAACAGACATGAAGGGTTTGACGATTATGTGAATGGATACATGGACAACTGTGTAGACTTTGTAAGAAAAGAATCATCGTCTGAGAAAATATCTCTGCAAGGATATTGCACAGGTGGTACTTTGTCAACAGTATATTCTGCACTCCACTCTGAGAAGATAAAAAATCTGGTTCTTACTGCGCCAGTAATTGATGGGAGAAGGGATAGCACTGTAGTGTCAAACTTGGCAAAGCATATGGACGTTGACAAGTTGGTAGATACACTTGGCAACATGCCGCCTGAGCTGATGTACTATGTATTTTCAATTTTAAAGCCATTTGAGCAGGGGTTTGAAAAATATCTTAATTTCTTTAAAAATATTCATGACAAAGAATACGTTGAAAACTTTATCCGCGTGGAAAAGTGGGTCTCAGACACGCCCCCAATACCTGGTGAGCTATACAGGCAGTGGATAAAAGACGTCTACCAGGAGAATCTGTTAATCAACAACAACATGTACGTGGGCGGAAGGCAGGTATCTCTGAAAAACATTGCCATGCCACTTTTAACCCAGGTAGCAGTAGGAGATCATTTGGTCTCACCTGAATGCAGCATGCCAATCCACTATGCCGTATCAAGTCAGGATAAGATGCTCAAAATATACCCGACTGGGCATGTGGGTATGATAGCAAGCTCATTTTCACAGAAAAAGGTCCTTCCTGAATTTGCACAATGGCTTACTGAAAGATCTGAAAAATAAAAAAAAGTGAAGATTTAATCTAGTTCTTGCTTGGTGTCCATGCTGAGAACCATGATTGCAGTATGTTTGCGTCCATAGTTGTGAATGCCTTTAGGTTGTCATTGAATGTCTTGATGTTTTGTCTTGCTGCTTCCATTGCTGCTAGTACTGCCTTGTTTTGTACAGAACTAGTTTTTACTATCTCGTCTGTTGCATCATTGATTGCCTTGAGATAAGTTGGTGGAAGGTTTGCGTTAAAGCCACTCTTTGTTGCTGATTCCTGCTGGAATTCGATTGCTGTCTCTACTGCATTTTTGTATGCTGTTGCAAATTCTTGCTGTAGATTTGAGACTGCCTGGATGTATTGTGTGACATTCTTTTCTGCTTCTTCAAAATAGCGATTCACATTCTGCTTGTATACTGCATATGCCTCTTTTGCTTCTGTCTTGCTCATTTTTTCACCTCCTGTCGTGAATTACTTTTATGGATTGGAACTACAATCACTTGGACCAGATCATTTTCCTTGATTCCGATTGCCTCTCTTTCTGCTTCGGGTATGGATATTCTGCCATTGCTTCCAACTGATGTCTTGAATGCACCCCATGATGAAAATTGGGGCAAGTTTTGTGCAAGATTGAACCAGTTGTACATGGCCTTTGATCCACTCTCTGCAAAATTTTGCACGAAATCTGTTTGGGTCTTTGTGGTCTTGTCTGCCATTTCCTTTAATGTATCAAGTGGATTTGATTGGTTTGTGCGGTTCATCATGTCGCCAAATGTTCTCATAAAGTCCATCTGTGCTTTACCGCTTCGCTGGATCCATTCTCTGAAGATGGCTGTTGGGTCAGGTTGGTCATAGTTACCATTCATTGGTAATGGTAACCAGCCAAAGGTATATAACCGTATTGACAGGAATCATATCAGATGTCTATTAAGACAATCAATCCTGCCACTGAAGAAGTCATTGCTGAATACCAAAATATCACTGAAGCAGATCTAAAAAGTAAGGTAGCCAAATCACGAGAGGCTTTTTCCAAGTGGAAAGTTGACGCTAAAAACAGGGCCATGTTTTTACATCTCTTGTCTGAAAATCTTCGAAAGGACAAAGAATCTCTGGCAAAAGTTGCCACACGTGAGATGGGAAAACCACTCAAGGAATCATTGGCCGAAGTTGAAAAATGTGCATGGGCCATGGAATTTTACGGTGACAATGGTGAAACTTTTCTAACTCCTGAAATAATCAATACGGATGCAAGAAAAAGTTTTGTTGCGTTTGAACCAATTGGAATAATTGCAAGTATCATGCCGTGGAACTTTCCATACTGGCAGGCATTAAGGTTTGCAGCCCCATCGCTTATGGCAGGAAATACCATAGTACTAAAACCTGCAAGCGTTACAATGCAGTGTGGAATTGAAATGGAAAAATTATTCTTAAAGACTGGATTTCCTGAAGGCGTATTTCAATCACTTGTTAGTGACTCTAGCATGGCTGAAAAATTAATTGATTCTGATGTTAACGCAGTAACTTTTACTGGAAGTAATCTAGTTGGTGCCAAAGTTGCACAGCGTGCAACATCGCAAATCAAAAAATGTGTACTAGAACTTGGTGGAAGCGATCCATTCATCGTATGCTCTGATGCTGATGTTGAAAAGGCATCAACTGGTGCAGTAAAGGGACGATTCATCAATTGTGGCCAGAGCTGTATTGCGTCAAAGCGATTTTTTGTGGTAAAAAACCTTGCAAAGGAATTCATTGAAAAATTTGTACAAAAAGTAGAGAAACTAAACGTGGGAGACCCAATGTCTGACACAACCGACATTGGTCCGCTGGTAAATGCTGAAGGTTTGCATAGGATAGAAGGGATGGTACAAGATGCTGTAGCCAAGGGCGCAAGAGTTCTTACTGGAGGCAAGCGACTCAAAGACAAGGGCTATTTTTACGCACCAACCGTTTTGGATGGTATCACACCAGACATGATGGTGGCAACTGAGGAAGTCTTCGGTCCTGTGGCTCCAGTGACTATAGTCGAGGATGAAAATGAGGCAATTAGGCTTGCAAACTCGTCTCAATATGGGCTTGGTGCAAGCATATGGACCCAGAATCTTGACAAGGCAGAGAAACTATCTAGGCTAGTAGAATCTGGCATGGTTACTGTAAATAATGTGGTAATATCTGATCCAAGAGTTCCGTTTGGTGGTGTAAAACATAGTGGGTTTGGTAGGGAACTATCAAAATATGGAATGCTTGAATTTGTCAATGTCAAGTCTGTAAGATACTATGATCAGCTAGTGTTGCATCATCGCGTGGAATAAATTTTTTACAGCAAGACTTGGTAAATTATAAAATATTTTTCCTAAATTAAAAAAACAGTCCTAATGAAATAGGACTGCTGTGATTATTCCTGCTCCAATTACTGCACCTAGTCCCAAAAACAGGACGTCAAATGCTATTACTTTTTTGAACGGAGCACGTACCTCTGCTGTCCACACTGTGGGTTTGTTATCTGTCATGATGTTAGTTACCCAAGTCTGACTGATAAAATATCATCAGCTTGTTTTATTATTGTTAAGCTAAGTTTCTTAGATGATTCTTCTATTATTACGCTGTATGGCAAAAAATTAGCTTGTCCTACTGCATTCTACCCCTTGGAATTTTTGTATAATTGATAAATATGATGATGTCATATCTGACATGAAATGCGCGCTGATACATGCAGACACTGTGGATATGAACTTGAGGCACTAAAGAAATGTCTAATCTGCAGCAAGCCATACCAATTTTACTGTAAGACATGTCACAAAGAAAGCGAAGAGCAAATACACTATGACTGTCTGAAATGATGCGATAAAGCTTATTTTATAATGAGGCAGTTTTTCATTTGGTTGTGATGAAATATGCCATAACATCTACAATTTTATTTGCAGGATTTGCAGTCTTGGCTTTACTAGTTGTTGATAATACTTCTGTCTCAGAGTGGGACCATTCTACATTTGTGGCAATGAACCACCCTGGGGGCAAAACCATTAGCAAAATAATGGTTGACCTGTCTAAATATGGAAGAGAGGCAGTATGGATTGGAGTCACTGCACTACTTTTCATCATTGGCAGAAAAGATGGTCGCAAGGCTGCCGTACTTCTTACTATTACTTTTCTGGTCTTGATTCCTCTTGGAACAATACTAAAAGATGAGATTGATAGACCGCGACCAGTTCCGGTTTCAAGTGACAACCTGTTGATGCCAAAGGATACCGATCCATCATTTCCATCAGGTCATGCAGTAATTGTTTCAGCTGGTGCTACTATACTTCTTTTGAGATTTCACAGGAGCAAGCAGATTATTTTATCAATAATTCTTGCAATCGAAGCTGCACTTGTTGCATATTCGAGAATCTATGTCGGTGCCCACTATCCACTTGATGTAGTTGGTGGAATCCTTCTTGGTGTTGGTGTGGCATGTGCTGTTGTTGCATCTAGCAAATACATGGGGCCAATTTTTTCTCGCATCGATTCCATGAAAAGATAAGATGGAATTTTTATCATGTATTTGGTATGAAAAACCATTAATGTTAAATAACTAAAAGTGTAAAAATTATTCGTGATAGATCCCGAAGTGCAAAAGGCCAGAAACATGACATTTGAAATTAATCCTGTTATAGTAAGCAGATGGTCTCCAAGATCATTTGTGTCATCTGAAATAAGTGACAAGGACTTGTTTTCTCTTTTCGAGTCTGCAAGGTGGGCTCCATCATCTTCTAACAGCCAGCCATGGAGATTCATCTATGCCAAGAGGGATTCACAAAACTGGAATGATCTTTTCAATCTACTAATTGATTTTAACAAGCAGTGGTGTGCTGATGCCTCTGCACTGGTAGTTATCGTATCAAGAAAGAATTTTGAGAATAACAACCAGCCGTCACTTACTCACCAGTTTGATACCGGTGCCGCATGGGAAAACCTTGCCATACAAGCAGTATCGCAAGGACTAGTTACTCATGCAATGGCTGGATTTGATTATGTCAAGGCAAAAACCACTCTTGGCGTTCCTGATGATTTTGAAGTGATGGCAATGGTTGCAATTGGCAAAAGAGGTCCAAAAGACAAACTGTCCCCAGAACTCCAAGCTCGTGAAACTCCGAACACTAGAAAACCCTTGTCAGAGATTGTAATGGATGGCAAGTTTGGAATCAAGGCCAAATCCCTATGACTGATACGATATCTCCCGAAGTTGCAAAATTAATTGAAGACAAGAATTTGGCATTTGTTGCTACATTGATGAACAATAATTCTCCGCAGATAACTCCTACATGGATTGATCTAGTTGATGGAATAATTATTGTAAATACTGCGCAAGGCAGGGTAAAGCAAAGAAATGTTTCAAGAGATCCTAGAGTTGCAATTTCTCTAGTTGACAGGAACAATCCCTACAACATGGTGACAATCCAGGGACAAGTAATTGAGCAGACAACTGATGGTGCTGATGCACACATAGACAAGATGGCAAAAAAATATCTGGGTGTAGACAAGTATCCGTTTGCAGCACCTGGGGAAAAAAGAATTCTCTTGAAGATAGAGCCTCAGAAAATATTTCACATGGCACCTCGTTCTTAGTGTAACCGATCTATTCCTCTGTTAGGCTTTTTGAGAAAATGATTAATAATACAATATTATGACCTAATTTCATCTTGCCCGTTCCGATAAATACAGGCGACACTGCCTGGCTTATGATAGCATCTAGCTTGGTGCTGCTCATGATACCTGCACTAGGTATGTTCGAGGCTGGTCTTTTAAGACAGAAAAATGCAGTCTCTGTCTTTATGCAGATCTTCTTTGGTCTTGCATTGCTTAGTGTAATGTGGTTTACATTTGGATTTAGCCTTACCTTTGGTCCTGACACAGGTGAGGGAATAACTGGAAACATGGATTGGAGATTCCTAAAGGGTGTCTCTCAACATGAGGGACTGCATTATGCCCCGACAGTACCTGGTGTATCGTTTGCAATGTTCCAGATGATGTTTGCAGTAATTACTCCTTTGATACTTACTGGCGCAGTTGCAGAGAGGATGAAGTTTAGCGCATATGTGTTGTTTATCGTGGCATGGAGTGCATTGATCTATTATCCCTTGGTGCACTGGATTTGGGGCGATGGGTGGCTGCACAAGCTTGGAGTCGTTGACTTTGCAGGTGGAATGATTATCCACGCAACAACGGGTGTTGGGGGTATAGCAGCTGCTCTAGTTCTTGGCAGAAGGCTTGGGTTTGGTCCTGGAATAATGGTTCCACATAATATTCCGCTTGCTGTTCTTGGCTCGTCGCTTTTATGGCTTGGATGGTTTGGCTTTAATGCTGGAAGTGCATATTCTGCAGGTTCTCTTTCTGGCCTAACAATTGTCAACACGCAAATGGCGTCTGCGGTATCATGTCTTATCTGGGTTGTAATATTTTGGATACGCACCAGGAAATCTAGTGTGATTGCTGCAATCAATGGAGCCGTTGCAGGTCTTGCAGGTATCACTGCAGCTTCAGGATATGTTGCAGTAGAATTTGCCGTAGTGATTGGAATCATTGTAGGATTTGCATCATCACTTATGGTGCCAATACTAAAAGAGAAACTAAAGATAGATGATGCACTTGACATTGGCGCAGTCCATGGAGTTTCTGGAATCATTGGCTCGCTTCTTGTAGGTGTATTTGCAAACTCTGCAGTAAACCACCTTGGAATCAACGGATGGCTGTATGGAAATCCCGGACAACTTGGGGCACAGGCAACAGGTGTGGGAATTGCAGTACTGATGGGATTTGGAGGAACATGGTTGATTCTCAAGATAATCAAGGCCTTGGTTCCGATACGTGTTAGTCCTGAAGTA
>Ga0206897_1005_pt1 | contig 71693 bp, 45 predicted proteins | sample Alteio_BWOrgHeat_49_FD_152972 | JGI IMG/M metagenome (GOLD analysis project Ga0206897, IMG submission 152972) | Enriched cells from forest soil in Barre Woods Harvard Forest LTER site, Petersham, Massachusetts, United States -... | ecosystem: Environmental > Terrestrial > Soil > Temperate forest >... | reverse complement strand
GTGATGAAATTTTACCACCCGGTGCATATTCGGTTGCTAAACCATCGATGGTATCATTCTTGTATGACTTTTCACTTTTATAATATCCATTCACATCCACATTCACATCCATGCCATTTCTCTTGTCATCCTTATACACAGCCAACTCATCAAGTATACCGTTATAGTGATGGCTTATCCATACGCCTTGCTTTTTGCCATCAACATAATACCCGGCCCATTTTGTAGGTCCAAGGTTCTCTATCCAATACCCTTGCTTTTTACCTTGTGCATCCATTTTATTTGAATCTTGCTGTGCAAACGATTGTGATGAGATGAATGATGCAACAAGTAATAAGACAGAAAAAATGATCTTTTTTGTATTCATAGTAAACATATTAAGGGTTTAAAAGCGCTTGCAAATATGCAAAAGTTTAGAACAAGGTGACTAATGGCATTGGTTAAAAATTGTTAATCCTCTTTACCGGCAACAATTATAACTATCTCACCTTTAATGGTTTTGCTTTTAAAGTGTTCCACCAATTCAGCCAGTGTTCCGCGTGCAGTCTCTTCATGCATTTTACTAAGTTCACGCGATACCGATGCTTTTCTATCGGCCCCGAAAGCCTCACTGAACTGTTCCAATGCCTTTATTAATCGGTAAGGCGATTCGTAAAATATCATGGTTCTGGTTTCGCCCTTTAGCTCTTCCATTTTTTTATTGCGCCCTTTTTTAGGTGGAAGAAAGCCTTCAAAACAAAAACTATTGCATGGAATGCCTGAGTTTACCAATGCGGGAACAAAAGCTGTTGCACCCGGCAGGCATTCAACCGCAACACCTTGTGCTACACATGCACGTACCAATAAAAAACCGGGATCGGAAATACCCGGTGTACCTGCATCGGTTACTATAGCAATATCTTCCCCGTTTGCAATTCTATCTACAATCTGGGGAGTTACATGATGTTCGTTATGCTGATGGTATGGAATTACCGGCGTTTTAATTTCGTACCTATTAAGCAGCACCGATGTGGTTCGGGTATCCTCGGCTAGTATAAGGCGTACCTCTTTAAGTATCCGGATAGCCCGTAACGTTATATCTTCAAGGTTACCAATAGGTGTAGGAACTAAATAAAGTTTTGCCATGCTCAGAATCGTTGATTACAAATATCGTCGGTAAATTGCAATATCAGTTTAAATACATTATCGAAATCGGTAAGCGGTAATGTTTGGCCCCGGTCATAAATGTCATGATAGGCTTTAATACCTCCCATAGTATATATAAAGAAATCGGGTACATGATTTACATAGAAAAAATAATGATCGCTATTTGATGTCGCACCTCTGGGCTTAATTAATTTAAGTAAGTGTAGCGTATCGTTAATTCTTTGAAGGTCCTTAAAGGCAGCATTATAAGTTGGAGCATTCACTACCGTAATACCTTCATCACCCGTACCCATAATGTCCATATTCAGCTCAAACTTTATAGAATTAAGCGGAAACAAAGGGTGACTGGTATAGTACTTCGAACCGTATAAGCCCATTTCTTCGCCTGTAAATGCAATAAAAACAAGGGAATATTTCATGCTTTCTTTATGTGTGAAATAATACCTGGCAAGGCTTAAAAGCATAGCTGTGCCGCTTGCATTATCATTAGCACCTGGAAAATAAGCATCACCCATTTTACCCAAGTGATCGTAGTGCGCTGAAAAAACAATAAAAGAATCAGGTTGAACATTGCCTTTAAAATATCCGATCAGGTTTTGAGAATCATAGTCCTTTACAAACTTGTTTTTTATATCTACGGTAATAGTTGCGGCGCTATCGAATATACTATTGCGCATTGCATTTATCAATACATAATCAGCCACCGAATCTGATGTTTCCTGGGTAAGCTTATTACATATTACTATTATACCCTTAGCCTTAAACGGATTATATTTCAACTGCTCCCACTTTGCCCTTTCAGCTTTATCAGTAACACCTGTATCATCAAGCAGAATAAATTCCTTTCTGTGGTCCTGATGCTTAAACTCATACATTTTTGCTGCATCAAGTAAAGTAGAGCGTATAAATCTTTTAACCGGGAAAGTCCCTTTTTCAGAACAACTATTAGGAAGAACAATATAATCAGCACCTATTGGCTGTAGCTTACCATTAACACTCACTTCCATTTTATATGGAAACGTATTTACATTGAATTTAAAATGCTGTTCGTAGCTATTACCAAAAGGCAAGAGACCAAATTCTTTCATTTGGTCACCAATATATTTTGCTGCTTTTTTATCTCCCTCAAAGTCATACCCCCTACCTGCCATATAGGGCGAAGTAAGCGTATCAACTACCTTGCGGGCATAGTCCTTTTGTGCTTGAACTAGTATGCAAGTAGTAAATAAAACTATTGTAAGTATCCCTCTAATACGTAACATAATGTACAAATGTGAGGAAATTTAAGGAAGTGGAGAATATCGGAGTCGAACCGATGACCTATTGCATGCCATGCAAGCGCTCTAGCCAACTGAGCTAATCCCCCATTTATGTTTGCAAAAGTAAAAATTAATAGATATTACTGACTAATTAAGTACCTTAGTACATATAAATTAAACATCCAGCATTGAAAAAACTACTTTACCTGATATGCCTTTGCTCTTTACAAGTGTTTTCGCAAACACAATACTATGTAGATGGTACAAATGGCAATAATACCAATGCCGGTACAAGCCTTGCAAAGGCGTGGAAAACTATACAAAAAGCCTGTAACAGTGCAACGCCTAATAGTATAGTATATATAAAAGCCGGAACGTACCATGAGAATGATACCGTTAATGTAACCGGAACAGTAGGCAAACCCATTACGTTCAGAAACTTCGGAAATGATTCTGTTTTTATTGATGGCACCGGCACACCGGGCACCACCATGTTTCAGATGACTGATGTTAGCTATATGAACTTCAGAGGTTTTACAGTGAGGAACCTTACTATAAATAATGCACAAGGTGTTTTGGTTCAAACCTCCACTACAGGGAAATCAACTGCCTTGAGTTTTTCAAATATTCGTATACAACATATTAACTGGACCGCCAGTGCTTCCACCATACCCAATAGCAATGATAATGCACAGGCTTTTATAGCCTACGGGCTTGATAGTGGCATGACAAATCTGACTATTGATAGCTTGCAGGTATTCGATAATATTTTAGGGTTCAGTGAAAGTATTTCACTCGATGGCAACATCAGTGGATTCTCGGTAACTAATTGTTTGGTGCACGATAATACAAACATTGGAATACTTACAGCGGGTAATTACGGGGTGAGTAGTAATCCGGCTACCGATCATGTACGCGATGGTATTGTTCAGCATAATACTTGTTACAACGATTTCTCAAACTATGCCACATCAGGTGGTATTTACGCCGACGGCTCACGTGGTGTTGTAATAGAGGACAATAGATGTTACGGAAACGGGTACGGAATTGAAGTGGGTTGCGAACAAAACGGAACAACAGATAGTATTACTGTAAAGAATAATTTACTGTACAATAACCAGGAAGCAGGCATGGCTATTGGTGGGTATACTACCTCTACAACAGGACAGGTTTTAAATTGCATGATACGCAACAATACATTCTTCGAGAATAATTATGCAAACGATGGCACCGGTGAAATTGACATGACAAAGGCAACGAATTGCATTTTCAAGAACAATATTTTTTATACCAATAGCCAAAACTTACTTATGACTATTGAAAGTATATCTCCACAAACCAATAATACCTTCTCATTTAATTGCTGGTATACTCCGTCTAATGATTCAACAAATATTAATGTGCAATGGGGAGCGAATAGCTATTCAACATTTAACTCGTACAGAATTGGAGAATCCCAGGAAAAAGGCTCTGAATATGGAGACCCCATGTTGCTAAGTGCAGTATTGCCTACTCCGAATTTAGATTTAACGGGTGGCAGCCCATGCTATAATAAGGGAGATCCATCTACAGTTATAAGTACTGGGGAGACTGATTTCGCAGGCAACCCAAGAATATCTGCTGGACGAATAGACCAGGGGGCTTATGAAAGCCCGGGTGTAATAGGACTAAGTGAATTATCCGGGAACAAAGACAACCTACTAGTCTATCCTAACCCATTCAATTGCTCTGCAACTATAGCCTTCAACTCCTCTTCCATTCACTTCGTTGAAATTATTGATATGTACGGCCGCATAGTAAAACAATTCTCCTGCACAGGTAGCTCATTTAAATTGAACAGAGATGGCCTTGCCACAGGGATATATGAGGTTAAAATGTATGGTATTGACCATGCAAATTGCCAAACCGGCAGAATAGTCGTTCAGTAGAAGGTGCAGGCTGAAAACAACAGGTATTTTTAGCCTTTTTTTCATGATTTTTCAAGGGCATGCAACCATTGCAATACCTCCCCCCGTCTTATTAAAAACGACTAACATGAAAACAAGAAAAATACTATTACCTATTACAGTTAGCTTAACTACAGCGGCTATCATACTATTAAGTTCATTTGGTTTCCATAACACAGGGGGAACAGCCAATGCATGCGGTAGCCCGGGAGAGGCAGGCACTTGTTCCCGACCTGCAAACGGATGCCACGGAGCAGGCGCAACCCCAGCCGGTGTCGCTGATAATGCCGGACCAGGTACACTTACCTTTTCTACTGTACCTGCACTAGCCAGCAACCAGTATATACCCGGTACAACGTATACAGTTAGTGTAACATTGGCCCAGTCAGGTAAAAAACGAATGGGCTTTGCCTGCGAAATACTTGACAATAGTGGCAGCACCAACACACATACAAACAATACAGCCGGATCAATTGTTGTTACCGACCATATTAATACCAGAACATGGCAAAGCTTCGGAACAGGTAGGCTTTCTATCAATCAGGATACAAACGGTGGAATAGGCGCAAATCCATACACGTTCAACTTTAATTGGATTGCTCCTGCCAAAGGTTTTGGTACTGTTAATGTATATCTATGCGGAAATGTAACCGATCATAATAACCTGGCTGATTCCGGCGATTATGTGTATGCACAACATATTGTCCTTACAGAGGGGACTGCTACCGGTATAGCTGGGTTAAATGAGGGTTCCCTCAAATTGGATGCCTATCCTTCCCCTTCAAATGGCCGACTTACCATTTCCTTTAACTTGCCCGATGCGGCCAATATATCTGTAGCACTATATTCTATCAACGGTCAATTGGTAAGAAATTTTGAAAACACGCAACTGAACGCAGGGGAATTTTCGAAAACCTATAATGTAACTGACCTGGCTAAAGGAATGTATTTTATGAAAGTGAATGCTGGGGATTTTTCAGAAACCCGCAAGGTCATTATTGAGTAATTGGCAAAAACAATATAACAAACTGAATTACAAACAATTAAAAAGAACATATTTGCATACATAAATGCAATTTTATGCAGGTGCACATGGCATCTGATATTTAAAATATAGAATTTTCTATTAGTTGACGGTTACAGAAGCGGAGATAATTGAGGGCTGTAAAGCTGGCAAACGTGAGTTGCAGAAGGCGTTGTATACACGTTTTTCTGGCAAGATGTTCGCCGTATGTCTGCGCTATTCCAAAAACCGGGAAGAAGCGGAAGATCTTTTACAGGATGGGTTTATAAAGGTCTTCCATAGTATTGAAAAGTTTATGGGTTCGGGGTCATTCGAAGGTTGGATAAGGCGCATAATGGTTAACACTGCACTCGAACTTATACGCAAAAAAAAATTAGACTTTAGTTCTTTTGATATTGAGCATGTTGAAAGTTATAGCGACCATATAACAGATATGACAACAACAATAGCCGAAAATGAATTGTTGGCTATGATACAGGATTTACCTGCGGGATATAAAACCATTTTTAACCTGTATGCAATTGAAGGATATCAGCATAACGAAATTGCAGAAATGCTTGGTATATCAGAGGGCACCTCGAAATCGCAATTAGCAAGAGCCCGGCATATTTTGCAGGAAAAACTAAAAAAGACAGAATTAAACTATAGACCACAAGCAAAGTGACAGACGACAAGAAATATAACACTGAAAAGCAATTCCATTCTGCCTTGGCAGATTGGGAGGTTCAGCCTTCGCCCGGCTTATGGGATAAGGTTGAAGCCAGGCTTGATGATGAAGGCAAGAAAAGGCCTGCTATATGGATATGGATGCTTGGCGCCTTATTATTCCTTGCAGGGGCTGCCGCTATTGCCTGGTATTTCTATCCGCGCAATCAGGCACCGAGGGAGTATTTTGTAAATAACGGTGTACCGCTAGCCCAAGAAAATGTGGCGATTGCAAATAGTAATAAAAATACCTTGTCTGACTCTGCAAAAATTAGCCTGCAACTGCAAGCCGATTCTATAAATAATACAACAACTGAGCAAGCTAAACCAATTACTTCTCAAACTTCAGTGCAAAAGGGAACTGCAATTAAAACTACCGATAACTCACCTGCAATTAATACTACTCATGTAACAACTGTTACACACAATGTCTCAGTAGCACCAAAAAATAACAGTACTGCGTATACCAGTTTAAAAAACACTCGGGCAAAAAAGGATAGTGTAACTCATACTGCTACAGTAAACAAAACACAAACTCCGGTAACTCCTATTGTTAGTAATAAAACAATCAAGCCATCAGCTACAAATGAACCTGCCACAACCAAGGTAAAATCGATGGCAGTTAAAACCACTACCGATAGCATTAACAAAACCAAAGACAAGCAAGAAGCTGGAACAAATACTACAGCCAAGAGTACAAGCCCACCTGTTAAAACACCCGTTACAAAAACAATAAATACTGATTCAATTGCAAATGCACAGAAAGCAATAGCCCCTGCAAAGAGAAACGATTCGATTCAGGCAATTAATAAAGCCAATGCAAACATTGCAGCGCAAAAAAAAGCTGACTCTTTAAAAGCCGATAGTGTTCAAATAGCTAAGAAAGATTCTGTGAAAAAGGATACGGTGAAGAAAACAACCACTTCAACCGATACTACCCATCATGCAGCATTACCTTCTCTTTTCAGTATTGCCATTTATTATTCACCTGAAATTGCGCGGAATGATGTAACAAGTCACAGTACTACTTTCAATATGCAAAACGCTGTGCCCAATCTTCGTTATTCCTTCGGAGCAAAATTCAGTTTAAGCTTTGGTAAATTCGAATTGAATGCAGGCATAGCCTATTCACAATTACATCAAACTTTCGGACTCGATACGGTATCATTCTCTAAGAACATATCACAGCCACTTATTATCAATACTTCGCTTGGTAACATGGCAGTACCGGTGGGACCATTAATGGCAGGCATTACTCCTGCCCCATGGGTTGTTACCTTACATGATCATTACCAGTATAATGAAACCGTGAACTATATTAATATGCCCATAAATGCCCGCCTGAATTTTGGTATCGGTAAGTTTACTCCATATGTTACAACTGGGATAAACCTGCAATATGCTGTAGGTGAAAATGCAGTTCTTGATGTAATTAAAGATAAGGGAGTAGACCTGAACCTAACATACAGTAGCCTGAATGTAAATGCGTTTAATATAGGCTTTAGTGCCGGTGCAGGCCTTGAATATAATATTGTAAAACGACTGAGTGTGTATGTTGAACCAAATGCCAGACTCAATACACTTCCGCTGTCAGGCAATGACAAATCATTTAATTATTATTTGGGCTGCCAGGGTGGACTAAAACTTGGACTGTAGAATAACTTAATTCTTCTTAGCCCACATATTTCGAAATTTACTAAGATCGGCCAGGTGTTTTCTTTTTCTCTTATTCTCATATTCCATAACCGCCTGGCCCAGATCACTCATAAAAGGCAGGCCGATAGTTTTGTATTCATACTTACCATCGTTCAATACATTGCGCTCATTCAGGTACATAAGCACCGACAAACAAAACTCCGAATGTGTTGTAGTATCTATCATATATGTACAATCGGATAGGAAGCCATAGGCCCTACCAACAATATTCATTGAACGAATGTTACCAATAGCACTGTCAGATATTGTATCTGTCATTCCATAGTAAATATATTTCTTAAGGTTATCGGCGTACGATTTTCTATCGTAATGCGGGTAGTCGCTTTCGCGCGGCAGCATACCCATATTCGTATATAAAAACGTATAATCATCATCTGTTATCCTGAAGCGGCTTTTTGCGGGAAAGCTATTCGGGAAAATAATAGAGAGCAGAATATCATTCTCATTTTTAAACGGCATATAATTATTGCGCCTGAAATCACGGGCTGTTTTAACTTTTGCGTCTTCCCTATATCCTTTACCTATTATAGTGTGCTCAGCCACATTCTGTATATTACCCGTATTACTATCGGCAGGCTGCTTATATAATACCGTCGAATCATCTGTTAGAAATGTAAACGGGTTGGTGTGTCTGTTAGCCGTGCTATCGCAATGCGGGTTGAACCGCTGGTTTATCATTGCATCTGTATATCCCATTTCATGCAGCCTGCGGTTTATATATTTCGGCCCCAGAAATTCATATATACGGCTATAGGCATAGTTATCACTCACCAAAAGCATTTGTTTTATAAAATGCGCAATGCTCGGGTATTTACTCTTTGCTGTGGTATCGCGATACTCAACTGTTTCGCATTTATAGGCACTGTCAACTGCAAGGCGTGTATCTTTTGTTATACCATATACTTTATTCAGGCTATCTATTTTTTCAAGTGCAAGTGCAACCAAAGGCAATTTTACAAGGCTTGCCGGGTAATAATACCTCGTGCTTGGCGGATACAGGTAATGCCTTTTAAGATGTGCTACATTATTTGAATCGCGATTAATTTGGGTATAAATAACCTGGAAATGGTACTTTGAAGGATGCTCAAATACTTTATGGTATTTCAGCTCAAGTGAATTGGAATGAATGATTTCGAGCAATACCGAATTAACTTTTTTGACGTCGTGATAAGCAGGAAACGTCGGATTGATGCTGTCAATCACATTACTCTGCCCAGTACAAGGTTGCAGTGCTGCAGTTACAAGTACTATGGCACACCATAATTTCATTCGGCTTTAGCTTTTGCGTTCTGCCTTAATAAGATTCTGGTAGTTAGAACCCCAGTGGTAACCCAATGAAAATGGTAATGGCTTTACTTGCTTTAAGCTGTCACCCATATGGTATGCTTTCTGCAGATCGAGCTGGTAAAAACCTGAAGGAAAACTGCTGACAGGTTTTATGTAATTACCATAAAAGGTAAGTTTCCAATCTTTTGAAGGCAGGTACCTGTATGGAACACCCGTATCATCCTGAACTATGCTGGCACTTTTCTTTAACACTGCATTACGCATTACCGAAAAAGTAGGATTATGCAATAAATAAGAAGCTGATTTTATGTAGGTGGTTGAAATCGGCATTTTATTCAGGAACGCCATAAGTCCCGTGTTTTTTTGAATTTCAGCATCCACCATATTACACTTCATATACGAAGCCACTTGTATGCCAGTATCGCCAGGATGCCTGAAGTATACCTTTACAAAATCGTTTGTATGTGCAGGTACACTGTCTTTATTTAGAGGAGAATCCGTTCCGTCGTCATTTAAATGGTAGTACTTTACATTCACTATTTCATAGTTATTCCTCACTAAAAATATACACATTAAGGGCAATGTTCCGTTCACATTATTCTTCTGTAAGTCGTTTAACATGTTCTTAGTAATGAAATAACTCTTAGTTAGAATATCATCAAGGGAGCCATACACCTCAGTCATATAAGCATCAATATCCTTTGTTTTCATTTTTGCCAATTCAGGCAATGCCCCTGCTCTTTCCAGGCCATATAAGTGATAGTGCTTTGCTTGTGGAAAAAGTACATTGGCATGTAAAATATCAGGCCCGCTGAAAGGGTAGAAGACATCGAGGTTCTGTTTGCGTTGTGCCGCCAGTTCAGTTACCGCCCATGTTGCCATTGGCTTCAGGCGCACGTTATCAGCATGTCCCCATTCATACGTAAAATTCTTAGAATAACGTATCCACACCGTATCTTTCTCAAGGGTTGCAGGCAGGGTGCTTCCATCTAACTGCTTCATGCCTGCTATATAACGGGCTATATCATTATACTTTCTATTGCGTGTTACTGTATCAATATTCACAGGCTTAGCAACAACTGTTGCAGGCTTCTTAACCGTATCAGTTTTAGGTGCAACGGGTGCCGCAGTTTCAGTTTTATTTTGCGTAGGTTGGTTTGAGCACGATGCTACAAACACCAATGGTAATAACGAATACAATAGAATGTTAACTGACTTCTTGATCATAGGTTTTTGGTTTCCGTATAAAATAAATTATGCTTCCTGCCAGTATGGTTGCCAGGCCCAGCAGCGATTGTTTGTAATTGACACTCATGGTGAAATAAAGAGTCCATGCACTCAAAAGTAAGAAAATGAAAGGAGTTACAGGATAACCAAATGTCTTGTATGAATCGGATTTTATTTTTCCCCTGATGCGCATAACAAACAACCCGAATACAGTAAGGAATGTTATAAGGTTCAATGTGAAGCCAACATATAACATCACATCGGAAAATGTTGAGGTAATTACCAGGAAAACCGAAATGGCACATTGTATAACCTTAGCCACAACAGGAATACCATGTTTATTTTGCTTGGCTAAAAAACTAATTTGCTTTAAGTCCTGCCCCATAACCTGGGCCACACGCGGACCAATGAATACCATAGAACTAACCGACGAAAGCAAAGTGAGTGCAATAAGAATAGCCATTAATTTTGAACCATTCGGGCCAAAAATATGCGTAGCTGCAATATAACCCACCTCCTGCTTATCCTTTAACTCACTCATGGGAGATGAATACAGGAATACATAATTGATAAGCACATATAATACCATAACTATTAAAGTGCCGTACAAAAGCGATTTAGGAATATTTACCTTAGGATTTTCCATATCGTTAGCTATATATGCCGATGCATTCCACCCTGAATAGGCATAATAGATATAGTTGAGCGATACAGCAAATGAAGCGGAAAAGATGCACGTCCAGCTTTGTTCTTTTACACTACTGACAGCCGGTAATATATCCACATGCTGAGAGGTTGCCAATACTAAACCAGCCACTACAAAAAACAAGATCAGCACAATTTTAAGAATGGTTGATACATCCTGAATGATGGCACTTCTTTTTAAGGTGAAGGAATGTATGACAGTAATAAGCACCACAATACCCGATGCCATAAGAATTGGGTTAATAACCGGGTACACTTTATTCACATAATTGCCCAATGCCATTGCCGACAAGGCCACCGGTGCAGCAAAACCTACCGTAACCGATACCCAGCCCGATAAAAAGCCAAGCAAGGGGTGAAATATTTTAGTGAGATACTGATACTCCCCGCCTGAACGAGGCATAGCAGAAGCCAGCTCACCATACGATAATGCTCCACACAATGCAATTACTCCACCTAATACCCAAAGCATCATAATGGCAAAGCCTGACTGAATACCATCTAGCTGGTAGCCAAGACTGGTGAAAACCCCGGTGCCAATCATATTGGCAATAACTATAAAGGTGGCTGTATAAAGGCTTATTTTGCGAATGGGCACTGATTCAATAATATAGCTTACAATAATACCGTTTTTACTCAAAGTAGATACAAAAAAAGCCCGCGCTTTTCAAACCGGGCTTTTTTCTTTTGTCTTTTCTATTATTGCATTATCACCCTGCGGTAAGTAACACCATCGTTGGTAATTACCTGGATGGTATAAATACCTTTTGCATACGTGCTCATATCGTATTGCTGAACCATTATGCCATTTTGTTTAGCATAGTTTTGTTGCTCAATAAGTTGGCCAAGGTCGTCGTAAATTTTAACTACAATGGTCTGCTGCTTATTCAGGTTCATGCTAAGATTAAACATACCCCTGGTAGGGTTAGGGAATATATTCAGTGAATTCACTGATGCCATGTTCTGTATAGCCAGTGGTGTATTGAAAACTATACTGCCCGTGTTTGATTTAGAGGCATTGTAGTTTACAGCTTCTATACCATGATAAGGGCTATGTGAATTACAGCCTGTTGCTCCGCCAATACCCACATGGTAATACCATGAACCTGTGTATGACAATGGTGGTGTATCAGTATAACCAAATGTGTTTGGTGATACTGATGCAATACTATCATGCGATATTCCGGAAACACTGTCACGATAAATTACATAATGTGTAAATGCAGCCCCTTCAAAGTTATCCCATACAAGGTCTACAGTTGTGCTGTTAGCCAATGTTGTGGTAAGGTGTATAGTCTTAAATAATATACTCTGGCTGATAGGTGAAGATTGTCCGCACGAGTCAAGCTCTGATATTTCATAAGACCAGCTACGATTACCCGAACTTGAAATAGTATCAACATACAATCCTGAACTGCCTGAAGAATGACCTATGGTATTAAATATACCAGGTGCAGTTGTTTCTCTGTATATATAGTAATATTTTATTCTGCTATTCAGGTCAGGGGCCCATGCAAGGTTAATGAAGCCGGTAGCCGGATCAACGGTTGCCATGCAAATTGATACCCCCTGAGGCAGGGCTGTGGTTATTTTAGCACTGGCACTTCCTGCACAACCGACAGCATCAGTTACGGTTAATCCGTAATTGCCTGATGAAAGGTTATAAATATTTTGTGTGCTTGCGCCATTAGTCCATGCGTAGCTATATGGCGGTGTACCCCCTGTGGCATTTGTAATAATATCGCCAAGTGTTTTGGTAACACAATTAAAATTCACTACCGAATCTAATGTAACCAATGGCCCTGAAGCATTACTTACTGAAACCAGTGCGTCAGTAGCGCAGGCATTGCTATCTGTAACAGTTACTGAATAAGTACCTACGGCAAGATTGCTTATAGAACTGATAGTAGATCCTGTACTCCAGTTATACATATAAGGTTTTGTTCCGCCGGCTACCGATACGTTTGCTCCTCCATCAGAACTACCGCAACCCGCAAAAATTGAGTTTGTAGTTAATGACAATGGAGCAGGCTCGGTAATATTCATTGACTTTATTATTGTACATCCGCTAGCGTCGCTCACACTTACCTGGTATGGTCCTGCTGACAGATCATTGATGTTTTGTGTAGTAGCGGTGTTCGACCATGCGTATTTATATGGTAATGATCCTCCGGTTACAGTTATAGATATAGAACCGCTTGTATCGCTGTTACATGCCACATTTTTTATTGAACTTACGGTAACAGTAGGCGCACCGGCATCGGTTATATTAATAGCCTGGAATGTAGAGCAATTCCCTGCATCACTAACCGTAACAATGTATGTACCCGAAGGCAGATTATTATTTGCTGACACAGTATCACCATTATTCCAGGAATACCTGTATGGTGCTGTTCCACCTGTTACATTAACTGATATTGCTCCGTTACTTGCACCACATGTACTTTGTGTAATACTAGGGTTTATAGCAGGCCCGCTTGAAGCGGTTACAATTACACCCGCAGTAGCAGTACACCCGAAACCATCGGTAACAGTTATACTATAAGAACCAGTTGTAAGGTTAGTAGCAGTTACGCCTGTTTGTGCGGGTACAGTTGTCCATGAATAATTATACGGCACCGATCCGCCTGATGGTATTGCCGTTGCAGTTCCGTTTTTAGTTCCGCAACTGGCATTAGTGCTATTAGCGGTAACACTTAATGGAGCAGGTGTGAGAATAGTTGCTGAATCTATTACCTGACAACCATTACTATCTGTTATTGTAACAGTATACGCGGCTACCGGCATATTATATATAAGATTTGTAGTAGCTCCATTGTTCCATGCATACGTGTAAGGAGGAGTTCCGCCTGTTGGCTTTACGGTAATGTTTCCGTTTGACTTGCCGCATGATGCATTTACAACTGCCAGGTTGCCATTTATTGGCACCGGTTGAGTTATAGTAGTAGTAGCTGTATTTGTACAACCGTTATTGTCAGTAATCGTAACGGTATATGTACCCGCGGCAACGTTGGTAATAAGAGAACTTGTTGCCCCATTGCTCCAAGTATAAGCAAGAGGGTATACACCTCCTGATTTCACAGAATCATAAATATTCCCAGTATTGAGGCCGTTACATTTAGGGTTATTAGCCACAATAGTTGTTACTATGGCTGCCGGTTGGCTTAAACTAGAGTCATAACTTTGTACGCACCCGTTATTATCGGTTATTGTTACGGTATATGAACCGGCTGCAATATTAGTATTGTTATTTGTTGTTGCCCCATTGCTCCATGAGAAGGTATATGGTGCAGTTCCACCGATTATTCCTCCCAGGTTAATGCTACCATTTGAGCCACCATTACATGTTGGATTTGTAAATACAGTATTCGGTGCATTAATTTGCGAAGGCTGAGTAAGGAACGCACTGTCGCCTGCATGGCATCCATTTGCATCTGTGACTGTTAGACTGTAATACCCTGCAGCCACATTGCTTAATGTGTTTGTAGTTGCTGAATTATTCCATGTATATGTATACGGAGGTGTTCCACCGCTTACGTTTGTGGTAAGGCTTCCATTTGCGCTTCCATAACAAGTTGGGTTAACGGGAATTATGGTTGCACTTGGAGGAACAGTTACATTTATATGTACTACAGCAGTATTACTGCATCCGTTTGCCGTTGTACCTGTAACAGTGTAATTTGTAGTTGAAGTTGGAGAAGCTGTCACATTTGGACCTCCGGAATTGCTCAAGCCAACACCTGGTGACCAGTTATAAGAAGTTGCACCACTTGCTGTTAATGCGGTTGAGCCGCCGGCACAAATAGTCGTTTGCCCACTCACAGTTATGGTTGGTGTTGCATTTACAGTTACAACTACAGTGGCACTGCAGTTAATACTATCACCCGTCTGGGTTGCGGTAACTGTGTATATTGTAGTGGTAGAAGGGCTTGCTATAACGCTATCGCCCAATGTGGTGTTTAGCCCTGAATTTGGTGTCCATGTATAGGTTGTTGCACCCGAAGCCCTGAGAACCACGGAGCTTCCGGAGCAGATAGTAGGTGTGCTGGGCAATATGCTTACACCACATTGTGCTTTCAGATTTGTAAACGATGCGATCAGCAATACTGAAATAATCGTAATAATACTTAAATAGGAGTGTTTTTTCATGAGGTATGGTTATATGAGTTTTCTCGCGCAAAGGTACGAAAAGAAAAAATTGAATAATCATCTTAAAGTGGCTTTTCTGCCTTTTTGTCACCAATAAATTTTAGCAATGAAAAATGGCAATAATATATTGATTATCAATATGTTAAATAAATATTAGATACATATTTTAGCAATTGATTCTATTGTTATTTATTGTAAATTACAACAAGGCTCCTGAAATCCCTGTAAACAAAGGAAACTGCAAAAGTTAGTCGCAAAGTTAAGTCTCAAATGAGTTTTAAAAAGGTAGGGGCAAATAGGCTTCAATAATCTATAAACAAAGGGGGTTGTACCAATAACTGTGCGCTCCATGCTTTAAATATACTAAAAACATTGAGGCACAATAAATAAAGTATTCAACACTAAGGTTAAAAACGCACTGCGATTTTTTGATATTCAAATCTTTGCTTGACTCTTAGTTCAATTATCTTTGCAGTGCGTTTATCTAAGTAGTCAAGTTTTCTTTTTAACGATTTGACTTCTTTTCTTAACTCAGCAATTGTAGCCTTAAGTTTAATAGTCGGATTAACAAACTTCTTTTTCATTGTGATAAAATTTAAATATTAGTTTCCTTTTTCTTCCATGGCAGGAAACGAAACCCGTTTTTAAAGGCATGATCTATACATCCGCAACGAAACATCAAACTATGTACGTTACGGTCGCCTTCTGCTAGTAATTGTGGTGCAACCTTATTTAAGGTATTAACAGAGCCAGTCCAATATCCTTTATATTCAAGATATCTCTTAAGCTCTTTAACTCCCTTTAATAATTCATTGAATTTGGGTTCAGCCTTTACAGCCTCTAATTCTTTCTTAGCTTTTATATAGCCAGAAGAATATGCACCTACCCTTTCGTTATTGATTATCTCCAATAACTCCTGTACTCCTATTGTAACAACCTGAATAGCCATGCAACATATTATTATGATGCAATACTATATCTAGGGTATTACCATGATTTACCACGTATTACCAAAGGTAAACTATGGTAATAGATTTGCTATTCTTTTGAGTTTACTTTTATACTCATTTTCGTAAGCAAGTGAATAGTTATCAATTGTTTTACCATCCTTGCCTAGGTCCAAGCCTTTTATTTCAGAGTTAAGCACTTCGGCTAAATGCTTACGGCTATATTTCTTATGAATTATCCCTTTATCTTGTAGTTCTTTAATCCAGGATGCAATCACTCCTTTGTGCTTTTTTGCATTACCAATGAATTTATAATCAATACTTATAACGGGATTATCTACTTCATGTAAGGCATCAATATATTTTTTCCAGTCCATTGCCAAAAATATATCCTTGAATGCAGGGGAAGTCTCAGTAACAGGTTTTGATATTGTACTTTCTAGTACAGGTGTGGATAAATGAGATTGTATCTCAAGAAGCCTTGCTTTTAATTTTTTGCGGTGAGTTAAAAATATCCGCCCCGTTTCAGATAAACCTTTCTTATGTAATGCTTTTTCAATTTTGGAATCCAAGTCTAAAACCCATACTTCTATTTCAGTGTAAAGTAGCCGATCATATGGGAGGGATTTTATTTCATTTTCAAGGCTATCAAAAAAAGGAGTGAAGTTTTCAAGAAAAGTAACTTTTTTATCAAAAGAATATTCTAAACTGCCACGATCGAAAATTATTTCCTGATTGGCATGTAGCACCCGAAACTTTTTACTGATTCTATCTCTAATTTCTTCCATCTTAAATATTACTAATGGTAAAATTACAAAAACTGCTTTAGTTCAAAATTAATTGTTGAATATATTGGGTATATTTGAGGGGAGAAGTCTAGAAGATGCTATTTGATTCATTAAAAGATTTTAAAGAAACGATAACTGAAAGGATTAGAAATCCATTCACAGGTACATTAATACTAACTTGGTTAATTCATAACTGGGACTTGGTATTTATGGTCTTTGACTTTGATAAAGATAGTTCCCTTTATGAAAAGTCCTTTTTAATAAATCAATATATAGATAAGGCTGGAATAAGTGGTCTTTTATGGATACCTATAGGCTTGGCTTTTCTTGCAATTATCTTGTATCTGACTTTATCAAACCTCTCATATATTATATTCACTTGGTTCTCAATATGGGTAAGGCCAAGGATTTATGAATTTTTAAATCAAAATACAAAGCTAGTAACAAAGGAAGCCCACGATGGCTTAAGAAGGTCCTTTACTGACCTTCAAACTGAAAACGAAGTTAATAAGGAAAGCTTATCCAAACAATACAGTCAAATGAGGGAAAAAGATAATACGATACAAGGGTTAAGGGGTGAGATTGCAGTAAGAGATGGACAAATTAAAACAATGAATGAACAAAACGATTTAAAAATTCAAGAATTACAAAGAAAAATAGACGCACAAAAAAATGAGACTGACGAATTAACTAGAATGAACATGAGTTTGTATGATAATGTTAGGGAATTCAATCTTGATATGGGAGATACTTTAGAACAAATATTCAAAGGTACCTGGAAATGCGAATATAAATTTGTTGATGGTAGAGGGGAAGGCTCAGAGCTATTTATTATCAGGGGTGACGAGTATTTTGTTTTGAATACTGATAAGGTAACAATGGGGCCAACGTTTAAATTAACCGATATTATTATTGATAAAAAGAAAAGGATGGTCGAGTTTACTAAAAATAGAATTGTTGGCCCACGGGATATTGCTAAGAATATTCTGAGTTTTGTAAACGATCGTACACTCATTGGTAAAGAACCAAAAGTAGAAGTGAAATATACAAGAGAGTACTAGAGTGAGAATTTTGACTGAAATAAATGGAGTTCCCTTCTTTGAAGATTGGAAAAAGGATAACGAGAACTCCGATAGAGAAAACAATCACAGAGATGATAATTCTTGGGAAAGGTTTGAGTTATATAAAACCATACCAGAGTTGCATTTTTATAAAATCGAGATAGAACAAAAGGATGTTAGTGAACTTTATTTACCGAACCATAACCACGAAAACTACGTAGGAGTTGATGGCATGAGTTTAACAGAATACAGTAATTTATACTCTGACACTATTAACGACCCGCCTAAATCAAATGATCGTTGTAAAATCCGAATCAAAAGAGTTTTAGAATGGTTTGACACTCCAATGGATGAATCCCTATTTATGTTTGTTTCAGATAACCCCTCGCTAGCAGTAAGGGGTAATTTTGGTAAAAGAACAATGGAGGAAGGTAGGCTTTTTGCAGGAAGTTCACATAAGTTTGCAGCGTATTCAATATGGATTGCCAAAAATGGTTTTATTCCCTTAAATGTGTATTATTTAACTTATTGAACAGGTATATAGAGATTTCCCAAGCAAAATGTGGTTTTACACCAGAATTTTCAGGCAAATGCCTGATATTCAAAAATTAACTAGGGATTCATTTTCATGAAAAAGGTGGGAATGGGATATCTAAAAAAAAATATTTCGGTAGAAATATGATTTACAGGGTTTTAAGAAAAATGCCTGAGCACCAAAATAGTCTCAACTTGAGACAAATAGGGTATTGTTAATACTTATACCCAACGGAAATACTTGGTAAAAAATTAGTTTAGATTTATAATGTTCTTCTGGAAACAACCTTCATCACCAAAGTAAACAATTCATAATTTACCCCTTTTAAGCGTCCAGGTTGCACTTTTGAAAGCTATCTAATGGATTACATTGCCGGATAAAATAATCACCCTTATTGCAATGCAATATCGTTCATCATTATTACTTAGAACCTCTTTCCAATTTGTCAAGTCGATTAATTAATCCAAGATTTGGGTTATTGTTTTTTAAAATATGTTTTGCTCTACATTTCTTAGCTAGAAATTTTAATGCTTGCAACTCTTCAATCTCGGTTGCCTTGTAATCAATATTGAAATTTAATGTCATTAATGTGTCTGAAAGAAAATAAGAATTTTTGTCTAGTCCAACTATATAATTATCAATGATCTCACGCCATTTTTTAGGTCTTTCTGCAATAATTAATAACATTAGTTCATGTTTTTGTAAGCTATTTGATTCATTTAAGGCTTTATCGATTATAAGAGGCGCAATCTTAGCAGAATATAAGTCATCTTTAAATAATTTAACAACATTTGTTGGCAATGATAATAATACTGCCAGTCTCTTTTTAATTGGGTCATCAAATTTAAAATCATCTTCCTCAAGTATAAATTGAGCTCCTTCAAATGTTGCATTCCCTTTGTCTGCTAACAAAGGTGCTAATACAATTAATAGTTTATTGATCTCATTCCATCCCTCTATGATTTTATTAAACAGATCTTTCTTTAGGTTTGTATCAGTAACAAAATCACTATTTCTTAAAGCCCTTGAAGTTGCAGAAATTTGACGAATTAAAACCAAAAAAGAGTAATCTCTCATCACAGAGTTGATGACTTGATTGTAAGGTCTGATTTGATTATAGTTCTTGTCTTCGTATTTGTCTTTTACTTCATCGGGTAAACCAGAAGTAATTACTTGTTCACTAATTTTTGCTTCTTCCTTCTCTAAAGTTGGAATATCTGGTTTCCACTGTATCGCTTTGAATGGGTTTAAGTCCATTGGTAAATTTACTTTATTTCGCACAGTTTGTAAAGTTTCACCAATGTCTTTACTAAGCATAATAAGAGCATCTTCCTTATTTCTATCTATTCCAGTATAAAACTCAATTATCTCAGGATAATCAATATATGTCTTATCTTGATAAATTATTGCACAGAAATTCTTATTCATATTCATCCTTTGTGCTATGAAATAGAACACCCAATATGCATTCTTAAAATAGTTGACATTTGAACCATAACTTACTATAATTGAATTATCCTTTAATGCTGTTAAAAGATAATTTAAATCTAGTGTAATGTAATTTACGCTACAGAACTTCGTTAATTCTTCTTTAAAGTACGTGTCACTAAATTCAAAATCCTTCCTTAAAACTAACAATTCACATAAATAACCTAAAACAAAACTACAGTCTTTCACATCAGGTTTTTCATCGTGATATGTTGGTAAATCATAATCTTGAAAAACACCATTTAATATTGTTTCTAATAATTTTGTTCTATTAATTGGGCTATATTCATTACCCATTTTAGAACTTGCTTTTAAGATTGAAATGCAGTTTTTTACCGTCCTATGCATATTCAAAACTTCTAAATCCTTCGTAACCTTAGTTAGAGTAGCTTCATTATCTTCAGTAAATGAATTTGATTTTGCATATGATGTTACAATTTTTCTCACATCACTTTGTGGTAAGGGCAATAAATAATATGAAATAAAATCCCTTTTGATTTCAACTTTATCATCATCATTTGATTTTAAAAAGAAGCTATTATCGAGTGTGTTTAGTAGTATTAATGGAATATTTTTATACTCATCGCAAATATTTTTTATCATTTGCATTACACCAGGCTCTTCAAAACAAACCGAATCCAGTATAATACAATCTATATTATTAACGCTCTTAAAATAATAACTTTGAACTGCGTTAAGAATATCCTTTACTACTTTATGTTTTTTGGTTTTCTTAGAATCAACATATACAAATGTTTTACCTGATTTCCATGCATTTAATTTTAAATAATGGGCCAACGATGTGAGCCCAAATTCAGAAGGTGCTTTTATTACGATATTATTTGGTTTATCAATGAAGGATTTTAAATCAATCCTATTTTCCTCGTTTTTTATTGGATTAGCTGGTATTTCACGCTTTGCACTTATGATTGGGTCAATCCAAACGGGGCTTTTTTCATTATATGTTTTAAGCGATTCATTTAGATCATCTTCGAGCTGTTTCAAAACAATATCTACTTCATTAATTTTCTCGTTTGGATTACTAAGAGGAGAAAATTCGGCAATAAATAAGTTAAGTTTCTCTTCTAGTATTTTCTCGAATTCTTCAACAGAATTAAAATCGATATAAAGGCCATTATCACTTATTCTAGATTTAAATTCCTTTACCTTTTTGTGTTGTTCTACAATCTCCTCAAACTTGGGATTATTTAAATCCACATTTTCCTTCCCGAAAAAGAATAAAATTCTTGGAATTGTGTTTTTGGAATTTTTTTTCCGTTCTATTGCATCAATAAATTCATGTTCGGTACCACTACCAGCCTTTTTAGTTGGATGACCAAAACGATTTTTCATAATACCAAGGAAGATATCGTAATCAGATTTTTTAATAGACTCGTCAATTATTTCTTGGCCATTTTTTCCCATATCTGGTAAGATATCATTTTCCCACATAAAAGTTTGAAAATTGACTTTAAGATGTTTTGCTAAACCAGCATTTATTTTATCCAATACTGTTTGGCAAATCTCTCTCTCTTTATTACAGTCGCCTGGGGATGAAATAAAGCATTTATAAATTTGTAGCGCTTCCATGTGTGGTTAATTATATTGTTATAACAAATCTAAGTAAAATAAAGTGTTTTACCTATTCTATTTAATTATTACTCCGATTCTCCACAAAGTTAAAGGCAGGGCAAACATCCGAACCTGTCAACCGGCTTTTGCGGCATAAAATTATTCCAGTTCCTCCCTTGTTATTCCTTTGCTGAACCGACACAGGCAAACATTGACTGCTTTTCAATAGCAAGTATTGCCATATCGGAGAATACTTCAGCGGCGGAACGTATTTAAAATATACTACTCATTCCTCATGGAATGGATCTTAAAGTACCATTCCCTTCTTCATTTTATAGAATATTTTAAATACGCCCAAATACAGAGGGTAACAATGGATTTTCCCGGCATAAATTTATTCCACATTCCGGTTTCCCGGATAACAGCCTTGAAATCCGGTGACAGAACCGCCCTGCCTTTCCTGTTTGCGGATAACCGCAGTAATGCAAATAAGCTGACTGCATAAATCTAACAACATGAAACAGTTCACATTAAAAACCTACAGTAGCTCTACTGCAATTGAGCAAAATTGCTTTTTCATCCTTAACAAAGGGTTGAATAGCGGAAAACCTTTCCCCCAGCCATTCTGCAATAGCTTCAAATTCATCGCAGAAAATGAGGTAGAAAGAGATGTTTTCTACTGGATAACCTTTGCAGCCTGGCAGGGAAAGCTTTTCTATCCATACCATAAAGGCTCAGTAATACCTTTTATTACTATTATAGACACCATTGAGGTAATTAAGAATGCGACTAAGAACTGTATTGCCAATCCTGAAAGAATTACCCAGTTGGTGCAAACCTTTGACACCTTGAATAAGCTTGAGGTGAAATACAATAGTCTCACAAAACTTACTAAAATTGCTAAACGTGCAGCAGCTTTAAATTTCATTAAAGCCTAATTATAAAGGCCCCATAGAAGTATGGGGCTTTTTCTTTGTCCATAAAATCATCCCCAATTCTTTGATTATAAATATCTTTATATATTTAACTACATATTTCTAATAATTAATTTAAACCAATCCTATCTGCCTATGAAAAATAAATTTATTCCACTAATCAACAATATTCCTTACTATTTTGTATTTATAATGTTTTTGTTTGGCTGTCATTCTTCTAGTACGCTTACTTACACGAAGACAACAACTGTTAACCAGGTTATTCTAAATAACAAAACATATACAGTTGAAGTAAGGTTTGATAGCTTGAAGGCAACTGTTTGGTTTGTACCAGTTGATGCTTCCTTATCAAATGAAAAACCAATAGAAGTTTTAGAAATCAAGGCTCAAACTATTCAATTTAAAGATGCTATCAAAACTATATGTTACAATAAACAATATTATGATAATGCACGTACAATTTATGGTTGCGTAAATTCAGTAACATCTGGAATATGTGGTGTTGCGGCTTTAGCAACAGATGGGGTTACTGGAGCCTTGTGTATTGGAACATGGGAATATACTGCTGCAAGAGGAGGCGCAGATTGTGTTCTAGGTTTGGTAAGTAAAATTGCAGATATAATTCATTTGGATGGACCATGGAATGGTTTTTTTCTTGGGAAAGGACTTGCAGAAAAAAAATCAGATGATATACTAGAAGGCCTTCTTGATAACGTATGTAGTGTTGCTAAGGCAAACGAAGAAATTGCAAAAGCCGCGGAAGAGGAACGTAATAGAGCAGCAAGTGCTCCAGCTCAAGCACCGGCACATCACAATCCTATTAACCCTGGGCATGAACATCCAGATCGGTTTCCAATTGAACATCCAGTGGAGCACCCTGTGGAGCACCCTGTGGAGCATCCTGTGGAGCATCCTAGTGGCGGTCTTGGTCCAATGACTCTTGTTGGAAATTCAAATAATCAAGCAAATATGAAGGCATTAATAGATAATGAGGAAACCGCAATGGCTATTTCTAAAAGCGTTTTAATTAGTAATTATGGATATGATAACATTGCAAAGCAAAATCCATATGAAATCTATCAAAATGATAGCAGTTGGGTAGTTACTGGAAGTATAAGTGATACAAATAAAAAAGGCGCATACCAAATAATTATACGAACAACGAACGGTGAAATCTTAACACTGAGAGACAATTATATTGAAAAGAAATGATTTTATTTAAATAAGGAAAAGGCCCTGCCAAAATGCGTGGCTTTTTCTTTACATTTGTTTAACAAACATAAAACTGAAAACTATTGATTTAACAAAGTAGAAATAACATATCAGCGTTATCTGATTCTTTCATTCGAAAACCGCTAATTTTCTAAAGTATGACAAAGAATAAGACTAATGCTCACGCAAAGCGTGGGCTTTTTCTTTACATTTGTTTAACAAACATAAAACTGAAAACTATTGATTTAACAAAGTAGAAATAACATATCAGCGTTATCTGATTCTTTCATTCGAAAACCGCTAATTTTCTAAAGTATGACAAAGAATAAGACTAATGCTCACGCAAAGCGTGGGCTTTTTCTTATTTGTCATACAGGTGCTTAGCGGTACCTCGAATGCGGTAAGGTGAATGTCCCACGCTGTTTTTTGTATGAACGCCTATTAGAGACATTAGGGTAAAAAAATAAAAAAACAACATGAAAACATTATCAATTTTAGGCATTGTAATTAGCCTTATTGCTGTTCTAACCAGTTGCTGCATTATTTACATTGAAAGTTATGCCTGTAATATCATGACTCCGCTAGCGCACGCAACAGGCATTTATGTATTAATTAGTTCGATGTTCTTTCTCTCCTTTTCAATCGTTGGAGCAGTATCATCATTTAAGAAGAAATAGTGGAGCAACTGGCAAAAAAATAAAATGGCTAAGGCTGCAAAAGGCAATATCATGTAATTATATTACATGTGAGTTCTCTTAACACCTAAACTAAATATTTCATGCAGTCTTACGATAAGTGAACCCATTAGTCATATCTTTTAATACACTAAGCCCATTGCGGATATCAGTTTCATCTAAACCAATATAACGCAGGGTAATATCAGTAGAACTATGGCCTAATATCTTGCTGATGGTATATAGAGGTACTCCTTTCTTATAAAGAATAGTGGCACAACTCCTTCTCATGGTATGCGTTCCTACTTTCTTAAATATTTCAGCCTTAGTACACCATTCCTTTAAATGTTCCCTTACAGTTTGACAGTCTTTAGGTATTCTTGTGAAAATAAGACCCTCTCTTTCTTTTCCTTCACCAACCCAATCGATTAAGGCTTTCGTTATAAAAGAGGGCAAAATCTTATCTGTCTTTTCTTGTTTTAATACTATCTTATATACATCCCCCTCTAATACAATTTGTTCCCAGGTCATACCCCTTACATCCCCCCACCTTTGACCACAGGCAAATTGAAGCATTAAAGCCTTGCATATTTCAGGGGCAGCAGGGTAAGGTGTATTTTGAAGTTTCTTTATCTCTTCCTCTGTTAAAGTAATCGGAATCTTCACAACCTTGCCAATACAGGGTATTTCTTTTGCATTATAAGCATTGGTTGAAATAAAGCCCTTTCGCTGCGCACGGTTTGCAAATCGCATAATGATACTTAAATAATTATCGATTGTCCCCTTTTCAAGTAATCCTCCTCTTTCGCTTACGGCTTCCGTTAAAAGCCAGTTTCTGAACCCTAATAGAAGCTTTTCATCAACTTTGTTAAAGGGGATAGTAGTAAGCTTAGCGTATTCCCTTAATCTGCTTAAAGAAGTCCGGCTACTTTTACGGCTCTGTTCTTTATCAATTTTAAGAATCATTTCGTTTATAAAGGCATCAAAACTTAAACAGTCTGATTTGGGGCTGTTAAATACATATGCTGAACACTTTGTCAGGGCATCATTTTTAATCTGAGTGTCAAAGTGTTCATTTCCAGTTAAGTACAGGTTCAAAAATTCAAGGTGCCTCTTTTGGGTGGCCTTTTCATATACTTCAAGGTATAATGACTCAGGGTTATTTCCATTTTTACGGCCTTTAAGTGCGACAGTACCAAGTTCACTTTTACGCCTGTATAGTTCGGTATTTGAGATTTTAGTTTTCATGGTAAAATGTTGTTAATAAAATTTTAATAAAGCAAAGGTCATTGATAAAGAATAGTAGCAGAAATTGGTCGCAAAAGGGGGCAAAAAGGCGCAAAAAATGGAAATAAGTAAACCCTTAAAGAATATGGTTAAAAGGGCTAAAACATTGGATTTGGTAGAGGGTTGAAAGAAATGGTAATTTAACTTCTTACTTGGGGTTTCCTTTCCAGTATTATATTGTATTTATCAATAGAACCTAGGTAGTTACTACTTACCCTATGGCAGATAATTCATGTCAAAAAACTTAAGTATGTTTAAAGCATATTATCTCGCCCTGCGTCCTATTAAAAAATGAAAGAAGAGATGATTGCTATACCAATGGCTGAACAAAAGAGCCAAAATATCATTCAAACCGTTCAGGAATACGGTAAGCGCCTTTTTGGGTTTATACGCGGCCGCGTTAAAACCGATGAAGATGCGCAGGACATATTGCAAGATGTCTGGTACCAGCTTAGTAATGTCACTAATATTGATTCTATTGAACAGGTTGGTTCATGGTTATATACTGTTGCGCGCAACAAAATAACCGATAAGTATCGTAAACAAACAACCCAGCATTTAGAGGACTTTGTATACGAAGACGAGGATGGCGAGGTAAGCTACAAGGACATTCTGTTGGCTGACTTTAAAACTCCTGAAGACGATCACCTGAAGCAGGTTTTTTGGGAAGAGCTTTTCAAAGCGCTTGATGAGCTGCCTGAAGAACAGAAACAGGTATTTGTATTGAATGAGTTAGAGGACCTGACCTTCCGCGAAATTGCTGAAAGAACAGGAGAGAACATTAAAACACTAATTTCCCGTAAACGGTATGCAGTAGCGTATTTACGTGAGCGGTTAAAAACAATCTATATCGAACTATTAAATTACTAAAACACAAAAATCATGACAAACGAAGAGAATAATAACATGGGATATCGCAGAGGTGGCTGGGGCTGGTGGTGCATATTCATTCTGCCACTTGCAGCAGTAGCTGTATTTGCAGTAGGGTATGTAGTAATGGCATTATGGAACTGCATAATGCCGGGCTTATTCCCTACATTGAATATAGGTCCACTTACCTATTGGCACGCACTGGGCCTGCTGTTACTTTGCAAGATTCTTTTTGGTGGCTTTCACAGACACCACAGGGGCTGGAGAGGAAGGCGCCAAATGAATGCAGCCTGGAAAGAAAAATGGATGCAGATGAGCGATGAAGAAAAAGCTAAGTTTAAAGACGAGTGGAAAAACAGATGTGACAATAGATGCTAATAAGATAGAATGTTGGTTTAAAAAGGAGGCAAAATGCCTCCTTTTTTGTTATACACCCACTAATGCAACCAGCTACGTTTCTCCTTTAAATGGCTATATTGTGGTATATTTCCGTAAAGCGTTTACCTTTGCAGTCCCCTTTTAAATACCTCCATGAATAACGCCCAGAAAAACAGGTGGAAGATCATACTTATTGTGGTGGCATCGGTTATAGTCGGTGCTTCGCTCTGGTATTCCAACATTCTGGTAAATAAAATGCAAGTAGAAGAGCGCCAGAAGGTTAAGCTATGGGCAGAGGCTATTCAAAAGAAAGCTAAACTGGTAAAATATGCCAATACACTGTTCAATCAGATCGGGGGTGACGAAAGACAAAAAGTACAACTTTGGGCCGACGCTACAAAAATGCTTGCCAGTAACGACGTATCCAACATCGACCTGGGCTTTATATTTAAATTGATACAGGATAACCAAACGGTTCCGGTTATATTAACTGATGACAAGAACAGGATAATCTCGTCGCGTAACCTGGACTCGCTCAAACAGAAAGACACTTCGTATGTAAGAAGCGTTCTTACCAAGATGAAAGAACAGCATCAGCCAATTGAAATAACGGTTTACAAAACTCAAAAGAACTATTTATATTATCAGGATTCAAAAGTGTTTACTGAGTTGAAGGGCGTATTGAATGACCTGCAGAATTCGTTCATGTCAGAAGTTGTTGCCAACGCTGCATCTGTACCTGCTATTATTACTGACTCTACTCAAACTCATCTGATATCATATGGTAGTATCGATACCCTTGCTTTAAAGGATTCAGCATCACGAAAAAACCTTATAAACACTATGGCACAAAGTGGTTCGCCTATTATTATTGACCTGGGCGAGGGCGGTAAAGAATATATTTATTATGAAGAATCAACTTTTTCCAAGGAGCTTCGTTACTTCCCTTACCTCGAACTTGGCATTATAGGCTTATTCATTCTTTTCAGTTATTCACTATTCAGCACGGCGCGCCGTGCCGAACAAAATCGGGTGTGGATAGGAATGGCGAAAGAAACAGCTCACCAATTAGGCACCCCCCTCTCTTCACTTATGGCTTGGGTAGATTATTTAAAAACCAAAGATTTTGCCAATGCCTCCGAAATGGAAAAGGATGTGAAGCGGCTTGAGATCATTACAAGCAGGTTTTCAAAAATAGGTTCATCACCACAACTTGAAATGCTGGACGTAGGGAATGAAATGCAGGAAACAATGGATTATATGAGAGCACGAACCTCACAAAAGGTAAAGTTCTCTCTGAATATTGCTCCCAATGCTGATACAGTTGCCCCGCTTAATTCGCCTTTGTTCTCATGGGTAGTAGAAAACCTATGCCGTAACGCTATTGATGCAATGGGTGGTGAGGGAGCCCTGACTGTTAGTATTACCGATCAATTACAGTTTCTTTATATTGACATAAGCGATACCGGCAAGGGTATACCAAAAGGTAAGTTCAAAACCATATTCGAGCCTGGTTATACTACTAAAGAAAGAGGTTGGGGTCTTGGCTTATCGCTTTGTAAGCGGATCATTGAAGATTACCACGATGGTAAAATATTTGTAAAGAATTCAGAACCCGGCAAGAACACTACGTTCAGAATCGTGTTGAAGAAACGCATCTAACTCTAAGCACTTGGCAGGTATTTATATTCACATACCATTTTGTAAACAAGCCTGCCATTATTGCGACTTTCATTTTTCAACTTCATTAAATAACAAAGATGCGTTGGTTGATGCACTTTGTAAAGAGATTGAACTGCAGAAAGATTACCTTGTTGAAGAAACATTATCAACTATTTACTTTGGCGGAGGCACCCCTTCACTTTTAAATGTAACTGATCTAGATAGAATATTCAATGCAATCGGTAAGTATTTTACAATTGCACCCAATGCAGAAATAACACTTGAAGCCAATCCGGATGACCTTAGCAAACAAAAAACGGATGAGTTAAAGGCCTCAGGGATTAACCGATTAAGTATAGGCATTCAATCATTCATTGATGAGCATTTGATTTTAATGAATCGCTCACATACTTCGGCGCAGGCTGTAAATGCTGTGAAGAACGCACAAAAGTCGGGCATTCAAAATATTAGCATTGACCTTATTTATGGCCTGCCTGATCTAAGCCCGGATAAGTGGAAACAGAATCTTGAGAAAGCATTTTCACTCAATGTTCCACATCTATCGGCCTATTGTCTTACGGTAGAAAAGAAGACCGCGTTAAACAAATTCGTTCAAGCCAAAACCATCATTCTTCCTGAAGAACCAATAGTTTTAGAGCAATTTGATACATTAATGACAGAAGCAGGTAAACATAATTTTATCCATTATGAAATATCAAATTTCTGTAAAGAAAACATGTTTTCACGGCATAACAGTAGTTATTGGAAAAGTGATTCTTACCTGGGTATAGGCCCTTCTGCTCATTCATATAATGGTTCTTCACGGCAATGGAACATTGCCAATAATGCTCTTTATATAAAGGGCATACATGCATCAGAATCAGTTTTCGAGAAAGAAATCTTAACTGATGCCAACAGGTTCAATGAATATATAATGACACGCTTGAGAACTATTTGGGGAATTGATTTGAAATTCATTGAAGCTACTTTTGGAAAAAACATACTTGCAAAAATGACAGAGCGCGCAAAAGAATATATTGATGCCGGGTTTATGGAACAAAACAAGGAAAATGTAACTTTGACTGTGAAAGGTAAATTCCTTGCCGATAAAATTGCATCTGATCTATTCATTTAAACATGTTTGTAAGCATACAGCACAAAGGAAAGAATTACAGGGCCGACCTTGGTAAACCAATTGATATTTCTATTCCGCTAAGGGCTGGGAACAATAATGTAAACGCCTGGAACGCCGAACCGGTAAAAATTGAACCTGTGCGTGTCGGCGATTGGGTTGGCGAAGTTAAGGCCGGGGCGCCGGTTAATTTTCGTAATATCTCTTTCAACCCGCATGGGAACGGAACACATACTGAATGTGTAGGGCATATAAGTAAGGAAGATTATAGCATGAACCAATGCCTGAAGGAATTCTTTTTTATTGCAGAGCTGATTAGTATTTTGCCCGATGAACTGGCTAATGGAGATCACGTAATTACAGATAAACATATTAAGGATTGTTTGGGTGATAAAAAACCCGAGGCTTTAATTATCCGTACTGTTTCAAACCCTGTTGCCAAAATAAATATGCAATATTCGGGCACTAACCCACCCTATCTTACCAATGAGGCAATGAGTTATATTGTTTCCATTGGAGTAAATCATTTTCTTATTGACCTGCCTTCAGTAGACAGAGAAGATGATGGAGGCAAATTATCATGCCATCATATTTTCTGGAATTATCCGGACGGAACAAAATCAGAAAGGACAATTACTGAGTTTATATACGTACCTAATACAGTATTTGACGGAGCTTATTTACTTAACCTGCAAATTGCAAGTTTCGAGAATGATGCTACACCAAGCAAACCAGTATTGTTTCAATTGGTTGTATAAAAAAAGCCCCCGAGTACTCGGGGGCTTTTTAATATCGGCATTAAAGTGTTATTTGATAATAGTCACTTTTCCAACGTATCTGTGGCTACCATGGAACACATCAACTATTTGGATTAACCACACATATGTATCCTCCTGGCATTCCACACCCGAAGTGCCCTGGACTGTTCCATTCCATGGGTGCTGCATATCTGTACAGTGGTACAACTGCATTCCCCAACGATCAAATATCCACATCTCGTAACTCAATATTCCTATTCCTTTTCCAATAAATCCTTCGTTTATACCATCGCCATTTGGTGTAAATGCATTCGGTACGTAGAATGTCCATATTGGTTGTACAACTACAGGTTCAATAATAGAATCCTTACAACCATATTTATTTACTATATCTAACTGTACATAGAATGTACCAGTATCGGTATACGTATGAGTTGTATTCTCCGTGAACTTAACAGAATCCGCTGGGTCTCCGAATGTAGTCCATGTCCATGCCACCGGACTGCCGGTAGATTGATCAGTAAACACAACGGTTGGGTTATTTACCAAAACTGTTGGATTAGGTGAAGCATTGAATTTAGCTACTGGTACCGGCCATGATGTTATATAATTTGGCCTTACTTGTGTTGCTGTACAACCATTATTTGTGGTTACAGTTAAACTTACTGTGTACGTACCAGGTTGAGTATAACAATGCTTAGGTGCAGGCTGTACAGAGCTTGAATCTGGTGAACCATCACCAAAATTCCATAGCCAATTATTTATGTAGTTTGATGGCGCACCTGCAACAGTACTTTTATCTGTATCCTGTATGCATAATGTTGTACAACCAACTGTATCACTAACAAATAAAGGCACAGGAATAGGATTAACAATTACAGGCTTTGTAATTGAATCTATGCAACCATGGTTTGAAGTAACTATTAGCCTTACATTATATGTTCCGGCTGCCGGATATGTAAATAATGGATTCTGGGTACCTGATGTACTGTTTGCAGGGTCACCAAAACTCCATGCCCAACCTTGAATTGTTCCACCAGCCACTGTAGACTGATCAGTAAAGTTAGTAGCCGTTCCGAAACATGGAGCATTTGCTGTAAATGCAGGAACAGGTATTGGATAAACAGTTACCGGTAACTTAACGGTTGAATCGCAACCGGTACTGGATGTTACTGTAAGTGATACCTGGTAGATACCTGCCGCCCCGTATGTATGTGTTGGATTTTGGGTAGTATTCGGAGCACTTCCATCTCCAAAGTTCCAGCTCCAGCCGGCTATTGTATTAGTAGCAGCACAACCTATTGTTGATTTATCAGTAAAGTTAGTAACTAAGCCCTGACACACACTTGTTGCTGTAAAGCTTGGTATTGGCACTGCATAAATGGTAACCGGTATAGTAGTATCATGCACACACTTGGCGTTAGATGTAACGGTAAGCATTACATTATATGTACCGCATGCTGCATATTGGTGAGTTGGGCTTTGAACAGTAGATGTATGACCATCACCAAAATTCCATAGCCATGCAGTGTCTTTACCACCTATTACAGTAGATTGGTCAGTAAACTTCATTGCCTGATCCTGACAAACTGCAGGTGCAATAAAATTCGCCACGGGGATTGAGCTCACAGCTGCAGTTCCCGTTGCAGTTCCTGCACAACCTGCGGATGATGTTAAGGCAACAGATACATTAAATACACCTGCAGAAGTATAAGTATAAGTTGGGTTTTGTACAGCAGAAGTACCCACTCCGTCTCCAAACGTCCAGGCATATGTGCCACCAGCCATATTAGTAGGTGTAAGCGTAAACACACTCGCTGTTCCCAAACATACTGTAGGTACCGTAAATGTACCTGTCGGGTTAGGGTTTACCACAACCGGTACTTTTATAGTATCGGTACAACCATTGGCACTTGTTGAAATAAGAGTTGCTGTATAGTTTCCCGCAGTTGCATAGGTATATGTAGGGCTTGTTGCTACCGAAGTACCATTAGTAGGTGCGTCACCAAAACTCCATTTATATGAACTAGCACCCGTAGTTGTATTAGTAAATACAGTACCTGCTCCCTGGCAAACTGTTGATGCAGTTGCTGCACCAACCGGGCTTGGGTTTACGGTTATGGTATTTGTAGTCGAATCTATACATCCTGCACCAGTTGATGCAACCAATTTAATAGTATAGGTGCCTGCAGTTGCATACGTATAAGAAGGGTTTTTAACAGCTGAAGTTCCATTCGCCGGGTCACCAAAAGTCCATTTCCATGTGGTAGCGCCGGTTGATGTGTTGACGAAATTAGCTGTCTGACCCACACATACTGGTGCAACAGTAAAGGCAACAGTAGGTTTACCCACTACTTCAACAGGTAATGTAACGGCTGTTTGGCAACCATTATTAGAAGTTGAGGTTAGTGTAACATTATATGTTGCCGGTGTTGTTGCCGGATTATAAGAATACGTTGGATTTTGAACAGCCGAGGTACCATTAGTAGGCGGGTCACCAAATTTCCAACTCCAGCCGGTAATTGATCCACCACAGGCTATGGTTGTTTTATCAGTAAATTGTGTACTGCCACCTATACAAACTGTATCAGTAACAAAACTAGGAACAGGGTTAGGATTCACTGTAACATTTATTGAATCCTTTGCAATACAACCTTTAATTCCTACTGTAAGAACCACTTTATAGGTTCCGCAAGCAGCATACGTATGTGTTGGGTTTTGGGTAGTATTTGCAGCACTTCCATCTCCAAAGTTCCAGCTAAACGGACCTGTTGCAGGCGTAGACGTGTTTGTAAATACAGTTGGTGTATTTAAACAAACCGTGGACGCTGTGAAGGCCGCCGTTGGCGGCCCGACGACGACGACAGTCTTAGTCGTATCTCCCCCACAACCACCACTGGTAGCTTGAAGGGTTGCTGTATAATTTCCGGCCGCGGGATACGTGAACGTGACGGGACCTGCGGAACTTGAAGTATTCCCTGCAGAGAATGTCCATGTATATACATTAGAAGCGGGATTACCACCTGTAGTTAAGTTAGTAAATGTGGTCGGATTACCTGCACAAACTGTATCTGCCTTAAAATTAGGTATAGGAGCAGTTGCCGTACTGCTTGTAATAATTGTATCGAGTGTATCAGCACAAAGTGATCCACTTACTGTTGTTATTACAACAGTATATTTTCCAGGGCAGCTGACAGTAATAGTTGGTACATTACCTGCTGCAGGTGTCATGCAACCTCCTGCAGGCGCCGACCATTGGTAAGTAAGACCACCTTTAGGAGCAGTAAGTGTAATAGGGTTACCACATAAAGCAGGGGCCGAAGTTATGATACCAAGGGTTTTGCAACTAGCATCAAAATAGGCGTAACCGGCGTGGGCACCTGCTCCGCAATCTGATGTTTGAATAATTACTGTAACGCATTGGCCCAAATAATGTCTTAATGATACAAAAGCAGTTGTCCAAGGCAAATATTCCCAATCACCATTATTTTTCCATGTACCGTTTACATTTGATCCGCCAGCTACAACATTATAGTTACCGCAGTGCGGAATAGTATCATTATTCTGATCCAACATAGTCACATTAAAATACGGTTGCATATGGAAACAGTGAGCAGGATTTTCAAGGCATACGGCATAGTTATAATAGAAATCGACATTAGCAGGAGTTACCATAAAAGTTTGTTCTAAGAAAGCCACCCCTTGGTTGGGGTTTTGACCATCACCAATCATACAGGAGTAGGTATACCCCGGACAAACAACCGGAAATCCTCCTATAGCATCTGTAGGACCAATGTTTGTAGTACCAGGGCCGCAAGTAGATACCTGATTAGTGTTGCCCGTAGAGGCATCGAGTGCACCAACATTAACATTACCTGGAACCGAATAGGTCGGTGTAGTATATGAAAAATTAGGTGGTGTATTGTTGTTTGGAGGAGGGCAAGTAGCAACATCTTCTGAGGAACATGAAGCATACCCAACCGTCCACGCCGATAATGTTCCGCTTGAAAAATCCACATTATCACACGCAGCATTGCAAGTTCCGGCTGGTTTATAGAATTTTTTGGGGGCTAAAACTTCCGCTACACTTGATGGGAATTCGGTTTTAATTTTTTTTAAATCATTATATAAGGCCGCATAATGATTCACCATACGGCTTATATAATTCTGAACGACAATATCACCTACATTAATATTCGGATGTTTTCTAATATAAATAAGTGATCTATGAACGTATTTCGCTATGGTATCGACATAAAATTCTACAAATTCACTGGATTCGTCATTAGACATTCCGGTTTTCTGCTGAAGGCGTTCATAAATAATAGCCTTTATATTATCCTTCTTAGCCTCAGCAATTTCTATAGGGCTTAAAGATTGACCTTTGGTTAGAACACCTACAAACAAAATCATAAACAGTAGTACTCTGTTCGCCTTTAATTTTAAAATGGAGTAATGATTCTTCATAACTAAATAATTAATAGTTATTAATATTTATTTGTGTTTTCAGTGCAAAACACTTCAATTAATTTCAACGAATAATTGTAAATTAAAAATGCCACACATTCCGAAGAATTTAATGGCATATTACATGTACTTACGCTTTTATCTGCAAACTTTGTGTTTGAAAGCAGGCCAGTTCGAATTCCTGCATTGCACATTATAAACAGTGGAGTAGATTTTAACATATTGTTAACCTAAGGATGTTATTAAACTTTCACGCTTCTTATATCAAAAGTAAGAAATTTTAATTAAAAAAGCAAACAAAAACGTAACTTTTTCTATAATCCCCACGTATTACACCTGTTGAGGGCTTTTAATGTTCTTTCTTCCAGGCTATTTGGGTTGACTAAATGGTTGTAGTCCCAACGAGCTAAGGGAGGTAAACTCATTAATATAGATTCTGTTCTGCCGTTGGTAAAAAGGCCAAATTTTGTACCCCTGTCGTATACTAAATTAAACTCGGCATATCGTCCTCTTCTTAGCAATTGCCACTGCCTGTTTTCTTCAGTATATGCCCTAGTACGGTTTTTCTCAATTAATGGCAGGTATATACTCAAAAATGCGTTACCTACAGATTTCACAAAATCAAACCTTTGCCCGATTGTAAAATCAGTATTGCCCGATAATCGATCAAAAAAGATACCGCCTATTCCCCTTGTTTCATTTCTATGCTTTATAAAGAAATATTCATCAGCCCACTTTTTAAATTCGGAATAATAGGAAGGGCCGTGTAGTTCACATACATCTTTTAACTGTTTGTGAAAGAATTGTGCATCATCTTCATCTATATAATGCGGTGTCAAATCTATACCTCCACCAAACCACCACATGCTACCGGCTTCAAAGTACCTTACATTCATATGTATAATTGGTACAAATGGGTGGTTAGGATGAATAACCAACGACACACCAGTTGCATGAAATGTAACAGATTCAGATTCCGGAATACCAGCTTCTTTTTTCAGAAAATCAGGAGCTTTACCATATACAGAAGAAAAATTAACCCCGCCCTTTTCAATTACTGCGCCGTCTTGAATTACTCTTGTTCGGCCACCACCACCTTCAGGTCGTTCCCAACTATCTTCTTTGAATTTTGCTTTGCCGTCCGCTTTTTCAAGCCCGGCACAAATTTCATTCTGCAGGTTGCGAAAGAAATACTCTATTACCTCTTTATCTATCATACTTCGTGTTACATTCTTTCATTTAACTATTTCTAATTAAAATTGAATGTAACAAAAGTATTTAAAGTTGATTTAACCGTAAACTCTATTTATATAATAATTTCGTGAACACGATTAAGAGGAATCATAATACCCCTCTTAAGTAACAATCTTTTATCGGTTACTCCCCAAACTGTTGTTTCAACCATTTTTATCCCTTCAGTGTCCTCAAATATCACTTTCACTTTATCTTTAAAATAATTCCCCAATTTCATGGCACGTTGAGCCTCGTATTGCCTGTGGTTAATTTGCTCCTGTGTTAAAAGGACTTCCTGATCAGGGAAACTGATCTTTTCAATAGATTCCTTTTCAATTTCAACTATTAAATCGAGGGTTTTATTCATGGCTTGTCTTATTTGTAAAGTAAAGTTAAGTTATATAACACCTTTATAGTGTTATATATTATCAACAATTTCAAGGGTTATTAACAATCTGCCAAATAAGCAATACACTATCAATCAGATACAATACAATAATGCTACTATAATTTCAAGTTTGCTATATCAACCATTATATCTTCTGGTTCAAGCATAGCATTTATCAATCCCACCCGAGAGTATTTGGTAAGATCATCCAGGCATATCCTAGTTTCCATTATCATGCCTTGTTGAAGCAATTTCTCCCTTTTAGTACCCTTAAGTAAAGGCAAATCTGGCGTATACCATTTTACACCATCAAAGAAAATAAGGTTAGTAAAAGATGTATCTGTTATATAGCTGTTCTTCACTATAACTATTTCATCACAATCACCCTTTAGTTCCAGCAACTTATTTAAACTCGTTCTATCAGCATATTTATAACTATACTCAATACTATTATCCGTAACGATTTTAAGATTTCTTATTCTTCTAATGATATATAATTGAAAATTTATTTCGCTTATTTCCTTACCATATGTTACTGTACATTTATAAATGCCTTTATCAAATGAAGCAGGCACGTGAACCAGTTTTTCAATATCCAATTCGTCTGTGACGCTAAAAAGCTCCCTTCTTGCTTTATTCAAGCGAGAATTATGGTAAGGCAGGTTTTGAAACAAACCATCAATAACCTTAATTGTTTCTATTAATTGGAACATATACTTTATCAATTAATTCTTTATACTCTGATTCGCAATCACTGTAAATAGTTATTCCTCCCCCACTCTTAAAATACAATTGGCCATTAATATTTTCAATATACCGAATCATTACCGAGCTTTCCAGCTTAAAGCCATCAAAGTAGCCGAACACACCTGTGTAATACCCCCGTTCATATCCTTCAACATTCTTAATTATTTCAACTGTTTTGCGTTTAGGTGCCCCACTAATTGAACCTGCTGGCAGCAATAATGAAAAAAGGTCACCGATATTATCAAACAACCTTTTCTTTACAGTTCCGCTAATTTGAGAGCTTACTTGCAATAATTCCGAATTAAATGTTTTTATCCGGCTTATGTATCTGAATTTCTTCAGCTCAACTTTATCAGCCACCATACTCAAATCATTCCGAATGAGATCTACAATTGTGGAATGCTCAGCCAGTTCCTTCTCATCAGCAAGAATTATTTTCTCAGCATCAGGAATAGCGGCATTAATTGTTCCTTTCATTGGATATGAAGATATAACTCCATCTTCAATTTTCACAAACGGCTCAGGTGAAAAAACCACAAATTTATCTTTAACCCATAGCTTATATGGTGCTTTACTATAGTTAAATATATTCTTCAAATCCAGTGAGGTTTTTATCCTTGTGGGAAAAGTTAAATTAATCAGGTAACTATTGCCCGCTCTTAAATGTTCCTGAACCTTGTTAAACTTAGATTTGTACTCACCAAATGAAAGAGGATATTTTTCAAAATTGAATTCTACATCCCGTACATCACTATTATTATGACTATTTGTAAAGCCATTCAGGTCGAACAATATTTCATTACTGTTCACCTTATCAATAGGTATAACAATTGAATTTACCTTATCGAAATCGATAATAAACAGAAACGGCGTTTTAGACCTTGAATATGTATTTAGTTCGTTTAGCAAGGCATTTGAATATTGCAGCAAATCTGCAAAAAATAACCATCAAGCTTGCAAAGGTTTATGTTCAATATATCGTCTATTGCCCAATGGTTGTGTTTTATATGAAGAATAAGTACTAACTTAGAACAAGCTAATATTATTTATGCATTATCTGAAACAATACATATTAATGACAATTGCAATAGGTTTATTGCTATTGAATGGTTGCAGTAAAGGCATAAACCCTGAAGCCAGTACTGCCGTGCCTAATGTATCTATTCACTTAAACATCAATATTAATTCTTCTCCTTATACTCCTCTACTGAGTATAGGTGGTATAGTTTATGTAAACGGTGGCAACAGAGGCATTCTGTTATACCGCAGAGATGCTAGTACTATTATGGCATATGATCGCACCTGTTCGTACGATCTTTCTGATTCTAAGGGAATAGTTGACTCACAAAATAATGGCACAGCAATTTGTCTTGAATGCAGTTCAACTTATAGTCTTTATAATGGAAACGTAAATACAGGGCCCAGCACTATTGGCCTTAAATCATATTCCGATACATTCAGCCCTGGCACAGGGCAATTAACAGTGACGAACTAAGATTCTTCACTATCTTTTTACTTATTGCGTTTTGAATTTGTAGATACAGAACTGCTGTTTTGCAGTATTAACTTATTGTTATGAATAGGTTAATAGCGTGGGTGGGTATGCCATCAAAAATAAATTTGCTGAAATTTTATTCTTCCTTATAAACACTTTATGAAACAGATACATCTTATCGCAATATTTTTCGGATTGAACATGGCCCCATATTTTTCAATATATGCTCAGGATACATTAAAAGTAATGACCTATAATGTTTTACATTATGGCGATGGCTGCCAAGGCTCAAATACATTTTTACATTCCAAGCTAAAAACTATTATAAATTACAGCAATCCTGATATATTGGGCCTTGTAAAGGTACAGGCCATAAAAGTAACTTCTACTGACAACAATGGTATATCTCCTTATGGTTTTGCTGACTCCATTGCGACATTTGCACTTAACGCAGCTTATCCTGGAAAATATAATTATTGCCCTCTTACAAATTATTCAGCAAGCAATGATATGGATGTGCTTTTTTATAACCAAAATAAATTAGGTTTTGTGTCCTTCACTTCCCTTTGCAAGCTATCTGAAGATTTCGACCTTTATAAATTGTTTTATAAAGACCCGCATTTAAACACCACACATGACAGTACTTTCCTCTATGTTATTCTCAATCATACTGTTTCAGGCACTTCACCAACAGGACGTGACCAACAGGACACCGTAATTATAAATAAACTGAAATCTGCTTTTTATCATTTACCCAACCTTATAAGCATGGGCGACTTCAATACCCATAGCAGTTTAGAAACAGGCTACCAGAGATATACAAACACCAGTGATACAAGTTTTCTTTTTCATGACGCACCTTTTACCCCAGACAAGAAATTAACATATCCGCTAAATTGGGAATCAAATCCAAATCTTTGCCCGGCTTATTTAAACACTACTACACGCGCCTCTTCCAGTATTCCCAATAGTTGCGGAACAAGCGGCGGCGCAAAAGATTGGTTCATTCATATTTTATTTTCAGGTTGGATGCTAAACAATACAGATTTCATAAAATATATTGACAATTCTTACACAACCATAGGCAATGATGGAAATCGCCTTGGTATTTCAGAAAATGATAGTGTAACGAGTGGTAAAAACAACTCAGCACCATCCAATGTCATTAATGCCATATTTCAATTATCCGATAAATACCCCATTATGCTTTCAGTTGCTGTTACGTATGATAGTTTAGGGAATGGTCCTGTTAATCCTGTAAATGCAGTTGCAACTATCAATTCTCCATTATGGAATGTAAGAATCAATAATCCCGTTCGTGATTATATGATGTTGCACTTTCCAGATAACCTGATAGGAAAGAAAGCGATAATACGCCTAAACGATATTTGTGGAAGATGCATAAGTGTGGATAAAGAATATATTATTAATGATGCTGAACTTCAACTTCAAAATAAAATCACCTCAGGTATCTACTTCCTTACCATACAAGTTGAGCATTGCTCAACGGTACTTAAAGTAATCAAACAATAATACAGTTGTTTTATTGAAAACTAGCCTTAGTGCTATCAGACGAGGCCTTAGTTGATTTACGGCCAAAACAAAAGTTCATTCCAACCCTTACATTCACCGTTTTAACTTCTTGCGGAACAAAAAAGCCGATAACATTATCAGTAACAAGATAAAACTGTACAGGGCCGGTTACCGCAAAACCCACGCCAACATTTGTAGCATCCCGATTCATTATAGTGTAAGCAGCAGACACACTGAACCAATTGGTGAGTTTTAAATTATAGGACGCTGATGCTGCAGGTACTAATATATTATTGAAAAACTGACCATATAAAAGCAAGCCGGCATTTGCCTTCTCAGATAGTTTATAATTAGCACCCAAATAAACCTGAGCCGGTAAAGCGGTTGTATATGATTTATGCTGTGTTTTTACATTAAAAGCATTTTTAGCCGAGTCCGTTAACTTATTAAATGCATTGGTATCTCCTGATGTAAATTGTGTTATATCAACACCATCAAAGTTAAATGCTCCATTACTGGTATAATTTGAAGTGTAGGATCTCCAGTTAATATACCCAAGGTCAATAAGGCTTGCCGAAAATGTAAACTTATCATTCAATTTATAGGTTGCGCCTAAATCTACTGCCATACCTGTATTGTTTCTATTCAACAAGTAATCAGGGGTTAGTATTTTATTTGGATGAAAACCGGTTGTACCTGGGCCAAAGCCGGAGGTATTCACGTTTACATTGTCGTTGGTTGTATAACCATAATCTGTTGCATCTGTATTAAACGTAAAACTATTGTTCTGGGCCGAAATATCTTCCATGCCATACAGGTATTTTAGCTTACCGCCAACTGTTAATTTGTCACTTATTTGTCGTGCATAACCTATTCCGTATTCACGATAATGAATAACGTTTAACCCAAAATTAAAATTCATACTTTGACCCAGAAAGGCTCCATTCCCTTGCCATACCCAATCTAAAAAGTTCTTAGGATAGCTGAAATTTATATATTCCTTTTCTACAATACTGAAACTAATGTAGTTTTTCTGGAAAAGCTTAATTCCGAAAGACAATAAGTCTACTTGTGCCATTTGGGAAATATAATTACTCTTTCCTAGCTTATTTAGCATATTATTCACATCCAAATGATTCGAATCACCTGGCCCGCTTTTTATCAGGTCTGTTACCCTGAAGCCACTATTTCCTAAATTAAAATACACAGAAGACAATACCGGCAACCCAATATTGATCTTGCTTTGTGGCATTTGCGATGGGTTTACATACATGCTTTGTTGAATAGCCGGCATGTTATATAGCAGCATATCCTGTTGCGCCTTTGTATTAAAGAAGCTGAGAACAAATAAAATAACTGTAAAATGTTTTATACTCTTGTATTGCAATTAATTCTAATTAATCAGGGTTAAATTTTTGTTTGTAATTGTGCCAGCACTCCAATTTTTATTCCCATAAAGTAAGTAGAGAACATTTTCACATTGGTTTTAGCATTATTGTATGTAACAAATGTTCCTTTCAGAATAAGCTTCTTAACATTCTTGATCTTATTCATTCTTGCTTTACCGAAAGTGAAGTCGCTTATTTTATTCACTGCCATATTTACTTTACCGGTATTTGTATCTACGTTAGCAGATGGGAGGATAACCTGGTAAGGAGACACCACAGAATCGAGGACATTATACCTTTGTGCAGGAGAAACTGAGTCAATGAAATACGCCTGAAAACCCATATCTACAGGAAATCCATTGGTAGCATTAATGCGAATAAGAAGTGAATCAACCGAGTTCAAAGTGCTTTGAGAGAAAGAAAAAGGTATTGTATCCATAAGCATAATATTGCTTGCTGTACCCCACAGTGGCAAAGTAATTTGGAAATCGACTATAAACCTGCTTGTATCTAAAACAAAATTTGTATTTGGTGCAATTGGTTTACCATTAGGATTAGCCTGCGCATTAACCGAATAAACAAAGAATTTAGGTGTATGATTAATTGCTGCACCAAGTGTATTATTTGTTGTGGCATTACTAATATTCACCGAATCTTTTATTGATTGCCCGATCTGAGTAATAGTCGGGTATGGCATTTGCCACGGATTCAACTTAGGGTCAACAACCGTAACAGGATAATCTGATGCCACTGGGTTATAACCCATTAGTGTATTGAAAGTGGCATTTATAGGCACGCCGTATGAATTAGTAAGAATGAATCGTACCTGAGGATTAACTAACGTGAATGTACCACCGCCAGGCACAGTATTATTAAATAAGGTTATAGGAACAGTATCCAGATTTGGTGAAAGGAAAGGCTGTTCAATATAGCCAAACAATTTCTGGAAAGAAGTATTGCTGAACCCGATCGATATTGATGCGTTATCAGTCAGTTGGGCAGGAATATTTGTAGATTTTTGCAATGTAATAGAATAGTTAATATTAAACTCGTTCGTTGCAGTGCCACCCTCAGTCATATCGAATGTGTATCCGCTTACATTTAAATTACCGACTACTATAACGGGCAAGCTTCCGGTATAAATAAGATTAAATGTTTGAGTGAAAGGAATACCATTCTTTTTTGCATGTGGAATAGTAACAGTTATAGTGGCATTTTGACTGAACTGTGAAATAATATCAATACTAAACCCAGTTCCCGGTTCAAAAACTACCGAATCAATCGCTGCAGTATTATTTGTAGTAAAAGCAATTGTATCAGTAAACATTGGCAGAGGATAAGATGACCCTACAGGTAATGTATTAAAAACGGTTGTGTCGGCTGGCATAAGTCCGGGAGTGGTATAGGTAAATGCCTGGTTCGGAATTTTTACAATATTATTTGCAACTAATGAAAATAACCTGCCTCGGTATATAAGCGACAAAAAATTGTTAGAATCGGCCTGTATTGATCCATTCTTATTATCCTTTACCAACAAATTATTTACACCTAAAGTTGAATTAACTACAGGGGCTGCCAGTAAAGGAGTATACTGTGCAGAAGCAATAGGTCGCTGCATATCCTTTAAACAAGAGGAAAAAGACAAGGCAAATAGTATGGAAATAATTCCAATAGATTCTTTAACTATTCTTTTTGCCAAGGGAATCATGGTTTTTGACTAATTTTTGCTAAGATAATAATAATATCTGCAACAAACTGATACTAACATCATTGCTTTATTGAAAATAGATGTGGTTTTATTTTAAGGTAAAAGAAGTTACGCTGGTGTACTATCAGCCATTTTAGCCAATTCTATTATATCCTTTCCTTCTATTATATTTTTAGAATACCCCTTAGCTGCACTATTTATCATTGCATTACCAACTTCCTTAAGGGTACAAAAGCCGCCAGGGAACAAAAACCTACCAATCGGATACATCCAGTTGATGTACTTATAAAAAGAATGCGCATTTGACAAACCCGGTGTTGGCCTTATAAAACCAGGTCTCACTCCAAATACCTTTTCAAATGGCAGCTTGATCAAAGCATTTTCTGTTTTACCTTTTACCCTAGCCCACCGGCTTCTGCCCTTTTCGGTGCTATCTGTGTTGGCACCTGAAATATAGCTGAAGGTCATATTATGATTTAATTTACTAAGTACTTGTCCCCAATTAATTGTTAATGTATAGGTTATTTTATAATATTCGTCATCATCGACACCAACCGAAGAAATACCGAGGCAAAAGAAACAGGCATTATAACCGGTAAGCTTGTCTTCTATTGCCGTCAGATTAAAAAAATCGGAATGAATAACTTCTTTTAATTTGGGGTGAGAAATACCTAAGGGTTTTCTGTTCACAATAAGTACAACTTCAACCAATTGACTATTTAAACATTCATTCAGAACGCCTTCGCCAACCATACCGGTTGTACCAGTAATAATAACTCTTAGTCGCTTTTCCATTTTATTAAACTCTTACTTGTTTCATAATTTGCCTTTAACCCCGCAAATATGAAAGTTTTCTTGGAATGGAAAAGTATACAAGGCTGATTTAGGATTTGATTTTAATAATCCGATGGAGAGGAATACCCATTCCCGTTTTTAAAATCACTCGTTTGTCAGTAAGCGCCCAAATTGTTGTTTCTACCTGCTTGACAGTTTCACCGTCTTTGAAAATTATTATTACCTTACTTTTATAAAGGTTGCCTAACAACATACCTCTTTCAGCATCAGCCCTGCGCTGCTTAATTTCATCTTCAGTTCTTAGAACTTCGTCTGTGGGGAAGTGCAACATTGATACTGAATCTTTTTCAATGGTGTCGGGTGAAGAGTAAATTATTTCCATGATATATTAATTAGAGGTTCTAAAACATAATACGGAGTAGTAAAATTTTGGTTACAGCACAAACACCTAACTATTCTTAAACCAGTTTTGGTCTCTTCACAGTATACTGAAATTCAGACCCATACATTCAGGCATATTGTTGAGAACTTGTTAAAACTTAAATTAAGAGAGGGAATAAGTCTAGGATTACCGAATCACAACAAACTTTGCAGTGTATTGTTGCAATGCACCATTTACGGCTACAAAATATACTCCATTATTATATCCTGTGATATCTAGTTCTGTAGTATTAATACCCTTTATAGTATTTACCTGGGTGCTACTAATAAGCCTGCCGGCGCAATCATATATTGAAACTGTAGCAACTCCTGGTTCGGACGTTCCGAAAATTATGTTCGTATGGTTCCTTGCAGGATTTGGAACAACTTCCATTTTATTAAATGATGCATTTATTTCAACTGCCCTGATATCAGAATAAGTATGGTTTCCATCATAATCGGTTTGTTTCAATCGATAATAAGATATTCCTCCGAAAGGTGATTCATCAACAGATGCATAATTGATTACTCTTGTACTGTTACCTGCACCAGGAACGTTCGCAACAAACTCCCAATTCATGCCGTCCATACTCTTCTCAATTGTAAATTCTTTATTATTAATTTCTGAGGCAGTAGTCCATGTAACATCAACTACAGAGCTGCTTCCATTATACTGCGCATCAAATGAAAGAAGAGTTATCGGTAAAATTGATGGGCCAGAAGCGGCGCCTGCATATTGCGCTATATGATTTACCGTTGGATGCCCTGTAGCATCAGTACCTGCTTCGTAATCTCCACCTGCATAAACAATTCCATAGCCTGCTGTTGCAAAGCCGCTAAGTACCGCAACTGAAAGGACATTCGAGAGCCCCGGGTTAAATCCTGGTTTTGTTGAGGGCATTGCAGCCCAACCATCGTACTCGGCTATATTATTTACCATTAAACCGCAATTATTTACATCCTGAAAATCTCCACCTACATATAGAATACCACCACTTACTGTTAATGCGACTACTTCACCAACATCATTTGATGCCCCACCTGCGCCTCCAATGTCTGCCCAGGTTGATGTACCTTGATTCCATTGTGCAATATTTTCTGCGCTAACAGCCCCTGCTTGACTAAAGGCACCCCCTGCATAAACTAATGTACCATTATTGGCTAAAGCTGCAACTACCGGACACGAAGACCATGAAGGGTTGCCTGATATTACTCCACCACAACCATTTGCATAATATGCATTCTGTGGTATTCCAGCTCCTAATGCTGACCATGAAGCTCCATTCCACATAGCTATATTACTTGCAGATGTTGCTCCAGCAGTTGTAAACTGACCGCCTGCATATACGTGGGTATTATCAACTGCATCCAATGCGTACACAGTTGGTTGCGCTGTACCTGAGTTTGAATTAGTTCCTGTCATACCTCCACTGAGATTGGACCATGTTGTACCATTCCACATAGCTATATTATGATAGCCACCTACACCTGCCACAGAAGTAAAGTTTCCGCCTACATATAAATTTCCATTATTATCAACTGTCAATGCCTGAACATAAAAACCACCTCCACCAAGAGGACCTTGTGCATACATAACAGCCTGACCAATTCCAGATCCTCCTGTCATACCTCCGCCTCCAACTGCCGACCATGTCGATGTTGCAATTGTGTACTTAGCAAGATTATTATAGCTTTTACCTGAGCCATCTGTAGCACTGCCATTTATAGTTGTAAAATTTCCACCTATATATAATATGCCATTAAAATAAGCCATTGCGAAAATTTCACTCGGGTTATTTTGTTCTCCACCGTTCGTAACCAAAAGTCCACCTCCAATATTCCCTATATTTGACCAGGTTCCTGCAGTATATGGGTAAGTAGTTGAAGGTGTCCATTCGCCAATACATGCTGCTGCTAGTGCGCTTGAGTTGCCAAGTTGAGTAAAATAGCCTCCAATAAACAATACATTATCTGTATTATCTGCCACTTCAGCAGCAACTTCAAAATCTCCACCCGCAGCAGGGTCGCCATGATCCACTCCGCCACCTGTACCTGCTCCAACTTTTTGCCAGGTTGCCAAATTACCAGAACAAGCAGCAGTTGTTGTGACAGTCTGTGTAGCCGAACTTGCACTTGAACCAAAACCGTTTGCGGATCTGACTCTATAGTAATAAGTAGTTGAAGCGCTTAAGCCCGAAACAAAATATGACGTACAAAGTCCTGTACTATAATTATTGTACCCCGTGACGAAACTGGCAAATGTATTTGAGGTAGAAACATCAAGATAATAAGTAGTTGCACCGGTTGATGAACTCCAGTTAGCAAAAAATGAACCACAATCGGCATTTGTAGCAGCAGATGAAGTTGGTGTTGGTGGTATACAAGCTGTGGATGTTACCGCCAGTGACGATGCTGCACTTGTACCGCATGAGTTACCTGCAGTAACAGTAATATTTCCATTTTGACCTGCAGTACCTGTTGTTACAGTAATAGAAGTTGTTCCTGCACCTGCGGTAATGCTCCATCCTGCTGGTACAGCCCAAGTATAAGTTGTTGCATTAGCAACGGCTGAAATACTATATGTTTGACCTACATAACTGGCACATTGAGCCGCAGTACCTGTTATTGCTCCTGGTGTAACAGGTGTAGCAATAACTGTAACAGCTAATGAAGATGCTGCACTTGTACCGCATGAATTACTTGCGGTTACCGTAATATTTCCATTCTGGCCTGTAGTGCCTGTTGTAACTGTAATAGATGTACCGCCGCCACCTGTTACAGACCACCCTGCGGGTACTCCCCATGTATAAGTGGTTGCATTGGCAACAGCCGAAATACTATACGTCTGACCAGCCAGTGAAGGACATTGAGGTGTTGTACCTGTTATTGCACCTGGTGTACCAGGTGTGCCTGCAATAACTGTTACTGCTAAAGATGATGATGCACTATTACCACATCCATTTCCGGCAGTTACAGTAATATTTCCATTTTGGCCAGTGGTACCCGATGTTACCGTTATTGAAGTTGTTCCTGCTCCTGCTGTAATTGTCCAACCAGCTGGTACCCCCCATGTATAAGTTGTTGCATTGGCTACGGCTGAAATACTATATGTTAACCCAGCTACTGAAGGGCATTGAGATGCTGTACCTGTTATGGCACCTGGAGTTGCAGGAGGCCCGGCAACAACAGTAACTGCTTGAGAAGATGCAGCACTTGTACCACAAGAGTTACCTGCAGTAACTGTAATGTTACCATTCTGGCCAACTGTACCGGTTGTTACCGTAATAGATGTTGTTCCTGCTCCAGCTGTAATTGTCCATCCGGCAGGCACTCCCCATGTATAGGTTGTTGCATTGGCTACAGCGGTTATGCTATATGTTTGGCCAGCCAAGGTAGGGCATTGAGTTGTTGTACCTGTTATTGCACCTGGTGTAGCAGGAGTAGTAACCACTGTAACTGCTTTAGTAGAAGCGGCACTCGTACCACATGAGTTACCTGCAGTTACTGTAATATTTCCATTTTGACCATTTGTTCCTGAAGTAACGGTAATAGAAGTTGTACCGGCTCCGGCTGTTATTGTCCATCCTGCAGGTACTGCCCATGTATAGGTTGTTGCGTTAGCTACGGCAGTTATGCTATATGTTTGTCCGGCAACTGAAGGACACTGAGGTGTTGTACCCGTTATTGCTCCCGGTGTAGCCGGTGTAGCGGCACTAACAGTTACGGCTAGTGAAGATGCGGCACTTGTACCGCATGAGTTACCTGCAGTTACCGTAATATTTCCGTTCTGGCCGGTTGTTCCGGTTGTTACATTAATTGAATTTGTACCGGTTCCACTGGTAATTGTCCATCCGGCAGGAACACTCCAGGTATAAGTTGTTGCATTAGCTACCGCAGTAACACTATATGTTTGACTTGTCAAACCCGGGCATTGTGTAGCAGTACCAGTTATTGCACCTGGGGTTGTAGGTGTGCCTGGGTTTACCGTTACTGCCAATGAAGATGCGGCACTGGTTCCACAAGCATTGCCTGCAGTTACAGTTATATTTCCATTTTGACCGGCACCTCCAGTTGTTACCGTTATTGCTGTAGTGCCTGCACCTCCGGTTATGGTCCAACCTGCAGGTACTCCCCATGTATAGGTTGTTGCACTGCCAACTGCTGAAATGCTATATGCCTGACTTGTAAGGCCAGGGCATTGCGCAGTAGTACCGGTTATTGCGCCCGGTATGGCTGGTGTTGTAATAACATTCACTGAGCCTGAAACATTAGTTGTAACAGGGCATCCGGCATTAGACTGTATTATGCAATAGTAATATAATGTACCAACTGAACTTGTTACAGGAGTATATGTACTTGAGGTAGCTCCGGCAATAAGTGTACCACCGACATTCGAATTAGCAGCATTACTATACCACTGGTATGTTAAGGCCGTACCCGTTGCGGTTACAGACAATACTGTAGGAGAAAAATTCAAACACCCATTTTGGTTTGTAGTTGATGGTTGTACTGTTATAGACGGATTAGTACAAGTAACGTATACAATTACAACTTCTCCTTTTGCACCTGCTCCGCCGATTCCATCTAAACAAGTAGATGAACTTCCTGAGCCGCCACTACCGGGTGTAGTTCCTGGATTTCCATTTACATCATAAGGATTAGGTGCAGTACTGAGAGTAGCATCTGGTAAGCCATTAGCACCGACAGCACCCGGATATGTACCTGTTCCAGCAGAGCCACCTGGGCTTGTCCATGTTACTGTACTTGTAGTTGCATTTCCACCTGCGCTACTACTACCTGCACTACCACCACCGCCGCCACTTACACTGAGACAGGTCCCACAATTACCTGGTGACATATATCCGACTCCACCGTTTCCACCCTTAAATAAACCCGCAGCTCCACCGGCACCACTTGCACCAGCAGTTCCATTATTACCTGTTGCATCTGTTAAAGTACCAACTCCGCCACCTGAACCACCATTAGCTGAAACCGTTCCGGCAGTCACTGTTACACTTGTCGGACCTCCTGAATTACCGTTTCCGAAAGAAACGCCCGTTCCGCCATTACCAATTGTAATTGTAACATTTGCACCCGGTACTACAGCAAGGGTACCCATATTAATTGCACCTCCTCCACCGCCGCCGCCCATTACAGCGCCACCATTACATAGATTAGCGTTAGTACCTCCAGAGCCGCCACCTGCACCACCACCGCCAATACAATATACTGTTATTGACCCTACTCCGGCAGGTACAGTCACAGTCTGAGTAGTTGTTACTGTCCATGGTGAAGCACCGAATTGTCCATCTGATATTCCATAGAACAGAATACAGACAAATGCTGCAATTAAATTAAGAAATTTTATTTTGTATTTTCCCAACATCCCTTTGTATTCTCTGTATTCTTCGTTAACGAACTGATAAAAAACATTATCACCGCATTAACGCTATACAATGCTCGGGTTGTTGTATTGCGTTTTTAATATCTACATTATCTGAATTACCTGTATAATTCGCTTTCTCTAATATTTTACGTTATTAAATTGTTAATTGTTACACATATAAGTACTTATTTTTCACAATTTTAGAACATTGCTTTGTTACCTGCTTTACTACCTCCCTGGAAGTACGGATTTGGCATTACAAACCTGAGGGAAAGTTCTAAGCCACCCATACCTTTACTTGCACTGGTAAGGTTTGAAGTGTTAAAATCGTAGCTAATACCCATTGCATAATTCGCATATTCAAGTAACATATCTGCAACTACCGCATCCATGTTTCTATAATACCCTCCAAAAGATATGGCGGCACCCTGAAATGCACCGGTATATTTCGAGTTTTGCTGAAGCATAATACGAACAAGAGTACCCAAATACTCTTCATTGGCAGTACCTTGTTTATAGTACAAAATACCGGGCACTAAAGCAAGGCTCGACCCAGGAAGACTTATCAGTGCATCTGCATGAAACGTATAGCGCATAAATAGCTTTTCTCCATCACCATAAAATGAATAATTCGGTTGGGTAAAATGATATATAGAAAAACCAACATTCCCTTTCAATTCATGGTTATCGGTAACATTAATTCCACCTGAAGTATTGTCATACGTCCATTCAACGCCTGCTGCACCATCTATATATGAGATAGAATTACTTGCACCTGCCGGTTCGCCGGTTGGTAATGAAGAATTGTATTGCATTCCATCATACTGGTTGCCCCATTGTAATTGAGAATAGTTAATGCTGCGTTGAGCATAGCCACCCATAACACCCAAGCCTAACTGGCTCATTGAACTTGTAATTACATGGTATGCCGCAGTAAGATTCACTTGCGTTGTTCCCACCTGTGCATCACCTGAATTATCGCTATAAAAATTTATTCCACCTGCCCAAAAACCCTTCCCATTACTCTTTGGTTTCGATAGGCGCATATCGTAAGAAGCGGCTATTGTTTTATACGGAATTGCTACACTCGACCATTGGTTTTTATAATTCAGGTTTGCTTCAAGGTCATGGTCAGCACCAGCCAATGCCGGGTTTTGTTGCAATGGATCCATCATAAACTGCGAAAAGTGTATATCCTGTCCATTTGCCGCACACACAATTAAACACAATACACTAATTGACGCAATTAATTTTTTGTATTTCATTTGTCTTTTCATTCTTTTCTAATTTCTAAAACCCGTTATCTTACTAATGTTATGTTACCTTTCTGAGATACCTTGTCTCCATTTACTAACACAGCATCAAGGTAATATACAAATACCGCCGAATTCATTAATTGCCCTTTATATTTTCCATCCCAGCAATTTTGATTAGGGTCATTTGTTTCAAATACTTCATTTCCCCAACGGTCGAATATTCTGAAACTGATTGTTTCAATACAATTACCATATACACATTCAAGCTCATTTTCATGATCTCCGTTTGGTGAAAAAGCATCTGGCACAAAAATCTTACCACAAGGTTGTTCAACATTAACAACCATACAAGCACTATCAGCACAACCACTGGTATCTGTAACTAAAACACAATACGTTGTGGTTTTAGTGGGGTCAGCAATTGTGGTTGAACAATTTGAACAACTCAACCCTGTCGATGGAGACCATAAATAAGTTCCTCCGCCGGTAGCTACAATAGTTGCTGAGCCGCCTAATTTTATTATAGTGTCTGAACTGATTGATACCACAGGCCCTGAATTACCTGTAACTGTTACCGGCAACACTTGCTTGCAGCTATCAGCATCTGTAACCGTGCACGTATATGAACCACTCTTTAGGTTTGCAGCGGTTGCATTTGTCCCACCTGATGGGGACCAGCTATATGTATATGGGCTAGTTCCACCTGCCGGTGTCACAGCTGCGCTACCTAACTTACCACAACTAGCAGCAGTTGCTTTAATTGTCGATATAAGTGCAGGCGGTTGAGTAATTTTAACTGTATCGTTAGTAATACAGCCTTTATTATCCGTAACTACACAGGTATATGTACCTGCAGCAAGGCCTGTTATACTGCTTGTTGTAGCAGTGTTGCTCCATGAATATGTATAAGGGCTGCTTCCACCAGATGCATTTGCCAATGCAGTTCCAATATTATCGCCGAAGCATTTTTCATTGCTTTGTGAAATAGCAACCGTTGGTGCTCCTATGTTACTTACCAAAGCTGTTACTTGTTTAGTGCAACCGTTACCATCTGTAACCGTACATGTATACGAACCTGCTGCAAGGTTACCTAATGTATTTGTTGTTGCACCCGATGGTGACCAACTGTAAGATAGTGCGCCTGTTCCGCCACTTGCAAGTAAATTAATTGATCCGTCACTGTTTCCGCAAGATGCATTTGTAATAGTTGTGCCTCCTGTAATAGCACCCGGTTGAGTTACTTTTACTGTATCACTGGTAACGCATCCGTTTTTATCAGTTACCATACAAGTGTATATACCAGAAACTAATCCGGTTGCTGTATCTTTCGATCCACCAGTTGGGCTCCAGCTATATGTATACGGACTTACTCCGCCGGAAACAGCTGCCACAGCAATTCCTGTTCCACCGTTACATTTCGGACTTGTAGCGGTCATATTAACCGATGGACCTCCTGTATTACTAACTGATGCTGTAACCGTTTTTGTACATCCATTTGCATCTGTAACCGTACATGTATACGAACCAGCAGCAACGTTACTCAGTGTCGCTGATGTTCCGCCAGGTGCTGACCAACTATACGTTAATGATCCGGTTCCGCCACTTGCAGTAACTGAAGCACTACCATTTGCTGAACCACAACTTGCAGACGTCGTGCCAGACAAGCTCGCTGTAATAACCGGTGGCTGCGTAAGTATTATTGTATCTACTGACTGACAACCGTTTTTATCAGTAACAGTACATGTGTATGATCCTGCTCCAACATTTATACTACTTGAAGTTAAACCATTGTTCCAGGCATATGTGAAAGGAGATGCGCCACCTATAACATTCACTGTTGCAGAGCCATTATTCCCATTACATTTAGGGTCAGTCCTTGTAAAATTCACACTCGGGCCGCCACTATTGGCGATAGTAACTTTAGCTGTATCTGGTGCACATCCACCCGAATTCGAAACAATAACGGTATAGGTTCCTGCTGCTAAACCTGTTGCAGTTTGCGTTGTTTGACCGTTAGACCAACTATATGTATAAGTCCCGACAGGGCTTGGATTAGCTGTTGCAGAACCATTACTTGAGCCACAAGACGCATTATTGGGCGTTGTAGTTACGGAAAAGAACCCGCTTGGAGGAACAATTATAGTTTGCGTAGTTGGGCATCCTGTAACAAATGATTTTGAGCCTATAGAAATACTATCTATTGCAAAAGGCGGATCGCTTCCTCCGCTAAAACCTGTACCTGTATTTATCCACCTGAAGCCAATTCTAAAGTTCGCGAGGCCATTATAACTTGCCGGAATTGGAATACTTACTTTTGTACATGTAGATACATTTGCATACTTAGTTGGTTGATCGGTCCACGTAGTTCCACCATTACTACTAAAACTTACCACTCCATAATCACTGCCTGTAGCTCCATAACATTGGTATGTAAAGGTCAAGATCATTTTGCTTTTGCCGCTTGTGTTTATATTAGGTGAAGACGCATATTTATCGGTAGCTGAATTATCAAAAGGGCTACCTGGGTTGTATGTTGCACCAGTATTACACGTATAGAACGCTGAGGTACCACTACATGCAACATGCAAATAATTTCCGGTATTACACAGGGCAGAATTATTATCAATCACCCATTTATTTGCATCAGTACCATTTGTTCCACTTCCATTTATATTTAATGTCCACCCGGTACTTGCTGTAGGAAAATTCTCCGTATAAAAAGGAACTATTACACTATCGCCTGCTGAACTAACAGAAACAGTATATGATCCACCACATAAATTGCTAACTGAACTTGTGGTACCTCCATTTGACCAAGAATAAGTATATGGCGCCGTTCCTCCACTTGCTGCTGCGCTTGCAGTTCCGGTGCATCCTGAACAAGATGAAGCAGTTTGGCTAGGTGTAACTGTAGGAGGAGTTCCTGAAGCTGTACCAATTGTAGCAGTTTGCGTTTGTGAACATCCATTTTTATCCAGTACCGTAACTGTATATGTTCCTACTCCCAGTCCTGAAGCTGTTGCATTTGTTCCGCCCGATGGAGCCCAGCTATATGTATAAGGACCTACACCACCCGAAACAACTGCTGTAATGCTTCCATTATTACCAGAACAGGTTGGGGATATGTTCGTGCCAATTTGTATTTGAGCAGGCTGCGAAATATTTACAGTATCTACACTAATACAACCACTACCATTTTTTACGGTAACCGTGTATGTCCCTTCACTAAGATTCGTAGCAGTTGCATTTGTTTGACCTGATGGAGACCAGCTATATGTATAAGGCCCAACTCCACCTGATCCACTTGCAGTTGCTGTTCCTCCTCCACCTCCATTGCACAATGCACCAGTCTTAGAAGTTATGTTTACGGTTGGTCCGCCTGGTAATATAAACTTAATCATAGCAGTATCTTGTCTGCCATTTCCGGCACATGTTGCCGCATCGGTAACAGTTACAGAATAAATACCTTGACAAAGATTTGTTATACTTGAAGTTGTTGCGCCATTACTCCATTTATAAGTATAGTTACCCGATCCACAACTAACATTGGCTGTTGCTTTTCCATCACAAGCGGCACAAGCTGAAGGTGCTGTGCTGGATATTGTCACCATCTTTGAATTATATGTATTTGCATAAGCCCCCACAAATGTTTTACCACATACATACACTAAGCCGTTCCCCGCAACTTTTAAATCATACACTGTATTGGCAACTGAAATAGTTCCAAGCTTGCTAAGCAATGAATCGTATACAGCTACAGTACTGCCATTACCTGCATAAACGTGTCCTTGGCAATCCAGGTCCACTCCACCCTGTGTAAAAGAAGAACCGCCAGTAGAAGCACTTTTTTTGAGTATTCCGGTATTTGTAGTCCATTTTTTCAATGTTGCTCCATCATAGGTAATTAAAAAATGGGTGTTTGCAGCCATTCCATTCATTCCGTTCCCAACTACTGCGCCGAGTCCTGCAGGATAATACTTTATAGAACCAATTTCCTGGAATGTATACCCATCGCTGTTGAAATAAGCAGCAGGTATAAGGGCAGGAATAGGTAATTGCATGAAAACATTGTTGAACATATTCGCTTGTGTACCACCACTCGCTTGTGATTGTGCCATGTATGCATGACCTTGTTGGTCAAGTGCAAGCAAACACATATCATGGAATGATGAATCATAATTTAATATATTCACTTTTGATAATGATGCAAGTGCAGTATCCATCGTTGCTCCTGTATATGGTCCACCATTTTCACCTGATCCAATGATCACTGTATTATGGCAATAATCAAGATCAACACGCCACATTTCAGTCATACCTCCATCTCCAGGAAAACTATGCAACAATGCTCCGGATGAACTTATCTTAACAACTCCGGCTCCGGGCAGTGGATTTTCTGTACCAATCAAATAGCTGCTCCCATCCCTTGTATCTGTTACCAAATCGCCATACCCATATGCCGATAGACCAAAAACCGGAAATGTAGTAGTGTACGTCCATTGCAATACTCCACTACCACTATATTTTTGCAATTGATAATCTGTATTTGCACCTCCTCCATACACATATGCATTACCTAATACATCATATCCAATATCATATGCTGAATTGGTTCCAGTAAAACTTGTTGCAGTAACCCAAGGGTCGATCGTCAACGTTTGACTCCTGTTATATGTTCCTACTTTAAACGAAACCACATTACTATTAACAGCGAACGAAGCAGGAATATTATTTCCGTTTTCATCTTTTGCAGTTGGAGCATGATCAGTAAGATTTGCACAATCTGAGGCAATAAAAATATTACCACCTTTTAATAGTGTTTTTGCACCCGTATAATTCATCTTTACAACCGAAGGATCTGCACCCGGGTGAACGATAATATCATACTCTATACCACCTTTATCAGGGTAATAAAAAACCACATCAATTCCATTGTACAAATTGTGATACGTTACTTTACTCCATGCATGTGCAACTATACCAGGCAATTTGTTTTCGGTATTTGGATTTGGATAAGTAAAATAGTCTGTCGCTTCTTTATCTACAGTTACCTGTACATTGGCATTGGCACCAGCCCATGACATACTCATATATTCAGGAAGTGTTTTAGTACCGTTATCACGATCGGCATCCTTTTCATCAGCACCTGCCTTTTCAAATTTACTGGCAAGGAAAGTAACTGAGGTTGGAGAGAAGAACAGGTAAACACTACCTTTAACAGAATAATAAAGTATAGGCTCTTTAACCTTCCCTATTATTTCATTCGGAATTTGGCCATTGTTTTCTATAAAAACATTGTGTACAAATGGTGCCTTAGCTTCCCATTTCTTTGCAAAGTTTGCTGTTTGCGCCTGAATAATACTTGTTAATGATAAAACAAAAAACAAAAAAGTAAATTTTCTCATCATCATGCTTATCTATATGTTTTAGTTTTCTAATTTAAAAAAAATTACCGAATCAGTTCAAGATATCCGTGAAAATTATATTTCGTATTATGGTAATCAGTAGCCTTAATAATGTAATAATATGTTCCGTCTGAATCTTCAACGCCTGACGTACTTCTTCCACTCCAGTCTATATTAGGCGAATCTGCGGTAAATACCCTTTGACCCCAACGATTAAATATTTCAATATTATAAGTTTGAAGACCACTTGCTGTTACATGAAACACATCATTCTGACCATCACCATTAGGCGTAAATACATTAGGAACATAAATTCCTTGTGTTACGTATATAGTGTCCCAGGCAGTATCTGCACAACCTAAAGCGTTTGAACCAACAAGGTAAACCACATATGACCCTTGAGCATTGTACTGCTCATACCCACTACTATCAGTTGAATTATCACCATTACCGAAATTCCAATAGAACGAAGTTGCGTTGGTACTTGTATTGGTGAACGTAACATACTGCCCACCTGGTATAATACCGGGAGTTCCGGTAAACGAAACATGTGGTGAACTTACAACCATTACATGGCTTGAATCTTTAATTGTATCGCCACATCCATCCGTAACAGTACAATAGTAATATGTAGACGTAACTGGTTTTACCACATACGGACCAGTGCCTGTTCCAAGCGTATTGCTCCATGTATATGTGTATGCAGGTGTACCCCCACTTATGTTAACACTTACATTGCCTGACGCACCACTACATATTGAGTCATTTGGCATAATAACCTTAAGCTTTGGAGCCACACTAATTGAAACAACAGCAGAATCAGAACAACCATTTGTATCGATTCCGACTACCGAATAAGAAGTAGTGGAGCCCAGAATTGCTGTCGTGTTACTACAACTCGTACAACTTAATCCCCCTGGCGGGCTCCACGTATAGTTTGCCGCCCCAGTTGCCGAAAGCATGGTACTGCCTCCTGAACAAACGGTTGACGACGATGCTGAAATAGCTACAACAGGTATATCTATTGTAACCGTAACACTGTCCTTAGCAGTACAACCTGCCGAAGTACCTGTTACTGTATAAATGACTGTGGAGCCCGGATTTGCTGTAGTGCTATCACAGCTTGTACAACTTAATCCCCCTGGCGGGCTCCACGTGTAACTTGTAGCACCACTTACAACAAGTGGTACTGATGCACCTTTACATATTACAGGTGCTGATGGTTTAATTGTTAATATAGGTAATGGATTTATAGTAACCGTTATGCTATCTTTTGATGCGCAACCGCCGTTACCTTTTCCGGTAACGGTATATGTTGTGGTAGTTGCCGGAGAAACACTCGGGTTTGAACAAAGAACACAACTTAATCCTGAATTAGGTAACCATGAATAAGTTGTAGCTCCGCTTGCATTCAACGTCACTGAATCTCCAAAGCATATAATTGGATTTGTTGGTAAAATTGAAACGTTTGTTTTAGGATAAACCAATACTACAATGCTGGCAGTATCGCTACATGAATTACCATTATAACCTGTTACAGTATATGTTGTGGTTGCACCCGGGCTGGCTATAACATGAATACCTGTTGTAACATTAAGGCCTGTTGCCGGGCTCCATGTATAAGTTGTAGCTCCACTTGCCACCAATCCAATAGTATCACCCGGACATATTTCAGAAGCAATACCTGTTGTTTTAACAGAAACTGTTGGTGTAGGATTTATAGAAACAACTACTGAGTCTTTGCCGCTGCATCCTCCGGCAATTGTACCAACAACAGTATAAGTAGAAGTGGAGCCCGGAATTGCTGTCGTGTTACTACAACTCGTACAACTTAATCCCCCTGGCGGGCTCCACGTATAACTAGTAGCACCACTCGCTATAAGTGTAACAGAATCACCTGTACAAATTGCGGGTGCTGATGGTGTAATATTTATGGTTGGTGTAGAATTAATTGTAATCACTACACTGTCTTTTCCTATACAGGTACCCGATGTACCCGTAACTGTATAAGTAGTCGTAGAGCCCGGATTTGCTGTTGGGTTACTACACCCTGTACAACTTAATCCCCCTGGCGGGCTCCACGAATATGATGTTGCTCCGCCCGCATTAAGCGTTACAGAGGCTCCGTTGCATAATATTGTTCCTCCTGAAGGAGTAATAGTTACTGAAAGCGATGGAGCAATAGCTATACTTACTGTAGCAGTTCCCACACAACCTGGTGCAGTAGTTCCGGTTACAGTATATGTTATTGCTGAAGCCGGATTTGCTGAAACTGTTGCACCTGTTGTTTGATTCAGGCCAGTTGCAGAGGCCCAGGTATAAGTAGTGGCACCTGTTGCATTTATATTGGTTGAACTACCAGGGCATATGGTTGATGAAACGGCTGAAGCATTTATAGTTGGAGTTGGTGTAACTGCAACAGAAACTGTGGCTTTATTAATGCACCCATTTACATCTGTTCCTGTTACAGTATATGTAATTGAAGAACCAGGTGTAGCTTTTACTGTTCCACCTGTTGTTGCGCTTAACCCTGTTGAAGAAGTCCACGTATATGTACTGCCGCCTGTAGCATTAATATTTGTCGAATTTCCTGCACAAATAGTTGCCGTATCGGCAGTAGCGTTTATAGTTGGGGCTGGGTTAACAGTAACCACCACTGTTGCTGTAGCAGTACAGCCTGCAGCACCTCCGGTTACTATATATGTTTGCGAACTTACCGGGCTGGCTACTACTGATGCGCCAGTAGTAACATTCAATCCTGTGGAAGGAGTCCATGTATATGTTGTAGCGCCTGAAGCATTTATTTTCGTTGAATCACCCGCACAAAAAGTTGGAGTTACAGCAGATGCTGTTACCGTGGTGGTAGAGCTAACCGTAACAACAACCGTTGCTGTTTGTGTGCAAGCACAGGCACAGCCGCCAACATTTGTTCCCGTTACCGTATATGTTGTAGTTGCAGTAGGAGTAGCAATTACTGTCGCTCCCGTTGTGACGTTTAAGCTTGCACCAGGGCTCCAGGTATAACTTACTGCACCTCCGGCTGTAAGTGTCGAATTTCCCCCTGAGCAAATTGAAGCGGAAGGAGAAACGGTAAGAATAGGTGCGGGATTAGGTAAGCCTGCATACTGCGCTATGTGATTTACAGCAGGAGCTCCCGGCCCGTTTGTACCACCTTCAAAGTCTCCGCCTGCGTATAAAATGCTGTATCCCGGAGATGGGAAACCAGCCAACGATGCCCACGAAAGAACATTCGAAAGACCTGGTTGAAAGCCCGGAGCTGAGGCCGGCAATAATATCCAAGAACCATTATAGCCGACAACATTATTAACGGTTAAAGCGCAATGATTCGCATTCTGGAAATCGCCCCCTATATAAAGTATACCATTATTTACATACTCTGCAGTAGCTTCTCCTATATCATTTGTTGGTCCACCTACCCCACCAATATCGGTCCATGTATTTGTAGACTGATTCCACTGAGCAACATTATCAGCACTTTTCGAACCTGCCTTATTAAAAACTCCCGCAGCATAAACCAAATTGCCAACATTAGCAAGAGCCAATACTGCAGGGCAATCAGACCAATTTACTGTACCACTGACAATTCCTCCGCACAATGACGGACCCATAGCCCCTTGTGGTATTCCATTACCTCCTGAACCATCTGTTAAAGACGACCAGGCGCTTCCGTTCCACATGGCTATATTACTCGCGCTTATTCCACCGGCAAGATTAAATTGCCCTCCTGCATATATATGTACACTGTCTAAAACATCCAGTGCGTATACTGTTGGAACAGCCGTTCCGTTACTGTTTGAATTAGTGCCAGTCATGCCTCCGTTTAAGGCTGACCAAGAACTACCATTCCACATAGCTATGTTATTGAAATTTTTACCTGAACCATCCTTGGTTGCACCAGCTACATTTGTAAAGTTACCACCAACATATAACCTGCCACTGTAGTCAACAGCTAAAGATTGAACATAGTACCCACCTATATTACCAGAAACCGGGCCTTGTGAATAAAATACGGCTTTTCCGGTTCCACTTCCCCCTGTTATTCCTCCACTGCCACCAACGGCTGACCATACCCCGGTAGATATATTATATTGAGCCAGGTTATTGTATGTGTTCCCTGAGCCATCTGTGGCACTACCATTTATGGTAGTAAAGTTTCCTCCTACGTATACAATTCCGTTATAATATACCATTGCAAAAATTTCATGTGGATTCTGCTTAACTGCACCGTTGCTAACAGCTAATCCACCGCCAATAGTTCCGAGACTTGCCCAGGTACCTGCTGTATAAGGATATGTTGTAGATGGTGTCCAGGTAGCTATGCCACTTGCCGGTATTGTAGTATTATTGACTGAAGTATAATAGCCACCAACATAGAGTACATTGTTCTTACAGTCGCTACACATTGAAGCTACCTCAAAGTCATTATAAACAGGAGGATCTCCATTTGTTACTCCGGCGCCATTCGCAGCAGAACCAACCTGTGTCCAGGTACCGTTTGAAGAACAGCCAGCACTTGACAGGGTTGTTACAGTAGTATACGTACCGGCAGTATATCCGCTATTACCTGAACCGTTGCTTGCACTTACCCTATAATAGTATGTTGTACTTGCCGATAGCCCGCTCACAAACCATGTTAAATTGTTTCCGCAGGAAACCGGGCTATATATACCAACAAAAGTGCCAAATGAGGTAGATGTAGAAACCTCAAGATAATAAAAATTAGCCCCTGCTGAAACGTTCCAGTTGGCAATAAAAGAAGAACAGTCTATATTTGTTGCGGCAGAAAGTGTAGGCACAACCGGTTGCGCTATTAAAGAGAAAGCGCTTGTCGTTACTGCCAGAAATGCAATACTCCACTTCTTACTAAATATATTTTTAACTTTCATAATCGCCAGGTCATGTTTGGGAATTCAAACTTACTTTATACCTACCCTTTATTATAACCAAGTTTAATCTGAATGTTAAGGTTCCAATTGTTGTCTTAATATTAATTTATTGTGACTATAGCCTTAAATTCATTACATTTGCTATATCTAATTGTTATTATTACTAATATTGAGTTAATAATCCAATGGAAAACTCAAACCTGATTAAGCTGATAAAATCTCTTGAAAAAAATGAAAAGAGGCATATCTCCATTCAGCTTTCTAAGCATAAAAGCGCTAATAATTTACTGAAGCTATATACTATAATCAGCGAGACTGACCCCGTAAATGACGAGATAATATCGAAAAAGATACCTGATAAGAAGTTTGTCTCTCAGCTAAAAATAAATAAGCATAATTTATACTACCTTATTCTTGATGCGCTGCATAATTTTCATTTGAGGAGCTCTGCTTACGGCAGAATACTGAATTTTTTGCATCAGGCAGAGATATTATCAGCCAAAGGATTAACTATTGCAAGAAGGGAGTTATTGCAGAAAGCAGGTAAAATGGCTGATGAATATGCGCTTTCTGAACTAAAACTTGAAATACTCCGTCTACAAAATCTTGAGCCGGATGACATGGCAAGCTCAACCAATATTCACAATGAAACCAAAAAACTATCTGAAAGGGTATATGAAGAGAGTAAGATAAAACATCTTAATAACAGGATGTCGGTTTACCAAAGAAAAGTAGGACAGCGACTAACGGCTACCCAGTTAAAGTATCTAGAAAAGCAGATGCTAAATACCATAAACGCTCAAAGTTTTAAGGGCAATACTTTCTTCAACCAGTTTTTCTATTTCAGAATATTGTCTTTATACCATACCATGGCGGGCAGAACAAGGGAGGCGCATGAAAACAATATGCGTTTATTAAACCTGTTTAAGGAAGAGCCCCATATGGCTGAGCTGCAAATATGGAAAGACAGGTATCTCTCAGTACTGAGCAGGCTTATTACCTCATCATCGCTTATTGGAAAGAACGAAATGTTACCTGTGCTTTCCGATGAAATAAAAAAACTTGATATTTCTGATAAACGTAAAGCATTTGCCGATATTAATATTCTTGATGCGTACATGCAACTGGGTGAATTTGAAATAAGTGAGCAACTTGTTAAACAAGTAGAGAATAATACTGAGTTCTATCATAAAAGCCTTGGCCCCGCAAATAGAACGGCTTTATATTTTAACCTTGCCGTACTTAATTTCGGGCTGGAAAATTATTCGCGTTCGTTACACTGGATCAATATAATTATAAATAATCCTGATAATCGTAGTGAAAATGTTGGTATTGCTAATACCATAAGGATATTAAGACTATTGCTGTATTATGAGTTAGGTTATCATGATATAATGGAATACGAATTGAGATCAACATACCGGTATATTTCAAAACAAAAAAATCTTTATCGCTTTGAGGAATTGGTCTTAAAGTTTATACGAAGAACAGTATCACTGTACGACAGAGGTAAGCTTAAAAAAGTAATGGAGGAAACAAGGAATGCTCTAGTGAAGCTTTCGAAAATAAAATCGGAACAACAAACACTCTCCTATTTCGATTTCATATCATGGCTTGATAGTAAAATTGAAAACAGAAGATTTACTGATCTTGTAAAGGAAAAAGTAAAGGAGCGCTTGAAAGATATTGTTGAATAGTATCATTTCCTTAACCTTGGATCCATTGCATCTGTTAATCCTTCCCCCAGCAGGTTATATACTGTTACCGTAATAAAAATTGCAATACCCGGGAAAATAGCCAGCCACCATGCTGTTGGCTTAGAGCGGGCTTCTGACAGTAACGAACCCCAGGTAATAATGTCTGCCGGAACGCCAATACCTAAAAAAGATAAGGTAGCTTCTGTAAGAATAGCACCTGCAATACCAAAAGCAATTGCAATTAGTATCGGAGACATTGCATTGGGCAATGCATGCTTAAAAATTGTTCTTATTTCCGAATAGCCAAGTGCATGCGCTGCTTCAATATATTCCAGTTCTCTTATCCGTAATAATTCAGCTCGAACAAAACGTGCAATACCTGTCCATGCCGTAGCACCAATTACTACCATAACCAATATTACAGAAGGTTTTGCAATAGCGATAATTGCCATAATAAGAAATAAGGTAGGAATTGACATCATAACTTCAATGCAACGTGAAACAATAATATCTATAGGTATGCTTATTTTTCTTCCAAGGAATGGGATCTTTTCAAAAGGTATGGCCAGTACATTCCCGATGCACAACATTACAATAAACATAACTACGCTTATCATTAATTGCAGCAGGAAAGAAATGAATGAAGAGGCAAGTGCATCATTTAAAGCGTAGAAACGCAATCCAAAGGCATAAAAGATACCAAGCACTATGAACAGCAGGTTGAATATAATCTGGGCTCGGGTTAATTTCAATCTGTCATCCCCGAAATATCCAGCAAGTAAACCCATTATCAGCCCTATAATAGTAGCAATGCTCATTGAAACTACACCAACCAACATAGCAATACGTGCACCATAGATCATTGCAGCCAATATATCGTGACCAAGTTCGTCCGTACCAAGCCAATGCCTCCAATGAATGGAACTCACTTGTTGTTTATCAAAAGGGCCAACTGAATGTATGTTAGCTTCATCAATATTTTGAGGCAAGTATGGTATAAGTGGAAAAACAGCCCATTGATAATTGAGTTTTTTCCACTCTACATTTTGTAATTCTGCAGGCCATTCACTTATACCTATTGAGACTAAATACGATCTGAAAACCGGGAAATACGTATGCCCCTGATAATTACAAGCCAACGGTTTTTCATTTGCTATAATATCCGCACATGAAGCAAATACAAGTAGTACAACAATGAACCTGATGGAATATTTTGCAACTCTATTTTTAAAGAGCTGCTTTCGAACCATCCTCCAATAGCCTTGCGAAGAAGCGTCGTTATCTATATTTTTAGAATCGCTCATACAATTTCACGTTTTGAATATGAGATCCTGGGGTCAGCAATTGCATATAATATATCAGCGACCAATGTCCCAAAGAGAGTAAGCAAGGCAGCAAACATTGTATTTGCAAACACTACCGGATAATCATTTGCTACCAATGCATTATAGCTAACCTGACCCATGCCCGGTATAGAAAATATCTGTTCAATTACAACTGAGCCCGATAATAGCAGGGGAAAAACATTCGCGAATAATGTAATTATAGGAAGAAGTGAATTACCTAATGCATGTTTCCAAACTACTTTATTCTCCGGCAATCCCTTAGCTCTTGCGGTACGTATATAATCTTGGCCAAGGGTATTTAACATACCGCCACGCATTTGTCGTGAAATAAAAGCAAGCGAAGTATACGTCCAGCATAACACCGGTAATATGAGTCGATAAATAGTTTGTGTGATATGATACATAAATGATGCATCGGAAGGAATTGGAGCAGCACCTGGTGCAGGAAACCAGGAAAACCAATCGCCACCACAAAAGAAAATGATCAGAATGGTTGCAATCCAGAAATTTGGTAATGAGTATAGCATAAACAGTCCTGATGTCGTTAACTTCTCTTTATTACTTCCCTTGCTCACTGCTGCTTTTACACCAAGCGGAATAGCAATAAAATATGCAAGCAGAATTGATATAAAACTAATACCAAGTGTCCATTTCATAGCATCCCCAATTATTGAACTTACAGGCCGCATATCCTGATATGAAAAACCGAAATCACCCTTCAAAAAGCTCACAAGCCAATGGTGATATTGGTTTCTGAATCCATACCAGTGCACTACAGGAATACATTTCTGATAAGGAGACTGGTGATCAATAAAGTATTTTTCAGACTCTTTTAATTCTGATAGCTTTGGTGCAAGTGACTGTAGAGTTGAATGTGGTTTACTAAGAACAGTATTAAGTTTTGATAAGGCGACATTTATCTTGCCCTGGTCATAATCCGAATATAATTCACTTACATTTTTTTTTGCTGAAATGATATCTTCGGCATTTGAGCTATCGGATTTGATTTTGCTTACAGCAGTTTCGAATTGTTTTAGTGTGGCATAATACTGTGCAACATTTGGCCAATTACCATATATAAAGGCTATGTGTGCCAGGTTATCGCGAACATTTGATTTTGGAATACGGTATAATGTATCGCAGGCAGTAGCGTTTGTAATACTAAAATAAAATAATGGAAGATCAAGTCCCAACTTATGCCGAACTGAATTATAGGCAGCTTCATCGGCAATACTTTTTATGGATTGACCCGACTCACCTTGCTGTTTGGTCAGAATAGTTTCAACTGGATCACTAGGTGCATTTACACCCAGTATAAACATAATGAACGAGATAACTAATAAAGTAGGAATGAAAATTAATACCCGTTTAATTATGTATTTCAGCATGCTATAGCATTACATTACTTACCAGCATTGGCATCAAATCCGGCCTCCCAAAAGAACGGCATATTACATGAAGGGTAGACATTAGAGTATCTTTTATTTGCTGCTATTAAAGCTTGCTGAGCACAAAGAAATATATCGCCACATTCTTCATGCATAATTCTTTCTAATCGTTTTACCATCTTGGCCCTTTTTATATCATCAAGCTCCACTCTTATCGAATCAATCAATGCATCAGATTCAGCATTGCCGAAGCTTATAAAGTTAGAACCTTTGTTAAGTGCCGATGTTGAATAAAATATTTGCTTGAAATCCATTGGCCCCGGTTGAAAGCCCCATACATCCATACACATGTCAAAATTATGTGTCTTCAAATTCCCTCTGAATACATTGGCTTCCTGTTGCACAATACTTACATCAATTCCTACCTTTCTGGCTTCTTCTTTAAACATTAAACCAACCTTTTTTCTTTGTTCATTACCCGCATTACATATATAAACAACCCTGAAATCAATTTTTTTACCATCTATTAACTTATCTAAAATACCATCTCCATCGCTGTCTTTCCAACCTGCAGCAGCAAGTAAGGCTTTGGCGGTATCTATATTAAATTCGTATGGCTTAATGGTATAATCATACTCAAGTGAATCCATTGGTGTAACAGCCGAAGTAACTTGTTGAGCATAGCCATAATACACATCTTTAATTATCCTGGGTACATCAATCAGGTGCGCAATTGCTTTTCTGGTTCTTATATCCGCAAACTTCGGATCTAACATATTTAATCCAATATAAGCGTATGACAGTCGTAATGTTTTGAATGTATTGAAATTCTGTGTGAATTTTTCGGACTTAGAAAGGTCACCAAACTCAGAAGGCCTTATATTACCTATTACATCAATATTACCTGCCTTTAAAGAAACAAGTGCAGAAGTCATATCATTAATTGTTTGATACACCAACTTAGTTGCATTTGCTTCAAAAAAACAATTCTTTGCTTTTAGTTCATCGCCCCACCAGTTAGCTTTTTTATCTAATACAATTCGCTGGCCTGTTGCCCATGACGTGAATTTATACGCCCCACTTCCGGAAACATAACCAGGATCCCGTGAATACCTGTCAGCATTAAAACCTTTTCCAAATGCAAGCATTTTCGGGTCATGTAAAGATGCCGTATCAGAATACATTTGCTTTATGGTGAAGCTCTCCATGTATTTGTTAGAATCATATACGTATTCGGGTATAATATAAGTGTCAGTTCCTGTAGCAATCACCGCCATCATGTATTTCTCATTATAAACGATTGTAAACTTCCTGGGATTATCAGGATACAATATCACATCACTAACCATATCATAGTATGATCGCAGCGCTTCATCATTTACAGCAGGGTTTTTAATGACCTTCAGAGTAAATTCAGCATCTTTTGCCGTAACCGGAGACCCGTTATCCCATCTGGCTTCTTTTCGTATTTCGTAGGTAATGAACATTCTTCCTGCAGAATCGATCTTTACTGTTGGCAAAGTATCAGCTAATATTGGTACTAACTTAAGTGTTCGGTAATCGAAATTCAACAGGGGTTGAAATATATTATTGTCAATATCTGCTGCTCCCAGATCGCTTGCCAGAATAGGATTCAGCGCTCCAGGGTCACCCAATTGCCATAACACTACCTGTGTAGGATTTTTTTTATAAGTTGAACAGGAATTGAGAATAAGGCTAGCACATACTAATGCAGCAAAATAAAATATACCCTTCCTCATTCGCCCGATTTATTTAACAAATCTACAAAATTGTAAATACGAATAAATAAATTCAGAAAGAGAACACAGATTATATCTGACTTCTGCTGAACATAGGGTGTCCCTTTATTATTGTCAAAATAAGCGAGAACTCCCAAGCACCTCTACCACCAGTAAATGCAGCAAGGTAAGAAGTGTTAATATCGTAACTGAAACGAAAAACATGCTCTCCATACTTTATTCCTGTATTTATTACTACGGCGTCATTAACTCTATCATTTGCACCAAGAATAATCTGGAATGGAGTTGTACCAATTTTATAATAACCCAACAAACCCGCATCAAATTCTGTAACACCGGCCTCATTCATGTAAAATAACATTGGAGTGATCTTCAATTTTTCATTAACATTAAAATCACACCCACCCTGGAAATTAAAACGCATTGGAACATCGCTTTTTGTAAAAGTAAACGATTCATTAGGCACCGTTAAATGCTGCATAGAAAAACCAAAAAACGGATGCACCTTTGAGCTTTCTTCAATATATTTATAGAATATACCGAAGTTCGCATCGAAGTTTGCCACACTCATTTTAGCGAAACTTTCTCCATTTGGCATATTCTGATCAAAACCACCAATGGCATCTGAATATTGATTATCGTATGTAAAATTGTTTGGGTTGAACTCCTTATAAAAGAAGCCGAGCTGTATGCCCGTAGTCAGGTAATGCTTGCCATTGGAATTATCTTTACTCATAATATCATATGCAATTGAGGCCATAAAAGAAGTAGTATTGAAACTACCCATTGGAGCTGCATTATTTATAAAATACGCCCCTACTCCAAAGTTTTTATCCCATGCCTTTAATGGCATATCAAATGCCAGGTATTCATTAGTATAAGGGCTCGTGCCTAAGGCTCCCCATTGCGAACGATAGTCGTTATATATTTTATAATCTCCCCTTTCGCCACTATACATTCCCGTTAGTGCAGGATTAAGATAAAGGCTTGCCATATCATACTGAGACATGTGATAATCCTGAGCAATGGCACTAACACTGCTCATTGCAAGAAAGAATACTATATATCTGGTAATTCTCTTCATAGCGCTAGTTTTTCTCACCTCAATATGGTTACGTTACCGGTCATTTTTACTTGTTTACCATCAACTGTAGTACCTGTTAATGTCCAAACGAAAGTTCCTTCAGGTTGTACAGCGCCATGGAATTTACCATCCCATCCTTCGCTCTGAACATTGGCCTGGAATATTTGTGTACCCCATTGGTCGAACACTCTGAAATCAAACAAACTGAATGGGCCACCTCTTACATATAATATATCGTTATTTCCGTCACCGTTTGGCGTAAAGGCTGTAGGCACACCAGGTGCACTGGCAATTGTTCCATTATTATTACAAGGATCAATGGTTAAGGTATCACTGTGTGATGCGGAACAGCCAGAATCAGAAGTAACCATTAAAGTAGTTATATACGTACCATTTATTGGATATACATGTAAAGGATTTTGTAGTGCACTAGTTGAAGAGTCACCAAACTTCCAATTCCATGCTGATATTGCTCCAGGGTTAACTATTGAATTATCGGTAAACTGAGCCGAATCAGGGCATGATGTTTTAACTGTAAATAATGCGGTTGGCAATGGGTTCACAAAAATACTTCTGCTGATTGTATCGGAACAACCCGCACTGGTGCTGACAATTAAAGTTATAGTTTGTGTGCCACTTATATTATAATTATCAGTTGGGTTTTGTGCAACAGAGGTATTATTACCCAGGTTCCAGTTCCATGCCGAAATACTGCCAACACTTACCGTAGATTCATCCGTAAAGCTTACTGTAGAATTCAAACAAGCTGTGGAACTCTTAAAGTTTGCAACTGGCTTAGATTGTATAGTTACAATCATTGTATCAGTTGATGCAGAACAAGCTCCATTACCAGTTGTTGTAAGTACAATAGTTACTTTGCCTGTTGTTACATCGGCTAAACTTGGCACATATACAGCATTCAGTGCTGAATCATTCGGTGTGAATATGCCACTTCCATTGCCAGACCATTTGCCACCAGCAGCAAGTGCAACTGTACCTTTCAGAATAACATTACTTCCTGCGCATATTGCCTGGTCAGTTCCTGCATTGTCTTTAGGTGCAGGGCTGAAAGTTATCATCATAGTATCTGAAACCGGGCTGCAGGAATGAGTTGCACTAAATACCAGTTTAACTGATTTCGCAGCCGTATCTGCAGTACCAGGAACATAGTGTGCATTTTGCGTGCTATCATTTGGCATAAATGTACCCGTGCCTAATGTTTTCCATATTCCTGAACCACTAGAGACTGTAGCGTGAATAGGTATATTGTTATTATTTGCACAAACAGTAGTATCTGCTCCAATTGTAACGGTTGGTATCGGGGTGATCTTTATTAAAACCGTATCAGAAACTGATAGACATCCTCCATTATTAGTTGAAGTAAGTACAAGTTTTACAGTCTTTGCTGCCGTATCTGCACTGCTTAAATTATATGTAGCATTCAACGTAGTATTATTAGGAGTAAATGTACCACTACCAAGGGTTGTCCAGGTACCAGCTGTTGCTCCACCTGAAACGCTTCCATTAAGCGATGCCGTTGTATTACCTGTACATACAAAAATATCAGAACCGGCACTTACTGAAGGTGAAGGTGAGAAAGTAACTTTCATTGTATCGCTTATTGCTGTGCACAATCCATTTCCACTCGACACAAGAACAAGCTTAACAGAGTCTGTAGTAATATCTGAAGCACTTGGAGTATATGTTGCGTTAAGAGTAGAATCATTAGGTGCAAACATTCCGCCACCAGTTGTTATCCACTTACCTCCGCTTGCATTTGAAACGCTTCCTGCTAATACAACACTCGCATTATTAGAACAAACAACCTGATTAGGTCCTGCATTTACAACCGGAGCAGAATTGAAGAAAACAACCATTGTATCAGTAGAGACCATACACGCTTTCGTAGTTGTAAGAATCAGTTTTACACTGTGCGCTGAAGTATCTGCTGAAGTAGGAACATAATTTGCATTCAAAGTACTATCATTAGGTGTAAATGTTCCGCTGCCCAATGTAGACCACATACCGGTTCCTGAGCCTCCTGTTACATTTCCATGTATTGCTACGCTTGCGCTGCTTGCACAAACTGTTGTATCAGCGCTGACATTTGCAATTGGTATAGGGTTAATTCTGATCACAACCGTATCAGTTACTGATATGCAACTTCCATTATTTGTAGAAGTAAGTACAAGTTTCACTGTCTTTGCAATTGTATCAACAGTACTTAAATTATAGGTAGCATTTAAGGTGACATTATCCGGGCTGAATGTTCCACTTCCTAACGTAGACCACATACCGGTAGTTGCACCACCTGAAACGCTTCCATTTAATGATGCCGTTGTGTTACCAGTACACACATATATATCAGCGCCGGCATTCACCCTAGGCGATGGTGAGAAAATAACCTTCATGGTATCTGTTGCCTTAGTACACAATCCATTACCAATAGATGCCAGAACAAGTTCTATAGAGCCTGATGTAATATCTGAGGAACTTGGAATATAGGTTGCATTAAGTGAGGTATTACTTGGTGTAAATGTTCCACTACCAGTTGAACTCCATTGTCCACCGCTTGCATTTGCAACGCTACCTGAAAGTGTAACATTGGCATTATTAGCACAAACCGTTTGATCAGCGCCAGCGTTTACAATCGGGCCAGGAGAAACAGTTACCACCATTGTATCTGTAATTGCATTACAGTTTCCATTATTAGTTGAAGTAAGCACAAGAACTATGTTCTTAGCAAGAGTATCGGCGTTACTTGGAATATAGGATGCGGTAAGCGTCGAGTTATTTGGACTAAACACCCCAGTTCCATTTGCCGTAC
>Ga0206897_1003_pt1 | contig 81580 bp, 94 predicted proteins | sample Alteio_BWOrgHeat_49_FD_152972 | JGI IMG/M metagenome (GOLD analysis project Ga0206897, IMG submission 152972) | Enriched cells from forest soil in Barre Woods Harvard Forest LTER site, Petersham, Massachusetts, United States -... | ecosystem: Environmental > Terrestrial > Soil > Temperate forest >... | reverse complement strand
TTACTGAAATTTAAAGCTAAGAGCGCAGTTGGGTCCTGACCCACCATTTTGTGCAATAGAGTAGACTACCTGATTGGCGGTGTTTCCACCGTTATCGTAACATGACCAGTTTCCTCCTGCTACTGCGACAGAATTGCTTGCGGTACCGACGGGACCTGCGCCGCCCCATAACATTTGTGCCAGCACGTTACCCGTCAGGGGATAACTGTCATCCATCTTTTTGTCGATATCGTATACTTCGCGTACGGTGATGTTGCGTACTCCGGTTACGATACAGCCGCGGCATCCGTTGCCACTGCCACCCATCAAGGATATGCCTTGCAGGGCAAAATAATTTACCGTGTTTAGGCTATAGGCTATAATATACGCGCCTCTTCCAAGTTTGGCCTGAGGAAAATAACCATCAAGCGGCGTTCCTGATAAATCAGAGCCGGACATGCTGGTGGGGCTGGCGATGGTAAAACTGCCATCAATCAGATTGCCTGCAACAGAGCTGCTTAAATCGACCCAGAACATAGCTGGCTCACCGTCGGCTACTACGTACCCTTGATGGCCCCCCGCTGTATTATTGGTGTTACCTTCCAGAATGCCATTACCATCACCTTCTCCAGCGTAGTTGCCTCTGGTGGTAAAGCCGAACTGATTGGCAGCTAATCCGTTAATGTCACCCGGCAGATAGCCGTATTTATCGCGGAATGTATTGGCTGCGGTGTTGTACTTCTCGATTTGTGAAATGGTGGCACGTACTGCGGCAGCGCGCACTAAGTCTTGCCCCACCAGTACACCGCCTATAATGAGACCGATGATGACGAGCACGATGGAAAGTTCGATGAGTGTGAAGCCTGATTGTGCAGAAGAAGAACCCATACCGGAATATTTCATCACTTTGTCATTGAAACCGAAACGACAGCGCGCAATTAGGACCTGTACCACTATTAACACTCATGGAATAGGCATAAGCACTGGTAGAATTGTTGTAGCAGCTGGAGGATGAATCACTGCCTTGTGCGTTAGCCCAGCTCCAACCTGCGCCGGTAAGATATAATGCAATCACACGACCTGTCTGAGCACGCCCGTCATCGATCTTTGTATCGATGGTGTAAGCCTGTGCAACGGTTAGGTTAGGAGTAGATTGAAGTGCTCCCCCTACTGGAACCCCGGTAACAGCCGCAAGACCATAATAGTTATTACCACCACCGGCGGGGCCGCCGCCTGCAGCGTCACTCCATACATAAATATAATTGCCTTTGCCAATTTTTGCTTGCGGAAAGTAAAGATTTATCTGTGTCTGCAGTATAGTGGCCGGTACCGTTGACGTGGCGGTGCTGAAGTTGCCATCAATTAAGTTACCTCCTGCGGCACTGCTTAAATCTACCCAGAACATGACAGTTTCTCCGGCGCCTTCGGAATTACCCCAATTGAAATTTGCCAGATTGGCAGAAATGCCTTGTATGATACCATTTCCATCACCCTCTCCGGCGTAGTTGCCCCTTGCAGCAAAGCCAAATTGCGTGGCTACCAGAGCATTCAGATCACCCGGAAGTGCGCCAAATTTACCATAAAATGTATTAGCAGCTGTTTGATACTTCTCAATTTGGGTAATTTGTGCCCGTACTTCTGCAGCGCGTACCAAATCTTGCCCTACCAGTACGCCGCCGATGATAAGGCCGATGATGACGAGTACGATGGAAAGTTCGATAAGCGTGAAGCCGGAGTTTGCAGGAGAAGAGCCCATACCGGAATATTTTATCATCTCGTCACTGAAATTGAAACGATAATGCACAATTGGGATTTGCGCCGCTACTGACGCTCATGGAATAGGCCATGGCTGCGGTGCTATTGGCATTATCATAACACGTTGTGGATGAAGCGGGGGTTGCCGTTGTGGTGGGGCCATAGCTAGGAAGGCCGGAATTGGCGCCGAAATTACCGCTTCCTGCTGCCCATGCAACCCCTGTTTGTCCGGGTACAGAAAAGTCTACGTACATTGCTGTGACTCTCCCGGATTGCGGAAAACCATCATCCATTTTTTTATCAATTGCGTAAGCTTCAGCTACAGGTATGTCTGCGTATGAATTTGGTATTCCGTCATATCCGCTTCCGAATGCAGAATTGGTAATAACGGATATGCCAAAATAATTTCCTTCGTTGGAATTGTTATTGGGATTAGGTGTATAACCTGAACCCCAGCCACCACTCCACACATAGACAGAATTGCCGCGCCCCAGTTTTGCCGTCGGAAAATAAGCGCCTATGTTTGTCCCTACGACATTGGCGCTTGGAATAGTAGTGGGCGTGGCTGCAGTAAAACTACCGTCAATCAGATGCCCTCCGGCTGCGCTGCTTAAATCTACCCAAAACATGCCGCATTCTCCGGTAAAAGCGGCATTGCCGTTATTGCTGCCGGAAGAGGTTGAAAGTATCCCTTCTATGATGCCATTGCCATCACCTTCTCCGGCATAGTTACCTCTTGCTGTAAAGCCAAACTGATTAGCAACCAGACCATTTAGATCGCCAGGGAAATATCCAAATTTTCCGTAAAACGTCCGTGCTGCGGTGTTGTATTTTTCTATTTGCGAAATGGTGGCACGCACTTCTGCAGCGCGTACCAAATCTTGCCCTACCAGTACGCCGCCGATGATAAGGCCGATGATGACAAGCACGATAGAAAGCTCAATGAGAGTGAAGCCGGAGTTTGCAGGAGATTGCATCATTACTGAAACTTAAAGGACAATACGCAATTAACACCTGCTCCGCCGTTAATTTCAAGAGAATATTGCTGCGTCGCGCCTGATGCATTGCCGTTGTCGTAGCAGGTAGTGGTATCTCCTGCGGTGGCGGACGTATCGGAAGCGCCTATCAATGTATTGCCTGAGCTCAAAACATACATAGCGGTTACATTGCCTGTTTGCGGTAATCCGTCATCGAGTTTTTTATCAATGTCATAGGCTTGTCGTGCTGTGATTCCTGCTGCGGATACCACATTACTTCCTGCCAGTATCTGGGTAATACGTGAGAGTCCGTAATAATTGTTGGTGTCGGTTCCATTATACACATAGATATAATTACCATGCCCAAGCTTTGCAGCAGGAAAAAGGGCGTCCAGCACTGTTCCGGTGACATTTGCTCCCGCACGTGTCGTTGGGCTTGCGATACTGAAGCTGCCATCGATCAGATTAAGGTTAAGGCCATTGGCTGTGGTAAGATCCACCCAGAACATGACGGTTTCGCCTGCTGTTTCATAACGGCCACCGTTATTAGCGGGAGCATTATTGCGCACACCTTCTATCAGCCAGTTGCCGTCACCTTGCCCTTCATACGTCCCGCGTGTGGTGAAGCCGAACTGACTTGCAACCTGTGCATTCAGATCGCCTGGCAGTGCATTGTATTTTCCACGGAACGTATTTACTGCGGTGTTGTATTTTTCAATCTGCGAAATCGTAGCGCGCACTTCGGCAGCGCGTATTAAATCCTGCCCCACCAGCACTCCGCCGATGATAAGGCCAATGACTACCAGCACGATGGAAAGCTCAATGAGAGTAAAGCCGTGTCTGCTCATTTTATACCTTGCTATCCAACGAGCGTAGCGCAGCACGTCAAGAAAGCAAGCATTCAACGCTATTTTTAACCAACCAACAAAGGAGACTTCATGTTTATTAATCCAACCAAAGAAACATTAGAGCTGACCAAGCAGGCGCTTGGAGGAGGGCTTAAGAAGGGTGTAAATATTGCATCCGGCCTTACCTCCTATGATTTGCAGGGACCTGCGAAGAATCTCTATCCGGTGATTACGCCGCTGCGTAATTCCATTGCGCGTGTACGCCGCCCCAACCCAGGTGATGCCGCGCGCTGGCGTCAGGTGTCTGCGCTTTCGGGTTCCGGCTTTGATGCGATGGGCTGGGTGCCAGAAGGCCAGCGCTCTGCTGCGATGTCTTATACTACCGCGCAAAAATCCGCGACCTATGTCACGCTCGGTGAAGAAGATTATCTGACCTTTGAAGCCGAAGCTGCCGCACAAGGTTTTGAAGATGAAAATGCGATGGTAAGTTTGCGTCTGCTTCAGAAGCTGATGCGCAAAGAAGAAATCGGTATTCTTGCCGGTAATGCATCGCTCGCGCTTGGCACACCGACTGCACCCACACTTTCTGCTTCCGGTTCCGGTGCTACTTTACCTGCGCTCACCTATTCAGTGATTGTGGTTGCACTCACGCTTGAGGGTTGGAAAAACTCCTCATTTTCTGGCGGCGTTGCTACCACTAAGAGTATTGCCGGTGCTGACAGCAAGACCTTTACATTGAACGGCGGTTCATCAAACAAATCATCCAACACCACACAAGCCGTTACACTTGGACAGACGTTTTTGCGTCCACCCCTGCAGTAACCGGTGCGGTGGCTTACGCATGGTATGTCGGTGCAGCAGCCAGCGAAACATTGCAAGCAATTACCACTATCAATAGTGCAACATTCGCCGCTCCGCTCACCGGCAGCCGCCAGGTCGTAAGTGCTATCAGCGCTGACTGCTCGACCAATGCCAACTATGCGTTTGACGGTTTGCCCACACAAACATTCAACCCCAGCAACTTAGGTTACGTGAGCACACTAGCTACCGGTACGGCAGGCACAGGTACTACACTCACTGCTTCCGGTCGTGGTTCCATCGTGGAAATCGACACCATGTTGCAAAACATGTGGGATAACTACCGCATCAGCCCAACGGTGATGTATGTCAACTCGCAGGAACTCAAAAATATCACCACTAAAGTGCTTGGCACCGGTAACAGCTCACTCTTGCGTTATGATATCGGCAATGGTCAGCCTTACGCCACCATGGCAGGCGGTACGATTGAATTTTACTTCAATCCGTTCTCTGCCGATGGCGGCGTGAAGATGCCGATTAAAGTACACCCCGATCTTCCGCCCGGCACGCTTATTGCCTACTCCGAGCAACTGCCCGCATGGTATCAGAACAATGAAGTGCCCAACGTTGCCGAGATACTCACACGTCGTGATTACTACCGCATGGATTGGCCTGCCCGCACCCGCCAGCGTGAATATGGCGTCTATGCAGAAGAAGTACTCGCTGTGTATGCGACGTTTGGGTTAGGTGTCATTAACAACATCGCGAATGGCTAAGGAAGATAGTGGCCAGTGGTTTGTGGTCAGTGATTAGTGAAGTAAGAACAATCACGAGTAACTGGGCACCTTCCAAGAATCGTCATCCCGCGGCTTGACCGCGGGATCTCATGCAACAGGTTATTTGGCCTGAGATTCCGGATAGCCCCGCTCGTTAACCAAGGCTAAGCCTTGGACTCGCGGACTTCCGGAATGACGGGAATATTTTTAAGGTATTTATCATGTCCTACGCGCGTTTGCTTCGTAAATGGCAACGGCGGCTTGTGAACCGCCGAGGTGGAGCGTAACAGTTGGTTAAAAAATTTCTTTTTAGTCTGCGAGTTCGCTAACGCCCGGTGGTGGGTGTGCTGGGTGCAGCTTCTCTGGCTTTTTCTGCTGCAACTTGTGCCTTCCAGCGCTCATCACTTTGCGCTGTTTTAGGATTCGCTGTGCCGTAGGCTACAGCTTTGTCGATAATATCCCTGCGTGTGGTTTTAATGGACTGCTCGAGTGCAGTTGCTTTTTTCACATTCATCCATCCCATAATAGTTCCCCCAATGCCCAAGATAATTCCTGCCCATGAGATTACATTTGCGGTGGATTTTTCTAAAAGCTTGGAAGGATTTTTGAATGAGAAGAATTTCTTCCAGCTGCCGCCTGCATCCTTCCAGTCTTTATGGAGTGTGGCGGTGATGGCGGCAGCGCATCCGGCATAAGCGGCGGTACACCATGCGGTTACTGCCATAATCACTTTTTCTCTTTTGGTTCTAAGATCTGATTCTTTCTGTATCAGCGGTTCTAATGTTCCACCGGCCAAAGGCAACTCTTGAACAACGTTAGTATTTTTAGCCATTGCTTTCTCCTATCGCTTATTACTGCCACCGCCGCCAGGATGTGCGCCGCCAAAAAAAGTATCAACGGCTGCATCTGTAATAGCGCCTTTGGTTTTTCTTGCAGGCTTTTCTCTTGGAGTGTTTTTTGTTTCAGTATGTGTATCTCTCCAGGCAGCAGCGTTAGCTTTTTTTCTTGCGGATGATGTAGCTGACTGCAGTCCTGTTGCTAATGTGCCTGTGGGTTGAAGCAGCTTCTGTACACTATCTATTGCATCACGATAGCGCTTTGCATCGGGATAATCCGGTATTTCCAGAATGGTTGTGACGAAAGGATATACATCCGTTCGTCTGGTTGTCAGACTTCCAATCACTACATCCCAACTCATTTCATTAATCGTCGTTCTACTTCCCGACAAGAGTAGAGCCACATCGCACATTTGAGAAGCCTCTCTGGCCTGTAACTGAAATTGTCTGTGAGATGGATGGGTGAAATCGACGTTAAGAGAATGTATCTCAATAATGCGGAGATTTTCCGCAAGCATATCAAGTGCTTTTTTTACACCATCAGGCAATGTGGGCGGTGGTTGTGCAGTCATGCTTTCTCTCCCTTGTAACAGGTTACAATTCATCTCTTAACATACGATTAATTTTTCACCGCTTTTTGCTTTTTATTTTCAATTTTGGGCTTTTTATGACCTCACTGAACCGACTCACTGCGCTTGAGCGCGTCCGCGACTGGGCGGGCATTACGACAACAAATGACGATGTGCTGCTCACCCGCCTCATCGACGAGATGAGCCGTTTTATCCTAAGCTACATCCAACGGCCGACTTTATTTCAGAATAGTTTTAGCGATACGTATGACGGGGCAGGGCACCAGGTGCAGACGCTGCGTCACTGGCCGGTGCTTTCGGTCAGCTCGGTGACGGTGAATGATATCAATATCGTCGCAGCAAGTGGTACAACCGGCAGCGGATTTGTGACAGAGCCGTGGGATGGATTTCCTCCCGGCCGGCCGCAAAGCGTAGCGCTGCGTGGCTATGAATATTGCCGTGGCTACAGCAATGTGAAGATTGTCTATACTGCGGGATTCATCATCACCCATGAGGCGCACACTGTGCCTGCTTCTGGAAATTATACGGTTGCTGTTGATGCACCACATGGAAGCTGGGGCAGTGATCAGGGTGTGACGTATGCCACTGGTGTGCCGCTTACACTCGTGACATCATCACCTGCGGTGGGTCAATATACACTGACCGGATGCATGTATGGTTTTGCGGCAGCGGATGCTAATGCAGGCGTGTTGATTAGCTATTCTTATATTCCTGCTGATATTGAACATGCCTGCATGGAAATGGTGGGTGAACGTTACCGCTATAAAAACCGCATTGGTGAAATATCTAAAAGTCTGGGCGGGCAGGAGACGATTGCCTTCAGCCAAAAAGCCATGCCGGATTATATCCGCACGCTGCTGCAGCCTTACCGGCGCGTGGTGCTGGTTTAATAATTAATTAAGGATTTTCTTGTAGGCTTGCCTCTTGTGAATCCTTAGGGTGCAAAATACGATTATGAATGATGCAGGGCAGAACGATATAAGAGGCAAGGTATTGCAACTTAAACAGTTGGATGGGTACTGTAACCCATGGAGCCAGAATCCTGATGGCAGCATCACGTCGTCTTTGTTGGAAGCAGAAGCAGTCAGAAAGGCAGGAATGGTGCTTAACGAATTTTCCGGGATTGGTAGGCGATATGACAAGGTTTCTGATAATCCACCAAGTGGTAAGCTCACATTGAGTGCGGGGGATATAGCAGCAATCCGGAGGGATTTTGGATTTGAATTTACGTTCAATAGGGAAGCAAGTCCGCCGCCAAGATAGCTTTCTAAGCGCTTCTTCCGTTATTTGTCGTTTGCGCGAGCATGGCTGCTTTAGTGGCCATTTCCTGTTGCCAGTTATCTTTGTAATTAACAGGTGTTGGGCTAGGGGCAGACATTTCCTGCGAGTGCTGCGGAGCTTTTGCTTGAGAAAAATGCTGCTTGGCGCGTTCGGCTGCGATTTCAGAATAGCCGGCTCTTTCATCGACTGCAGCATTATAGCCTTTATACATACAGAAAAGCGCAGCCGCTCCTAAAGCTACGGCGCCTGATATAGCCAGAATACCGGGGGCAGCAACTGCAATAGCTCCCCATATACATGCGGTGCCAGCTACGCCCCATACAAAAGTACGTATATGTGAGAAAAGCATCCCTCTGCGGGTTTGCTGATATTCGGGATCGTCTTTGAAATCGTCTGCCATAAGACACCTTCTATATGGGTGCATAATAACAGGATATTGCTTAAAGAAATGTGAAGATTTTGTGACAGAAGGCTAAACCAGCCTAGCAGCGTGTTGCGCCGGTGGTGCGTGTCGCCGCTTTGGCTGCCTCAGCAGCCATTTCCTGCTGCCATTTAGCACCCACATTCGTGCCCGGTGTAGGGGTGGGAGCGGGAGTCATTTTTTCAGGTTCAGGTGCGGGAACGCATACTTCCTGAGAGCGTTGCGGTTCTTTTTCATACACAGGTTCGGAGGCTGATTTGGCTTTTTGCAAAGCTTTTGAGAGTTCGGCTCTTTCTACCTGATAGGACTGAAAGGCTTTAATACCTGTGTATATACCACCAATGAGAAATGAGAAAGCAAGCAGGCCACTGCCAAAAAGAAAACCTACCACGCATGCGCCTGCTGCCATGCCCCAGGACATATAAACCCCGCGGCGGGATGGCTGTATATTAGGCTCGTCTATAGTATTGGTGCTGCTCATATTTCTGCCTTATTTCCCTTTAAATATAGCAGTTTTTCATGCCCCTGAATATGAAGATTTTGTGACGGAAGCGTGTTTCCCGTCATCCTGTGCGAAAGCGCAGGATCTCAGGCGAACAGCCCGTGGCCTGAGATTCCGGATAGCTCCGTTCGTTCACCGAAGCTGCGCTTCGGACTTGCGGGCTTCCGGAATGACGAAAATATCTTACCCTAATTCCTAATTTTATGCTTACCATTGATATTATAGGTCTGTCCGAGCTTCAGGCGCGGTTGTTGGCAATGCCGGATGCTGTACGCACGGCGCTGTTTTCCAAGTCACAGGAACTGGCAGGCGCGCTTGCGGCAAAAGTGGGTGATAATTTGAGCAGCCAAATGCTGCAGAGCAAAACCGGCAGGCTCAAAGACAGTATACAAAGTAGTACAGTACAGAATGGCGACGTCATCACGGCGAGTGTATTTGCCGGTGGTGATGTGCCTTATGCGGCGATTCAGGAATATGGTGGCACTACCAAAGCACATGTGATTGAAGCCACCAGTGGCAAGGCGCTTGCATTTAACTGGCAAGGCAAAGCCGCATTCTTCACCCGCATCAATCACCCCGGCTCCGTTATCCCCGGACATGCTTATCTGCGCAATGCCCTTGCCGATATGCAGGACGATATTGTTGAGGGGATGGGAGAAGCACTGAGGGAAGGGATGAGTGAATAGGCATTAGGCGTTGGGGAAAACAAACTAATCCCTAATGCCTAATCCCTAACTCCTAGGATCTTTATTATGAACCGCGAAAACATTATCACTGCGCTTTTTAATCTCGTAAGTGCGAGTGCAAATTTTGCTACTGCCAGCCGCAGGCTGCAATTATGGAGCAGTGTGTCTTCATCAGAAAAGCCCGCTATTTTTGTGACTGAACGTGGTGATACTTATGCGCGCGCCAGCGAAGCTGTGCCTGAAGCGGTGACGATAGAAGCCGATATTTATATCTATACTGATGCAGGCAAAGACCAGAGCATTGTCCCAGCATCCCTTTTGAATCCACTGATTGATGCGGTGGATGCAGCGCTTGCGCCGAACCCGCTCACCTTCGTGCAAACACTCGGCGGGCTCGTGTCGCATTGCTGGATTGAAGGCAAGATACTCAAAGATGCCGGCGATTTAGACGGAGACGGCGTTGCTGTGATCCCAGTGAAAATTCTGGTGCCTCGTTCTTAACGTGGCACGTGGCAGCGTGATACGAGACACGTGAAAATACAATTGCCACGCATCACGTACCACGTTCCACGATAACTTAACCTCAAAGGAGACTACCCATGACTGCTTATGCTTTCGGTACCGGCACGCTTATTGCCAAACGCACCGACACCGCCAATACACCGCCGTTTATGTTTGGTGTGTTGCAGGATGTATCGCTCAATTTTGATCAAAAACTTGAATCGCTCGTAGGCCAGAATAAGGTTGCTGTGGCGCTGGGTGATGGCGAACTCAAAATTACCGGAAAGGCAAAATTCGCGCGTTTGCAGATGACGCTGTTTAATAATTTGTTTACCGGACAATCGTCTGTCACTGGCGGATTGCAGATGGTGAGTACAGGCGAGGTGGCAATGGTGCCATCAAGTTCTGCTTATACGTATACGGTCGCCAATTCATCGCTCACACCACTGGAAGATTTTGGCGTATTCTACCAAAGCAGCGGCATTCAGCTTGCGCCCGTTGCCTCTGGCCCCACGACTGGCCAATATACGTTTAATGCTTCGACGGGTGTCTATACCTTTGCGGTGGGTGATGCATCAGCGGCTCTCTATGTGTATTACACCTATAGCGCCACAGGCGGTAACAAGCTGGTATACGCTAATCCGCTCATGGGCACATCGCCGGTGTTTGAAGTATATTTCAAAACCACCACAGCGAATTTTGGCGTAAGCAAAGATGTGACGATTAAACTCAATGCGTGCAAATCAAACAAGCTCGCTTTGTCATTCACCAATCAGAAATTCGCGATTCCTGAATTTGATTTTCAGGCCATGGCTGATGCGAACGGCAATGTGTTTACGCTGTCGACGACGGAGTGAGTTGTACTAAATACCAGCTCTCGCATTAAGCGTCGCAGATCTGCCAGCCTCACGTTGGTAAGCGCCGGTTTTTTTATGCTCTCTACAAACTCTGCTGTTGCACTCTTGCCCACCTCACCAAGGTAGTTTACCGGAGTTTCCATTAAAGCAAATGGGACATCCAATGTGCGTGCATGCCTGTATTTTAATGCCTCAAGTTTAGGTACGAGATCGGCACGGCCAATAAATTGTTCACCGTTCATATTCACCACCGTCAGCACACCGGTTTTGGATACATTGTAGGTGCCAAGAAATCTGGGATCGCCTATGACTTCAGGTAATCGCCTTATTTCCTTGTCATGCAATTCTCTGTAATGATAACCGGAGACGGGGAATAAATCGCGATTTAATATAATATGTTTAGCGGGATCTCTTTCGTTATTTGCATTGCCGGGCACAAGAGGCAAACTCGCGTCGGCCATAAGGTCAGTATACATACTGATGTTATTAGGAAGCGCGCTGGTAAGACCGACAATATCCTCTCCTCTTTCTCTTGTGAACCCTTGTTTTTTTAAAGTGTCTCTGTTTAATTTTGTATTGGGTGCGATAAAAACCGCAGCCTTACCTGAGGGCAAGTCTTCAGGTGCTGTCGAAATAATCACAAGGACCGGTGGATTTTCCCAGTAGGCAGAGTATTTGCCATCCTGATCGCTGCCTACCATGCCTTCCAAACGCAGCCATGGCCCGCCTGGCAGAGGTTGCGATGTATCGCCGATGTTTCCGGGCAACTGATTGCGAGGATCGGTACGGTAGTCTGTTACTTTGGGAATTTCTGCAGTGCTCATAATTGCCTCTTTGTTTAGAATTTTATTGTTATCCCCCTATAGCACCTAAGCATTACGGATTAATGACGGTTATATTAAAGAATTATTAAGGATGGGTGGATTTGCACGCCGTACAGCCGTGGTGAGGAGCGTTAAACTAGGAGCGCATTAATCATTGAGTAATATTTGTACGGTATAACTATCGTATGACAAAAGATAATGTTGATAGTTCTTCTGAAGTACTAGCTCTAGATGATCCCCGCACACCGCATATTCTGGCGGCAAGAAGATTTAAAGATATGCAGGCGGATGGGGATCCTGCGAGTATAGGAAGGGCAACCACTCTTGCCACCCAGTATCTTGACGCATTGCCTGCTGATCAGAAACCTTTTGCCACCAGGGTAATGTGTTTTCGTGCTTCCTGCCTTGCGAAGATGAGACTTGTCGATCTAGCGATAACGGAGTATCAGCAGATTCAGCGCGATTATAATTATGCGCCAGCATTCACGGCGTGTGGTCATTTATATATAGGTAAAGGGAACATCAGAGAGGCTGAAAAACTTTTTCGCGCCGCACTTACAGCAGATGGATTTGATAAGAAGGGCGCTGCTGTTGCATATAATGGACTTGGTTATGTATGTCTTCTGACCACGCGGCTTGAAGAATCAGAACAATATTATAGAAAAACACTTGAGTTCGATGCTAATAGCACCCAAGCAATAAATGGTATTGCATCCTCACTTCTACGCAAGCCTGCAGATGCTAAAATATCCATGGCGAATGCACAGGAAGCAGAAGCCATGCTGATAGAGCGGTACAAGCAAGATGAACAGAAAGGTATTGAGAACATCAATCCAAAGACGGCGATACTTATTGGTCTTGCGACGCTTACCACAGGCAATACTGAATGGAGAAGAAAAGTAACTCCGATTATTGCTGTGACTGCAAAAGATAATTATGGCAAAAGAATTCTGAAAAGAATCTTAGCCATGGATCCGGATATGTCGGAGCAGGTCTTTCGCCTTCTGATTCAAAGAGGAGCAATAAAAGGCAGTTTCAATAAAGAGACTAAGCTTAACTTAAGTGTGTTGGCGGCTCAGTATTTTGGCACAGAAGAAAAAAGTGGAGCTAAGGATGCCGGAGATCTCAGTATAGCTGAGCTGGCGCTTGAGGTTATCGCAGCGTCGGATACGCAAGCTGCAACAGGTGCAGGGGCGCGCGGTAGAAATGGCTCTAGCACCCGTAAAAAATAAGAACTAGCGACCATGGTTCTTGGGTGGCTTTGGCAAGCCGGCGAGCAGATGAAGATGGTTCGCCATATCGAATTCATTTATTTTTCTGGTACGTGTTGCCGGTTTTAATTCGGCCAATGCTCTTAGTCTTTCGCGCGTAGCTTGAAATTCATCCGCGCTTATTTCTTTTAATGCTGTGTAATTTATTTTTATCCCTGGTTCAGAGTAGGGATTGTGAGTCATTTTGAGTGAGGGAGCTAGCGTTAGGTCTTCTTTGTTTAGCTGCTTGGGGCAAAATTCTGATGCATGTAATTGCTCTGCGATATTACCTAGATGAGAGGCAATGAGTCCGGCAAATTGCTGGCATTTTTTATTATTTCCTCGCTCAAACACAATGGTTGCACTCAAAGTCTCCTTTGTGTGGCTATCGATAACTTTATCAGAAATATACAACCCGGTACACACAGGGGAGCGTTTGTTAAATATGGTTCTAATGACTTCTACTATATCCGCCATTATAAGATCCATTCTCTCTTTGGCGAGTTGCTTGGGTTCCTCATGCTGTAATGTGGGCGTTGCCGCTTTTTCTGGAAGTGTATTTGCTCTTTCGTCATATGACATAACCAATGCACTCATTATCTTTGCAAAAGTCTCATCATCCAAACCCTGTAACGCTTGTAATGGTATGTAAATAGAGCGCGTTGGCTCTGTACTTAATGGGGTTCCCGTATCGGTAATGTCCGGAATCGTACTGCATGTTGAATGAATAAAATCTGCCACTTCTTGCCATTTAGGATGACTGGCTTTTAAGAATTTCAGCTTAAATTGATTCTCTTCAAAGCTGTATTGTATCTCATCCATTTGTACAGAAGGGTCAAAACAGATGCTGAAACAGAGCATTTCAATAGCGCCCTGTATAAATTGAAGTCGTTGCATTAGATTTTCATCCATAGCCACAATCTTCGCATAGATTGGTTACTTTTGTCTTAAAGACTGGCTGTTAATCAGCTCTTCTTCAATGTGGTTAGCTTAGCAGCCACTTGCGCCACATGCGGCGTTTCAAGCGGTGGAGTGACCACGGCGGGGAGATTGTCCTTATAGGGGTGCGGCACGGAATCGGTGAGCGCCAGATAGCCGTTCCACACCTTGCCGGTAAAGAGATTGACGGCTCTGCTTAAGCCCTGCGCTCTGATTTGTGCGCTTATATTTTTTGCATCACCATTATGCCTCATTAAGCCGATAGCATCAGAATAGGCGGGGCGAAACTTGAGGCTTGCTTCAGACCCTTCCGGCATGCCATCAGGACTCGGGATGACGACATAATCAAACCCCTTCAGATGATACGCTTCGCTCTTGGGACCACAGGCAAAAATCACCGCGCGTTTTTCGTGGGCATGAACGGACTGCAGAAAATGTGCCATCGTAGCATCCTTATACTGGCCGCTGCCTTCTTTGTCGTTGTTGTTATAAAGATAGCCTCGTTTCTCGCTGTAATGGCTGGTGATAGCGAAATGCACCTCAGGTGCCGTATGACTAAACTGTGCATTAAACTTGTGTGAGAATTTCTGAAGCTCAGCAGGGGATGGGTCATCCAGCACGACAATATTAGTGCCGTAATGTTTGTGCATTTCTTGTATGAGATTGTTACGCGCTGCATTAGAAATTTTTTCCTGCAGCGTATGAAATTCGCGCTGGTTATAAATCATCACGCCGATGGGTTGTTTGGGATTTAGTTTTTGGATGTCATTCATTTCCTGCTGCGCAGTCACATGCGGATGCGAGAAATTATTCAGGCTTACAACGGCAGTGGTGAGACCCGACCCGCCGATGCCCAGCGTGAGGCCCAGCTTAAGTGCATAGGATTTAATTCTATTGAAATTCATGCCTTAGTATAAGTTTGGCATGGTTATTTTTTCGTTAAAATTCAGGTGATAGTAGTTAATTATTTTTGCTAAAAATAATGGAATAATTAATTATTGATTAAGTATTGCGTGCTACCATAAGCGTATCGATAGTCATAATAGAGTAGAGTATTATGTGTGGCTTAATCCGGTTTTTTACTTATTTTCGTGCTTTGCTTCTTTTCTTTGCCCTGTTCATTATATTCATGCTGTCCCAGAGCAATCTGGGCATGAATCCGGGGCGTAGCCAGTATGTACTCAGCTATCTGGCACATTCTCTGCATATAAAAGAAGTAAATCGTGCGACCAAAAATATCAATTACGTCAGCGATAAACTTAAGAACGCCGGACGTTAGTTCACACCCTGTTTTAGCGATTTATTAATACTCCTGCGCTAGGATACAGTCCTATGGTCAAGAGGGGTATATGAGTGGTTTGGTAATTGATCCCGATTTGAGCTTCATGCAGGGAGTGATGCTGGTTGCTAAGGCAGAGGGGGTTATTGCTGATCGTATCTCTGGAAAGTCTGGTGTTGCTGTGTTTGCGCTGCGTCCTACAAGACTGAACAGCACCATTTTTCCCAACTGGGGGAAAATGACTATAACGCAGGCGGAAAATACCATTCGCATCCTTAGGGTTGGGGACGTTACAGAAAGAGCCTTGCGTGCGCTTAAGGGTTACCCGGTTCCTTTTATAGATGATGTGCTGGCGCAGCAGATTGCTGCGGATACGACACAGGGACTGGAAATACTCAAAGGCAAAACATTTGGTGAGCTTTATAAATGTAATCGTGAGCAGAAAGCGCGTGGCGGCAGTTATCTGAGGCAGGAAGATTGCGTGATTACGGAAACAGAGCGTGGTGCAGCGACATCACTTGAAAGCGCACCCGCAATTTCTGTTTTTGAATCCGGAAAAATAAGAGCAACACAATCGCAGGGTTTTGCCTTGCTGGCACGGCTTGGATATAAGGCGAATGCACAAGGACTAGAGAAATTTTGCCACGAGACATCCAGTATGCTGAGAAAACAGAATGAACGCATGGAAAAATTTGGTAAATCGCTTTTTATTCTTCTCCATCCTGATGGTACTATAACCCCAGGTAAGCGCGGGGGTGGCTTTAGGTCAGTTACTTCGGCAATGGTCGAAGATGCGGCGGGTGTTTCACCCGATAGAGGATGGGCATATAAAATTTTCTATGGAGAGACCACTCTTACAGAAGAACGCATCAAACGGATTGTTAAAATATTTGGATTTACTGGTGCAGATGCTGAAGAGAGGTTTTACAGGCAGGCAGAAAAAATAAAACCTCTTTCGCAAGTACGTCTTCCTGAAAAAAAGAAATCTCCTGAAGCGATAATACGTTTTGGTAAAATTATTGATGTTATGCGTACAGAGCTGGGAGTAACTCAGCATGAGCTTGAGGCAGCATTGCGTGACAGGCCTGTAGCAGAGATAAAAAACGCTAATGGCATTACAAGTATTCAGAATGGAACACGGACAGAGCCTGTTGATGATGCAGCCCAAGCCAGAATTGCTAGGGCACTTGGCTGTAAATCCTCTGAGGAATTGCGTGCTGTTGGAATGAAGGTTGCGCAGGTGCAAATGCTTCGTGAAGGGCATTTAGGGGAGTGTTTGGAAAAAGTACTTGAAGAGCATTCAAGAAAACCTGTTTCTGCTGTAACTTTACTGCGCGTCATTAAACGCGGGGACACTGTTACTCCCACGCGTGTCAGAAAAGTGTTGCAGGAGCTGGGAGTTCGCGAAGCGGAATTATACGGAGCTAAACCGAAAACCTGTGATGAGGTGGTAGCATTTGCCGCAAAGTTCGAACAGAAACAATTCCATAGAGAAAATCTTAAAAAAGATAAACCAGGACAGGGCGTCTTTCTATAACGTAGGGAAGGAATATTATGACTTTAATTACGTCTGCAGGCGGTAATCACAGAGGTTCAGTTATCATACTTCTGCCAAAAGAAGATTCTGATCGGCTCACAGTTGCATTGGGAACTGCAGGAATAACATATGCAAGCTATACCAATCATCCTGAACGCGTACGCAGCGGAAATCCACAGGATTTTGTGGAACATGCGTTGCCCGAAGGAATGCGGTATTTTGTTTTGCCCAAAGCATCTCTGGCGGCATTGCGGACCTATATTACAGGCAAGGAACGGTTTTCAGATATTGGTCCATTATTGACCCGTGGTATGGCAGGTCACTCAGTAAGTTTTGAAAATGATGGCCCGGACATTTAAGGCGCACGTTCTTTAATCTCAAAGGATTTATCTATGGATATACATAACGCACCTGTTGTTGTGCTGGGCGGCAAGTCATGGCCTGTGCCCATGCTGGCGGCCAGGCAAAATAAAATTATTGATCCGCTTATTCTCCGGCTGCTGCCGGTATTTGCATTGTGGCAAAGCGATAAGGCGCAAGCACTCGCAAAACTTGGCGCTGCGGAATATGATGCGCTGCTTGATATTGCTTACGTGGCGATTACCCGTGCGCACCCAGAATTCACACGTGATGCATTTCTCGATTTGCCGGTGACATTGCCGGAGCTGATTACGGCGTTCAGCATCATCGCCCAGCAAACGGGAGTGTTTCAGAAATCCTCGGGAGAGACTCCGTTGGGGGAAGCAGTGGAGGCGTGAAGCCTCCTGACTGGGACGCCATCATTGCGCATGTGTGCCACTTAACCGGCTGGACGTGGGATTATGTGGAAGACACGCTTACGACTCCGCGCCTGAATGCACTCTATGAAGAATGGCGGTTGCATCCGCCCTTGCCGCTGATGATTGCCGCATATCTTGGTATTAAACCGGAAGTGCAGGGCACACCAGATGAGTTGGTGGAACGGTTGAAGGGGGTGAGAATGCTCTAGCGGAAGGGAGTTCGTGGTGTCAGGAGAGCATTGCTGCTGCGTACCATTTTATGCTCGGGCGCTGAACCTTTGTCAGTCCTATCGACCCAATCACGCTTACCGGTAGCAGAACGCTTACTGTCAGTGGTAGCAAGAACACGCTTCGCCCATTCTGGCGTGTGGTTATCAACCGGGGTTTCACCCCGAGAGCCATCATCCCACACGTTCTTCTGGCGTAACAGCTTGTCTACGATACCCCGGTAATTGTCCCTGCCGAAAGCCGTACGAAATTCGCGCATTACATAATCAAGGACGAGAGGGGCAGTATTGTACCGAAGCATCGTGTGAAACAAGTTATTGCGATGGCCGGTGCGTTTTATAAGAAGTCCGCGGTAATAATCCTCGGTGGTATTTGCTTTTAGCTCTGCAAAAACATGCTTCACAAGTTCAGCGTCGCCGGTTTTGACCGCATCGTGCATCAAACTGTACTCGCCTTCGCTGCAGCCAACTAATAACTTCTGGTATTGTTCTTTTGACACACTGACTTTGAGTACACCAAGCACATGGTATAGCAGATTCGGATTACCCACATAAACGGCCTGATGAAGTACACTAAACCCTCTCTCATTTCTTGCAGTGAGTAAATCGGCGTATTCCTCTTTCTTTATTTTGCCGCTTTTAATGGCACTTCCGACAAACCCGTTCAGAATACGAAGCAAGTCCCGCGCGTTACTATCTGCCAATGATTTTATAGCTTCGGGATATTTCTGAAGCTGCTCTCTGTAGTGGTCACCATAGTAGGGTAAATGTACCGCATCGGTAAAAGCTGTGTTTCCATACCTGAATTGTTCAAATATAAAGCGAGGATTATCCAATTGTTCGCGTTCTCTTAAAAAATCTTTTAGTTCTTTGAGTGCGGCTGGTGGATTTGCATGTGCTCCGTACGAACGCAGGGCAACATTTTGTATAAGCCTTTCCAAGCGTCTGGACTGATCAGATTGCTGATGGAGCCTTGAGGTTGACCCTGACATAATATGCTTTTCCTGATGATTCTTTAGGCTTTTTATCTTATCAGGAAATTGTTAATATTTTATTACAACTCTGTCCTAAAATCAGTCATTCTTTGGTTTTTTGGTATTGAAAGACTGCTTTGGGTACGGCGAGTTAAATCATCCAATCGGATTCTTTTTTTCTCTCAAGAGAATGGATTTTTTGGGTCAGGTCATCCAGCCGGTCATTGATACGGTTGATGGCTTCTATGAACACATGATCCTGATTTTCAAAACGCTCGGCGATGCTGTGTAAGCTGACAATATCCTTTTGCAGTGCCTCCACTGCTTTTTCCAGATACATGCTGCCATCCTCCTTCCTTCACGAGGAAGAATTATACCATATGATCGACTTACAAACAAGAATGAGAGCCCTATATAGCCCGCTTATGAAGGAAAAAATATTCCCTATTGATTCTTGATATAGAGGATAAGAGGTTAGCGTTCTTGTGGGCTGACCCGTTGTTCTTCACCGCCAAAGCCCTTAAGATCATTTCCGAGGGTGCGTGCGAGTGATTTTGCTGCTATCAGCAGAGAATTATCAACCCTTCTGAGTAGCTCAGTTCTTGCAACACCTTCATTGGTGGTATTTATTTTAGTGAAGCTTTCTCTCGCATCGGCAACACGTCCTGCGGCATCCTTTACAACTTCAGATGCGGGGATGGTAACGTCATGAGATCCCATGACACCTGGCCTGCGTGGAAAGGTTGCCATATTTGTTTGCAACGCTTTGTCTTGGCCTAATGTACCAAGGATGATTGTCAATTTATCGAATTGGCTACTCAGTGTTGCAGATAATTCACTTACCAAGCCCTCCTGGGGGACGTCGCCGCTCATGTGACTCATGGTTTGTAGATTATATAGATTGTACGCTGTTTTATGTGCAGCTTGTGCAGCATCTAATGCTTCCTGCACTTTTTTATCCAAAGGAGAGAGAGCTACTGCAACGGTATTGGTAGCAGGGGGTGCATTCGTAGATGCGGTTGTTTTGACATCGGGAGATTGCCTGCATCCCAGAAGACTGCCTGCTGCGATAATCGATGCTATAGTTGCATTAATGCCTTTGCCTGCCATACACACCTCTATGTTGTTGTGGCATTTATTATAAACAAAATAACGTTAATATTGTATGAATGCTGGCTAAGGCTGTATTTAAGATATTTTTATAAAATATGTTTATATTGTATATGGTTATATGGATTTTCTGCTAAAGAAGATTAATAATTTATCTTAAAGAATTCAGTTTATTTTATGCCATTTCCCTGTAGGGTCCTCTCAAAGGGAGACTTACTATGAAATACGGAATGATTATTTTATGCAGCGCGGCTATCTTATCGCTCGTTGCATGTAAATCAGCGATTACGCCAGAGCAACATGCAGTGCTGGTAAAAGAGGCGGCGCAGCCCATTACCTGCAAAGCGGGTAAAGACTGCGACCAGAAATGGAACCGCGCTATCGGTTGGCTCAGTCTCCACTCGCACACCAAAATAAAGACGCTGACGGATACGAACATTGTAACTAATCTGGTGGTAGCGTCTGCGGATAATACACAGCCTGTGCTTAAGACACCTGAATTCAAAGTGGTGAAGACGCTGCAGAAAGCGCCGCGCAAAGGCAAAGCCCAGGATAAAAAGAAAATGGGAAGCAAGAAGAAAGCCGGCGGGGTCTATAGCATCATGATGACATCTTATTGTGAGAAGGGCTTTGCGTGCGATCCTTCTGCCTTGGAACTCAAGGCAAGTTTCTCGACCTTCGTTATGGGACCAATTCCCGGGGTGTCTTCACATAAAACACGCCCTGTTGTTGAGACTGTGATTCCTAAATAGTCTTGGACAAAAGGCACAGTGTCTTTGTGATATGAGATACAGGTTTATACTACTGTGCGGTATTACTGCGCTTGGTCTTGCAGCTTGTTCATCAGAAATGTCTGCAGAGCAGCGTGCCATTTTGGAGCATAGTATTAGTCGCCCCATCACCTGTAAAGCGGGCAATGACTGTAAGGAAAAATGGGATCGTACTGCACAGTGGCTTATCGATAATTCCACACAGAAAATTGCCATCCGTTCCAATAGCATGATTCAGACAGAGCCAGTCTATGTAGAAAAATATCAGACATCCTATTCGGCATTTACCCTTACCAAACGCGCCGCTGGCAAGGGTAATTATGTAATAGAATATAGCTCCGTCTGCGACAAACAGGTGCAGTGCAAACCTTCGGGGTTGGCGCTTAAAGCCAACTTCGTACGATTCGTGATGGGGGCTAGCTATCCCACGGCGGCGCTCCAGCAGCACATCACCCAGATGCAGCTGGTGATGGAAGAAATGAAAACCGCCAATAATGAGTGCAGGAAGAAACGTCTCAGCGGTGAACTTAAAACCTATCAGGATTCAGTGACGTGCTCGAATCCTCTGATCCTTAAAATATTTGAGCGTATCCATTATCCGTATATGGATCTGGCGCAGGAATTTACGGCAAAGCGCCTTGAGCTTGCGATACTGGCAGACCAGCAGCAAATCACCGAAGCACAGATGCAGGCGGAGCTCGTCAAAGAAGTGACGCATATCAACAGTACAGAGCAAGCGCGTAATATCAGCACAACACCGTCAGCTGTTATTCGCCAATAATCTGCTATTTGATTTTGCCCTGTTTCTCTGTAGGGTTGTAAAAAATACGTCATCACAACTACGGAGAATGTATGAAATCTGTTTTTGCAGTATTATGCAGTGTGGCAGTGCTTTTGCTAAGTGGATGTGCACCAAAAATTTCGCCTGAACAGCAAGCAATCTTGCAGCAAACGGCCAATCGTCCCGTGACATGTGTGGCTGGAAAAGACTGCGATGAAAAATGGAACCGCGCTATTGAATGGGTAAACACCAATTCCCAGCTGAAGATAAAGACTATATCCGAGCATCTGATTCAGACGACTGGCATACGTATTGACAGAGGACATACTGCTTATCCAGCATTTACTATTGTTAAATATGCCAAAGGAAAAAATACCTACATCATAGATTACAGCTCGGCTTGCGATACTATAACAGAATGTAAGCCCTCAGGTTTGGAACTAAGAGCAAGCTTTGTGTATTTTATAATGGGGCCAACCCCGCGCACAGCAGCACAGCAAGAGCATATTGCGCAGATGAAGCTGATCGCAGAAGAAATAAAAACAGCCATCATTACATGCAGAGATAAACGTATCGCCGGCGAGCTTAAAACATACACCGATTCTGTTGAATGCTCTAACGCCCGAATCATAAAGATTTTTGAACGCACCCATTATCCCTATAAGGATTTAATGCAGTCGTTTATTGCCAAACGCTTTGAGTTGGCGGCAATGGTAGACAGAAAACAAATGAAGAGCAGATGCAGGCCGATATGATTAAAGAAATAGACCGCATCAATAAGACAGAACAACAGCGTAATATGAAGGCTGCACAATAGTCATCTGTTACGTAGTTACTATTTCCCACACACAATGAGTTTATTATGGCAGATAATGCATTTACCTTATTATTTGAGGCGGTGACGGCTGACCTGGAATCTGGCATTGGCCGGGTGAATCAGGCACTTGGATATACAAGAGTTCAGGCAAACGATACCAAGAATCCCATCAATGAGCTTTTCGGTGCTATGCAAAGCTCCTCCGATAAAGCCATTGCAGGGATGATGAAGGGCACGGAGACCTGGCACAAGGCTACGCTAAATATCCTCAGTGATCTGGAAATTAAATTTGTGCAGCTTGCCTCTCACAAACTCATCAATTGGGTGCAAAGCGAGCTGGGCATGACAGAAGCTACCAATATCGGCAATAGTGCGCGTACAGCAAGTGATGAAGCTGCGAGCAGTACCAGCCTTGGCATGCAGGCACAGAAAGCGATTACCTCTATTTTTAATGATGCCAAAGAAGTGTTCAGCGGTATTTTTGCATTTCTTTCTCCTGTGATGGGGCCAGCTGCTGCGGGGCCTGCTGCCACAGGTAGCGCCAGTGTTTCTGCACTTGCCTCTGGCATTACCTACGCCGAAAGTGGCGCATGGAATATTCCTGATAACACGCTTGCCTATCTGCATGCGGGTGAAATGGTGGTGCCGCAATCATTCGCTTCGTCTTTACGCGCGGGCAATGGGTTTGGCAGTGGTGGCGATAGCTACACTATCAACATCAATGCTGTTGATACACAAACCGGCACACAGTTTCTGAAGAACAACGCTGCTACTATTGCCAGTGCGCTTTCCTCGCAGGTGCGGAATTTTAACAGGAATGTTCCAGTGTGGAAGAGTTAAACCCTAATCACTCGCCACGCACTCTTACTGGAACTTGAATGAGAGCACACAATTTATTCCCGTCCCATTATTCTGAGCGAGTGAGTATATTTCCGTTGCTCCCGCAGTATTGCTATTGTCATAGCATGTGGTCGCTGATCCAGCAGTGGCAATACCATCTCCACTTACTACAGGGCCGCCTGTGGTGCCATCGTAATCGCCAATCCATAGGCGACCACCGTTCAGATACATAGCGATCACAGCACCTGTTTGCGGCATACCGTCGTCGATTTTATTGTCTATGTCGTAGGCTTGTTTTACCGTCAACCCCGGCTTTGAAAACCCTGTGGTAAGCCCGTGCGTTACGCGCGTAATATTCGATATGCCGTAGTAATTGATGCCGTCGTTCATAGCCCAGCCACCACTCCAGACATAGATATAATTTCTGTTGCCAAGCTTCGCAGCGGGAAAATAATTATTTATGAATGTTCCTGAGATACTCGTAATGGGAGCATTGGGGGTGGCGATAGTAAAGCTATCATCAATCAGTTTGACTGCGCTTAAATCCACCCAGAATGCGAGGGTTTCTCCTCCCCCTTCAAACTGCCCACCGTTGCTGGAGGCTGCATCTGCACTTACGCCTTCTATGATGCCGTTACCATCCCCTTCTCCTGCATAGGCGCCTCTTGCTGCAAAACCGAATTGAGTTGCGGTAGTTGCGTTCATGTCACCGGGCAGCTGATCATTGTATTTTTGTTCAAAGGTGCGGACTGCCTGATTATACCGTTCAATTTGCGCAATAGTGGCGCGGACTCCCGATGCGTAAATGAGATCGCGTCCGACTAATATTCCGCCGGCGATAAAACCAATAATGACGATCACAATCGAGAGTTCAAAGAGTGTGAATCCCTCTGTGTATTGTCGGTTTGTGTGATGCGTTACCATATGCTTCTCCTTTTGTTTTAATGTACCCACTTTCACCTTTCATGTAAAATCTTATGTCCACAGCCATTCTTCCCTCCCTTATCGGGCTGGGGTTTGACGTCGTCCGCACGCCTGTGTGGGATACGACTGTTCAGCAAGCCATCAGCGGTAAAGAAACCCGTATTGCCAGACAAACCTATCCTCGCTGGCAGTGGGAGCTTACCTATAACGTGCTGCGCTCTGGTGCCGCATACGGTGAATTGCAGCAGCTTGCCGGATTTTTTAATCTGCGGCAGGGAATGTTCGACACGTTCCTTTATGCCGATGCGGATGATAATGCTGTCACCGTACAAGCGATTGGCACCGGCGATGGTAGTACCAAAACATTTCAGCTTATTCGTACATTCGGCGGTTTCATTGAACCGGTGCTGGCTCCCAATGTAGTGAATCATGTGTATCTGAACGGTGTGGCGCAATCTTCCGGCAGTTATTCCATAGCAGGGTGGGGTGCTGCTTCACCGGGTGTAATTACGTTCATCTAATACGGCAGCGATTACTGCTGATTTTAGTTATTACTTTCCCGTGCGCATGAGTAGCGACAGCGTGTCTTTTACCCTGTTCTTATCGCAGTACTATAAAACCAAGAAATTTGGATTTATCAGCGTGAAGAATTAGGGGATGTCAGCGTCCTTTAATTTTATTCGTGACATTGCTGGTAGGCGTAAGCAAAGGTTCGGTGGGTTTTGTTGAAGAGTGCGGAGTAAGCTGAATGCCTCTATGTGAATAAATTGTAAGGTTGGGGTGCATATTATTTGTAGCGGCGTTGCGTTCAGCTTCTTGAATCTTTTGTGTGCGTTGTTCCATGGAGGGGTGAGTAAGGTCGGCGGTGGTAGCTCTCTTATAATCGGCATAGTCGGCAACGGTTGCTTCGGGGTTGACAGAGAAGAAATCTTTTTTATCTAAGTCATCAAGGTATTGTAGTGCCTCTGCCATAGGCTGCCTGCCTTCTATTGCCGAGGCTATATCCGCCGCTATTTCTTTGCGCTGAGATACAGCGTTATCATTGAATATGGTGGCAATACCTTCTGCACTCGAATCATTGTGTTTAAGATGGCCAAGCTCGTGCCCTAAGTATGCACGCAGTAGTCTGCGTGGCAGGTTATTGGTATTTAGATCTACGTCTGTCATGAAGACGATAGATTTTCCATTTTGTGTGGTACGGGCCATTAAAGTTGGTCCCATGGGAACCAAAAATTCTCCAGACTTATCAATGTAATATGCAGGAGGGGTTTTTAAGCCCATTTTATGTGCGAGCACATCACATTCGTGAACAAGATCGGCATGATGTGTCAGAGTGCGCAAATCAACGATCTTTCCTGATTTTAACAGTTCGCTAATATGTGCATCACTAGGCATTAGATGTTTCTTGGCATATGCGGGTGTAACTTGGATGCTACCAATGTCTGCCACAAAAAAGGCATTTGTCTCTGTTTCCACCAGCTTGATGTGTGGAGGATTCCCAGAGTCTAAGTACACAGGTAGATTTGTGTGCCCGTGTTGACGTGCAATTTGTTCAAGTTTTCTGAAACTACTGTGCTCGAGATCGCTTTTATCGAGGGGAGTAATAGTTCCGTTTCTTACCTTTTCGGCAAAGCTACCTGGTGTGGTGGAAACCACTTCTATTTCTTCAGGTTTAGTTGGGGCAGTGGAGTGTAGTGTGTTGGCGGCGATTGTTCTTTCAGAGCTGGTTGAAACTACAAGCCCTGCAGCGAGCGCTAGCTTTGTAAGAAAGTTATTTATCGCATTGGCCATGACATGTTTTTCTGAATTTTATCTCTCTCATTATACTGGAATTGTGTTAATATTTTCTTACTAAAGAATGTATTTTTCGCCATTTAAAGCCAGAAAAACCTCAACATTCACATAATGTTAACCCAATTTAAACCCTTCAGGGGGTATAATAGGGCTCTTGTACAAGGGAGTCTGGATGGCGGGTTTTAAAAATATAGTGCAAACGGGTATGCTGGCGGCAACGCTTGCGAGCGCACGCCCTGCACTGGCACAGCTGCTTGATGTGCCTGCTTCAGGTAATAGCCTTACCCCTAATCTTTTAACCAACAAAGATGCAGGTGAGCTGGCGTTAGAAGATTTATCACCCCAAGCAATGCTTGAGCGTTATGGCACCAATACATTATTTGAAATATACACTGCACCGCGTTTTGCGTTTATACAGCAGGTGATTGGAGAAGCCACGCAATCCGTTGTGATGAAACAGATAGGCTCCAGTGCTGTGTTCCAGTCAGCATTAAAATCCATCAAGCTAAATGAAATGTTTGATAGGGATGGCGTTGAAAATAGAGATATTTTTTCGGTTCGTTTGACCAATGCACTGGCGCAGGCAGTAGGTGAAATGGCAAAGTCGCATACGACGATTGCTGATGCCATGAAGCAAGATACTTTTCTTGCTTATACTATTAAAGAAAATTCATTTGGCCTGCTCAATAAAGAGCCTGTACTGCCCGGCATGCAGGCGTTTCTGGATAAGACAGAAATACGCACATTCTTTGATGATAAGGGTAATCCTCAGACTGCGCAGTTTGAAGTGGGTGCCAGAGCTGTCATTGAAAAAATGCCGCTTGCTGATTTGAATAAGCCAGAATTTAACGAGGTACATCTGGCACTGCGTTCTTCTTTGAAAGGGGATGACGTAAAAGCATTTGATGAGTTGTTAGGAAATCCCTGGTTGCGAATACCTAACGCACAAACCATTGGCGATGTGCTTTTTAAAGAAGGTGTGCTTGTTGATGGTACTATTGTACACGGTACGGGCTTGCAGCTGGATCGAGCAGGGGTGTTTCTTCAAGAAAACATCTTAATGGGTAATGCCAGGGCATATGCTGACAAGCATGTGGTGACAGCTGCAGGGAAGGGGATCAGTGTATATGACTATCTGATGAATCCGCGTGATAAAACAGATGCGGTGACTACATTAATTTTTGAGAAGAACCGGGTTATTGCACCATTATATAAGTTAATAAAAGAGGGTGAAGAAGAAAAATTACTCTCCGGGTTAAAAGAGCATTTGCAGGCGCTACCCCTATCTTCCTGCATTAGCACGATTGATAACGTGGAAAGGCTTAGTCCCGCAAAATTGCGCGAAGCCTTTATTGCGCCTTCTCAGAACCTGCTACTTTCTCAGATGAGTCCGCAATATCTCGAAGCGGTGCTTGGGCCGCAGATAGCAGTCGTTGTAGCGCAGAAGCCCGTAAATACCACTGATGATCTGGCACGTCAGAATGCTATCAACACCACAACAATGGGTTATTTCATTTCCAGAAATAAGGCAGATGGTTTTGAAAGTAAGCAGGCAGAGTTTTTGGGTGGGGTGGATACACCGGAAGTGCGTGCGCGTCGCGTAGTAGACAATCTTGTTTCTTTACCTCGTCCCTGGAAACAGTTTACCAGCATACATGATGGTATCACCAATACGATTGTACCTTACTCTTTTAATGTGAATGGTAACAATACTCTTACTAACACTGATTATTATACTGTTGCCGTGCCTTATGGTGATCTGCAAAAAAAAGTGGCACGCCATAGTCACAGGCTTATTTCGAGCTTTGCAAATCTTGATTTTAAAGAAGTGGATATGCTTCCCGCAATGGGTGGTGCACCGCAAGGAGAGCTTTTTATCAATGCGGATTTATCAAAGGCACAAACTCCCATTGTATCAAAGGTTGCAGGTGTTGCGGTCGGAAGCTTAGGCCGGTTTACTAATCGTGTAGATATAATTGCTGATTGGGCTGGTAAGCAAAGCGTATATGACTTTATCGATACCGTAAATCATGAGAAGGGGCACGGCGAAGGACTCTATCATCCGCATGGTGATAATTATGCAGTACCTCCGCTTCCGGGGACAGTAAATGAGTTTGATAACCATACGGTGCCGGGCATAACAAAAAACATCACCATCATGTCCTATACGCCCGATTTTGCGTCTACTAATGCGTATTACAAGCCTATTACCTTTATGCCTGCTGACATTCTGGCGTTGCAGCAGATGTATGGTGCGCGTTACTCAGACGACTTGCCGAATCAGACCTATCATCTGCATTTGACGAAAGCAGATCGTGTGTTAACAGATTATAGCCCCAACCGTATACTGGTCGGTCAGGACGCTCCGCTTGCTCAGACTATCATCATACCACCGGGTGGAACTTATTATACGCTCGATGTAAGCCAGATAGATGGTATGCCTGTGAAGAGTGAGGTTTTTGATCTTAATAAAAGCGCACATGAGTTGCACTTGGTGGGTGCGAATGGAACTAACTATACTCCCACCTACGTTGCAGTAATGCATGGATCGGAAATAGCAAATGCCATTGTTGGTGGCGGTGCAGTAATAGGCACGCTGGGTGATAATGTGCTTAAGACGACAACAGGTGGCACACTAAATGGCAATGGTGGTCATGATACATTAATAGGTGGTCCTGACCCCACTACATTTACTGGGGGTACTAATCATCAGGACAGATTTGTTATTCATGCAGGTTCAATGTCCGGTCAATTAGACAGAATTAATGATTTTATCCTCGGTAAGGATACGATTGTTGCGCCGGAAGGCACAAAGAAGGTGGTGGCGTATATTGATTCAGAAATTCCATTAACGCTGCAATTTAATGATGGGGCCGGCCAAGAACTTAAACAGCTTGAGCTTAGGAATCCTCAGCGTATGCCGCTCTCTGATTCTGAGATAAAAACTATTCCGGTTCAAACTCCGGAGGGAAAAAGATTACACGTGAAGCCATTACATCCAGCTCAACCCGTGTTGCATTATGGTGCTATGCATGGGGCGGAACTGCTGATGAATAACATTCCTTTGCCGAAATATGATTTTACTCCCGCATCCACACCGCCGCAGACCAACAGCGCTCCTGTCGCTCCTAAGGGACGCAGTCGTTAATTAGAATTTAGCGGGTTCTGGGATTGGTTGATTCAGCATCACGTTTTGCTTTTTCGACCAGTTCTGCGCGTTGTTCTAACGGGCGATGAAGTGGATCTATTTCCGCCCTGAATTTTGTGTAATCGGCGGCTGTTTTTCCGGGATTGTTTTCAAGCCATGCTTTTCTATCTTTAGATACAACTTTAGATACAAAATATCTAAACGCTTCTGCAAGTGGTTGCCCGCCTTTAACTGCTGATGCAATATCCGCTTCATCTTCTAATTGCTTTACTATTGGATGCTGAAGCCAACCCTTCTGCGCTGGTATCTCCGTGCGTAAGATGTCCCATTTCATGGCCTATCAATGCCCTCTCAAATTTTTGTGGTATTTGAGCGGCGTCCAGGCCTGCGTCTGCAACTAAAACAATATTTTTACCGTTCTTTGTAGTGCGTGCTTTGCATTCCATACTAGAGGGGTTGTTAACCCATGTACCTGTTCTATCAATATAATATGCAGGAGGAGTTTTGAGCCCCATTTTGCGTGCAAGCGCATCGCATTCTTTAACAAAATCGGCATGTTTTTTACTGGTACGTAAATCAACGAGCTGACCTGATTTCAACATATCAACGATATCTTGGTCATCCGGCATTTGTAATCTTTTTGCCAATGCAGGCGTAATATCGATGGCGCCAAAATTCACTTCAAAATAAGCATTTACGGATGTTTTTATGAGCTTGATACTTGGGGGTGTCTTTTCGGTTATATACACAGGTAGATCTTTATACCCGTATTTTTCTGCGATAATTTGGAGTTTTTTAGATGCGTCGGGTGTAAGGTCTTCCTTGCCAAGATGAATAATACTTCCGTCTATAAGTCCATTCATTAAATTGTCAGTGGTTGTTGAAATGACTTCTACTTCTTCTGACTTTGGTGATTGAGCTACATTGGACTCTGGCTTATCTGCCGCGATTGTTTCTCTGGGGCCTGCAGAAGCCATCAGCCCTCCAGCCAGTAATATCTTTGCTAAGAAAGTATTTTTTGTATTGGCCATAATAATAATCTTTTTTGTATCCCACAGATACGGCTTTCTTGTCCCATTATAGCCGTGAGACCTTAAAAATTCGTTAAATTGAGCAAAAAATTCCATGAAACCCGCATCCACAGCGCTGGTAAATCTGCTCGCCACGCGGCAGTTTTACTCAGCCGATTTATATCAATTTACTCTCATTGGCGGTGGCATGTTAAATTACTGCGGCGGTGATACTGATATTTTCTGGAACAGTATTGCATGGAGCGCGGGCAAATCGACCGGGCCGTATTTTGACCGCAAAGACAACAAAGCGAAGTGTCATTGGAAAGTAGGTGTTGAAGTAGACACGCTGGTGTTTGATGTATTGCCGGGCAGCAGTACTGTGCAGGGCGAAGCATTTTTATCGGCGGTGCGTCAAGGTGTGTTCGACGGTGCAGAGCTCACGCTCTACCGCGCGTTTATGCCAACTTACGGCAACACTGCTGCAGGCACAGTAATTATGTTCGCCGGGCGCGTTGCTGAGATTGATGCCGGGCGATCACTGGCGACATTCACAGTGAGTAGCCATCTTGAACTGCTTAATCAGAATCTGCCACGCAATCTTTATCAGTCAGGCTGTGTGAATACGCTGTTTGATGCAAGTTGTGCGCTTAGGCGCGCAAGCTTTGCGGTAAGTGGCAGCGCAACATCCGGCTCAACGCAGAGCGTGGTGAATACAACGCTTACGCAGGCGAGCGGGTATTTTGATTTAGGTGTGATAGCGTTCACCAGCGAGCGGCATCTCACGCACAGTAAAAACCTATCTGAAGGGGAGCCCTGGCACGGTGAGTCTCATTGCGCCGTTTCCGACTGCGCCGCTTGTAGGCGATACATTCACCCTAACGCCGGGCTGCGACAAAACCCAATCCACCTGCCAGAACACGTTTAACAATCTCGCCAACTTCAGGGGATTTCCTTACGTGCCGGAAAATTCCACGGCGGTGTGAGTGGGGTGATTATCCGCGCGTTTTAGGAGACATTAATGATCGCAGGGCAAGCCATTCGGGTGTGCCTGCGGCTGGCACGGTGATATCGGTTGAAACAGTAGAGGCTATCATCTCGTCACGCCTTGTTCTTCTTGCTTTGTGGCGAGGCTGTGGTTTTTCTTTTTGTGAATCTTTCTGATGCGCAGGTGGAGGAGTTATGGGAGAACCATTTAAGTCGGGCCCACCCAGATCAAGTATATACCGGATAAACGATTGTACTTTTCTTGGTGACCATGGCGCTATACCTGGGAGTCTTCCATCCCTTATTATATCCAGAAAGGTAAATGTATTGACTGTTATGAGGCGCTACCGGACAATAGGTAAAGAGGCACGCAGCGAGTGTAGCGCCGTTATTGGGTAATTGTTCTGGCCGCCAGTGTTCATCTTTTCCGCGCACGAATATATTATAGGAATCCGGGATGTCCTTTTGGAGCGCAGCATAGTTTAGCAGATGTAATACTACTCTTGCCTGAGATTCATAGAGCAATATATTGATACTTTGCAGGGTGGCGACAAACGCATCATATTCTTTGGTAGAAGGGAATGTGGTTGAATAGATGTAATCCTTCGGCACGGGCGGTATGGCAAGAAACGCATTGATTGCGTTTTGATACGCGTCGTTTTCATCTTTGTTTAACAAACCGTATGATTGGTTTTGTGCGGGGGTATTGGCAGCATTATTTGTAGCGGCTGTACTCTGCGCCTGTGCAGCGAACGGCGTGGCGGCCAAGGCTGCCGCGAGGCTTAATTCCTGAAGCGTTTCGCGTATAGATGATGGATGTTTTTTATCTGCCATATATTTCTTCTCTAAAAGCGTATTCAATTATAGCAAAATAATGTTACAAAATGATGAAGATTAAGCGGTTATTTCCGTGATAATACGCAAATTTCAGGGGATTTCCTACACACCGGAAAGCGTTAGCGGTGGTGTGAGGGAGCATGTTTTCCTGTTTTCGCATGAGTCAATTTTTCTGCTGCCTTAATTTCTTCAAACATAGTGATATATTTCTGCGCTTCCTGCATAGCGATGCTTGTGGTTTCAGACGCGGGCTTGCCTGAAGATGCTGCAGGGGCAGGAGCGGAAAAGATTCTATCGTAAGACTGCTCCGGCACCATTGTAATACGATAAGCTTGCGGGCAATTAGCGAGCACTGCGCCTATCAGCATCATCGCCTTACTTTCATGTGGTGGCGTATTCTTTTTTGAATGTGTAGGGGGTTTCTGTTCTCTTTGCCACCCCCAGCCAGCGTGATGCATAATTCTGCCGATGACTGCAGTCTGATCAGCGGGTGGCAGTGTATTAATCTTCTGTGTAAATCCGATAAAGATGCTCACATCTTCGCTGGGTTTTTCCCAGGTATGTCTGGCGCATGGTTTTTTTATTCGGTCATAGCAGTCTATGATTGCGTTAGAGAGTGTTATTTGTTCAGGAGTTGGCGTTACCAGTGGATCATAAATATCATGTGTGAGGCGCTCTTCGCGTATGGCCTCAGCTTTAGCCATTGCCGCTTCCTGCTGGCGGTGTGCTGCTTGAGCATGCTGAATAGCAAGATGGTGGTAAATTTCTTTTTCTTCTTCGCGAGACATGGGCTTTCGTGGAGAGGTAAGAAAAGCTGCGAGTGCCACAATTCCTGTTGCTGTCGCTGCTCGTCCTCTCCAGTTGCTGTGTTTCATGGGTGTGGTATTGGAAGTATTTCAAGAATAATAGGTTATTAGCGTACGATACCGGTACTAAGTGATGCCTTGTTCCATGCAGCATTAATTTGTGGCTCCAGTGCATTAAGCACATCGCGTGACCATGGTCTGATACTACACTCAGGTTTATCACCTGCATTGATTCCCATGCCCAGCACAGTACGGAAAGTGACAGGACTTGAAGGTTTTTGTGAGTGCGTGTAATTATTGATAAAGCTGATTTTCTCTGCCACGGGGCAATTGTCATATACCATTTTAATCAAACGAGAACCCTGCTCGGGGCCCAGCTGACCGGCGCGGAATAATATTTTTCCAAGTATGGCCACCTGCGTGGGTTCCATAAGATGGTTTGATGCACGAAGTGCGCTGACAAATGGATCTTCCGGTAGCGGTTTGCCGTCTTTATCTGCATATAATACCATCAGTTCGGTATACATGGCCTTTTCTGTGGAAGATAAAATACTGCCTTTGCGGATTATTTTTTCGTATTCGGGACGCTCTTCAGGAAGTTGGAAAGTAGTGTAACGATCCAGCTGTGGCAACGTTACTTCACGTAGAAATTTTTCTATCTCCGCATCACTGAGGGGACGCGTATCTTCCCGGGCGTCTTTATATAGATTAAAAATATTATTTCCAAACTCAGCCACACGTTCGCTGCGCATTCTCTTCTCCTGCGCCGCTAATTTTATGTCTGCTGGTCCTGGTGTTATGGTAGTTTGTGAGTCTTGCTTTACCTGTAATGCGAGTGCCCCTGTCACCGTAAGGCTTGCAAGAAGGGTTTTGCCTACCGTTGCTGGCAGGCGTTTTTTAAGCTCGCTTCTTTCGTAGTCCTTTTGACGCTTCTCGGTAATACGCTCGTTTCTTTGGTCTATTGATTCTTGTTGAGGCTTATCCATGAATATATACCTATTGCTTTAGCGCTGTGATGCTCTTGCGGCTCTAGTAGTATAGTCTCTCAGCTTCTGCACATCACTACCCCACGCAGTTATGTCGCGGAAGCCATCGCCGATCACTATGTTGTGTTTCACTACGTCCATAAACGTGGGCAAATTACTGTGATTGCCTGATTGCTGAGGTGTGCAGATAAACCGAATATCTTTTGCTGCTATGGACACACCTTTTATGGCATGAGAATATCCCATGACATCGCCCGCACCTCTGATGCCAACGTCTATTCCCGCCTTGGCAGCATGATACAGGAATCTGCCAAAAACGGCGGTTTTTGTAGCATTATCGAGCTGGTCTATCTCTTTCACTTTTTCAATAAATTTGCCCCACAGTCTGGTATTTTCTCTTTTAGCGGCTGCCACTGCTGCGTGTTCATTACCCCAGATTTTGCTTGGGTCGCGCGTTTTATCAAATAAACAACGGAGCTCTGCGTAAAGAATTTTTTGTTCGTCGTTCAGGGTGGAACGGGTTAGAAGTACAGTGTTAAAAGTTGTACGTTCTTCCAATGCGGTGCTGTCATACAGCGCTCTTTGCTCTCTTGTCATTTTGTCATAAAATATATTTAATGATTTTTCCCGATCATAGTCGAGGCGGTTATCAATCGGTTCATTAGAAAATGTGCCAAGGTTAGTAAGGTTTCTGGGGGGAGGCGGAGGGGTGGCTGGCAATGCGTCATAGGCACCCAGTTCCTTTAAGGTCATGCCTTCAAAGAAATTCTCTCTTGTTGGTTTAAAGGGGGGGCGCGGTTTGCCGTCCGGTGTTGCCTCAGGTTTAAGCTTGTAGAACATAAGCTTATGTGTAGGGCTGATGCCAGGAATTGTTTTATAGTAGACAGCGCGCGCGCCTTCTTCAAGGAGCGGAAAAATTCCTTGGTTGAATAATTGCTGATGCTGCGCCTGATGTTCTTGTTCAAGCTGTGCATTGGCGCGGAGTCTTTCTAATTCTTTTTTGAATACGGTGTTCTCTTGAGCATCTTTTTTGGCTTGTTCGGCTTTCTTTATATCATCTTCATAAGCGCCGCAGCCGGGAAGAGTTGCTAGAGCAGCGCCGCCAAGAAGGAGCCCTGCTTTTCTAAAAAAATCTCTTCTGCCTTTATCTGCTCCGTCATCTTTAGGGTCTTTGCCTGCCATAATCCTGCTCCTCGTTTTGTAGGATATAGTACCAAGTATAGGCTAAAACTTATTAATATTGTGTTAAGATTGGGTTACGGGCGCGGTGCGCGTCTGGGTTGTGCACTCTCAGAGGCCTTTTTCCAAGAGATTGCTCCATTTTTCCTGAAGAATTATTTCATGCCAAACTCTGAGTTTAGACAACGTGAGCGTGTAATAGAGGTCGCGCGTAGCTGGCTTGGCACGCCGTATCACCCGATGGGGCGGATAAAAAAGGTGGGCGTGGATTGTCTCACACTGCTCGCCGAAGTGTATCATGAAGCGGGTGTAATTGAACGCGTGGATGTACCGTATTATCCGCAGGACTGGCATCTGCACCGTGGGCAGGAGCGCTACCAAAACGGGCTTTTACGCTATGCGCGTGAAATAAATACACTGCCTTTGCCAAGTGATATTGCGCTGTGGAAATTTGGCCGCTGCATGAGCCACGGAGCGATTGTGATAGAGTGGCCGGTGATTATTCATGCCTATGTGGGCCGTGCCTGTGTGCTGGAAAATGCCGAAGCGGCAACGTGGCTTACTTGCATTGGCGAGAATGCAAACGGGCAGGGCAAGGCCAGAATGGTCAGATTTTTCAGTGTTTGGTAATAATTTAGTAACATCTCCCTGATAAGATGGCGGCTTACGCTTATCACGGGAGAAAAAACGATGACTGTTAGCGGGGAGATACGTAACAATAAGATCTATGTGTGGGATACTGCCGCTCCGCAGGGTGCGCTTGCTGGCGTGGTAATGAATCAGGACGACACACTCTCCGTCAGAGGAACATTAGAGCTTAGGGACTTTACAGATAAGCAAGGTGACTTCGATGCTCTGGCAGCGTCAGGCCGTGCAGAAGGGCGGCTGGGAAAAGAGACCAGTAAGGTTCACCTGATCAGAGCAGATATGGATGCACCACAGCCACTTGCTACATATTTGGAAGCAAACGAAAAGGGAATGACCCCTGACCTGGTGCAAAACCTGTACATAAGATTGAAGCAGGTTAATACAGAAGTTGAGGCGACGGCAGACACAGCGCAAGTCGCGGTGCCATCAGCGGCTGCAAAAGCAGCACAATTCAATCAGATTATGGCCCGGTTGCCGCAAGCGGTAGCCATGCGAGAAAAACCACTGGTTCTTAGAACCCAAATTTATTCAAATAACAGTTTTGCGATGTGGGATCCGCTTGCTACAGGGCTTGCTGGCTTTGTAATTAAGCGTATGTCGGGAGGATTCAATTATATAACGGAAGAGCTGATACTAAAGCAACTAGGTGGTGAAGAACTGAAAGCTTTGGAGAAAAAAGGTCTTATCGTAGCAAAAGGTAAAACTGGCTTTTGTGTGGTCCGCAATCCCATCACACCTGATAGAGAGCTTGTAACATATTGCCAGCGTCCTGAAAAAATCGAATTTATATCGAGTGAATTATCCAGAGGTGCAGAGCTGTTGACTGTTTATCCCGGTGCGTCAGTTCAGCAGCTGACGAGTTGGTTAGAGGGGCGTGTGCCGGTGGGACAATCAGAGCAACCGGAGAAGAAGCCACGGGCATCATTGCTTAAAAAACTATTTGGCGGAGGATTTGGTGGTAAGCCTCCCGGAGAAGCTGATCAAGGCCAAGGCAGGTACTGATCAGCATACAACAATATAAAAAGAGAAGTCCCGATGACTATCGTAGATAAACATTCCTTCGCCGTAACCGTCATATGGGATGATAAGGTTCCACTTGGCAGGCTTGCTGGCGTGGTAGTGAAGAAGAGGGGCGAACGCCTGATTGTCACCGGTGAACTTGTTCCCCGGGATTTTACCGATAAGCCGGGTGAGAAAATCAAAGAAAAAGAACTGCAGCAGCTGAGAGAATTGGACCTTGTGGAAGGCCGCGTGGGTGGTGAGTTCAGTAAGGCTTTCCTGATACGGACTGATTTAAAAGATAAAGCGCAACCGCTTTTAGTATATCATACGACACATCAAAAAATGATGACGCCCGCGCTGGAGAAAGCATTATACAGCCGCTGGCTGTCACGCCAGTTTCCTGTGGTGTGCCAGATGCTGGAAGATGATTCAATGGCAGTCTATGATCCCTTGACTGGTCTATATAATTCTGCCGATCAGATATATAATTCCAGGATAACAGGCGGTGTGTCGCACGGCGATGGGTTTGGCGGTATCGTGGTGGGGTGTGGCAAGACAGGCTATTATGTTACGCGAAAAATAAAATTTTCTGCAAATCCTGTGCCTAAAGACAACATCATAAAAACCCATACAATAAAAGGCATGGGCAGCTTTGATGTCATTCATGATGGAACCAGAATGTTTACTGAAGTTAACGCATTTCTTGCTTCCAAAGAAGCAGAGTTTTTAACTCCCAGACTGCGTGAAGGGCTGCAACATAATCTTCCAAGATTTGCGGTAGCGGTGCGCGATACATCACAAAGATCGCGTACGCCTCAGTCGTTAAAAAAACTATTTGAGAAAACGTTCGGCGGCGAGCATTCCGGCGGCGGCAGCCGTAACCGGTGATAATGCAGGAAGTATTTTATGGTTAGTAGATGGTGGCCTGGAGACAAGAAAAACGAAAAGCCTACGGACGTTTATGTCGAGTTTATACCCGATCCGCCGGTTGGTAGATGGCAAGACGATGAATCGGGAATAGCATGTGATATGAAAGTATATCAAATCAGGCGTTTGCCGGGTGAAGGTATTATCAGAGTTACCGGAGTGGCGCTGGATAAAAAAAAGAATATCGTAGGTGAAGCCAGCTTCTCCAACTGGAGTTTGGTACATCCACCACAGACAATTTTTGAATACTTCGCAGATAAAAGCAAAGTGGCGTTGATGGGAAGGGAAATGAAGCATGCATTAATACGGCATCTTACTTCATACAGAGGACAGCAATTAGCGCATAAGGCAGCGGATAAAGTCTCCCACGAACCTAAAAATAAAAGGGGCGGCGGAGGTGGTAAAGGAGGGCATTTTCGATGAGTTTTGTTTGCCGCGATTTTCCCCGTTTCCAGATCTTCGAAGATAAGGCCTCTTGTGATTTTCTTGCCGGTGTACAGCTTTCGGACACAGGAGATGCTGTCACACATATACTTAGGTATAGGCAGAGTGCGCCTGATGGGTATTCGGGTATATGTGTTGGTGAACGCGGAAAGCAGTATTTAGTCCTTAGCGAGATTGAAGGAGGACCTAAATCAATTAAGGATTTTCTCAATAATGATTCTGCAACACTTCCTGCATCGGTAACGAATCATTTGAGAGCTCGTATCACTTTTGCTGCTCGTACAGGAACAAATGGATCTGGATCGGAATGGCAACTGTAAAAAAATCCCCACGGCTGGATCAATCGGAATTCAAGCAGCTCAAAGAATCAGCACTGGGGGTTGCTGGAGCAGTCGCTTGTCGATATTTCACCAGACCCAGACCACCCCATCCACATAAAAATGGGTATTGAGCGCGAGGGGCATTTTGTTTACCGCGATTGGTGTAATTGTGATGAACATGAGTTAGTTAATTTAGCGGCAGAATTAAAAGAACAACTCCGTATACGCGGTGTGCCCCATGTCGCACGGGTATACCATGATAGGTCTGGTTCATTCTTGATAGAGTTTACGACAGAGCCCATTTCACCAAAGGAGGCTGCCCAAGCTGTTATAAAGATAAGTTGTATAATAAAGGAGATAGCGCAGAAAGAGCTCAATATAGAACGTGTATGTTTTGGTACCATGAATGCTGATTTTCTTGAAAGCATGCCGGGGCTGGCTCGTAAAGTATTAAAAGATTTTGACGGAGAAGTTTATGATAGAGGTGGTTCTCAGGTGCTGGCCGGACATGCACAACATGCTAATGTAAGCTTATGGTGTAACGGGGATAATTTATTCTATTACTATCCGTATACTGCCAAACACACAACATTAGGTGATGCAATGGCTAATCAGGCAATGACTATGTTGCCTGGAATGATTCTTCCCTCTCGCGGGGGAGATAATTTCTATCGTATTGCGAATAACGCATTACTATCCACCCAGACAATCGATATTGACCTGAATGCATCTGGTGTAAATGGTGAGGCGCTTAACTGGCGTACACAGATTGTTGGCGCTAAAAAAGAAGATCCGAAGGGGCCGTCTAATAAGCATCAATATACTCGTATGGAATTTCGCCAGGGTGTGGCTGATGCCGACCCTCTGGATATAGCTCTGGCATCTGCTATTCCTATCACTAAGGCGTGCCTTGAGTGTGTGGTGAAGGGTGAAGATGGTAAGGCCGTATTGAAAGGCGGTATTCCTCAATTCGACTGTAATAAAGTAAAAAGAGCCAGCCCTATGCCAATGCCCAGATCACAAGAAGAAGCTGCTGCACTTTTTAACACTGCCGACAATCCGAATTTTGAGTATCTTAATGCACTTGCTAAGGCTCGTATTCAGAAGCTTGAAAAAGAAATTAGCAATCAGCGAGATCAGGCACCTACTCTGGTAAAAATAAGAAGCACTAAAATACAGCTACGTAATGCACATGCTCTAAAAGATATTGGTACAAAATTACATCATATGTATTGCCAGCAATATGGTCTCGAAAGCCAAATGCCCTTCTTAAAAGTAGCAAAAGAGCGGATGTAGTTTGTATGATAAATCTTCCTGCCAAGCTGGATAAGTTAGAATTCAAACAGCTCAAGGAAGCAGCGCTTGATTTGCTCGAACAGTCGCTCGCTGATATTTCACCGGATGCTGACCATCCCATCCACATAAAAATGGGCATTGAGCGCGAGGGGCATTTTATTCCGCCGGATGGGAAGGAAAATCATCCTTTAATTTCTTATGATAATTGGAGAATGGATAGAGAAGAATCAGGGATAAAATTAGCAAATGCTTTGTATATGCGTTTGAGTAGAGAAATAGCCGAGTTAGAGAGAATATATCACGACGATTATGGTGTATTTCTTGCGGAAATGACTACCAAACCAGTTTCACTAAAAGAAGCGGTAAGGGCTACTGAGAGAATCTGCTCTCGCATGAAAGAAGTGGCTTGTACAGAGCTGGGCCTTAGCGAGAAGGATATATGTTTTGGTACATTGCAGGCAGATTTTTTTCAGCAAATGAGTGAAAGAATTCGTACGGGATTAATAGAAGATGCTGAGCTTTTTGAAACCAAAGGCTCCTTTGTTATGCCAGGGATGGGTCAACACGCTAATGTAAGTGTGTGGAGTAGTAAAAAGAATTTGTTTTACCAAAATACATCCCATCCTGTGATAGGCACACTAGCCGGTGCTGTAGCTGCTGAGGCGTTGCATACATTGCCGGGAATGATACTGCCTTCCCGCGGCGGGAATTTTATACGTATTGAAAACGGCCAAAGCTTTATCAATAATATAGGCCTGTCTTATGACGCAAGAACATGTCAGGCGCTTAACTGGCGTTCTGATTCTCATGATAGGCAGCGCATTGAATTTCGCCAGGGTAATACATGTGCCGATCCTATAGATGTCGCTTTGGCAGCGGCTATTCCTGCAACCAAGGCGGCGCTTGATTCTATCAAGTGCGATAAAGATGGCAAAGCCATACTAAAAGACGGGATACCTGAATACGACTTTAATAAAACCAAAGCTTTTCATAGATCACCTATGCCAAAGTCACAATACGAGGCGATGAGACTTTTTAATACTGCTGACAATCCCAGCTTTATATATCTCAATGAACTGGCAGATAAAAGAATAGCCGCGCTTGAGGCGAAAGCAAAAGAGCTTAACACAAGACCTCGCGAAGATGGTAATTTGGCTCTTGTGAATCAGGAGTTACGCGATGCGCGTGCTCTGAAAAATATCGGTACCAAGTTACATCATATGTATTGTCAGGAGTATGGCCTCGAAAGCAAAATGCCTATGCTGAAAGTGGCGCAGGCAAGAGCGTAGTTTTCCTTTCATCGTCATACCGCGGCTATGACCGCGGTATCTCAAGCCAAGTGCCGTGTCGCCTGAGATCCCGCTGTCAAGCAGCGGGATGACGGTAACAAAAATATCTTTCCGTTGTTTCTGCGCAGGAATGACATTTAAAGTTATTTAATCCCTTAACTCATCAATCATCATGTCCTTTTTTACTGGTTCTCCCGCGTCCCAGAGCGTGCAGCCTATTGCCGGTTTGCAATTGCAAAGCTCGGTTTACGGCAAAGCGATCAGCATTGTCTATGGCACCACGCGCATTGCGCCTAATCTCATCTGGTACGGCGATTTCGTCGCCACGCCGCAGCAATCTTCCGCAGGCTCTGGCGGCAAAGGCGGCGGGGTAGGTGGCGGCGGTGGCAAGGGCGGCGGTTCGTCATCTTACATTTATCAGACCGCAGTTGCGCTTGGATTATGCGAAGGGCACATTGCCGGCATTGGCAATGTGTATGTCGATAAAAACATCACCACGCTTGCAGCGCTTGGTCTTTCGGAATTTTCCGGTGCGTATGGTCAGGCAGCGTGGGGCTATCTCACCACTAATCATCCCGACCAAGCGCTTGGTTATAGCGGCATTGCATATCTGGCAGCAGGTGCTTATCAACTCGGTAACAGCGCGCAGTTGCCCAACCATAATTTTGAAGTGGCAGGGGTGTATTCTACATCGCTTGCATCCCTCGGCGTAGCGGATGCTGACCCGAGCCTCGTGATTGCCGATATGCTCACCAACGCACATTACGGTGCAGGATTTCCGTCCGCGCGGCTGGGAGATTTCTCCACCTATCAAGCCTATTGCATTGCCAGTGGTCTATGGATTTCACCCGCTTATACAGAGCAGGCTCAGGCTTCCTCGCTGCTGGATGATATTGCCAAAGCGACCAACAGTGCGTTTGTATGGTCGGCAGGGGTGCTCACCCTTGTGCCTTATGGCGACACGGCGATTGCGGCGAATGGCTATAGCTATACTCCGCCTGCAGCGGCCATTTATGATTTAAGCGATGATGATTTTATGCCGGTCTCTAATCAGGATCCCGTGCTGCTCACGCGCAAACGCCCCAGTGACGCGCTTAACTCGATTAAGATAGAATGTCTCGACCGCAGCAATTCGTATAATCCTGCGGTGATTGAATCTAAAGACCAGGCGCTGATTGAAACATTCGGGCTGCGCCAATCCTCTTCCACGCAGATGCATCTGTTTGCCGATTTGAATGCGGGTAAACTCTCAGCGCAGTTGCAATTGCAGCGCCAGGCGATTCGCAACATCTACCAGTTCTCGCTCGACCAGCGCTATGTGCTGCTCGACCCGATGGATATTGTCACGATTACCGATGCGAATCTGGGACTCGACAAACAATGGGTGCGCATTACGGAAATCACCGAAAATGATGACGGCTCGCTTTCCATCATTGCAGAAGAATATCTCGCAGGTGCAGGCCATGCGCCGCTTTACAGCTACCAGCAGGGGCAGGGCTTTACAGCGAATTATAATAGCAGCCCCGGCCATGCCAACACGCCGGTAGTGTTTGAACCGACAGCGCTACTCAATGAAGGGTTAGAAGTATGGCTTGCAGCCAGTGGCGGCGCTAACTGGGGCGGGTGTGATGTGTATATTTCCAATGATGGCAGCAGCTATAAAAACATCGGCCGCATTAACGGCTCCGCGCGCACGGGTGTGCTGAGCGCGCCGCTTGCGAGTATTGCCGAAGCGGCAACCGGCCAGACGATTGATACGACAAATACGCTATCAGTGAATCTTTCTGCAAGCGAGGGGCAATTGCTTTCCGGCTCGCAGGTGGATGCTACATCGCTCGCGACGCTTTGTTATGTGGACGGCGAAACTATTGCTTATCAAAACGCAACGCTTACTGGCGCGAATGCGTATGACCTTACGTACCTTGTGCGCGGTGCATATGGAACGACTCCCACCTCACATGAAAGCGGCACGCAGTTTGTACGGCTTGACGGCGGAATTTTCAAATTTCCGTTTACGCAGGATTTTATCGGCACGACGATTACCATCAAACTCGTCTCGTTCAATATTTATGGCGGTGGTCAGCAGACGTTGAGTGATGCGCTGCCTTATGCCTATACATTGCAGGGCACAGCGCTTTATTCTCCTCTGCCGGATGTCACCAGTCTTCGCACATCGTACGTGGCAGCGCTCACGCAGATTGCATGGAATGAGGTGCAGGATTTCCGCAGCGTGTTGTATGAAGTGCGCAAAGGTGGCTCGTGGACGGGCGCACAAGTTTTAGGACGCGTGGCGCATCCGCCGTTTGCCGCGCAGGATGACGGCACCTATTGGGTGTCCGCCTATAGCCAGCCCGCTGCAGGCATGCAGGTGTACAGCGACGAGCCACAAAATATCATCATCAGCGGCTCGCAGATTACCACCAACGTGATTGCCAGTTACGACGAAGGCGGGGTAGGGTGGCTCGGCACATTCGGTGGCACAGCAGTCGAAGTGGGCAGCACGATTGTGACATCCGGTGCGGGCAATATTCTCGACGATGCGGATTATCTCGGCACGCTCAGCATCTTCACTTACGGCGGCGAGGGCAATGGCACGTATGAAATCCCTACCGCGCATCAAATCAATATTGGTCGCGTGGCACCGTGCAGTGTGATTGTGACGTGGGAATCTATCGGCCAGCACATCACTGATACTATTTTAAACGTTATCAACTATCTCGCGATGCCGGATATTCTCGATTACGCCGCGAGCGCCAACACCAACGTCTATCCTGAGATTGCGCTCTCGCAGGACGGCACGATTTGGAGCGGCTGGCAGAAATATTCCGCAGGGTCTTACAGTGCTATGGCGTTTAAAGCGCGTATGCAGCTAGAGACGAATGACCCGACAGTGGAAGCGGTGCTGCTCAGCTTCGTGTTTTCTGTCGATGTGCCCGACCGCGATGATCATTATGTGGGATTAAGCCTGCCTTCGGGTGGACTCAGTTTGGCCTTTATACCTGACGGCGGCAGCACACCGATTGCGTTTAATGGTGGCCCAGGTGGTGCAACTATACCTGCGATTCAGGTGACGATTCTCAATGCCGTTGCTGGCGACCTCGTATCACTCACAAGCGTGACTCTCTCTGGCTGCACGCTGAAAATACTGAACGGCGGTTCAGGTATGGCGCGCGATGTAAATGTGCTTGTGCAGGGGTATTAGAGGGGCAATTACTACTAGCGCTTGCTGCAAACAGTGGATTGCTCCGCTTCCGATGCTCACGTACTAAGATGTACGCTCCGCTTCGGTTCTCGCAATCCACCATTTTCGCTTACGCGCTAGCGTAATTGAGAACGTATTTTTTATTTCTGTCATTGCGAGCGAAGCGAAGCAATCCAGCCTTTGTTTTGTCTGGATTGCCGTGTCGGCCCCATAAAAATAATGGGACCTCCTCGCAATGACGAGTCAATATCTTCCCAACCAACCATAAGGAAAAACTATGTCACAAAATTCGATTACCTTGCCGACCACCGGCACGGTGAGTGGTCTGCTGATGACGCAGGACACTAACGCCGCGCTGGATACGCTGAACACGTTATGGTCGGGGCCATCTGCGCCTGTCAGCCCGGAAGCCGGGCAATTATGGCATGACACGACTGCCAATATTTTGAAGCTGCGCAGCCTCGATAATACCGCGTGGATTTCACTCATGAGCCTCAATGAAACGAGCTACCAAAGTGCGCCTTATGCAGCGACGCAAACGGCGGGTACGGCAAGTGGACTTGCAGCCAATATGACAGCGGTGCAAAACTCGATTGCCGCAGGTAATAAAATCCGCAATAGCGGGTTTGCGGTTTTTCAGCGTGGCACGTCCGGCACGGTGAGTGCGGGTTCACCTGCCTACACGGCGGATGGATTTATGGTGAGTGCCACAGGCACAAGCTGTGCCTGGTCAGCCAATGGTGCGGGCATCAACGGTTCTGCCAATGCGCTGAATCTCGCAAGTGCAACGGGTCTCACTGATGTACTGGTGAAGCAACGCATTGAAAGCTCTGTAGCGCAACCGCTTGCGAGCAATGTGTGCACATTTTAGGCGATGGTGTATCAGAATACCGGCAGCGCGATTACGCCCACACTTACCATTAAACACGCGAACGCAGCGGATAACTGGAGCGCCAGCACGAGTGATGTGAGCGCTGTCTCACTGCAATCCTGCGCAAGCGGTGCGTGGACACAGGTGGCGTATACATTCACTGCACATGTATCATCTGGCAATGGTGTAGAGGTCACACTTGATTTTGGTAGCGCTCTCAATATCGCAAGCAAGCAGGCGATTACTACCAACTGGGATTTGCGCATAACGCCCGGTGTGAGCACCGGACTTAATGCCGTGCCGCCTTTACCGGAACTACGTTCAGTGATGACAGAGATGCAAATTAACCAGCGTTATTTTCAGACGAGTTATGATAATATTGCGCCCGGCACTGCCGCTGTTCCTGCGGGTTGCCTCGCGATTGCTGCCTATGGAACGCTCGTGCGCTTTAACATGGGCTACAAGCAAACACTGCGTGCAGATCCAACCGTTACTGCCTATAGCACAACAAGCGGTACGTCTGGTGTGTGTTATGATGCGACTTCTGCCAGCGATGTAACTGTGACGCTTGGCTACGGCGGGCAGAATAGCGGCTATTTCTACAGCAATAGTGCCACCGGCGGGCATGAATATCTGCTGCATTTCACCTTAAGCGCGGAGTTGTAATATGTACAGGCAAGTCAATTTACCCAGCGGTGGCATTAACACGAATGTTGTTGAGTGCATGGCAGCCGGCGCATTTATTCCTGCTGATGCACGTAACGCGGATTACCAGCATTATCTGGTGTGGGTGGCAGCAGGTAACACTGCGCTTGCACCAGAGGGAGATGAATAATGGCGGACGAACAGGATATAAAAATCGCCGTGCTGGAGCGTGAAGTGTTGGGACTGCGCGAGCAGCACAAAGCGCATAAGGAAGAAATCACGTAGGCGCTGCGAGAGGTCGCGGATAATTTCTTTGATAGCCTCAAGGAAATCCGCGTCGATATTAAAAACATCTATGAATTCATCAACCGGAGCCGTGGCGGCGTAGCGGTGCTTCTGCTCTCTGCCAGTGTACTCAGCGGTGTGGTGGTGGCGGTGGTCTCGTGGGGATTAACGCGGTTTTTGCGGTAGGAGAGGGGCTTAAAGCCCTGTTTTCTGTGGCTTTGCTGCTAATATGAAGATTTGATGACAACAGGCCGCCTGCGTTGCTGCTAGAGCCTAAAATCGCTATAATCCATGTATGGCGATATACACCAATTCACGCGCGGGCGCGGCTATTACTTCGGCAGAATTTACCTCTACTAACGGTCAGCATTTTGCCTTTTTGCAGCTAAGTAATGCAGCGGAAAAAGAAGCTGTAAAACAATCCCTGCTTTCTGCTTCGCATGATCTTTCCATTGGAGCTGAGACGCAGCAGGATAATCACCCGGTGCTTGTCGTCAAAGGCAAGTCGCAGGAAGAGATGCTTTCTTTGTTGTCTGCGAAGGGTGAATCGTTTGCATTGTACACACCGAAAAAACCATTCCAGCCCTGGGCACTACGCGGCAAATTCAGCATCGTCGGTCAAACGCTTGATTTGGCTTCGGTCTATATTGCTAACAGGACAAAATCCCGCACGATGGGCGATAATATTGCCTACCTCACCTTTTCAACAGCAAGTATCTGTGCGTCTTTGATCAATATTGTCTTCGGTGCAAAAGTGATGCAAGACGAGCACCGTACGCGCTTTTTGAAAACGCAGGTGAACGATGCGCTCACGCCGTACCTTCCTGAGGGCACTGCGCTGCCTTCAGTAGATGATAATGTCAGTCTTAAAGTATACGGCCCGCCCAAGGCAAAAACGCTTAAAGAAAAACTGCATGATTTCGGCAGACGTAATTCTGTCTATATTGATATGGGACTTCGCTATTTCGGCAACTTTAATCTCATTGTACCGATTACCAACTGGATGAAACCCGGCTGGGAAAAACTCAACAAAAATCCTTACAGTGTTGCTGCCGGTGTAACGCTGCTGATAGGAAAAACCATCACGGCTTTTTCCAAAGTGCCCGACCCTTATAACAAAGCACCCCGCAGCGGACTTGATAAAGCGCGCGAGAAGGTATTTTTTAAAACCGGCAATGTGCTGGAATCGTTTTCAGCGTTGTTCATGGGGTATAATTCGTTCAAAGGCGCTAAGATTGACGGCGTGCATAAAACCAACCCACTTGCCGGTATTGCTAATATCCTCTTCATGGGAGGGTATGGCGTGCGCTGGTTTGCGCCGTTTGGTGTACGTGAAGTCGATATGAAAGAGATTGAAGCACATATTGCGGCCGGGCTTGTACAGGTGCCTGCCGATAAGCTGCCGCAGCTTGTGGCGGATATCACCAGCAAACTCAAAGAGGATTTAAAAGATAAGCCGGTTGAGTTTGGTCAGATATATACCCAGATACACACGGCAGTTGAGCGGTATAAAAATGCAGTGCCGTCAACCATCACCGCGCAGCCAGCAAAAGAAATGGCTGCATCACAGCCGAGTGATAAACGATTTGCTCAGGATGATTTAAAACGCAAAGCTGCGGCTACCATGACGCCGCTATTGTCACGCGCTGAGCCATCGATGACATCTTCCTCGATGGCGCTGTCGTAAGATAGTATTAAAGTTTTACGTTAGGCTGCGGACAATCTTATGTGGCTTTTTTTTGGCTCTCTCTAGGAGGCCTTTTGCTTTTTGTGTTCTGGCGTCTCTTTCAAGATATTCCATAGGGTCGTCAACCCGGATTCCCCAGACCGTTGCTTGTTTGCGAATCTCAGTTCTGTGTTTTATAGTATCAAGAATGTTACGCGCTTCATTTTCACGATGGGTGGTAAGTGTCTCTGGGTGATGTAATTCTTCGCGCCACTTATTAGAATTATTCCTCACGCGATCGAGGATAATTTTAGTGTCTATTAGATTCCTCTGATCTTTCGTGAGTATATCGTAAAACGGTGTTGGCATTTCTTCCCCTCGTTAAAAGCTAGGGTAAATCTACCATACGATTATTACAGTCTTATGAAGGGAACGCTGCTTTAGAGAAAAAATGCAGGAAATATGCAGAAAATCTGCGGAGATTCAACTGGTGGGTGTTGCGCTGCTATGGCGGATGCAACTTAAGCGAATGGCTGGATTAAACCGTACGTGTATGGGATACGCAGGCCATCTCGCGTGATTCACGCAGAGCACGCACTGCTGCTTCAATATGATTAAGTGCGCTTTCATACAGCGGATTCTTCTTGAGTGCTGCTTTCACCTGCTCAGGTGATTCGGTGATGACTGTACCGTCTTGTGTGCGGAAACCACCGAGCTCCCAGCTTATCACGCAATCGATGCTGCCTGATTTAATAGCGCGGTCATACGCACGTGCATATTCAGCTGCGTGCGGATTGCCTGAAGATTCTAACCAGATAAACGCCATAAAAACTCCTCAAAAGCGTGTGACTCAATAGGGCCAGTGTAACGGCTTGGCGTTAATGTTCGGTTAAAAATGGATTGGATTTTAGGAATCCCCATTTTAAGGGGGGCGATCTGCTCCCATCTGCGCGCTGTGCAGCCTTTCCCACAGTCTTACTGAAAGCTAAACCATGCGCCAAATCAACACAATGGGCCTTAATCTCATCAAATCTTTTGAAGGATTTCGGGCAAAGTCCTATCAGGATATCGGCGGAGTGTGGACCATCGGGTATGGGCGTACAGTTGGTGTAGATGCTGCCACACCGCCCATCAGCGAACAGGAAGCGGAAGATTTTCTGCGTGACGATATCGCACAGGCGGAAGGGCAGGTGATGCGTTTGGCGCATGTGCCACTGACCGATAATCAATATGCTGCGCTGGTTTCGCTCACGTATAATGTGGGCACTTTGCCGCTTATGAAAACACTGGGTGATAGGCTACACGCTTTAGATTACACCGGTGCTGCCGATGAGTTTTGCAAATGGAGCTATGCGGGGGGTAAATTAAGTTCTGGCTTAATTAAGCGCCGTATTGCAGAGCGCGAGTTATTTTTGACGTGAGGGTGAAACTTTAGGTGATTTGCCATTCCGGGATGATCTGGCGGATATCTCATCAGGAATTTCTAAGCCGGTTAATTCTGTAAATTTAGCTCCGATGACTCCTGGAAGAGATTCTTTGCTGGTCCACCAATCGCGCTTGGGTACGGTTTCACCTAAGTGCTGCAATAGTTTGGTTACCGCAGTTCTGAAAGCGATTGCGCCCTCTTTACTATCTCTATGCTCAGCAAGCTGTGCCCAGTCTGCATGTGTCAGCTTCTCAGATCTGATTCTTTCGGAGGGTTTGCCGTTGGGTGATGTAGGCTTACCATTTTTCATGCATTCGTCGGATTAATTTTAGGCTGAAGCCGTTTTTAGTATCGGTCTTTGCCTGAGGTTGGTTTTCTTGGAATTCCTGAAGCATAATCCTCGCCGTCCCCGTGTGTCTTGTCTCCTATATTACGTTGGGCTTTATTAGAGTAGTCTATGCTTTTCCTGGCTTTTTTAGGTGCTTTAAAATAGTGACTCTGGCCTGTTAATTGTTCTAGCTTCCCAAAAAGGACTTTTTCTGCTGCTGACAAACTGCCAGTTCTTTTTCTTTCTGAGCCTTTTTCTAATTCTTCTTTAAATAGTGCACGTAATGCAGCCCTAACAGGAGAAGAGCCAAGCAAGGCTTGTTGCTTTTCAGTTAGTTCAATGGTTTTTTCTTCTGTTTGTCTAATTGTCATAGTGTTCTCCTTTTTATTAAGCCATCACTTTACCACGCAATAGTTACCTAATTATTACCGCCCCTTTATTTTTCTATTTTTCGCAGTTTTCTACGGTCTTTAAGCCTGCCGCTTGTGCAGGAATAGCCTCACTCAACCCACAATTTTAAGGAGTTTCTATGAAAAAACACATTGCCGCTGGCGATGCGATGTCGCACGGTTTGACGATGAATACGGCGATGCAGGATAGTATTACGGCACCTGCATTTACCTATGACATTATTTGTGCGGATGCAGCGGGAAGTGAAAAGTGGCGCGAGCGCATTCATAATACTGTAATGACTGCGGGCAAGAATGACATGCTCGATAAATACTTCAAAGGCACTGCTTATACTGCCGCATGGTATCTGGGGTTGTGCGGTAGCGGTTCTATCTCCGCAAGCGATACACTCGCCTCACATGCAGGTTGGTCGGAAGTAACACCGTACACCGGCAATCGTTCTGCCATCACATTCGGTACTACATCTTCAGGGAGCAATACCGCTACGGCAGTGAATGTTATCATCAACGCTACTGCAACAGTAGCCGGTGCATTCATCGCCTCGGTAAGCAGCGGAACCAGCGGCATACTATACAGCGCTGCCAGCTTCGCTGCCACGCGCAGCGTTGCCAGTGGCGATACGCTTTCTGTAACTCCTACCGTATCGGTGTTGTAAGAGATGCTGATTTGTTGGATATAACCTGCTCTTGTGCAGTGTTATAAATAGTTTTTAGTTCAGAAAAAGGGATATCCAATAATCTTTTTATATCCATTTCTACAAATTCCATCCCCATATTTCTTTTGAACTCTCTTCTAAAGGCTTGTCCGATGTTTATATATTTTTCAATGAACTCGCTGCTGACTTCTGTTCTAAAACTTTCTGGTAAATTCCTTTGCCTCTCGGTTAGTGCCCAAGTTAAAAACGCAACCGATTGAGGAATTGTGTTCTTGCGAATCGCACCTTCTGTAATCACTTCATGCTTCGGCGCTTGTCTGCCACACTGGCTGCTATAAGCCAACCTTGAAATTTCTGATGTGCCTTCTAAAACTGCCTGCACAATAGCGTTTGCATATTCATCTTCGAACTTCAATTTAATTGATTTCTCTCTCTTTTCTATGATGAGCAAATGCATAATATCATGCTTTATTACTCTATCTCTGAGAGAACCTTCAGGAGATAAATATCCACGATTGACATCTTTTGACCAATCAAAAGAGGCTTCTAGCCAATTTAAATACGTGGCTACTTTCATGCAAAAACCAATTTATTTAAATTAGCTAATAACCCATCCATCCTATGTATCTACACTATGTGAGCAAGCAAAAAATCTATTAATCAGTTATCCGCAAGGGCAAAGTCCCAAACAACCCAGACTTCTTTCTTGCTGTGTCATTCTCGCGTCAAAAGCGAGAATCAGCCTTTAAAGAAATTGATTCTCGGGTCAAGCCAGAGAATGACACTTAATGAGGCACTGGATCGCCACGCCGCTTTGCGGCTCGCGATGACGTAAAATTCATACCATCAACGAAAGATACATCATGACAGAACAATTTTCTAATCTGGCGCAGACGACGCTCGCCAGTTCCATCAGCTCAGGCGCGACTTCGCTTTCGGTTGCGTCGGCAGCGAATTTTCCGGCGTCAGGCAAATTCTGCATTGTCATTGATCAGGAAATATTTCTGGTAACAACGGTATCGGGCACCACATTCACAGTGACACCCGGTTATGAAAACACCACGCAGGCAGCGCATAGCAGCGGTGCAGCGGTGGCGCATATACTGACGGCGGGGGTTATCAATCAGATTTATAACGCGGCCAACCTTACCGTCTCACCGCGCATTCAGGCGTTTGGTGATTCGCGTGCCTCTTCCTGTGGTTTGAATGTAAGCGCATCAAGCTCTACCTTTTATGCGCCAGCACAATGGTATCTCAACCGCTCACCGATTGCCTGGACGAATCGTTTTCTGCGCGGTCGTCTCAGTTTTGATTTGTCGCTTGGTTATGTGGGGCTCTATCAGGCGATCAGCAAAGTGATTGTTCTGAATGGTGGTTCAAATTATTCGGCCAGCCCTTCTGTGTCAGCAGGTGGCCCGGGCAGTGGCGTTGTGTTCGGCACACCTACAGTAGTGGGTGGCGTTATTACGAGTGTGCCGGTGACTACGCAAGGCATCAACTTCTCATCGCTGCCCACACTCACAGTGACCGATGCTACAGGCTCCGGCGCAGTACTGCAGGCAGTAATAGGTGGCACGGGAACCTTCGGCAATGCAGGTGAAACCTCTACCCAGTGTGTAAATCGCCTCGCCGATATTGTGGCAGCGCCTGTTGATATTGTTTTTGTTACTATCGGTACCAATGATCTCACCAACGGTATTTCCGCAGCAACCACCAAAGCAAATTTAAAAACCATACTCGATACGTTGATTGCTGCGGGAAAGTTTGTGGTGTTCTGCCCCGATCAGGCACGCAGCTACTGGGCTGCTTTAAGTGGCGGGCAGATCACTAATGCACGCCATCAGATGTATAACGTCAATCGCTGGGTCTATAATTATGCGCTGGTAAAAAACGGACAAAATTCCAATGGCAGTAAAAAGATACTATTGTGCGATGGTTGGGATTTCTGGGCGGATGCCACCAGCTCCAACGGCGATCCGCTTTCCGGCATGACGTCTGACGGCTTGCACTGGTCAGCAGCCAGCGCGCAGGCGATGGGTTTGCGCCTCGCTCAGCAATTACAGCCGTTGCTTGGTTTTACGAGTCCGGCGATGATTGTCAGTCAGGCAGATGGGTATGACGCGACCTATAATCCCGACGGTGCACTCAACTTTGGTTGGCTGATGAATGCCTCACCTAATACACCTAGTTCACCTTTTTCTGGCAGCATCGCGGGGAATTTTGGCGTCTTCCGTGGTTCAGGTTCTGCGACGGGCACTGCAGTAGGCTCCATTGAAAGCACGCGCACAGACGGATTAAGCGGCAGCCGTCAGGTGATTACATTCTCACTGGGTTCTGGCACATCGAGCGAACTCTATTACTTCGGATTCAACGGAACTATCAGCGCCTATAACATCAGTGTCGGTGATACAATTATGGCTGAATGCGACATGTTTCTCTCTGGCCAGGCGAAGGTAAATGGACTTATGCTTCAGATACTTATTCAGGATGGATCAAGTAACACATTAATGGATGCGCGTGACGGCGACACGGTGGGTGATGCGTTTCAGAATTCTGGCGCTTATCTCGCATTAAACGGTGATTCCACACCCATGACTTTCAAGACGCCGCCCTTTACGGTGCCTTCCAATGCAGCGACTATTAATTGCTACGCGGTCATCGGTTTTAATGCCAGCGGCGGGGCAGGCAGCGCCACAGCGACCTGGAAAATAGCTAATTTCCGGGTGCATAAGGTGGTTTGACGCAGGTATTAACGAATTGATAAGCTTTATTTGGTAGGGTGAGTCTCATCCTTATCGGGAAACACTATGAGCGAAGAAGCTAAATCAGCCACCATCCATATCAAACAATTTCTGAGAACGGGCAGCGATTTCAGAAAAATTCCTCTAACCGCGATATGGAGTACACAAGAAATTCCTAATGAGCCAAATCAAATTTACGGTGTGGTGGTTGGTTCTGGGGGCTCTGTATTGGCCAGGGTAGAGCGGCGCACTTCTATTACAGATAATGAAAGAAGTCGTTTATTAGCGGAAGAAAATGGAATGTATTGGGTGCAGTCACCTTTGATGTCTGTGCCTGTACCGTGTGGATATTTTGTCAATGAATTTAGTGACTGGCTGGGTGCTGAACTTATCGAAGCATTAGCAAAAAATATGTCTAGCATAGAGCACAAAAAAAGATGGCCAGAAAAATTTTTCTGCTGGAAACCAGTAACAGAAGAACCTGGGCAACAATATGGTTTGGATATAACACCCCAACAAAAAGTTATAGCGGAATTATGGCTCAGAAAGCCTGAAGGCCTGGAAGAAGCCCTTGCAGACGGAAAGTTTGAAGGAAGTCTGAATGACCAGGCTATCGTAGTACGTGAGCCGCTTTTATTTCCTGTGTTACTTGCCAAGTATCTGCAGCTTAAGCATCCCCCGGAAATTCCCGAAGCAGCCTATAGGGAACTGCAATGGAAGTGTGGTGAGGTGTTACTACCTGATGGTGAACAGGCGGTGTTTGCAGGAAACACATTTGTCTATAAAACAGCAGGCGTGTTGCTTAAAGGGCAAGAGGTTGTAGGAGAAATAGCCATACATCATGGTGAGACACCCAAAGATAAAAAAGTTATCGCTGGTTCGGGAAGAGGGGCTGTGGCAGTAGAGAGCAAGCGTTTGGTGCCGCCTGTACCGCTTGCAAAGTATCTGCCTCATCATGAAAGGCTATTACCTAAAGAAGTCGCGGCAAAGCTGCGATTGGCTAAACCTGCAGATGTAACAAGCGGTGCGTTAGCATCTAGTGTAGATAAAATATTTTTTGGCGGTGGTCGCTCGGGTGGAAGCACCAGAGCGTAAAACAGGCGCTACTGAAACTTAAAACTCAGCGCACAGTTGGGGCCCGCTCCGTTTCTCTGACCCATGGAATAGGTTGTGGGTACTGCGCTATTGCTGCCATTATCATAGCAGGTCGCAGATGAGCCTGCCAATGCTCCGCTGTAAGGTTTGGGTTCACCGGCGATATCCGATGCATCCGTGCCGTCTGTCCACACCTGGTCGATTTGCAGATACCATGCCATGACGGTGCCGGATTGTGGCATGCCGTCATCAATTTTTTTATCGATGGCGTAAGCTTCTGCTACAGGAATATTCGGTGTTGAAAATATTTTTCCGCTATCGGAGGATGAAGCAATATTTGTCACAGCAGACAGGCCGAAATAGTTGACGCCAAGGCTGGCCCAGCCGCCGCTATTATAGGCGCCACCATAGACATAAAAATAATTGCCACGTCCTATCTTTGCTTGTGGTAACCAGAGATTAAGATTGGTGCCTGTGATATCCGCGCCTGGTGAGGTCGTTGAACTGGCGGTGTTAAATCCTCCTTCAATCAGATTGCCCGCTACAGCGCTGCTTAAATCTACCCAAAACATAATGGTCTCTCCGGCGGATTCATAGGTGGCTCGCGTACCACAACATGAAGCCCAGCCTTCTATCACGCCGTTGCCATCGCCCTCTCCGGCAGAAGCCCCCCTTGCTGCAAATCCAAACTGAGTGGCTGTCATTGCATTGAGATCACCAGGCAGATAACCAAACTTACCCCGGAAGGTGTTAGTGGCAGTGTTGAATTTCTCAACTTGTGAAATCGTAGCGCGCACTTCAGCGGCGCGCACGAGATCTTGCCCCACCAGTACCCCGCCGATGATGAGGCCAATGATAACAAGTACAATCGAAAGCTCGATTAGCGTGAAGCCAGTCTCATTCTTTTGCATACGGGAATAAATTATAGACGATTCTATCTGTGAGTGCTTCTTATATTTTGTAACAGTAATAATCTGAGTAATTTATTTGAAATTGAATGTAAGCGCACAGTTCATTTTATCGGCATTATTGCTCATTGAATAAAGCAGGGGTGCGCCGCCGGTATTATTATTATCAAAACATGTGGCAGAGGAAGCGGCCACATTCGATGTAAAGGGGTATGCCAAGTTCGTGCCAACAAAATAGCGATTCTCACTGGCAGCTATACTGGCTATATAGACTGCAAGCACATTGCCTGAGGTGGGCAATCCATCATCAATCTTCTGGTCAATGCTATAGGCCTCCCTTACCGTCAGGCCCGGATTATTATATATATCGCCGAAACTCGAGCCTGTGGGGACAGCGATACCCAAACGATTTATACCGTAAATACTCCAGACATAAAAAAAGTTTCCTCTACCTATTTTTGCTTCCGGAAGATAATTTCCAAACGCGGTTACAGCTACGCTGGCGGGGTTGAAGCCCGCTATAATTTCATTGGGAAAACTGCCTTCAATGAGATTGATATTCATTCCGTTGGCGTAGGTTAAATCACCCCAGAACATAGCGGTTTCTCCAGCGAACTGAGCGAGGCCACTATTATTGTTATTGGATGAGGGTGAGAAGGTGCCTTCTATGCTACCATTACCATCACCTTGCCCGACATACACTCCACGTGGGGTAAATCCAAATTGTGTAGCAACCTGTGCATTTAAATCGCCTGGCAGCGCGCCGTATTTACCATAGAAGGTATTGACGGCGGTTCGGTACTTCTCGACTTGCGAAATAGTAGCCCTTACACCAGCGGCGCGCACAAGGTCTTGCCCTACCAGCACTCCGCCGATGATGAGGCCAATGATAACAAGTACAATCGAAAGCTCGATTAGCGTGAAGCCGGATTTGGCAGAAACAGAATGCATTATAGAATCATCTAACACAGATTTACTGAAACTTAAACGATAACGCACAATTGACGCCGTTGCCGTTATTCTGACTTAAGGAATAAGTGCGTCTGGCACCGGTGCTGCCACCATCATCGTAGCAGGTGGCGGCGGAAGGTGGTGTGGCGGTGGTGGTATCTGTGGAGCCGGTGTCACCACCTTCCCATGTGAGAGAGCCGTATAAATAAAGTGTTGTGACATTGCCTGTTTGCGGAAATCCGTCATCGATTTTCTGGTCTATGTTATAGGCCTGCCGCACGGTTAATGCAGGATAGGATATAAAATTCGAGGCGCTTAAGACGTTAGCAATACGTGACATGCTATAATAGTTTATTCCGTTCTGGCTATACACATAAATAGAATTACCTTGCCCCAGTTTGGCAGCAGGAAGCCAGAGGTCTGTAAAAGTGCCTGAATACCCCGTATTGCCAGCAGGAACGGTTTCCTGAGCGGTATTAAAGCCGCCATCGATGAGATTGATATTCATGCCATTTGCTGTGGTCAGATCCACCCAGAACATTACTGTCTCTCCCGCTGTTTCACTGGTACCGGAAGCGGTAGTATAAAGAGCGTTGGCGCATCCCTGTATTACGCCGTCCCCATTGCCTTGGCAGGCGTGTGTGCCGCGCGGCGTAAACCCAAATTGCGTTGCGACCAGACCGTTCAAATCGCCGGGCAGAGCGCCATATTTGCTGTTGAACGTGTTTACAGCGGTATTGAATTTTTCTATTTGCGCTATGGTAGCTCTCACGCCCGCTGCGCGCACGAGATCTGTTCCCACCAGTACACCGCCGATAATGAGGCCGATGACAACGAGCACGATTGAAAGTTCAATGAGGGTAAAGCCTTGTTTGCGAGAAGAGAGGAATGGTAGTATGTTCTTTGTCGTTGCCATTATTACCCTTCAGCTTTTGTACATCTTATTCGGAACAACACAATTTTCAATGTTTGGTTCCTGAGGCGGCATCGGCTTGCGACTGGATTTTGTCTGCTACTTTCTGATAACGCGGGTTATGATATATAGTTGCCGCCTGACTTATCATTGACGCCGCAGATTTTAAATCTGAAGGGGTCAGAGGATTAATCTGAGGGTAAGGCCACGGTTTATTTTCTTCAAAATAAGGCAGTATATAATCCAGCGCTTTATGAATACTGCGGCCATCCTTGGTTTCATAGTTCCACAAATCAACACCTACAGATTCACCCATAGTCGCAAGGCGGCAGAAGCTGCTGAGCGAGAACAATGTATATCCCATAGACAAGGTGCGGTTAAGCTCAAGCGGCTGACTGCCATCGGGCTCAATCATGCGCGCAATGCGCTTTTCCTTGCTCCGTTCGAGAATGGATTTTGCCAGTGTTGTATCGCCAATATATAACGCAATAGACACCACCTGCACATCATACCAGCTACCGTGATTATTGGTACTGTCAGATTCTTTGCTGCCCTGCTTGTCTTGTGTAAGCCAGGTTAAAAACTGCGTAAACCAGCTACGTAATTGCTGCTGCTCGTCAGTTGTCCATGCAGGGGAGGCTTCAAGGGCAGGGATAACGTCTACCATGGCACCGAAAATCAGCGAGTGCATGACGCCGCTGCTGGTTCCTTCATGTGAACCCGGAATCGCATTGGCATAACGCATATTCGGATTCATTCGCGTACGCGGATCTAAAAACCATACACGCAGCAGCTCTATGGCTTTTTTTGCGTAGGTTTCTTTATGCGTATTTTGATAAAGCTTTGCCAGTTTAATCACGGCGCGCGCCATGGTATCGAGACTCTGATAATCCCCATACGTTTCCCAGCCGGGGCGTGCCATGCCGTCTTTGTAAACATAAGGCAGTCCGTTAGGAGTGGCAGGATTTGGCCAGAGATATTTTCCTACGCTCATAAAATCATGCTTGTCACCGCTGGGTGGTATGAGCTTTTTATCGAGCACCGAGGGAGGCGTAAGCATGAGCAGTTTATCGGTTGAATTGAGTGGCTGCTTATCTTTTACGAGCATGGATTCCGCTGTGGCATAAGCCGCATTGCAGGACAGAAGCAGTATTACATACACAGCAGCCCGGTAAAAAAACGGCATCATTGTTCACTCCATTTTTGTGTTTCTTAACGACACTATCATTTTATTTCTGAGGTTATCTATGGTTTTTTCTGCGAACTATGCGCTGTCGCGCTATGGTAATTTTACCTATGGGCTGCGTAATGTCGCGACATATACCGGCACACTCAGCGAAGCCTCGACTGCGGCTTCTAACATTGCTGCTGTGGCTACGTGCAATGTGCCATTGGCTGAAGCTGCAAGCCTTGATAGCACACTCACATCTTTAGTCAGCTTTGTTGCAGTGGTTAGCACATCCGTTGCGACGTCTGATGGGTTTGCCGCTTTGCTGATTATTCCCACTCCCACCCAACGTATATTCGCCGCTCTCAACGAAAAGAGGACATTACCACTATGAGCAATACCGGAACTAAAACACCTGACGAAATCAAAGATTATTCTATCGACTGGTCAAAAGACATCGGCACGACAGATGCGATACCCATCAATGGCAGCGCATGGTCTGTCTCACCCGCCTCTGCCACCATCACGCAATCTTCGGTAACCGGAGGGCTTGCCACTGTCTGGATATCCGGCGGAGTGGCAGGACAGGTATATGAGGTTAAGAATCTGGTTGTCACCAGTGCCGGGCGGAGTCTGACGAAAGCGTTTAGACTGCTCGTAGTGGCGAGTAATTATTTATAAATCGCTCCCGCTTCGGCCTGCTCCAGTAAGGCATTAGTGACTAGGCATTAGGCACTAATAAGAAAATATCTCTAATCCCTAATGCCCAATTCCTAATCACTAATCACTACACTATCCATGCAATTCCATAAAAACCTTTTAACAGCGCTGCATCATCCCAGCTTTTGGCTGGGTGTGTCTGGCACGTGCCTGTCACTGGCGCAAAATATCGATAAGCCGGTATCGACCATTTTAATTGGGGCAGGGGGCGTATGCAGCCTTGTTGCTCTTGTACTTAAAACTCCGGATCACTCACATAAAGGAGAAGATAAATGATCGCATTTATTTTAGGTCTCATACGAAATCACTGGCTCAGCAGCTTAGGCGGAGTGATTTTTGCAAGTGTTGCGATGGTACTACTCATTCAGCATGTAGAGATAATACATTTACATAATGCTGTTGCTGAATGTCGTGCAGAAAATAGTGCGCTTGCACATGCCAGTAATGCACTCGTTGTATCGATTCAGAAACAAAATGTTGCAATTGCCCTAATACAGTCGGAATCAGAAAAGAAAGCACGCTTAGCTGCTGCAGCGCTTTTAAAGGCCAAAGAGAGTGCCAGAAAATATGCCCTGAAGGCAGAGCTCATCCGCGCACAAAAACTTACCGGCAATGAATGTGCGGATATGCGAATGCTGGTGGAGAATGCATTTAGAGTGATGCAGTGAAAATTTATTTTAGAGAATTTTATTTTATGCGATTATTGAGTCTATTATTGTTGCTTGCAGGGTGCGCTTCGCAAGTGCCTGTAGCTGTGCCAGTGAATGTGGATGTGCCTTTAGTGGTCTCGTGTCATGCTGAATTGATAGCGGAGCCGGACTGGAATGTTCCACGCCTTGCACGTAACGCAACCACCATAGATAAACTCAAAGCCGCACTGGCGGATTTGGATATAAGCAAAGGATATATTGAGGAATTGCAGACCGAACTGGAAGCGTGCAGTTAGGTTAATTGACAGAAAAAATGTTAAGACGTTTGATGTTCATCTCTTTGCATAGCGCTCTATGATAGGTTTGCATCTGGCTATGTAAGCATTCTTTCTCAGTGTGGGAATGTTTTACAAAATGACGCGTTCTTACATCTCGCATTAAAGCTTCTGTTTCTTCTAGTGATAAACATTGTTGTAGGTTTGTTTTCCAGTTTACGAGTGTGTCTGCGTAGAATGCTGGACTGAAAGCTTTTCCTTTTTTTGTTTTTTTAAATGCGATTTCAACTCTATCCCATGCCGCGCCTGCGTCATGTTTTGCATTCGATGGGATGGGGGTGGTCACAAAGAATGTATTATCGGGCTGAACATTTAATGTATTGCATACCGCTTTGTAGTAACCGAGCAAACATCTGCGTAAGAGCATTATATCGCTGTTAGGCAGAGTTAATTCACTCATATTCTTATAAAAGAAGTTAATGAGATCTGTTATCCTTTCCGCCTGCGTGCAATCAATCACAGGGCGCATATAATACTCTGCTATTTGCAGAAGATCATAGCTGGGATTTTTATCAGGCTTGTTAAAAACCTTCTCCCATTCCGCTCTGATTGCAGCTAGTCCCGCATCGTGCGCCGCGGTTGTAATAGGTGTCATGCATTTTCCTTTGTTTTCACCTTACCACAAGGACCATTAATTTTTCGTTATCCTGCTGCCCATAAGACTGCAGAAGGCTTTCCACCCTCCTAATTTAACGCTCCTCCCTCACGGGAGGGGCGTTTTTTTGTGCCTGCTTTTCTATGGAAGAACTCGTGGCAATCATTTGATAAATAATATATATTTCGTATTAAACCTTAATTAACGGACGAATGCTACACTGGGTGGAGATAAAATTTCATCATTTTATCATGAAAAAACAGAACCTCACTGCGGTATAGTCAAACCACATACTTATGACCATTCATCCCGTATATTCAGGCGCACCATTAGACGCGGAAGAGAAACAACTCTTTGAGGGATTCTCAATTGATGTAAAGCCGCCGGTTCCTGCATGGATTGAGTATAAAAAGATACGTCTTACCCGCATGGTAAATAGCTGGCCAGAAGAATTCAGAGATTATCTAAAAAACAGAAAGATAAAGTTCTATATATACAATGAAAAAGGCGCGGCAGTTTATAATGATCCGCCGCAATTTTATTTTCCTGCTCATACATTAGCCGATATAGGTAACGAGCGCACAGCTATATTAGCTGTGCAAAATAAAGCGATGTTATATGCGGTAGAATTTGCTATTGGCCAAAAATCTACAGACTGGAAAGCACTTAAAGCAGAGATGATAGATTATCATACTCAGCATGCTGACAGAGAATATCTATCAGGGCAGCTTGAACAGGTAAAAGGGGTTTTTTCTTCAGGCAATCTTCATGCTGCTATTGTTACTTTATTTTCTCTTGGGGCTACATTTCATATCACCGATCGAAATTCATCTCGTGATAAATTGTCGCAGTTACACATGGCGCGCCGAGAGGCTGGTGTTGAAGCAGCTCGCAAATGTGCGCCCTTTCTTTTTAAGGAGGCGGGGAATATGGATCCCGTCGCCCTAGAAAAGCAGAAAGCTTTTTTTGCAAAACTGGATGAGATGGTTTGCTATCTGGGTCTCGAAAAAGATGAATTTGATCGTCATTTAAGACAAATAATGGTGTCGCTCATTCTAGATACGGCGGGAATAGCTAACCCCAATATTGTAAGGGAAGAAAGTGCAGATGCTGTGAGTGCAGCTGCTATTGCTGGAGAGCAAGCTGTTATATATGCGCGGATTCAAACCATAGCGGGGCATTTATTTAGAACCTATGCTCCAGGTCTTCCTGGCATAACCAATGTCTATAATCGTCCCGATACTAATCTGCATTATGAAAAAAGGACGCAGGAGGCTTTTGAAAAGATGCAAGCAGCACTTGGTAATAGTGTGAGCTTTGACTATTTTGATCCTGCAAGACCCTTACTTGCAGATTTCAGGAAAGGTAAAAGAGGTATTTTTGATCTGGATAATTCAACGCCCGTATTGGAAATAGATGGAATAAATGATCTTCCTTCTTTGCAGAAAATGTTGGGTTTAGCCATACACACTACCTTGAGCAGGCATTCTAAAGTTGCCTTAAAATCTCATGAGAGTGAGCATTTTGGTCAAATGCTCACTGAATTAGATACGGCCTATGCAGAAGCTGCCATCACACCTGCAGAATGGAAGGCATTGAGAGATTCAAAGCAGCGCGAACTTGATCTTGCGCAGCATCGCCGAGATCAGGCGCTGGCTAGCCAAAAGCAAGTAGACAATGCGTTAGAGTTAGCAAGAAAAGAAGCAGAAGCATTTAAAGTTATTCCCTTCATATTTTCTGGTACTGCCCAGAGCTTGGCAAGTAGGGCAGGGTCTTCTGCGCGCATTCGTGATGTGGTGGATCGTGAGTTGATTCCTGTCAGAAATAATCTCAACGTAAATTTTGCGCCGCATAGCGCGCTGATTAATCCGTTATTCCGAGATGGCAATCAGCACATCATGCGTAACATAAGTTATATTACAGCGGATGGAAAAACTCCTGGCGTCAATGAACCCGTGACGCGTGCAGCTCAGGAGCAAGTCAGAAATATTCTCACTATGCAGCTTGATACTTCACCTGTGCATGAAGCCAATCGCACGCGTCATGAGCAGTTGGTGCAGGCGTTATACGCTTCGCCTGTTATGCTTGTGTCTGCACTGGGTATTCCTTCAATGGTAGAGGAAGTAAGAACTATTCAACATGCACTTTTCCCCGATAGAGGAAAGTCGCCTCAAGCAGAAGCGCGTGATCTATTAATCAGGCGACGCAACGGACTTGCTGTTCGTGCGTTAGAGATGGCAAATATTCCTGTGCCTGAAGCGTTGCGTGAAGCCGCAACTATTGCTGCGCCTCCTCCGCCAGCACCTCCTGCACCTCAGGAGCCACCTGCGTTGCCTCCGCCGCCGCCAACTCCTCCTCCCGCATCAGAGCCGCCTAAGCCAACTGTGGAGGATCCGGATGCGCCACCACCCACACCGCCTAAGAATGATCCAACTCCTCCACCTGCTCCTGTGCCTATTGTGGGGTGGGATGAAGCATTAGCCCATGCAGAAACCTTTGTTGCCAAACAGCTAAACGAAGCGCCGCCGTTTCACATGCTGCGGTGCAGTTTGGGTATGCAGCCCGGGCACAGTATTACATTGCATATGTCGCGCTGGGTGGAAGAAGCAGGCGTGCGCCGCGCGGAAACCAAAAGCACCACCATGGAGATTCATCAACCCAAACTTGATGATGCGCTTGAACTGAAGAAGCGTCTGCAAACACATCTGTTGAGCAAAGAAGAAGTTATACCCTATCGCCGCTTACAGAAAAAACACGGTCTGCAGAAGCTAGGTGAGGATGAAATATTGCCACTGTCTGCTCCGATAGTTGATCCCATTCTGCCAGCAGAGGATGGCAAGGCAGGGCGTATTATAAAACGCGGCGGCGTCTATGTATTGCATTTGGAATTCGCTGATGGAGAAATTCGTACGGAGGCAGATCTATCATTAGGTGTGGCGCAAAACGGTAGTATTGAAGAAGCTAATCTGCGCAGAGAACTCGTGCTTGAGCGACTTCAGCGTTTGCAAAATGGAAAATCACAAACCACTCCGCAGGATTTACGCACATGGTTACAGCACAGCGCCTTGCTAGAGGCAGACTGGCAGTCGGCGACATCCATTAAGCTTAGTCAACACACACAGATACAAACTAAGATAACGCTTGGTTTTCCTAATAAGGGCACAGGTCAGATAGCTACTTTGCATATAGGCAATCCCAGGCGGCTGGGTACCCCCAATGAGTACTGGAGCATTCCGCTTGAGATCAGGGTGGATGGAAAACTTATCGCAAAACCTAGCATCAATACACATGTGTCTGATGCTGATATGGCAGTAAGGCGGATTACCGAAGCCACACAGCATATTCAAACTGTGCTTACAGAGTATGCTGAGCAAAATCCCAAAGCGCACTGGCAATTGCGTGAAGATAATGAACTTAATCAGCTGGATCCTGTGCATCTTGAAGAGAGCGCGAATATGGATTGGACCAGATGGAACCGAATGATCAGTGAACTGAATTATGTGAGTCAGCTGGACGTGCATGTATCCCCGCTACAAACCGATGAAACAGGGCAAACTTATTTTACACTCGCTGTTAAACGCGCCGATAAGTCACCGTTTATGGAAGAAGGTGAGCGTGGTGGTGCGGTTGCTATAGAGCGGCGTTATACAATTCCTGCCGGCACAAAGCCTGCAGAGGCAACGCAGATTGCCGAGCAGTTCCGTAAGTCAGTGCATGATAGATTTAAACATCTTTTGGACGCTGCTTATAACCCAGCTGATGGAACAACGACTATTGGAGACGCTACAAAAGTTATCAAGCCTGTAGATCCCTATAACGCACGCTCTATTGCCAAGAAGTTTGATGCGGCGTGGCGTGCAACCTTACCGGAAGCAAAAACCTCTGGTGCTGCGATTGACGTGGCGCCCATAGACCCTGCACAGAGCCGCCATACGCCATTACAGGAATTGCTGGGCGGGCGTGGTGGACGTAATACTCCTAGCGATCGCAGGATGTAACGACTGCAGAACATGTTTAGGAAGGCGTTATTTGCCATTAACATGATTAGGCAACATCACATGCGAGAATTGCGCTCTTGATCTTAAAAGCGCTTTTTCCACTGCTTCGTTAATGAGACGAGATACTCCCTGCAGGGAAGAAAAATCATTAAAGGGAGTATTGCGTACTTGCCTGGACGGAGCATATTCCGTGTGCATTAAGGCAAAACAGTTGCACGCTACTTCTTCCCATCTGGTGTCTACGGGATTTTTATCGTTTTTACCATAGTTTGTATAAAGCCGCGATTGATAATCCATGACTTCATCCAGCGTATTGCCGTCATGCGTTCTAAGTTGCGTGTTATGAGAATCAGGAAACCGCCCATTCTTACGAATATCCTCTACTGCAATACGCAGTGTATTGCGTTCTTCTGTACTTAGAGAGTCGATAACAAGATGCATACTTTCATGCAGAATACCTTCTCCCACGACCATATTGCGCAATACTTCATCTGTAAGCTCTGTCGGGTTACTGCGGATTCCGTTAGAAAGGAAGAACATGCGGTAACGGCTCTGCCGCGTGGCCTTGCTATTACGCGATAATTGGTTTTGTTCTCTGGATATTCCCGGGAGATCGTCTGCCGGATAACACTGTTTGATATCTGGCCTATTGGAATAGGCGAACATATATCCCTGCAGGTAAAGTATCTCGAGCACGTTATCAGGCAGTATGGAGAGTATCGACCTGGCTTGTTTCTGTGCCTCATCTGCTTCTGTCGCAGCAGTGGCAGGTACTGCGCCGAAAGTATTTTGAATGGTGCTGCGGATTTTTTCTTCGCGGATATGATCGCCCTTCTTAATCAGAGTCTCTGCTTCCTTAGAGAGGCCTGCCAATTCTTCTGTACGCTTGTAAGCCTCTTCTGCAGGTAACGCTGCCACATGGTCTTTATTGCCCAGCGCGTAGGAAATAGCGTAATTCATGCCAAGATAAGTATAGTCTTTAGAAATTTTGTGCGCCAGTTGTGCATAGGCACCCTGCAGCGGATGGCCCGCAGGAGGACATGTATGGAGTTTTTTCTGGATAGTGTAGCGTCCATTATTATACCATTCATCCAGTATGTTGCTGTGGGATTCATCCAGTCCCAAGGCATTTTGAGTCTTCTCTTTGAGTGATTTGCGATCGAATCTTTCCCCAGCCTTTAGCCCTATGCCCGCTTCACGCATGGCGCTAAGAAAGGTGGTGGTGGAGCGTTTTCGGCTGAATTCATCGGCAAAATACAAATACAGGCCGAGCGCCAGATACTCGTTAGGTGGATTATAGTAAGAAACATGTCTGAGTGCGTTCATTACTTCCACATCTACAAACTGTGTGGCGTATGATAACGCATTGCGAATTTTGATATTCAGCAGAGGGCGATGATGTGCCTGAACATCGCTGGGAAAACATATCAGTTCTGTGCTTAGCCCATTGCTTACCAATGTGCCTTGCTCGTCGGTATAAAAACGTTGCGCGAGGGTTTTTATGTAAGCCTCTCTCAGGCTTGTTTTATGCCTTTCGATGGCAGTGCGTGTAAATTTGCGTTTTCCGGTCATAACACTCAGAATGCTGACTATTTTAATGCTATATTATAGCTGTGGGACATTAAAAATGTCTTAAAGGGCAGGGCTATTTGTGGCGGCAATCCTGTTACCTTCACTGATAAGCAGGAACTCTATTTTCTTTTCAATCTCTTTCAGTGTGCGGTGTGTCATGTGTTATACAGACAATAGTTATTTGCTGCGATGAGAGCGGTCGTCATGGTTGCCGCCACGCTGCGCTGGAGGCTTGCGGGTACGGTCAGCCCGTTCGACAAAGCCTTTTTTGATGCGTGTATGCAAAGCGCTGCGTGCCCGTTCACTATACAGTTCATCAAGTGATGCTTCGAGGTTTCTCTCGTGAGTTTCAAGATCATCGAGAGCATTTTGTAGAAAATTATTGCCTTGAATATCTATAGTCATATGATCTGCATTCATGGCTTGCGTAAAATTCAGGCTTCCGCTCATCTCCTGTACGTGTGCCCAGCGTCTGGCCAATTGCTGTTTCTCAGCCCTGGACCCTTTTTCCCAACGCTCAAATAGTGCATACGATGCTGCCACGCCTAAGGGGTAGGATGTGTGATAGAAGGGGACACGTAATAACAACACTTCATCCTGCCAAACATTTACCTTATCCGGAAATGTTTCTTTTGCTATCACATCTATTTGTTGCATATCAAGGAGGGGGGCTCTGTTATGCTCGTATTCGTGGCTGATTTTTTGCTGTATCTCTGCCATTTTTGCGCAGCTGAGAAGGTTTAAGTCAATATTTTCCAGCCACTCATTATTAATCCGGTAGCGCCATAAAGCATCTTTGCTAGGCTGATTGATTAAATAATGATGCAGGAGTCTTTCTCCCATCAGTGAGAATGTTTCCTGTACAGGATAATTTATGCAGTACGAATTTTCAGTGGTACGTGGGTGCCTTTCGCGATGCTTTTGAAAAGCTGCCAGATGGGCACATTCATGCGCGAGCATGAATAGATCATCAAGATATACGAGTTTTTGTTCTGGCTGGAAGGGGACAGAAACATAAGGTAAACGTCGAAGATTAGCTGGCAATCTCTCTATATCATCAGGAACATCGCCTGCATAACCAGATAAGTCTGACTCGGCGCCATAGATAGTGGGAGCAAAACTGATACGGCCTTGCTGGTAAGCCTCCCTTACTATCCGCTCCATGTCAGGGTCAAACGCACTGAAAGCGTTTACTACTATATCAACAGCTTCTTTGGGACTGAAGGTAATATCGTCCGTATCTTTAAGGCCAAGTCTTTTAGCTTTTTTCTCTATTTTTTGTTGTGTTATTCGTTTGATTGTAGCATAAGTCCCCAGCTCATCAACGGTTCGCTCTATAAGGGTACTCGGCACCGAATGCTTTTTGCAGAAAAGATCAAGCGGTGTGGCATCGGGTCCAATCTTTCTTGCCTCAGCCCAATCGGTTTCCATTTTAATGCGTAACGCTTCAAAGAACTTGGCATCTCGCTGCAAGTCACCTTTAGGCAGAGCCATTGCCTGTTTGTAAATATCTTTCACTATGTCGTATCTATAAGCCATACCATTCCCTGCCCACGGATTTATACCCTTTGATTATGCAGTATATTGGTTACGCAAAAGTTAATGGAAGGAGCTGAAATCCCGCCCATTGCTTTTGCCGCCCCTCCTGATAGATTGTATGGATGGATATGAAACACATAGTTGTGCTCGTAATGCTGCTTGCTACCGCTTTGGTGTTGGTTGCAGGTGTGGTGCTCATGATGAAGGGCGGCGAGCTCAATAAGAAATACGGCAATAAGCTCATGGTGGCGCGCGTGACCCTGCAGGGGCTGACTATCCTGCTGATTGGTGCTCTTTTCCTTATTGGAAAGTGATTTTGGTTAATACTAAATTAACCTGTTTTTGATACTATTCAGTCATCATATCCACTAGCGCAGTAGATGTATGGCGGATGATTCTGGCAATAAACTTCCCGAGCCTAGTGATGAACTATACGATGTCAGATTGCTGGCAATGTATAACCCACTAATTGAACTTAGAGATAATAATATTCCAGAGGGCTATGGAGCGCCTACTGGTTTTGCTAGGGCAAAGGCGCTGGTTTCATGGATAAAAATAACTCACGATAAAATACTGGTTGAAGCTGGCGCGTTTAAAATAACAACGGATTATCTCGCCTTTAATGCAGCTGATAATTTATTTAAAAATCGTCGTCCGTTTGAAGATAGCATTCTAAACCGTGAAAGACCTCGTGAAGGCAAAGTATATCTTGAGAGAAGTCTTATTGGCGAAAAATATGAAAAAATATTGGGTGACTATATTGCAGTTGTTAAGGAACAAATAATGCCGGCTTTTAGAAAAGCGGCTGAGGCGTATGAAGGACAAAAGAGAGATAATCCTAAGCCCAAACCTGCCGCTCCTGTAGTGCCCTGGAAAAACCCCACTCCTCTTGAGCGTCCTCCGGCAGGATATAGTGCTTCTGGTCACACAGGCCGTTCGAATAGGCCTCTTAATAAACCCCCTCATGGTAAGGCATAAATCTCTCTAGCCTGCACATAGCACTCTCAAAATTAACGATAAATTAACCCTGTTTCGCTAAAGTGATACACTAGAGGATCTCTAGGGTATTATATGGGCGATAGCGAAAATAACGGTAATGGAAGTGGCCCCGAGGTATTGGCGCGGCCTTACCCCGATTTTGGTGAGCAGTTTGCCGCGCAGCTTATCAATCTCAGTGCGAACAACCGCATTCCGTACCCAGGTGATGCAGATGCTACCACTCTTGAAACAAGGCAGCAGAATCTCACTGCATTACTGACAGGGATTAAAGCATTATGCCCACAGATACGTGCGGCGGCAGATGTATGCATGCCGAAGATTAAGGACGCATCATTACCCAAGCCTGCAATAGTGCCTACACCCAGGCCTGCAACTGCAGTGCTTCAATCTGCCCCTAACAGAGGATTTAGCTTTGCGGGTATGGTGAGTAAATTCTGGCCGCCAAGAAAAGCTGTAATAGCCAATGGCGCTCCCGAAAAAACATTTGTTGCAGCTGTGCCTCCAGCAAGTTCAATATCGTCAAGCAAGCCCTACTACACTATACTTGATTCATCGGCCGCACGCGTGGAAGAAATTTGTAACAGAGCATTAAATACAAAAAAAGACGCAGGCAACTTTATGCTGGATGCGACGGATGTAGCCACCATACTGCATTTATACGAAGCGGTGGAATTAGAGCTTATGCCGCGCATTGCGATAGATAATGCCAAAATGTCACCTCCTAGCGTGGGTAATGCATATCCTTGCTTTAGCCGGATGCTAAATACACTGACTGCGCAGATTCTTTCTCTAAACATGGTGTCGGGTGTGGAGAGCGGCATTAAAAAGCATGATGATGCTCCGCGCATCAGAAAAGTAGTGGAACACGGCCCAGATATGGGGCGTAATGGGCGAACTCCTGCAGCAGAATCTCCTGCTGTTGAAGTAGATAGAACGCGGGAATTTAAACAACGCACAAGGCAAGCGTCACCAAGTGCAAGAGCACAGCTTGCAGCAAATGGTATTGAGTCTGTGCCTATAGAATTTGGTCAGATGCGAGTAGTGCTAAACTCTATTGGTAGTGTGTGCCACAAATTAGATGTAATAGCAGCGGGGCTACACGCACAAGGCATGGAACCACTCAAAGAGGCAATGGCTCGCAATAATGCTGCCTCGTGTTTGGGCAAAGAAACCGTGGTGGCTACAGGTGGTCCGGTATTTGCTGATATAACATGGCTGGATATGATGAAACAGAAAGCCAATGAAGTTATGTCATTGATGAAAGCACAATCAGCAGATAGTCTGCTTGCGATTCTGCGTGCGCAACCCGCTGCACGGCCTGTAAGTGCTAGTTCTATAGTAGGTAAATAATGAAAATCCTCGTCCCCGTTAAGCGTGTTGTCGATTTTAATGTGAAAGTCCGTGTGAAGTCGGATGAGACGGGCGTTGATATCGCTGGCGTGAAGATGTCGATGAATCCGTTTGATGAAATTGCCGTTGAAGAAGCTGTGCGGCTTAAAGAAAAAGGCATTGCCACAGAAATCGTTGTGGTGTCCATCGGTGCGGACGCTGTGGTGGAGACGATTCGTACAGCGCTGGCTGTGGGCGCTGACCGAGGTATTCATATTGCGCTTGATTCAGATATTCAGTCGCTGCATGCGGCCAAACTTCTCAAGGCGATTGTGGATGAAGAAAAACCCGATCTCATCATCACCGGCAAACAGGCGATTGATGATGATGCCAATCAGACTGGCCAGATGCTTGCGGCACTCCTTGGCTGGGGGCAGGGGACATTTGCCTCTAAAGTAGAAATCACGGATGGCTTTGTATTGGTCACACGTGAAGTGGATGGCGGGCTTGCCACGGTAAAACTCAAACTCCCTGCCGTGGTTACCACCGATTTGCGTCTCAATGAACCACGTTATGCCACGCTGCCTAATATTATGAAAGCACGTGCCAAGCCGATTGCTAAAAAGCTGGCCAGTGAAATGGGTGTGGATCTTACACCGCGTGTGGCACTCATCAAGGTCGAAGAGCCACCTAAGCGTAAAGGTGGTGCCAAGGTAAAATCCGTCGCCGAGCTGGTGGATAAACTTAAGAATGAGGCGAAAGTGTTATGACGATCCTTATCATTGCCGATCACGATAATCAGAAACTTGCCAAGGCCACGCGTCACGCAGTGGTTGCGGCACTTAAATTAGGCGGTGCCGCGCATGTGCTGGTTGCAGGCAAGGCGTGTGAAACAGTAGCGAAGGAAGCCGCACTCGTATCGGGTGTGGGCAAGGTGTTGCTGGTGGATGATGTGGCGTATGAAAACGGTCTTGCTGAAAATATTGTGCCGTTGGTGCTGAGTCTTGCCAAAGATTACACGCATATTCTGACGGCAGCGACTTCGGTGGGGAAAGATTTCATGCCGCGTGTGGCTGCACTGCTTGATGTTGCACAGATTTCTGAAGTGATGACGGTGATATCGCCTGACACATTCCGCCGACCCATCTATGCGGGTAACGCGATTGAAACGGTGCAGAGCAAAGACCCTATTAAAGTGATGACTATCCGCCAGACCGGGTTTGACGCGGCAGCTTCAACCGGTGGAAGCGCTGAGATTGAAAAGATTGCCGGCAAGGGTGATAGCGGGCTATCGCAATTCGTGGGCAAGCAGGAAAGCAAATCCGAACGCCCAGAACTCACCTCTGCACGCGTGATTGTTTCTGGTGGGCGTGGTCTTGGTTCTAAGGAAAATTTCGTGATTATCGAGAAGCTCGCTGCGAAGTTAAACGCGGCTATTGGTGCTTCGCGCGCGGCGGTGGATGCGGGCTATGTGCCTAATGATTATCAGGTAGGGCAGACCGGGAAAATCGTTGCCCCTGATCTGTATATTGCCGTGGGTATCAGCGGTGCGATTCAGCATCTGGCGGGAATGAAGGACAGCAAAGTCATCGTCGCTATCAACAAGGACGAAAACGCTCCCATCTTCGAAATCGCCGATTACGGACTGGTAGGGGATTTGTTTGCGATAATACCAGAACTGGAGGCAGCGCTTTAATGTTCGAACGCAAAGATAGTCCGCTACTTTCCCGCCAGCGCTTTATTCACCGCATAGTGAAGAGCTTGCTATGGTCGGCGCTTGTGGTGGGTATTTCACTTTTTCTCGGCGTTGCAGGGTATCACTGGTTTGAGAATATGCCGTGGATAGATGCGCTGCTTAATGCCTCGATGATTCTGGGTGGTATGGGTCCGGTGGACCAACTCAAAACGGTAGATGGCAAATTGTTTGCTTCGTTCTATGCGCTGTATAGCGGGCTGGTGCTGATTGGGTTGATGGGGCTTTTGCTTGCGCCCATCTTCCACCGCGTGCTGCACTCATTCCATGAGCAGCGGTAGACTTATCACCTATAAGGAGTAAATTTTACAAAACTTGACCGCCCGGGGTTCATTGTAAATTTTTCCGGGATTGGAAGGAGTGGAATCGAATGGCTGCTCTTAAAATCATTTAATCTTGCTGACGCCGTTGTGGATTTACCTTTTTGTTTATAGTTAGTCCAAAAACGTTCTGTAGCACGCGCTATTTTTCCTGGGTTTTCAATAAAATCTCTGGCTAGTTTCTCCAGACTCTCTTCAAACGACATTTCTTTAGTTGCTTTATCTCCTCCTCTTTTTGCCATTCGTATAGATTCTGATATTTCATAAAATACCACTATCTGGGCATCAATGGGCAACTGCTTAAAATTTGCAAATTTATCCTGTGGGACATCATTCATAATGGCAATCTATCTTGAGGCTGGGGCGGCATTTCTATTTTTTTCAGCCTTTATCCTATCCCTTAATTCTGCAAGTGGCAGTGTATATTTTTCCGGAAGTGGTTCGAGCGGGACTGAGTGTTTTCTCTTAAATTCGTCCAATTTTTTTGTGGTCAATATTGCTGCCCTGTTTCTGTTTCTGAAATAAGCTCTCTCAAAATCGTCTGTAGATCGCCGTAGTTTTGCCGTATTTGCAATAAAGTCTCCGGCAATGATTTCCAGTCTATTTTTAAATGATAAATTGCTCGCGGGGCCAATAGATTTTGTCTGCTCATTACTTCTGGCTACAACCATTGTTGCCCAGTAGGCCACTACCTGAGCTTCAACTGGCAGTTGTGCAAAATTCGGTAATTTACTTTCTCGGGAAACCATTGAGTTTTTCTGATAATATTAACCTTATGTTTCAGTCTATCATAAAAATATTACTAGTTTATTAACAAAGCGATATTCGTTATCTTATATAGGATATGCCCCTTACACTTGCCCTTTCCCAGTCCAACTTCACGGTTGGCGATATAGCAAAGAATATTGCCATCATGATTGCTGCCCATCGCAAGGCAGCGGAGGCGAATGCTGATCTTGTAGTGTTCTCGGAAATGGCAATCACTGGCTATCCGCCGGAAGACCTCGTGCTGCGCAAGCGCTTTCAGGAAAGTGCCATGCAGGCGGTGGAGCAGTTAGCGGTGCTTACCAAAAACGGCCCTGCGATACTCACAGGCGGTTTGTGGCGGGAGAATAACCAGCTTTATAATACAGTCTTTTTGCTTGAAGACGGCAAAGTCACGCATCGCCAATATAAGCATCACCTGCCTAATTACGGTGTGTTTGACGAGAAGCGCGTCTTCGTTAAAGGCGCATTGCCGAATACAATAACGTTTCGTGGGCGCAAGCTTGGTGTGCTTATCTGTGAGGATATGTGGTCACCGGATGTCACCGCGCAGCTTAAAGCGCAGGGTGCAGAACTGCTGATATCCATCAACGCATCGCCTTATGAAATGGGCAAGGCGCAGCGGCGCAGGCAGGTGGCAGCTGACCGTGTGCAAGAGTCTGGCTTGCCGCTAGTGTATCTCAATCAAATCGGCGGACAGGATGAGCTGGTGTTTGACGGGCGGTCATTTGCGCTTTCTAAGAGTGGCAAACTGCGCACCAGCCTCAAGGCGTTTGAAGAAGATTTTGCGCTCGTGGAGTTCGATAAGGATATAAAAGAAGGCAGCATTGCTGCTTCCATTGGTGATGAGGAAACCATCTATCGCGCCATGACGCTTTCGCTGCGCGACTATGTGGAGAAGAATCGTTTTGCCGGTGTAGTGCTGGGCTTGTCGGGTGGTGTGGATTCTGCGCTTACGGCGGCTGTAGCGGTGGATGCGCTGGGTGCTAAGCGTGTGCGCGGGGTGATGATGCCCTCACCCTATACTTCACAGGAGAGTATTGAAGATGCTGCCGAATGTGCGAGGCTTCTTAGTATAAAACTTGATACAATTGCTATTACTCCGGCAATGGAGGCGATGGAGACTCTGCTTGCGCCGGTATTTGCTGGTAAGCCGAAAGATACGACCGAGGAAAATATCCAGTCGCGCCTGCGTGGTAACATCCTTATGGCGATAAGCAATAAAGAAGGGCTCATGGTGCTGACCACTGGCAATAAGTCGGAGATGTCGGTGGGCTATGCGACACTTTACGGCGATATGTGCGGCGGCTATAGTGTGCTCAAGGACGTCTATAAAACCACCGTTTATAAAATCTGCGCATGGCGTAATCGCAAGCAGGATATGATACCTGCGCGCGTGATAACCAAAGCGCCTTCGGCAGAGCTGAAACCTAATCAGACTGATCAGGATACACTGCCGCCCTATGATGTACTGGATGCTATTTTATTGCGGCTGGTGGAGCATCAGTTATCGGTGGAGGAAATAGTAGGGCAGGGCTACGCGCGTGAGGTGGCAGAGCGTGTGGCGCGCATGCTGTACGGTGCGGAGTATAAACGCAGGCAAGCGCCGATGGGCGTTAAAATCACTGGCATGTCCTTTGGCCGCGACCGCCGCTATCCGGTAACTAGCGGGTGGAAGGGATAAATGATTAGGATTTGTTTTGATTATCTGCAAGCTTTTGAATGAGCGTGAGTGCGTGGTATCGAAAGCTTATGTACACACCGATAGAGCCAATGAATCCAGATTGGAGGAGCTGTGTGGCGAATTGCTTTATAACCATTTCCCATTCAATACCTGTCCAAAGACGGTCATGAATTAAAATGACTAGGTCAAGAACTATCAGAAAAATAGCCGCCGCGTATAGCATCTTGCCTATAATCAAAGTTTTTTCTTTTAATTCTTCTGCTTCAACCAGCAATTTTTTTTCTGCTTTTGTTAAACCATTCATAATTATTCCCCGCAGGTTGTTTTCGAGCGTCTTTGTAATTGTACTGAATAATAAGGTAGGAGTCAAAATAACCGGTATGTCGTTTGGTCGTGACCCTTGCTATCCGGTGATAAATGGGTGGAAGGGTTAGTTAGGGAAGAAGCTTCTTTGACTTATTTTGCTTTTAAGTTCGTTGATAGCTACATTGAGTGCCTTTTGTGTCTCCATCAATTTTACCCTGTTTGGGGCTGTAGTTCTGGCCTCATCACTTGTAAGCCATTTTGAATATTCTGAGCTTGTGGCACTAAGTGCACTAGGTATTGGATCGCGGCTTGCTGCTTCTTCATCTAATTCAAATGTTTTATAGAAAGAATTTCTGTATTCTTCTGAACGCAATGTTTCTATCAGTGCTTTATTGTGCTCATTCTCATAAATAGCGATGGTAGTAGTAGTAAAATCTTTTTTCTTCCAAAGTATAGCCGCTTTCGGAAATGAGTCAGTTAAAGCAGAAAATATCTGTGTATATAAGTTATCCACTATAGTGATTTCAAGTGCGTTTTTCCCGTCTTCTTGAGTAATAAAAGCGCATATGGTGTCGCCTAATTTTTTTAGCAACGCCTTTTTTCGATTATTGGCGCTATGGTCTGCATCACCTACTAGTGCAATCATCGCTTTGCCTATCAGCCAATCTTCGGTACACCAGAAGAAGGGTCTTTACCATGCATTACGATATTGGTGACAATGCTAAGGTTACGCGCAATCTGGTCTGTGGGCCATTTGCTGGCAGTTAACTTATTGGTGCTAGTTAGATGATTGCCAATATCTCTGAGTGCCATTCTCAGATCAAAAATGGCATTTTGTGTTTCAGGAACGCCTACGCCTATTGAGTTGCCTGTATTATGCGCATTATACACTGCTAGATGGCCTATAGTACTTGGCGCTATATGCTGAATACTTGGGCCGTGACGATGTCCATTAGGAAATACTTCATACAGCATTTTTGCAGCATCTTCAAAAGAATGAATAGACAATGCCTCTAATGCTGCCCTTCCTTTGGATACGTCTTGTCTGAGTTCGTCTGGTAGTTTGCCGCCTGTTTGCTTGTAGGCTTCTTCCAATACGGCACCCAAAAAATTTATGGCTGTAGCTTTTCTAAATTCAAGATTTTTGATATTTTCTGATGGCCATTGAAAATTATCTATTGCTTCCTGAAAATTAGTTGCGTCTAATTTCTTAAGCTCCACTACGTGAGCTTCTGATGATGGAAGCGATTCAGCACATTTGAATGTTGCCTCTGCGGTTTTTGCAATAAGCAAGGCATCAAAAGCCTGAGAGGGAATTGGAGATTGAATATCTAATTTTTCTGCGATCTCCAGTGTAGGGCTTTCCAGAAGTTTTCGCGTGAGATTGGCTTCATCAGCGCTAACGCTATGGGAGCCCATACCCCTTAAAATTTCCATTAATTGTCTGTGTTGGCTCTCTCTGGGCATACGATCTCCTGATATGTGGTTATACATTCCGCAGTGCTGATTCTAGCATTCGGAGGGTTATTTTTTCTTTAAGATCTGGTTACAAATTGGTTAATTTCAGCGGGGGGAGTGGCTAATTTCCGCTATAAATCCCTGTGGGTATAAAGTGGAACTAAAGCACAGCTTCATATTCTTCAGCTGATGCAGATAAAACAGCGTTTATCTTCCGCGGGGGTCGCCCCATGCTTGGTTATGTGCCCTTGCTTCTTCTCTCATTTTACCGAGCGCCACTCTTGATTCTTTTGCTTCGCGCACCCTGTGCGCCAATGCGGAAGCGATAAGTGCCGCCGAAGCACCGCCACATGCAAGCGCACTTGGTGCGATACCATGTCCTGGCGTAGAGAATTGTGCAAGTGCCGCATATCCTGAAGGAATGAGGCTTGCCAAAGAGCAAGCTATAGAAAGGGGGACAAACCCGGAGGATGCGGGATTTTCCTCAGGGGATGGGGATTTTGCGCCACGCAGTCTGATCTTTTCATTATTACGATCTGCACTGATTTGTTTTATATCAAACTTATTGACCATCGCACATTATCCTTTCCAGTTTTATTCAGTACATTTCTACTGGTCTTTTACGACTAATTATCGACTGAATGTCTGTATTTTATCATAATCGTCAGCATTCTTATTTGAAGATTATGTTACAAATTGGTTAATTTATGTTTGGTGTACCCTCATTTCTTGACATTTCTTGATATATCATGATATGGTAATTCCATGACGACAGAAAAAGTAAAATTCTCTTCTCAGGCAGATGCTGCTGTGCTGGGTGCAATTAAGGCTCTTGCCGAGCAGGAAGGGCGTCAGTTTCAGGCACTGCTTGACGAGGCGCTGCGCGATTATGTCGAGAAAAAACGCACCGGCAAACCCCGCCGTCATGTAATGGAAGCGTTTGACCAGAGCCTGCATGCGTTTGATCCGTTCTACGAAAAACTCGCTAAATGACAGACTATCTAACCCTTGCCGACGTGCTCGCCATGCATGTAACGCTTGTTGGCCGTTACGGTGGTGCGCAGGGTGTGCGTGATATGGGTGCGCTTGCGGCAGCGCTTTATCGTCCGCAAAGCGGATATTATAAAGATATCATTGAAGAAGCTGCTGCACTGCTCGAAAGTCTTGCCATTAACCATCCATTTGTTGATGGCAACAAGCGCCTGGCCTTCGCAGCATGCGATGTATTTTTACGTATCAACGGTTTTGTTATTGCTGATAAATCCGACAAGGTTTACGGCTTTCTCATGCGATTATTTGATACACAACATTTTCGTAAAGAAGAACTGGAAGTATGGTTGCGGCGTGTGGTAAAAAGACAGGAGAAGAAATGACCTCTTTCGTTCGTTTTGCCCCGTCTCCCACGGGTTGTCTGCATGTTGGTAATGTGCGCACTTCGCTGGTTAACTGGCTGTTTGCGCGCGCGGGTGGCGGGCGGTTTATGTTGCGGCTGGATGATACGGACACTGAGCGTTCACGTCCGGAATTTGCCAGTAGCATTGAGGAAGATCTGCGCTGGCTCGGTCTTGAGTGGGACGAGTTTAAAAAACAATCCGACCGTTTTGCCTCTTACGAGAACGCGAAGCAAAAGCTTATGGCAGCGGGCAGGTTATACCCGTGCTACGAAACGCAGGAAGAGCTCGACATCCGCCGCAAGATGCAGGCGGGGAGGGGATTGCCACCCATTTATGACCGTGCAGCGCTGCAACTGACTGACGAACAAAAAGCAAAGTTTGCAGCCGAAGGCAAAAAGCCGCATTACCGTTTTCTGCTCGAGAATAAACCCATCATCTGGAACGATCTCATCCGTGGTGAAACCAAATTCCAAGGTGCGCATGTGAGCGACCCGGTGCTGGTGCGTGAAGACGGTGTACCGCTCTATACGCTGGCTTCGGTGGTGGATGACGGCGAGATGGGCATCACCCACATCATCCGCGGGGAAGACCATGTGAGCAACACCGCCGTGCAGGTGCAGATTTTTGAAGCGCTCGGTTTTGCGCCGCCGGTGTTTGGGCATCTGGCGCTGCTTAAAACCAAAGAGGGGGAGCTCTCCAAGCGTATCGGTGGTAATGATATACGCGGCCTGCGCGATGCTGGGTATGAACCCATGGCCATTGTGAGCCTGCTTGCCAAGCTCGGCACCAGCGATGCGGTGGAACCGTTTGCCGATATGAATGCACTTGTTGACAGCTTTGATATTAAAAGATTTGGCCGAGCACCTGCGAATTATGATGCGGCAGAGCTGGAACGCCTCAATGAGAAGCTGCTCGCGCATGTGCCATATAAAACGATAGAGCCGCGCCTTAAAGCGCTTGGCCTTACGCAAATTGACGCAACCTTCTGGAACGCTGTGCGTGCTAACCTCAAGCGGTTGGTAGAAATCAAGCACTGGTGGGATATTGTGCACGGCGATATTACTGCTCCTGCTGTGGATAAGGAATATCTTGGCCACGCAGTAGAGTTACTGCCGCCCGCACCGTGGGATGACACGACATGGAGCCAGTGGACGAAGGCGCTGGGCACTAAGACAGGGCGTAAAAGCAAAGAACTTTTTATGCCACTCAGGCTTGCACTCACCGGCGAAGAACATGGCCCGGAGATGAAAACGCTTCTGCCACTGCTGGGTATTGAGAAGGTAAGGGTGAGGCTGGGGATAAATACGTAAGATCCCGTCATCCCGTGGCTTGACCACGGGATCTCAGGCAACACGGTATCTGGCTTGAGATTCCGCGATTTAATCGCGGAATGACGAATATTTTTAACGCACCCGCGTATGGGCTTGTGCTTTTATCGCATCCATGATTCGCCTTTCACTGTCTGCTGGCAGAGCAAATACTTTCTGCGGATCGACGTTATTCTCAATGCACCATGTTTCCAGTTTACGGGCAGCGCTTAGCACATGCTCCTGATGCGGATTAAACGTCACGGATTTTATCTCGGTGCGTGCTTCTTTTTCATCTTTGGATTCTGGTGGTGATAGCACATCCATAGCTTTCTTTGCCCCAAATGCCCCAAGGAATAAGCCTGCTGTTAGAAATCTTCTGCGTGAGGTTTTTTCTGGCGTTTTTTTACCCCTTCCAGACCACAACAATGCGCTGAGTATAATTGCGCCACCGAATGGGATGGCAGATGAAATACGGTCTCCTACCTTGGTGTCATGCTGGATTTTTTCAAAGGCAATCTTATAGGCAAGGCAGGCTTCAATTTCTTCTTTGTTCAACACTTCAAAAGTTTTCTCTGCAATCCAGATGCCGGAACCCTGAATATATAAAATCCCTGGAGCGTCGTGTCCGTCAACGCTGCGTTTGCATTGAAATAACTTTGTATCGCCAAACCCTGCCTGCTTACACAAAGCCAGATAAGACGTGTTAATGTCGCGGTGTTTTTCATCCAGCGGCCGCAAATTAGAAATATCCGGAGCGGCATTCAGGACAAGTTTTTCCGTTATTCCTATGTCTGATGTATTGGCCATATAAAAACACAATGTATTTGTTGCTATAATTTTACAACAGACCTGTTAATAATGCCTTAAAATATGACACTAACCTTCTATAATACCCTCACGCGGAAAAAAGAGCTGTTTCAGCCGCTTGATGCGAATAATGTGCGCATGTATGTGTGCGGGCCGACGGTCTATGGCCGTGCCCATCTGGGCAATGCCCGCTCCGTGGTGGTGTATGATGTGCTCTACCGGCTGTTGATGCATGTATACGGCGCAGAGCATGTGACCTATGCGCGCAACATCACCGATGTAGATGACAAAATAAACGCAGCGGCCAAAGAGCGCGGCATTACGATTCAGGCGCTCACGACCGAAGTCACACAGTGGTTTCATGAAGATATGACGGCGCTGAATGTGCTGCCCGCAAGCGACAATAAATCCAAAGGGATAATGATCGAACCTAAAGCGACGGATCATATCGCTTCCATGATCAGAATTATTGAACGATTGATCAAGAATGAAAAGGCATATGTCGCCGCAGGCCATGTGTTGTTTAGTGTAAAATCTATGCCGAATTATGGGGTGCTTTCCGGCCGTGTGCAGGAGGATTTAGACTCCGGTTCGCGTGTGAAGGTGGAATCCTACAAGCGTGACCCAAATGATTTTGTACTCTGGAAACCTACGGATGCGGAAGATGATGCATCGAGCGTGTTCGATAGCCCGTGGGGCAAGGGCAGGCCGGGCTGGCATATTGAATGTTCGGCGATGAGCATTGAATATCTCGGACAGGATTTTGATATTCACGGCGGTGGTTCTGACCTTATGTTCCCGCATCATGAAAATGAAATTGCGCAGAGCTGCGGAGCGTATCCCGGTTCAAAATTTGCGCATACCTGGGTGCATAACGGCTTCCTAACCGTAAACGGCGAGAAGATGAGCAAGTCGCTTGGCAATTTCATTACGGTGTGTGATTTGCTGGGTAAGGGCGTGAAGGGTGAAGTGATTCGCTATGCGCTGCTTTCTACTAAGTATAATGAACCGTTGGATTGGAATGATAAGCTATTAGAGGATTCTAAAAAAAGCCTAGACTATTTTTATGGCTTGCTAAAGAAAGCGGATATTACAAATACAGAAGGTAGGCTAGCAGAAGAACATATAAAATCTCTTGAAGATGATTTAAATATTCCTCGAATGCTTGGACATTTACACATTCTTGCTAACGGAGTTTTTTCTTTGCCAGACAGGAATGCAAAGTTAAATGAAGTGGCTCATACCGTTAAAAGATTCATGAATTTAATAGGCTTGCTTACTATGACGCCAAATGAATGGTTCAAGGGCATGGGCAATGATGATGCCAATGTGCAGGCGCTTATCAACGCCCGCATCGACGCCAAAAAAGCTAAGAACTGGAAAGAAGCGGACAGAATCCGCGATGAGTTAAAAGCGCAAGGCATCTTGCTTGAAGACCGGCCTGACGGCACCAGCGACTGGCGCAGGGGTTAGCCACCTGACTTTGTAGTTGTCATTCCTGTCTTCGCAGGTCCTTTGTCTGTATTGATAGGAAATGCCTATTTAGAAGGCAGTCCCGGTGGTTTTTTGTGAGGTCTGTCTCGTCCCCAGCTTTTTGGAGGTGAATCATCGGTGGGTGGTGGCGCATCTGGTATTGTTTGAGGCAACGCTTTCTTTGCTGCCATTTGCCTGTCCCATAAGGCGCGTAGTTTGTCGGGTTCACCTCTTTCAGGCAATTTATCTCTTGCGATGGTGGTGATATCTACGTTCGAAAAATCTTCAACCTGCGCTTCCAGTTTGCGTAGATCTGTCTGTTTATCAAACCTGGCTGCGCTGATAATTTTTCCGCCTGCATCTTTTGCGCATAGTTTTACCAGCCTGAAGCTCCGTTCCTTTGTAATAACGATACCGGAGAAGTCCGTTTCGCTGAAATCAGCAGGTTCCCTGCCATGGGGTTTATGAAGCCATTTTTTATGTGCTTTCAGCTCAGACATTATTGCCTGCTGCCTTCTGAATCGCTGTATGGACTGCATGACAGACTCAAATTTAGGCATATAAACAATCCCTTGCTAGGAAGAAGCCTAACAGAAAAAGGTTATTTATCCCTTAATATTATAGGAGAAAACCCCTTGACCAAAGCCCCATAAGTTACTAAAAGGGCTCCCTCTTATTAAAACGCAGGTGGTTTGTATGGCTAAGAAATGTGCATTAACGGGTGTCGGTCCGCAATATGGGAACAATGTTTCCCACTCTAACCGCAAGACGCGCCGC
>Ga0206897_1002_pt1 | contig 110513 bp, 101 predicted proteins | sample Alteio_BWOrgHeat_49_FD_152972 | JGI IMG/M metagenome (GOLD analysis project Ga0206897, IMG submission 152972) | Enriched cells from forest soil in Barre Woods Harvard Forest LTER site, Petersham, Massachusetts, United States -... | ecosystem: Environmental > Terrestrial > Soil > Temperate forest... | reverse complement strand
AGTTCGGATCAGGAGAAACCATAACCAATGCCAGTAACCACGATTTCAGCGAATTGCTATTTATGGCCGGGCCTTTCTTTACCATGCCTTTTCATAGGTTTTCGTTCGATATGAAGTTGTTGTTTGGTACCATGGACTGGAATTCTCCAACTATATCATACACTGCAGTCAGCTCTTCGGGTGTACAAACACCAGAACAAGTTCCCGGGCAAGGTTTTGAATGTTATGTGTATGGCCTTGGGGCAGGAGCAAGGCTGCGGGTGTATAAAGATTTTGCACTTGTTGCCAATGCCGATTATGTGCGTAATTTCAGTGGGTCGACTAATACTTTTGTCATTTTTGAAACAGTAACAACGGGAGTCGCCTACCAGTTTTAAATAAAAGAGGGGCTAAAAGCCCCTCCTTCTATTTCAGCAAACCAATCTTTAATTTTATTGCTTTATAAATTTAGCCACACTTGCTGAATTAGCGGTCATTATTTTTACAAAATAAATACCTGCAGGCAGCTTGGCTATATTTATCTCCATTGGCCCTGAGCTTATGTTTTTCTCAAATGCCATTACTTCATTACCCAATATATCCATAACAGAAACAGTTGCGGTAAGCGGAGTGTTTTGTGTTCCGAAATTGAGATAAATATATTGGCTTGCAGGATTAGGGTATTCATTAATTCCTACATATGCAGGTGTTATATTGGCTATTCCTACCTGCGATTCAAATACCAGGTTGTCAATTTTAAGATCGGCACCTACATATGAATTGGGAATTACATATGTTTTGGTTACATTATCATACACCCAATTGGAAGATTGAATATTTACCAAAACTGAGTCAGGTGTTGTGCCAAAACTGAAGGGGATAACCATATGTGTATAAGATGCAGCAGCTTTCAGAGGCCAGCCTGAACCAAAAATTATGCTGCTATTCTTTTTAAAGGTAAGGAATATAGTTGCCCTGTCGGCAGTGTCAGCCGGAGCATATTTATAATCGAAAGCTAGGTTATCACTTGTAAGTGTATATGGATATCCGCCAACGGTACTATCATTATGCGAACCTACAATAATCTGTTTTCCGTCGTCGGCCTGGCCGGGAGAGTTTTGATTACTATGTTGGCCTGCACCCGTTGTTATAAGTTCCATCGCATAATTGCCCGATGCAGCATCGGTAGTGCGGAAAACACCTCCATTGCCATATGTTGCTTCCCATAACGATGGAGTAACAATTGAATCGTTCACCCAGTTCTCAAAGTCTCCGTTCAGGTTTACAGGCTGGCTGGCTACTCCTGTAAAGTTTACACTGTCAATAGTTAGCGTACTACCGGGCATTCCATTGCCGTTATTTATAATTGATGCTGAAGTAGCTGCACCAAACACAACAGTATCGGGTGTTAAGCTTAAAGCAGGGCTAAAGGTTCCGGTAAGTAGTTTGTACGTGCTGGTAGTATCAGATATTTTTATAAAATATTGCCCTATAATAGTTCCTTTCTGTTTAAACCATACCAGTATGAGCCCGGTGTCTTTTGCCAGGATGGTGTACTTATAATGCAGGCTTATACCTGTTGCCTTTTGGTTGTAGGGTATACCACCCTGTACAGTTATTGAACTACCGTGACCGCTTGGGTTACCATCGAGTAAATACCCCGGCATGGTATCGGCGCCTATTTTTAACACAGTCAGTTTTGCCGCATATTTGCCATGGTAAGCCGATGTTACACGTGTTACATTTACTGAAAAAATGTTCCCGTTATTATTATTTCCGTTCGATGACATAAAGTATTGAGGGTCCTGCCATTTCTGAATGCTCCAGTTTTCAAACCCACTATTTGGTATCGACTGCCCGAAAGCGGTTAAACCGATTAGTATTGCGATTGTAAGTAGTATCTTTTTCATGATGTTTTAAGGTTTGGTTATTTGCTTCAAAAGTACCTGGTCTTTTATGCTTGCCCCATGTCCCATGTCATAGTAAACATTGAGAGTTATCATATGTTTTTATTAAGCCTCAAGTGGAGTGTATTGAGGCTGATAACCAACTGTTTTATAGTTATATCTTGTAAAAAAACAGGAAAATAGGTCGCTTTTCTAAAAAAGACTATCTTTACGTCGCCTTTTTAATAATTAAACACTATTCCTATGGCAAAAAATGTAATGGAAGATGCGTCCTTAGTGAACCAGATCAAAGCCGGTACACATATTGAAGGAGAAGTTAAGTCAAGCGGCGACATGCGCATTGACGGAACTTTGAAAGGTAAAATACAAACACAAGGCAAATTAGTTATAGGCCCAACAGGCAAAATTGATGGCGATATTTCGTGTCAAAATTCTGAAATACATGGGGTTATAAATGGTAAAATAACGGTGACCGAGCTCCTTTCCCTGAAGTCCAGCTCCAAACTATTAGGAGACATAGTAGTAGGCAAATTAGCCATTGAACCAGGTGCCCAGTTCAGCGGGTCCTGCGTTATGGGAAATGCCGTAAAAGGACTTTACAACGGAAATGGACACGAAACCGCAAAGGAAAGAAACGAACGAAAAGCCGAAACAGTCGCCTAATATGCTTGCCCGTTATTCGGGTATGGCATTTCAAATTGGCGGTGCAATTATTCTAGGTGGCTTAATAGGGCATTGGCTAGACAAACAATTCGAAGTTCCTAAGAATTTATTTATGACACTCTTTTTGATATTGGGTGTTTTTGTTGGTCTTTACTCAGTTGTCAGAGATCTTTTAAAGAAATGAAACAAGGTTCATTTGTAGCTTTTTTACTTCAACTTTTCGGCCTTACTGCAATACTTTACGGTGTACTGTATATGTTTTTTACAAAAGTAATGCCCGTTACTGGCATTCCGCTTGAGGTTATGCTGGGTATGCTTTTTGCTGTTACAGCACTTTCTCATTTCATTATCATTCAGTCCGGTAAAAAGAACCCACGCGCATTTACCTACGCGTTTATGTTCACCAGCTTAACCCGCCTGGTTGTTTACGGTGTTTTTATTGTATTATACGGCCGTCAGCATTCCGATATTGTAAAGCCCTTCGTACTTAGCTTTTTTGTGCTCTACATCATCTACACCGTATTTGAAATACGTTCTGTATTGGGCTACTTAAAGGGTAAGTGAATCAATTCCAGTATTAATTCTTTTCGGGGCGACTCTTGCTCCCTGCTTGCCTGAGTTTCCTAAACTCGCATCATTTGCAGCTAACCCGCGCCCACCTTTTATCTAGTTCATGTATTTGCGTTAGGGATTGCAGTGGAAACCCCACAGCCGACCTTAGGAGGCGAGGAGTTGTAACGTAAAGCCCGACCCGCAGGGGAACGCCCTGAAAATAATTGTGAATTAACGCCATCAGGAATTGTACTATTTTCTTCCTATAATAAACTAAGTTTTGGCTATGTTTATCGCTCTCAACACCAGTTTAATCGCAGCTTTTCGAAGGGTGTTAAAATTCTCTTAAAAGTTATTCACATTATAAATAGATAGATATATAAATATCATATATTTGCGGCGGATTTAGAAAAATAATTGAATAATATTGGCTGAATGACTACTGGAATCAAGGGTTTTACGCACATTAGAAAGCTGATCGCAATAATTTCGTTTTTATTCATTTTGCCTGTTTTTTCATTAGCAGGTGATACTGTAACCCAGGCTAAGCCTGCGGAGGCAGCTACCAAAGCTACTGAAGGCAAGGAAAAATTCAATGCAGGTGAAATGATTTTGGAGCACGTTAGCGATGCTCACAGCTGGCACGTTGCAGGTCATTTTTCTATTCCTTTGCCTGTTATTCTGTATTCAAAAGACCGCGGATTAATGATATTCTCTTCTTCTAAATTGAAAGATGGTAACATCTTCAAAGGGTATGAAAAAGATCCGAATTCGAAGAATGGTTTTAAAGAATCGGGTATTCATATTGTTGTTGCAAATGAGGACGGAACCGTAAATAAAGAAGAAACGGCAAAGCTTTGGGATCTTTCCATTACCAAGAATGCTGCTACTATATTACTTACCGGCTTACTATTAATATTCGTTTTTTTAAGTGTAGCTAAAGGCTATAAGGTGCGTGGCACCGGAGCGCCAAAGGGCATTCAATCGTTCTTTGAACCAGTTGTTGTTTTTATCCGTGACGATGTGGCTATTCCTGCAATAGGCCATGCAAAGTATGCTAAGTTCATGCCATACCTGCTTACCTTATTCTTCTTTGTATTATTCCTGAACTTATTAGGTCTTATACCTTTCTTCCCGGGCGGAGCAAACGTAACCGGTAATATTGGTATTACCATGACATTGGCTTGCCTTACCTTTATTATAATGATGGCAAACTCTAATAAAAGCTATTGGTCACATACCCTTTGGATGCCTGGTGTGCCTCCTGTGGTTAAGATTCTAATCCTTGGCCCTATTGAAACCCTGGGTATTATCCTTAAGCCATTTACTTTATTAATACGGATATTCGCGAACATATTAGCAGGCCACATTGTGGCGCTTTCGTTCTTCAGTTTGATTTTCATCTTCGGTGCAATGAGTGCAGTTGCAGGTTACGGAGTATCGGTGGTATCGGTAATATTTACCATTATCATGTTACTGCTTGACACTTTGGTAGCGTTAATACAGGCGTATGTATTTACACTGCTTTCTGCAATGTATTTTGGAATGGCAACGGCCGAAGAGGAACATCATTAAAATTTGGATTCTTTAACCTTTAAATAAATCAATTATGTTATCATCAGTGTTATTAGACGTAGCCCAATCAGGTTCTAACATCGGAATCGGATATGGTTTAGCTGCTATGGGTGCTGGTTTAGCTGCTCTTGGTGCCGGTATGGGCATTGGCCAAATTGGTCGCGGCGGACTGGAATCTATGGCTCGCCAGCCTGAAATTGCTGCAGATCTGCGTACTAACATGATCCTTGCTATCGCGTTCATCGAAGGAACTTCTTTCTTTGGAATGGTAATAGGATTGTTAGTGTTGCTTATCCGCTAAGGCTAAGAAAATTGATCCTGCGGGTATCAACGCTTGGTTGACCCGCGGGATTTATTAAAAGGAAAAGAAGTAAATTAGAAAACTCAAACATCATGGATATTATATCACCAGCATTCGGACTTATTTTTTGGATGACGCTCACATTCCTTATTGTGTTCTTCACCCTAAAGAAATTTGCATGGGGGCCAATTCTTGGCGCATTAAAAGATAGAGAGAAAACTATACAAGATGCCCTTGACTCTGCTGAAAAAGCAAAGCAGGATATGCTTCAGTTGCAATCGAACAACGAAAAGATATTAATGGAAGCACGTGCTGAACGTGATACCATGCTTAAAGAAGCAAGAGAGATAAAGGAAAGCATGATAAATGAAGCTAAGGGTAAAGCACACAAAGAAGCTGAAAAGCTTTTGAAAGATGCACGTGAAGCTATACAGGGAGAAAAAGCTGCTGCATTAACAGAGCTTAAGAACCAGGTAGCAAGCCTTTCAATAGAAATTGCAGAAAGAATTCTTAAGTCTGAACTATCATCAGACGATAAGCAAAAGGCTTTGGTAAATACAATGTTAAAAGAAGTTAGCTTAAATTAATAGCTTAAATAGAGCATTATGTCAGAAGTTGCAGTACGTTACGCCAAGTCACTCATCCAGATAGCCAATGAAAAAGGCCAGCTGGAAGCAGTGTATACTGATATGCGCATGGTACTGGCAGGCTGTAAAAACCTAAGGGACTTGCACAGACTTTTAGTTAGCCCTGTTATTAAGACAGAAAAGAAAGTACAGATACTGAAGGAGATTTTCAGCGGACAGGTAAATATAATTACCGAACAGTTTATTGTATTGCTCACCAAAAAGAGAAGAGAATCATATCTTGAAAATATTGCAGAGGAATTTATTTCGCAATACAAAGATCAAAAGCATATTGTATCGGCTACGGTTACTACTGCAATACCATTAGATGAAACTGCGCGTAAGAACATTACCGAAGTATTAAAGAAATGGTACAAGACAGAAATTGAGCTGATAGAAAAGGTAGATCCGAAAATTATTGGCGGCTTTATTATTACAGTAGGCAGCAAGCAGCTTGATATGAGTGTTCATCATCAACTGGCAGAATTACGTAAAGACTTTAACAAATCATATATTCTTAATTAATACAAATAGGTCATGGCAGAAATTAAACCAGCAGAAGTATCTGCAATACTGAGAGAGCAACTTTCGGGCTTTAAAACCGAAGCACAGCTTGAGGAGATTGGTACCGTTTTACAAATTGGTGACGGTATTGCGCGTGTATATGGTTTATTGGGCGTACAGGCCGGTGAGCTTGTAGAGTTCGAAACAGGATTAAAGGGTATTGCCCTTAACCTTGAAGAAGATAACGTTGGTCTGGTGTTACTAGGTCCTTCCGGCGATTTAAAGGAAGGTGCTACTGTAAAACGCCTTGGCCGTATTGCATCAATTAAAGCAGGTGAAGGTTTACTTGGCCGTGTACTTGATGCACTAGGAAATCCTATTGATGGTAAAGGTCCTATTACTGGCCAAACCTATGATATGCCAATGGAGCGTAAAGCGCCTGGTGTTATCTACCGTCAGCCGGTTACCGAGCCATTACAGACCGGTATTAAGGCTATCGATGCCATGATACCAATTGGCCGCGGACAACGTGAGCTTATCATTGGCGACCGTCAGACGGGTAAAACAGCTATTGCTATTGATACCATTCTGAACCAAAAAGAATTTTACGAAAGAGGAGAGACAGTTTATTGTATTTATGTAGCGATCGGCCAAAAGGCTTCTACCGTTGCAAACGTGGTACGCACACTGGAAGAGAATGGTGCTATGGCTTATACAATTGTTGTAGCTGCAAGTGCTGCTGATCCTGCTCCAATGCAATATTTTGCTCCGCTGTCAGGCGCTGCAATGGGTGAGTTCTTCCGCGATACCGGTAAGGCTGCTCTTATTATTTATGATGATCTTTCTAAACAGGCTGTAGCGTACCGTGAGGTATCGCTCTTGCTCCGTCGTCCTCCGGGCCGTGAAGCATATCCTGGTGATATATTCTATTTACACTCTCGTTTGCTGGAGCGTGCTGCTAAGATCAACACTGACCAGAACGTAGCAAGCCAGATGAATGACTTACCTCCTTCACTTAAGGATATTGTGAAAGGTGGTGGTTCACTTACTGCATTGCCTATTATTGAAACACAGGCAGGTGACGTATCTGCATACATTCCTACAAACGTTATTTCAATTACCGACGGACAGATATTCCTGGAAGGTAACTTGTTTAACTCGGGTGTAAGGCCGGCTATTAACGTAGGTATCTCGGTATCGCGTGTGGGTGGTAATGCGCAGATCAAGTCAATGAAAAAAGTTGCCGGTACATTAAAACTCGACCAGGCTCAATACCGCGAGTTGGAAGCATTTGCAAAGTTCGGTTCTGACCTTGATGCGGCTACCAAATATGTACTTGACAAGGGTTCACGTAACGTGGAAATATTGAAACAAGCTCAGTATTCTCCGGTTCCGGTTGAAAAACAAGTTGCTATTATTTACTTAGGTACAAAAGGTTTATTGCGTGATGTACCGGTAAACAAGGTGCCTGAGTTTGAAGCTGAGTTTTTAGGAATATTAGATGCTAAATACAAGAGCACACTTGCTGATTTGAAAGCGGGTAAGCTTTCAGATGATGCAATTGCAAACCTTGAAAAAGTTGGTTCTGAATTATCTAAGAAGTATAAGAAATAAACAGCTATGCCAAGTTTAAAAGAGGTACGTGTACGTATAGCATCAGTAAACTCAACATCGCAGATAACCAGCGCCATGAAAATGGTGTCGGCATCGAAGTTGAAACGGGCCCAGGATGCAATAATTCAAATGCGTCCGTTTGCTGAAAAGCTGAAAGAAATACTTGATAACCTTGTTGCATCTACCGGTACCGGTGGCAGCGTATATGCTGCTAACCGCCCTGCAGAAAAGGTTATGATCGTATTGATTACCTCTAACCGTGGCCTCTGCGGCGGTTTTAACGCCTATGCTACTAAAACTGCTAATAACCTGATCCGCGAAAAATATGCAGAGCAGGCAAAGAAAGGCAACCTGACTATTGTTTGCATTGGTAAAAAGGGATTTGACCTGATGCGTAAAACAGCTTACAAAATAGAGAACCATAATGAAATATGGGATGGGCTTACCTATGCAAAAGCATCGGTTGTGGCTGAAGATATTTTGAAGAAGTTTGCAGCGGGTGAAGTTGATAGGGTAGAAGTTGTGTACAACAAATTCAAGAACGCTGCTACGCAAATATTAACTACCGAACAAATATTGCCTTTCCATGTTGAGGTAACTAAGGGCGCAGCAAAGAAAACTGAGAAAACAGGTTCTAAGCCTGATTATATATTTGAACCTGACGAAGAAAAGATAGTTCAGGATATTATTCCGTATGCAGTAAAAGTTGGGTTATACAGGTCCTTGCTCGATTCAAATGCAGCTGAACATGGTGCACGTATGACAGCTATGCACAAGGCAACTGATAATGCAAAAGATCTGTTGAAGGCACTTCGTCTTTCATACAACAAAGCACGCCAGGCATCTATCACCAAGGAAATCCTTGAGATCGTTGGTGGTGCTGAGGCAATCAATAACTAATAAGCATGCTTAACAAGGAAGTTACCCCGATAGAGCTTAAAAAGATGATGGATACCCATGAGGACTTCCAACTGATTGATGTTCGTGAAGAACATGAATTTGAGACTTGCCAGATCGGAGGTAAGCTTATACCTATGGGCACTGTTGCACAGCATGTTGATGAAATTGCAAAGGACAAAAAAGTAATAGTGCATTGCCGCAGTGGTAAGCGCTCTGCTACTGTTATTGATATGCTTGAGCAGAACTTTGGTTATACAAACCTGTACAACCTTAAAGGCGGCATTTTAGCTTACGCTGATGATGTTGATCCTAAGCTGACTAAGTACTAGGATTTTTCTTTCTCTTAAATTATTTATATATTTACTGTATAAATAAATCCACTATATGAAAAAAACTACAAGACTTTTTCTGTTATTTGCTGTTTTCTGTATGAGTAATGTGTTGATTGCTCAATCAACTTTTCAACATACATACGGAACTTCTCGAAGAAATGATCCTTATACTTATACACAAACCTCAGATAAGGGATTTGTTATAGTAGCTTCTGATACAAATAGTATGTTTGTTATTAAAACAGATTCGGCTGGTAATAAACAATGGTCGAAAGGAATTAAACTGCCGTATCCCCTTTATGTTGATTTTGCCGGAATAATACAGGATAAAAAGAATTACGTAATATGTGCTTCCAATGTTATTATAAAAATGGATTCCCTTGGGAATCTTATTTGGGAACATGACTTTACACCGTCTCACTATATTGGTTTCCTAAGATCAATTATTCCAACTACAGGAGGATACGTTGTATCAGGAGGAGGTGGATTCTTGTTGATGAAGGTAGATACCGCTGGTAACGCTATTTGGACTGTAATGCCTTCAGCTAACAGCAGTACCACAGGTGGGGTTGTTCAATTAGCCTCAGATTCTTGTTTTTATGTTATCAACAATTCTTACTCCTACAGAATATTTAAAGTAGATAAAAATGGGCATGGTATATGGGCTAAAAATATTTCACTAAATCATTTAACAGCACCTCCAAATTATGACGTCCAAAATTATACTTCTCAAATAGCACAGAGCCCTGATGGTAAATCTTTACTGGCTTCAATAATAGATGGAAATGGTGCGCCATATTGGTTCAGGTTTGACACCTCAGGTAATATTTTAAACTCACGCATCTTTACCGGTAGTAGTTATGGCGGTAGCGGATTTACAGGTTTGTTTAATTGGACCCCATACAATAAAGGAGGAAGCACCGATTTGGTAATAACTAGTTTTTTTGATACAACAGGAGATCCAGGTGCTGGCGCTAACATCGATAAAGTAGATATACTGGTTACAAGGGTTGATACTACTGGTACTGCTAAATGGTGTTATAAGGTAGGTGGGCAGAAAAATGAATTCCCTTCAAATGTTAGTATGGCAGTTGATGGCGGGATTATAATTTTAGGTTCCACTGAAAGTTTTGGCGCAGGAGGAAAGGATGTATATTTAGTTAAAACCGATAGTATGGGTAATGGCGGTTGCAACTCTACCGCCACCAAAAATAAAATTTCCGCAATACCTGCAATTATTGGTACAGATACATGTGATATTCCATTTGGAACAGTCCCGTATCCTACATTTCATAATATGAACTTTACTGACTCAAGATCTGCTGATACCAGCTTTAATGCCTGCAACTGTCATTCTCCGATTGCAGCATTCGGTTACAGTACTGTTTCAAACCAAATATCAGATAGTTCGTTATGGGGGCAAAAATGGTATTGGAGTTTTGGAGATGGAACATACGATTCTACAGGTGTTGCTACTGATCATAATTATAATGTTATTGGAAAATATAATCTATGTCTAACTGTAAAAAATTCATGCGGTACTGATTCAGTTTGCCAATTAATAACTTATAACCCATCGCCTATTGGAATTAGCAACATAAAATCTGATAATGAAATTAACATATCACCAAACCCATCAACCGGTGTGTTTCATATTTCCTTTAATAATGTGGTAAACAAGCTTGAAGTACTCGATATTACTGGCAGGGTAATTTATAGTGAAGTGCCTTCTGAAAGAATATTCAATATAGATGTAAGCAGTTTCGAAACTGGTATCTACTTTGTGAAAGTATCAACCGATGCTGGTGTTGTTGTGAAAAAAGTTGTAAAAATTTAGAATGACCAATTTCTATTGAATGAAAAGGCTGCCGCAAGGGAGCCTTTTGTTTACCTACAATATCTAAGGTTTTATCTAATTCTTCCATTATTTTATCTTATTTTAAATACCTTCATCAAAATTTATTTGCCATGAAAAAACTACTTTTTTTAATTAGTGTACTAATAGTTTGTGCGGGTAATGCGCAAACACTTACCTGTTGTGCCAAACCAGCCGATGGAATGGTTGCATTTGCAAATGATCCAAAGTTCATCGCATCGCATACTTCACCGGAAACATTCAATTATACTGAGCAGGCAGGGAAGATGGTGAAATTCGCCACACCTGATAATGATATTGGTTCTGCCTATGTTGTAATGGCTACCACACCTACAAACAATTATTTAATTATTGAACATGAATGGTGGGGGTTGAATGATTATATAAAGCAACGTGCAGATGAATTACAAAAAGAATTGGGTAACGTAAATGTAATAGCAATTGATATGTATGATGGGCAAGTAACCAGTTTACCTGATTCTGCCAGTAAAATAATGGGTAGGGTAAAAGATTCCAGAATAAAGAATATTATTAAAGGGGCAATAACATATGCAGGCCCCAATGCGCGCATTATCACCCTGGGCTGGTGTTTTGGTGGCGGATATTCATTGCAGGCGGCCATACTGGCAGGTAAGCAGGCTATCGGCTGTGTGATGTATTATGGTATGCCTGAAAAGGATATGACTGTGTTGAAAACACTGAATTGCCCTGTGCTTGGTTTGTTTGCTGAAAAAGATGGGTGGGTAACACCTGAAGTAGTAAAAACCTTTCAGGCAAATATGAGTGAGGCAGGCAAGGTGCTTACCGTGAAATCATACGATGCAAAACATGGGTTTGCAAACCCAAGCAATCCTTTATTTGATAAGGCTTCTGCCGATGATGCTAATGCAAACGCATTAGCCTTTATGAAAGGGTTGGTGAAAAAATAGTATTCATTTTTTTTCTTCCTCATTATCAGTTACTTACACTTACTGTGAAAAATAATTGCGTAACCGAATGGTTTCATGTATATATTTGTAACCGATTAGTTACATAATTAATAATAAAAACAACATGAGAAAATTAATTTCAAGCATAATAGTATCACTCGATGGGTTTGCAGCAGGGCCGAAAGGAGAGTTGAATATGTTTAAGGTGGAAGAGGAATTTTTTAATATGTCAGGTAAACTGACTGAAGCAGCTGATGCAGTTCTATATGGAAAAGGCACTTATGCCATTATGCAGGCTTACTGGCCAACAGCAGGTGATCAACCTAATGCTTCAAAGCATGATAAACAACATGCAACGTGGTATAATAAAGTACCAAAATACGTTTTATCCACAACCATGAAAGGTGCAGATGCGCCCAATGCCACAATCATTAACAGAAATGTTGCCGATGAAATAAAGAAGCTGAAAGAGCAAAGCGGAAAGAACATACAGATATTTGGCAGTCCGGGGGCAGTACGCTCACTAACAGAATTAGGCTTGATCGATGAATATCATGTGTTCCTGTTTCCGGTAGTTATCGGGCACGGCATTCCACTATTTAAAGAAATGAACCAATCGTTGAACCTGGAATTGATTTCCAGTAAGGCTATGAAATCGGGTGCGGTTGCATTACATTATAAAAAGGCTTAATAATTAAGTATGAGAAGAGACGTTTTTCAGGCAATTGCAGACCCCACGAGGAGGGAGATAATAAACCTGCTTGCACACAAGTCACTTACATTGAACGGCGTTGCTGATAATTTTAATATAAGCCGCCCTGCCATTTCAAAGCATGTTAAAATATTAACGGAGTGTGGCTTAATTACCATTGAAGTAAAGGGCAGGGAACATGTGTGTGAAGCGCAGTTAGATAAACTGAGTGAAGTGTCTGACTGGGTAGAGCAGTATAAGAAATTCTGGAATGATAAGTTAGATGCACTTGAAAATTATTTGAAAGTATTACAATCAGAAAATAAACCTAAAAACAAAAAACATGGAAAAGGTAAAAGAACCCGTTAAAGGAACGGATGGCCGTACATTATCTATTACACGGCTTATTAATGCACCGGTTGAATTAGTATTTGAAGCCTGGACAAAGCCGGATCATATTAAGCATTGGTGGGGGCCGAACGGGTTCACTAACACAATCTCAAAAATGGATGTTAAGCAAGGTGGAGAGTGGGTGTTTACCATGCATGGCCCTGACGGAACCGATTACCCTAATACAAATGTTTTTGTTGAATTGGTTAAAAATGAAAAGATCGTGTTGAGGCACGTAGGCCCACCAATATTTGAATTGAGCGCAACATTTAAAGCGCAAGGTAAAAGAACTCTTATATCTATTACGTCAATCTTTGAAAAAGCTGAACAATTACAAGCGGCCATTGAAGCGGTTAAAGCCGATATCGGACTTAAGCAAAATGTCGACCGTATGGAGCAATATATGTATAAACTTTCTGCTGAAGCCAAGCATTTCCTTACACGTGAATTTAATGCGCCGAGAGAATTGGTTTACAAGGCATGGACTGATGCAGACCAGTTTGCTAAATGGTGGGGGCCTAAGGATACCGGCCTGAATATTACAAGATTTGAATTAATACCTGAAGGTGTTTGTATTTATAGCATGAAATTTCCGGGCGGCAATGATGTGTGGGGTAAGTTTACCTATAAGGAAATTGTTGCACCAGAAAGACTGGTATTTACAAGTGCATTTTCTGATAAAGATGGGAATATACAACCAATGCCTTTCTTCCCGGTTTGGCCATTGGAAATACTGAACATAGTTGAGTTTGCTGAAAATAATGGTAAAACAATTATTACCATGAGCGGCGGCCCTGTAAATGCTACGGCAGAGGAGTTTGAAGCATATGAAGAGAAGAAACCAATGATACAAGGTGGCTTTAAAGGTACGTTTGATCAATTTGATGAATTTCTTGCATCTATTCAAAAATAAAAACACAAAAATATCATGACAACTAACACCGAAACATCACATAAAACAATGCAACTTACCCGTACACTTAACGCTCCGCGTGAGTTAGTCTGGAAGGCATGGACAGAAAGTAAATTAATGGCGGAATGGTGGAGCCCCAGGGGCTTCACCAACCCAACCTGCGAAATTGATGTAAGGCCAGGCGGCGCTATCCGCATACATATGGATCATCCCAATTTTCCTAACCATTGGATGACCGGCACTTTCAAGGAGGTGTCAAGGCCTGAAAAACTTGTTTTTATTTCCAAAGCATTTGAAGATGAAAAAGGGAATGCTGAACTGGAAATACTAAACACGGTGACCTTTGAAGAGATCAATGGCAAAACAAAACTTACTGTACATGCCCAAATTTTAAAGGCTACCGAGAAGATGAAGTTTGCAGTTGGTGGTATGAACCAGGGCTGGAATGAAAGTATTGATAAGCTAGAAGAATTACTTGCCAAGATTAAATAACCAAATCATACACCATGTCGTTTCAAGCCTATATAGATAACATTAAAACAAAGACGGGTAAAACACCTGAAGACTTCAAAAAACTTGCAGAAAAGAAAGGTTTACTTAAACCTGATGTGAAAGCCATGCAGGTTGTAAACTGGTTGAAAGCAGATTTTGGTTTGGGCCACGGACATGCCATGGCTATTTATGCCGTGTTTAAAGGTATTAAACAAGCAGAACCAATTGCGAAGAAACCGGTGAAGAAAAAGACAGGCAGTGCAAAAAAGAAAAAGTAAATTGTCAATGGTTGAAGTGTTTAAAACAAATGTGAGGTTAAAAAAGGAATCAATGTTACTGTTGAAGATTCTTTTGGAAATATTTCCGAAGTATAAAATAGACTTCGACCTTGATGATTGTGATAAGGTTTTAAGAATAGAAGGGATAGTTGTTCAATCGGGAAAAGTAATTAATGCATTAAAAGAACAAGGGTTCAGCTGTTCAGTACTTCAATAAAAACAAATAAAACATGCAAAAAGTAATTTCAAAAGATGGCACATCAATTGCCTATGAAAAAGTGGGCAAGGGCCCGGCACTTATATTAGTAGACGGTGCGCTATGTAGCAGAGATTTTGGCCCAATGAGAAAGATTGCCGAACTTCTCTCAAATAATTTTACTGTGTATTTCTATGATCGTCGCGGCCGTAACCAAAGTGGTGATACTAAACCATACTCAGTTGAACACGAGGTTGAAGATATTGAAGCGCTTGTTAAAGAAGCGAACGGTCCTGTTTATCTGGCAGGTTCGTCTTCAGGGGCAGCGCTCGCTTTAAGGGCTGCTGCCAGTGGACTTAATATTGCTAAGCTGGCCTTGTTCGAACCTCCATACCTAAAAGGAGCAGGGGGGCATGAACCACCAGTAGATGCGCAGGCACAATTACAGAAAAGAGTAGATGAGGGGAACAGAGGGGCTGCGGTTAAATATTTTATGCACGATATGGTTGGCCTTCCATCTATAATGACAGCTATTTTTCCCATTACCCCGGTTTGGAAGAAACTAAAAGGCGTTGCACACACATTACCATATGATGCTGCTGTTCTGGGAGATTTCTCAATTCCATTAGCGCTCGCAAAATCTATACGCATTCCGACATTGGTTGGTGCAGGAACCAAAAGCCCAAAACCTATGCAGGATACAATGAAAAGAGTTGTAGAGGCTATTCCCGGGTCGAAGCTGTATATGCTTAAAGGGCAAACTCATAATGCATCACCTAAATCATTGGCTACAATGTTCACTGAATTCTTTAACTAAACTAAAAACAATCACATGAAAAAAACAAAGATCATTTATTGGATTTCAACCATATTGGTTGTGTTATCATTAGGTGCAACTGCAATTCCCGACGTATTGGCCGTGCCCGATGCTGTTAAGTTTATGACCCAATTAGGTTACCCGCACTACTTTATTCCGTTTATAGGTGTGGCTAAAGTACTTGGTGTTATTGCTATTGTTATTCCGGGCTTTCCCAGGATAAAAGAATGGGCTTATGCAGGATTGTTCTTTGATCTGATCGGAGCTACGTATTCCCAGTTGGCTACAACGCCCTCATCAATGGTCGCGCTGATGGTAATCTGGTTCATTCCATTAATTGTTTCGTATATATATCATCACAAAAGATTAAATGAAAATATTTAAACTAGAACAAAATGAAAAAGATAACACCGTTTTTATGGTATGATGGCAAAGCTCAGGAAGCTGCCGAATTCTATACCTCAATTTTTAAGAACTCTAAAATTGTAAGTACTAACCCTATGTCTGCAACCTTTCAAATTGATGGATGTGAGTTCATAGCATTCAATGGAGGGCCGCACTTCAAGTTCAATGAATCAATTTCATTGTTTATTGATTGCAATACCCAGGAGGAAGTAGATGAATTATGGAATAAACTCTCGAAAGGTGGTTCTGAAAGCAGGTGCGGCTGGCTCAAGGATAAATATGGTTTGTCATGGCAGGTGGTACCATCAACTCTTGGCAAGCTATTGGGTGATAAAGACCCTGTGAAAGCTAAGCGGGTTATGGATGCTATGCTTAAAATGAGCAAGATCAATATTAAAGCATTGCAGGACGCTTACGAGGGCAAATAAACGTTTCGATTTTAAGATGTAAATTGTATATTTGTTACAACAGGTTTGACAGCCTGTTTGCTCAGTACATAACAACATACAATTTACATTCTGCATGAAAGCAAGGCCGGCGTTCGTATTCATTTCTACAGCTATTATAATTATCGTTGCTGTATCAGGGTATTGGCACCCTAAGGTATGGTGGTCAATGGTTTTGTTTGGCCCCTTAATTTACCTGGGCTATTCAGATATTATTCAGCGTAAACATGCTATTAAGCGCAACTTTCCTGTAATAGGGCATGGGCGTTTTATGCTTGAAAAAATACGCCCTGAGATAATGCAATACTTTGTAGAAACCGATCAGGCAGGCAGGCCATTTAACCGTATTCTACGTTCTATGGTGTATCAACGTGCTAAAAAAGTGACTGATACAACTCCCTTCGGAACGCAGTTAGATGTATATGCATCAGGTTATGAATGGATGGATCATTCCATGTATGCTCATAAAATTGATCATAGCGGGCCACACCCACGTGTAATGGTTGGCGGGCCCGATTGCAAGAAGCCATATTCTGCCAGTATATTAAATTCATCGGCAATGAGCTATGGTTCATTAAGCAAGAATGCTGTAATGGCTATTAATAAAGGAGCCAAGATGGACAATTTTGCCCAGAACACAGGCGAAGGTGGCTTAAGCCAGTACCACTTAAAATATGGTGGCGATATTATATGGCAAATAGGTACAGGTTATTTTGGTGCACGTAATAAGGATGGAACTTTCTCTGATAGTGAGTTTGCGAAAAGAGCAACTTTGGAGAATGTGAAAATGATAGAGTTGAAAATATCACAAGGCGCTAAGCCTGGTCACGGTGGTATATTGCCTGCATCAAAAAACACACCTGAAATAGCTGAAATAAGAGGAGTAGAGCCTTATACCGAAGTGCAGTCTCCGCCGGCCCATTCTGCTTTTTCAGACCCAACAGGTTTATTACAACTTCTTAAAAGAATGAGAGATCTTTCAGGTGGTAAGCCGGTTGGTTTTAAAATATGTATTGGTAAAGAGAATGAGTTTATTGATATATGTAAGGCAATGATTGCAACCGGTATCAAGCCTGACTTTATAACCATTGATGGAGGCGAGGGTGGTACAGGCGCGGCGCCTGTAGAGTTCTCAAACTATATTGGCAGGCCACTGAGAGATGGACTTTCATTTGCATATAATACATTGGTGGGGTTTGATCTTAAGAAAGATATTAAACTGATTGGCTCAGGAAAAATTGTAAATGGATTTCACATAGCAAGAACGCTTGCCCTGGGTGCTGACATGTGTAACAGTGCCCGTGCTATGATGCTTGCAGTTGGTTGTATACAGGCATTGCAATGCAATAACAATACCTGCCCTACAGGTGTTGCTACCCAAGACGAAGTACTTATGAAAGGCCTTGACGTTGAAAGCAAATCGAACCGTATTGCGAACTTCCATCACGCAACGTTAAATAGTTTTGTTGAGTTAATAGGTGCACTTGGCATTTCAAACCCTTCAGAAATTAATCGTTCACACATAAACAGGCGTATGAGTATCAATACCGTTAAGCGTTACGATGAGCTATATCCTTATGTAAAGAAGGGGGAATACTTAGTAAATGAGCCTAAAGCTGTTTCGTATGAACATAATATGTAAACAACGTATTAGCCTATCTGGCCACCAACCCTGTTAAACAATCCTTGCGGCTTCCATGCTCTTTTTTCGCCTAGGTACATGCGCTTGGCTTTTCGTACTTCTTTAAATCCATTGTTGAGTAAAAACTGAATGGCAGCTGCATTATCTATAGGCAATACTGCATTGTCATTCACCTTTAAACGTAGTTTCATTAGTTCAATACCGGCTTGCGGGTTTCTGGCAATTATCATTCCTTCGCCCAGCTCGTGAAAGTAGCAACCAAGTATGTTGCCATTCTCTTTATAAACCAATGAGCTTTCAATACTTTCTTTCAATCTGTTCTCTCTGTCCTCGCCTGAAATTTCTCTATCCATAGCTAAGATGTCATTCCGGAATTTTTCCTGGAACGGAACAATGTTAGGCGAGAGTGAAGTGTTCTTATCAAAACTGCCTTCTTTAAAAAAAGTGTATTCTGTTTCAGTAATGAAACCAAGTTTGGTATAAAGCGGAGCACCAAGGTCAGTAGCAATAAGGTAAATAGTTTTAAAGGCTGAGCCTTTGTAGTTCTCAATCAGCTTTTCAGTAATGGTTCTTCCAATTCCTTTGCTTCTGTATTTCGGGTGGACAATAATATGCGCGAGCCATACTGTATCCTTGTGCATTATAGCCGTACCTATACCAACAAGCTTATTATCTATAACTGCCTTAATAGGCTCACAAAACTGTGAATCAATAAAGTATTTGTTGTAAGGAACAATATCGTACCAACCTTCGGGTTGAAGTTCTTTTACAGAATCCAGGTCGGTGTGGAGTAGGGGTTCAAAAGTCATAGAGCTTAATTACCAATAGTCATCCTTTCTTCGCAGAAACTAAACTCTTCTTCTTTGTTATTTGAGAAGACAATTATGGTTTTGTCCTTGGCATAATTTTTTATCATATTCTGGTACCATACCACCGATTTCGCATCAAGTGCCGTTGCAGGTTCATCGAGCAATAGGAGAGGAGTAGCACTGAGTATTGCCAATCCTAGTTTTACACGTTGCTTCATACCTGATGAAAAGTGTTTGTACATCTTTTCTTTTGTGTGTGATAATTCCAACACATCAATAATGTCCTTTTCTGTAAGATTGTTTTGAATCGGCTTGAATACTTTATGAAAGGTCAGTAATTCATGTAGCGAGTATTCCTCAGGCACATCTAAATAAGGTGCAGCAATTGATACACTTTTGTAAACCTCATCAATACTTATGTCGCCCTTACTATTTGAGTATACCAAGGTTCCTTCTGTGGGGGTAAGGTTTCCGGAAGCGATCTTTAAAAGGGTTGATTTACCCGAACCATTTGCACCAAGCACAACATAACGTTTGCCTTGTACAAAATTAAGGTTTAGATTTCTGAATATCCAATTACGCTCAAAACGTTTACCTACGTTGTCAAGCTTAATGTTCATTCCCTTAACAGATAAAATTATTTTTCTGCCGGAGCAGTTTCTTTTACGCTACGGATAGGCCCTTTCATAATGCCATTTTCCGATGCCTGTATGAATTCTATAATATGCCTTTTCTCTTTCGATTCAGGTATTTCAGTTTCTATTTGAGCAAGCGCTGTAGGTATTGAAGACCCCTTTACATAAAGTAAGCGATAGGTATCTTCGATCTGTTTTATGCTATCAGCAGAGAAGCCTCTGCGGGTTAAGCCCACTGTGTTTACACCAATGTATGAAAGTGGCTCTCTTGCACATTTTACATATGGCGGAATGTTCTTACGAACTTTTGAATCTCCAGCGCAGAAAGCATGTGCACCTATCTTTATAAATTGCTGTACAGCAGAGTAGCCTTCCATAATAACATAATCCTCAATAGTAACATGCCCTGCAAGGCCGCAATAACCTGACAGGATTACGTTGTCGCCTATAACACTATCGTGCCCGATATGTACATATGACATGATAAGGCAGTTCTTTCCGATAACGGTTTTCCAGTTTGCTTTGGTACCACGGTTAAGTGTAACGTATTCGCGAATAACCGTATTGTCGCCTATTTCAGCTGTGGTTTCTTCACCCACAAATTTCAAGTCTTGAGGAATTGATGCAATTACAGCACCCGGAAATATTCTGCAGTTTTTACCGATACGTGCACCGGGCATAATAACGGCATGAGAATCTATTTGTGTGCCTTCGCCAATTACAACATTATCGTGTATAACGGCAAATGGGCCAACACTAACGCCATCAGCAATTTTGGCTCCTTTATTAATATATGCAAGTGGCGATATCATTCTGTTACTTTACGAGTTGTTTAACTTTCTCCTTACTCTCAACAGCAGCGCCATTGGTTTCTTTAACCTTTACTATCTGCGCCATCATTTCTGCTTCTGTAGCAATTTTGTCGCCTACATAAGCTGTGCCCTTCATGTGGAATATACCACGACGAACAGGGCCAATAAGTTCTAAATGGAATATCAATGTGTCGCCCGGCAATACCTGGTTACGGAAACGTACGTTATCTATCTTCATAAAATAGGTAAGGTAGTTCTCCGGATCAGGAACCGATTTCAATGCGAGTATACCGCCTGTTTGTGCCATGGCTTCAATTTGCAATACACCCGGCATAATAGGGCTGCCCGGGAAGTGGCCACGGAAGAAATCTTCGTTCATGGTCACGTTCTTAAGGCCTACTACATAGTTTTCACCTAATTCCAATATCTTATCCACAAACAGGAACGGAGGCCTGTGTGGCAATAATTTCATAATGTCGTTTACATTCAGCAGAGGTTCAGCATTCACGTTAAAGCGTGGTGCACCTTTCTTGTCTTTCTTAATAACCTCTTTCAATTTCTTTGCAAAAGCTACATTACCTGAGTGTCCTGGCCTTGCAGCTAGGATATGTGCTTTCAGCGGCATACCAACCAATGCAAGGTCGCCAACCATATCAAGCAATTTGTGGCGTGCAGGCTCATTGAAAAATTTCAATTTGGTATTGTTCAGTATGCCTTGTTCTACAACTTTAACCTTTGGTTTGTTGAACACCTTGGCAAGGTAGTCGAGTTTTTCCTGAGGAAGTTCCCTATCAACTAATACAACAGCGTTATCTATATCACCGCCTTTAATAAGATTGTGCGAGAGTAATAATTCCAGTTCATGCAAAAACACAAACGTGCGGCATGAAGCTATTTCCTTTTTAAATTCTTTGGTAGAGTATATGGTTGCGTGTTGGGTACCTAACACAGGTGAGTTATAATCAACCATCACGGTAAGCCTGAAGGTTTCCTGCGGAACGGCAAGCATTTCAATATGCTTGGCAGAATCTTCATAGCTAAGTATGTCTTTCAGTTCAAAGTAAACCCTGTCAGCATCCTGTTCTTCAACTCCTGCATCTTCCAATGCAATAACGAATGGTAATGAACTGCCATCCATAATTGGTATTTCAGGGCCATTTACCTCAATAAGTACGTTATCTATTTCTAAACCAACCAATGCAGCCAATAAGTGCTCGGTAGTAGCAATTTTGCCACCATTCTGTTGCAATGTAGTACCTCTTTCTGTGTCAGTTACGTTATCTGCATCGGCATCAATAATAGGCTGGCCGGGCAGGTCAATACGCTGAAACTTATACCAGTGGTTTACAGGTGCAGGCTTAAAAGTTACGGTAGCAAGTATACCTGTATGCAGTCCCTTTCCGGTAACGCTTACAGGCTTTTTGATAGTACGTTGTTTTTCGCTCATATTAAAGTAAATAAATAAGAAAACAGAGGTTTTCTATTTAATGTGCAATAATACGCTTTTTTTATGGAATTATTTGGAATTTTTTCCTTCCAGATCTTTCAGGCTGTTTCGCATTTCGGGCAGCTTACGGAATACCACATACGACTTCTTGTAGTCCATATGGTCAAAGGCAGGCGAGCCCTGTATTGTAGCCCCATCAGGTATATTGTTTCCTACGCCTGATTGTGCCGCAATTTTCACTCCGTTTCCTATAGTAATATGGCCAATAATACCAACCTGTCCGCCAATCATACAATCGCGGCCAATTTTGGTTGAACCTGCTACACCCGATTGGGCAGCAATAACGGTGTTTTCTCCAATCTCTACATTATGACCTATCTGTATAAGGTTATCGAGCTTTACACCTTTACGAATAACGGTAGAACCCATTGTTGCTCTGTCGATAGTGGTATTTGAACCAATTTCAACATTGTCTTCTATAACTACATTGCCAACCTGTGGCATTTTGTGGTATTGGTTTTCAGAGTTTGGTACAAAACCAAATCCGTCAGAACCTATAATAACACCAGAGTGGAACTTACAGTTTTTACCGATTACACAATCGAGGTAAATTTTAACACCAGGGTAAATAACGCAACCATCGCCAATCTTAGAATTATCGCCGATGTATACATTTGGGAATATATGCACATTGTTGCCAATGGTAACGTTTTCGCCAATGTAAGAGAACGAACCAATATATACGTTCGTACCATATTTAGCCGTTTTCGCCACAACAGCGTTTTGCTCAATTCCGGTCTTCGAGAATTGCTGTTTGTGGTATGCATCGAGCAATACGCTAAATGCCTGGCGGGAATCTTTAACTTTTATAAAAGTAGAATTTGCAGGTTTTTCACCAACAATATCTTCACTTACTATTATAACCGATGCACCCGTGGTTTTAAGGTATTCAGCATACTTAGGGTGCGATAGGAAGGTCAATGACCCAGCTCCTGCTTCCTCTATTTTAGCGAGTTTACTCACCTTGGCATTAGGGTCGCCCTCTAATTTGCCGTTAATAAGCGTAGCTATTTGTATTGCTGAAAACTCCATGGCGTAAAAATACTATAATTTCTTTTCATGCCCCATCAAAGTCTCCCCGCTTGGGGAGATTTAGAGGGGTAAATCAAAAGCCCATCTTGGCTACAACCTCTTTAGCTTGTTCCTGGGTGTAGTATGAAAAGTCTTTGTAGCGGTCATGCACATCAATAATTTCTTCAATGGCTGCAGTAACAATATCATGGTTATCCCATGTCTTTAGATCTTTCAAAACTGTTTCAAGGCAACCTTTTTTATAAGCTATTTGCCCGAGTACATGCACAAGTGTACTGCTTACTCTTTTGGTTTTGTCGTGTTGCAGCTCTTTGAGTAATGGTAGTACTTCCTGCGGGTGGGTACGGCCACGCAGTTCAATACCATGGCAAATTTCACGGCGTATCTCTTTGTCTTCATGGTGCAGGTATTTTTTGCTCCACGCTAATACCGGCTTAGGGTTCTTTTCTCCCATCTTTTTCATTGAGCCTATTACTGCATTCCGGATGGAATGGTGCGTGTCGAATAAACCCGTATCGAAAAAGTGCTGCACTATTTCAAAATCAGTTTTGCCGATTTCTCCTGCCGCGTTAACAACCGTTTGCCGTATCTTGTAATCTCCTTCTTTTAACAGTTTTTCTAATAATGCTAGTGTATTCTTGCGTAAGTCTTTATTGGTTGCATATACCTTGCCAATGGCTAAATATGCAGTCTTGCGGATATAGGTATCTTCATCCGAAAAATATTCCGTTATCTTTTCCTTTTTCCCTTTCAGTATTTCAGAGAGGATATTGTTGTTGATCTGTTCAACAAGTTTATCGCGTTCGGGTTTGGGTAAGTCGTAAAAGGCCATGTGAGAATTAAAGAGGCTAATTTAAATTGTTATATGTTATCTTTGGTTCTATAATGCCACTAAAAGTATGCGATATAGTGCCAAGCTTATATTATCGGTAGTTTTCTTATCCTTTTTAGGAACCCAGTTACCTGGTCAGGCAGATTCAACTATAAGCAGATTTAAGAGGCTTCACAATCAGTTTAAAGGACGTTCTTCTGCATATGATACCAATGCCATTTACTTTAACAAGTGGAAAGTGAACTTGAAATTTGATGTTGGTACCGGAATCGATAATGGAATTTTCACAAGCTATTCTAATTCTACCAGTTTATTTGGAATCCAAAACCCGGCATATAATATTGTATTCTCTCCTGTTTATTGCGCTTCTTCATTTTATGGTGTTACCGAGAAAAGTGCAATTGGTGTAGGATTATTTTATCAGTACCTAAATTATGTACCACAAACTGCACAGGTGCTTCCTGAGGGCAGTGCTTCAGAATTTACAATTACGGCAGGTTATTTACATTGTATTCATTCATGGCGTTATTTCTATTATGGTTTTGAATTCGGTGCAATGTTCCTTAATACAGACTTTGATACAAATACCTATTTCAATAAGCCAAAAAATAAAACCCCACTTGTGCAACCAGTTTTTGCTGAAATAATAGGTTTTCGCTACCCTGTTGAGCCTGGTTTGTGGCTTAACATTGAAGCGTGTTCTTTGGGTTTGTTGGGTTCTTCTTTAGGGCAGTTAAATACTGGGTCTATTGGGATAGATTACTGTATTGATACACGGCCTTTATGTCATAAGCCCGTAAAGCAAGATCCATACTATAGCCCCAAAAAAGTTTACAGGAGGGAAAGAAAGGATTCTATAATGAGATCGAAACCTAAATATAAAGAGCTGCATGACACTAATAGCATGTTCTATAATAAGTACAAATTGCATTTTAGTATTGAATCCGGTTCAGGTCAATTAGAGGCATTAGTGTCAAGCTATTTCGGATACCTTAATTCTGCTTATAGTGCAGCCGAGTCACCACTTTTAAGGGGCGCTGTCGATTATGGACTAGGAGTAAAAAGCAGTGTGGGACTTTCATTAATGTTCGAACAGGTTAACTATGAAAAGGTTAATATTTCATCATATTACACCAGTGGAAATATTACATACCTAAACCTGAGTGCACGATATACGCATACCTTATTTGCTTCGAATGTTTTCTATTATGGTGTTGAAGCAGGTATTTATTCCCTGGGGTTCAACTATAATAAAGCGAACACGTTTTATAATCCGCCACCTTTAGTATACCTGCCCGGCTCCGGTTTAAGCGCAGGTCTTCTTTTCGGAATGAAAACTACGCTCACAAAAAACATCAGTATTCATGGCGAACTGGTACTCGATGGGACTGTTCCTTATGCTGATTATGGTATTACCTACACTATTAATTCAGGATGGAGACTGAGGAAATAATTACAGCAAGTGTGAATGAGTATATAAGACTTGTACAAAAATGCCGATTCAGTTTTAAGCTTAAAAGTGTTTAACGATTTAGAAACTATGTATGCCGTCCGTAAATAAATGTTTAACGGTAAATAAATAGAATTACTAACTAAATAGTCATACATTTAGAAAAACAAATTCAACCTCATCATGAAAACAATACTACAAAAAGCAGCTTTATTCATTGCAGGAATATCATTTGCTGCTATTACTCATGCAACGGTAATAACGGTTACAGTAGCTAACCTCAGTTTTTCTCCTGCGAGTTTTACAGCTAATGTAGGGGACACAGTAATGTGGATGTGGGCAGCAGGCACACACACAACAACTTCATTAACAGTTCCGGCAGGTGCTGCCACCTGGAATAATCCAATGACATCTGCAAGCCCTATGTTTAATTATGTAATTACACAACCAGGTAGCTATACCTATTGGTGTAACATTCATAAAACTTCAATGGAAGGAAGCTTTACCGCAACGGTTGCAGCTGGTGTGCCTGTAGTGTCAAACTCTATCAGAGATTTTGTTACTGTGTTTCCGAACCCTGCTAGCGGCATGTTAAATATGCACCTGAAGGTTAGCACTGACAATGAAGAGCTCATTATATCTGATGTATCGGGAAAGGAAATGCTTAGGCAAAACCCCGCGAGTATTGATAATGCTATAAATGTATCTACATGGCCAAAAGGCGTTTATTTTTATAGCCTCAAAAGAAAGGAACAAATGCTGAACGGAAAATTTGAGGTGCAATAAATAGTTCTTAGATATTAGCAAAGGGTATTGAGCTTTCTCAATACCCTTTTTTTATTGCCCCAAACCCCTGAAGGGGCTTTGAGTGTTTTTGCAAAAAGTAAGATTGTGTATCTTTTTTAGTACCTATGCATTATAAACAAAAGAGAAGCATGAAAAAGAGTTGTTTGTTAATCGTGTTTACCATAAGTTATTTACTTGGGGTTTCCCAATATAGTAGCATAACTGTTGATGTGTCAGATAACGAGAGGGCATTTCTTGATACGGTTGAAGCAAAATTAATAAGACATGTATCTCAAATATCTGCACATAAAGTAGATTATGATATAAACCTATATACTGTGTGGCCATATAGCCCAGGGCATTGGGGAATGTGTTATACTAGATATGAAGTAGATTCTACTCATCCTACAGATAATAGAGTTGCAACATATAAATACGGTCTCGATATGCAATGGGACTCCTCACTTTCCTGTGCATATGTATATGGTTTTTCAAAGTTGTACGCTCAACCTGTTTATCAATGGATGGGAGGATATTATAAACAAGCAGCAATTACAGAATACCCAATATATCATATTCCTCTATCTCAATACCATACGTTTCTTGATAAGCAGGAAATGAATATTTTGTATTCAATAATAAAAAAAGAATTTATTCGGTATGTAGATGACGATACTATATATACACAGGATAGTTTGTTAACATATCGGACAATAAACTTCCATAAAAGTGATTCATTAGCTCAAATGCCATGGCGCTATTGGGTTGAGCTTTCTTATAGAGGTATTCAGAATGGCTCACTAAAGGTTTATAATAATTTTAGACAAACAAAAACAATGACAAGATTTGAAGCAGATAGTTGTCTTTTGAATTTTATAACAGTTATTGATTCTGCAGGAAAGAGTAGTGTTCAAGTGGAGCTTGCTGATGAGTTCTTGGGAGTTTCAGTTATTGAGAAATGGAATTTTGATATCAATGGAAGCCACTTTATTAATGCAATAGACACAAATTATGCAATAGAAAGGGTAAAGTATTTTATGAGAATATCCAGAAATATAGAAACAATTGGAATTATTAAAGATGTTCCTATTAATGAACAACGTTGGAAAAAAGCCGGAGCAAATCCAGTTTGGGTAGATGCGGGAGATATAGATAAGATGTGTAGAAACGGCAAACTAGGCCCTCTATATCTTTATAAGACGCTTATTAATTCTGCTTTGTATAAAAAACTTAACCTGAGATATAGACCATGGTACTAATGAAGACACGAACTTGCAGCTTAAGAAATAGGTAAAAGGTGGGCGCGGGTTAGCTGTAAGTGCTACGAGTATAGGAAACTCAGGCAAGCAGGGAGCAAATGCCGCCCCCAAATAATAGAAATAAATAACGAATAGCGAACACCGATTAACGAATTCAGATTTTAGAAGCAAAGAAAAAATTACACCAACCCCTTCGGATAGCAAACAAAATACTTGCGTGTAACCGTATTTATTGCAGATGCATTTAAATTATCAGATGCCTTAGTGAAATCCATTATTTTACCATTCGGGTAAACAATATTAATACGCACTTGCTGTGTACTATATACATCGTTAGTTACCTCGTCAGAGAAAACAAAGTAGCGTACATCCTTTGCACTTACTTTGTATTTATCCATTGCTTCTTCCTGCAGGTTCTTCACTTCAGCTTTGCTGAAAGGCTTACTTTGTATAACCGTCTTGTATAAATTACGATTAATGAACCATTTGCAAAGTGTTGAAAGGATAGGATCATCGTGTGTCATCCATACTTTTATAGAACACACAATGTCGTAATCATCCAGCAAGGCAAATGCATCAAGCAGTTCAGGGTGGTTGAAGAATTCCTTTTTACTAAGCTTGTTGAATAAGAACACGGCCAATGCAGGAGTGACAAAAAGCCCGGCATCTTCATCGGCCAGCTCTTTAACACGTTTTAAAATGTTCACTAAAAGCTCCATACCGCTAAGCACTGTTTTGTGCAGGTAAACCTGCCAGTACATAAGCCTGCGGGCAATAATGAATTTCTCAATTGAGTATATTCCTTTTGCCTCGACAACTAAATTACCATTGGCAACGGTTAGCATCTTTATAATACGGTCGTAACCAATTACACCTTCCGACACACCTGTAAAAAAGGTATCGCGGGTTAGATAATCGAGCCTGTCAACATCTAATTGGCTTGATACTAACTGGTGCAAGAACTTTTTGCTGTACTGGTTCCTGAATATTTTAATTGCCAGTGTAAGTTTGCCTTTAAATTCCTTATTCAATCTTTCCATGAACAGGGTTGAAATATCCTCATGTGATATTCCGTTTACAATGCTATGTTCTAATATGTGCGAGAAAGGGCCGTGGCCGATATCGTGCAATAATATGGCAATTTGTGCGCTTTCAGCTTCTTCATCGGTAATTGCAACGCCTTTGCTGCGTAGGGTTTCAATAGCATTGGTCATTAGGTGCATGGCACCAAGTGCGTGATGGAAACGGGTGTGAATAGCACCGGGATAAACCAATGAAGTTATCCCTAATTGCTGTATCCTTCGTAAGCGTTGAAAGTAGGGGTGTTCTATCAGTTTAAAAATGATCCCATCGGGTATGGTAATAAAACCATAAATAGGATCGTTAATTATTTTTCTCTTTATCATTGCTCTGTTGCAGTTTATTTAACACTTTTTCACACTTACTGCGAAATAAGCGCGTATCTATTTCGTTATCTTTGTAAGAACCGAGTACTAATTCAATTTATATGACAAAAATGGGAAAAATAAGCATTCTTTGGGCAGATGACGAAATAGATCTTTTAAAGCCACATTTATTATACCTTCAGGAAAAAGGATTCGATGTAAAGACTGTTACTAATGGTAACGATGCAGTTGACGAGTTCATAAAAGCTAAAGACGATTTTGATATAGTTTTCCTTGATGAGAACATGCCTGGTATATCGGGTATTGAAACACTTGGTAAGATAAAGAACATCAACCAGCGTGTGCCAATTGTAATGATAACAAAGAGCGAGGAAGAATCTATTATGGAAGATGCCATAGGTTCTAAAATATCCGACTACCTTATTAAACCCGTTAACCCGGGGCAGATACTTCTTTCCATTAAAAAGAACATTGACAAGAACAGGCTTATAAGTGAAAAGACAACATCGGGCTATCAGCAGGATTTCCGCAACATTGGTATGCAACTTGGCGATAACCTTAACCACCAGCAATGGGAGGAAGTGTATAAGAAACTTATTTACTGGGAGCTTGAATTAGAAAAATCGGGCGATGAAAGTATGAAGGAAGTATTTCAGATGCAAAAGGCTGAAGCCAATACTTTGTTCGCCAAATTTATTGAGAAGAACTATATAGGCTGGCTGCAGAACAAAACATCTACCGCTTCGCCAACTATGTCGCATACCTTATTACGTAATAAGATATTACCTATCGTAGAAAAGGAAACCGTTCCTACATTCATGTTATTGATAGATAACCTACGCTATGACCAATGGAAGGTATTAAGGCCTGAGATAGAAAACTTATTTAAGGTAGATAGCGAAGAATCGTACTATGCTATTTTGCCAACCTGTACACAATATGCGCGTAATGCCATATTTGCTGGCTTAATGCCATCTGAAATTGAAAAGATGCACCCGGGCCTGTGGATGAACGATGAAGATGAAGGTGGAAAGAACATGCATGAAAATGAGTTTCTTGAAGGCAATTTAAAAAGGCTGGGCAAGAACATTAAAACATCGTATAATAAGATAACCAACCATAACGACGGTAAGAAGCTGGCAGAGAACATTCACTCGCTTATGAGCAATAAGCTGAATGTGATAGTGTACAACTTTGTAGATATGCTTTCGCATGCCCGCACCGAAATGGAAGTAATACGTGAACTGGCAAGTGATGATGCAGCATACCGTTCTATTACCTTGTCATGGTTCCAGCACTCACCATTGAGCGATATTTTAAAGCAGATCGCAGCTAACAAAGGCAAGCTTATTATTACCACCGACCACGGTACTATTAAGGTACTAGAGGCAAGTAAAGTAATAGGCGATAAGAACACCAATACCAATTTAAGGTATAAATCGGGTAAGAGCCTTACCTACCAGGCAAAGGATGTATTTGCTATTAAAAACCCTGCCGAGGCCTTTTTGCCACGCCAGCACGTAAGTAGTGTATTTGTCTTTATAAAAGGCGACAAATTCTTTGCTTACCCTAATAACTATAATTATTACGTTAACTATTATAAGGATACCTTTCAACATGGGGGGGTTTCGTTAGAGGAAATGATTATACCTTTGGTGGCATTATCACCAAAATAATAGTCTATGGCCCGCAACTGGAAAGCAAAAGAAGAGACCCAGCTCGAACAAATAGCTAAGGAACTACTGACCGATTTTAAGAACAATCGGGTGTTCACATTTTCCGGTAACCTGGGGAGTGGAAAGACCACTTTTATTAAGTACCTTTGTAAGGTTCAGGGTGTCAAAGGGCTTGTAAGCAGCCCAACATTCTCCTTAGTGAATGAATATGAGGGTTTACAGGGCCTTCCTGTCTTTCACTTCGACTTTTACAGGATAAAGAATGTGCGGGAAGCTTACGACATGGGTTACGAAGAATATCTGTATTCAGGAGGATACTGTTTTATTGAGTGGCCTGAGATGATCGCCGAGTTGATACCGGACAACGCTGTTAATATACATATTGCTGTAATTGACGGAGTTAGGGAGATCAGTGTAAAGGAATAGTGAAACATAAAACCGGTTATGAATACATCAAAAGAATTACTTCAGTCATTATCGATGGCCGCGCTTGCACCCCAGGAAGAAATGCTGGAGGTAGGCAAGAAAAAAGGAAGCCTCTTAATTGGTATACCTAAGGAAATATCCTCGCAGGAAAAGCGATTGGCATTGGTGCCTGATGATGTAGCATTACTTGTTAATAACGGACACCAGATAATTATTGAAACCAATGCCGGAAAAAATGCTCACTTTGAGGACAATGATTATAGTGAAGCAGGGGCACAAATAGCGTATTCTGCTGCCGATGTTTATAAGGCCGATATTATATTGAAGGTTGCTCCTCCTTTAAAAGAGGAAGCTGAGAGGTTGAAACCTAACCAAACGCTTATATCTACGCTACAACTTACCGTTCAGCCAAAGGATTTTCTGAAGCATTTAATGCAAAAGCGAATTACAGCTATAGCCTTCGACTGGATACGTGATGAATCAGATATTTTTCCGGTTATCCGTTCTATGAGTGAGATTGTAGGTGGCACATCTATATCAATTGCTGAAGAGTATTTAAGTAATGTACACGATGGGCCCGGGCTTATTATGGGTGGTGTGTCGGGTATTGCACCAACAGAGGTGGTTATTTTAGGAGCAGGTACCGTAGGTGAATTTGCTGCACGTGCAGCCATTGGCCGTGGTGCAGTAGTAAAAGTATTCGATAATTCAATGTACAGGTTAAGGCGTTTGCAAACCATGATCGGTGTGCGTGTGTTTACCTCTACCATCAGGCCACGTGTATTAGCGCGTCACTTAAAAACAGCAGATGTGGTTATTGGTGCCATTCGTTCTACAAACGGGCGTACGCCTTGTGTAGTTACAGAAGAAATGGTTAGCGACATGAAAGCAGGCTCAGTTATAGTAGATGTAAGCATTGACCAGGGCGGTTGTTTTGAAACTTCACGCGTTACAACTCACAACGATCCTGTGTTCCGGAAACATGGTGTAACTCATTACTGCGTGCCTAATATAGCTTCACGTGTTTCACGTACGGCATCCATTGCATTCAGTAACATTTTCACACCCATATTACTGCGGGCCGGTGATGAGGGCGGCTTAGAGAATTTAATTAAACAAGACCTGAAAATCAGAAATGGTGTATACATATATAAGGGTGTGTTAACAAGTAAAGATTTAGGTGAGGCATTTAAAATTCCCTATAAGGATTTAGGTCTGTTGATAATGACGAGGTCGTAGAATTGTTGAAAAGTTTATTTCGTCGTAAATCCCCTATAATTGGGCGTTTTAAGACTAGTGTTAATAACCATGTTAAAAAAAACGAAAGCGCATCCGACTCCAATGTATCACGTAAATATATTTTTGTTCTCACGCTTTTTTAAAAAGTGAATTCGAAAAAAAAGTAACAATATTTTAATGTTTTGCCCACGATGATAAAAGAACAACAAACCCAAACAAAAGGAGCCATGACCTACGATGAAATACGCGAGAAGTGTATTAAGTATTTCGGCGGAGATGAATTAGCAGCATCTACATGGATGAACAAGTATGCCCTGCGCGATAAGAACGGAGTATTACAGGAAACTACCCCTGACGATATGCATAAGCGTATGGCGCATGAATTTGCACGTAAAGAGAAAGAGTATGCTGACTTAGCTACAATGAACGGTAAACTGGCACTTCTTTCAGAATATGGACAGAAGAGGACATTGCTTACCGAAGAAAAAATATTCGAATACTTTAAAGGTTTTAAATATGTAATTCCTCAAGGAAGCGTAATGTTTGGTTTGGGTAACAAGCATGTTATTGCTTCTTTGTCAAATTGTGTTGTTCTTCCTGAAATATATGATTCATACGGAGGCATTATGCACACTGACCAGCAATTGGCTCAGTTGTTCAAGCGCCGTTGCGGTGTAGGTATCGACATTTCTACACTTCGCCCTTCAGGCATATCAGTAAATAATTCTGCAGGTACAACCACAGGCGCGGTTTCTTTCATGGAAAGATTCTCGAACACAACTCGTGAAGTCGCTCAGAACGGAAGACGCGGTGCCTTAATGATAACTATTGACATTGCTCACCCAGATGTAGAGAATTTTGTACTTATCAAGCAAGACCTCAGCAAGGTAACCGGCGCTAATATTTCAGTTCGCCTGTCCGACGAGTTTATGGAAGCAGTTGTTGCTGATAAAGAATATACACACCGTTGGCCAATTGAATCTGATTCACCATCAGTAACCAAAACAGTTAAGGCACGTGAACTTTGGAACACTGTTATTAAAGCAGCTCACCAAAGCGCTGAACCAGGCCTTATCTTCTGGGATCGTCAACACAAATATTCAACATCTTCAGTATATCCTGGCTTTAAGAACGTATCTACCAACCCTTGCTCTGAAATAGCAATGCAGGGTGGCGATAGTTGCAGACTTATTGCTATCAATCTGTACAACTTTGTTGACAAGCCATTTACAAAAGATGCTTCTTTCAATTACAAGAAGTTCTACGAAGTTACCTACGAATCTCAACGTTTGATGGATGACTTAGTTGATCTTGAATTGGAATCTATTGAAAGGATCATGAACAAGATACAGAGCGATAAAGAACCTACTGATATCAAGCAAATAGAAGTGAACACCTGGAAACTGCTTTACGATGCAGGTAAGAAGGGTAGAAGGACAGGCCTTGGCTTTACTGCATTAGGTGATACAATGGCTGCTCTTAACTTCAAGTTCGATTCTTCTGATGCTATGGCTGAAGTAGAAAAAATAATGAAGACAAAGTGCGATGCAGAATTTACAAGCTCTATCGATATGTCTGTTGAACGTGGTTCTTTTGAAGGATACGACAACAAGATCGAAAACACTTCAGAGTTTGTTCAAATGATGAAGAAAGAAATGCCTGATGTATATAGCCGTATGATGAAACTTGGCCGTAGAAATATTTCTATCAGCACAGTTGCACCAACAGGTAGCTTAAGCATTCTGGCAGAAACATCTTCAGGTTTAGAGCCTGTATATCTGCTTTCATACAAGAGAAGAAGAAAGATCAACCCTAACGACAAGAACGCTAAGGTTGACTTTGTAGATAAGATGGGCGACAAATGGGAAGAATTCATGGTGTATCACCCTAAGGTGAAGACCTGGATGGATGTTACCGGTAATACCGATATTACCAAGAGCCCTTACGCCGGTTCAACCGCTCCTGAAATTGACTGGATCAAACGAGTTGAATTACAATCATTAGTTCAGAAATATACAACTCACAGTATCAGTTCTACTATTAACCTGCCAAATGATGTGGCTGTTGATAGCGTAGGCGAAATATACATACAGGCATGGAAACAAGGTCTGAAGGGTATTACTGTATATCGTGATGGTTCACGCAGTGGTGTACTTATAGCTGCTGATGACAAGAAGAAAAAAGCAACTGCTGCCCAAATTACTGAAACAGTACCACCAAAGCGTCCTAAGGAATTAGAAGCTGAAGTTATTCGTTTCAACAACGGTGCTGAAAAATGGATTGCTGTAGTAGGTATATTAGATGGCAAGCCATATGAAGTATTTACCGGTAAGGCTGATGATGGAATTAACCTTCCGTTATGGCTTGAAAAAGGCTGGGTAATTAAGAGCAAGAGCGAAGATGGTAAAAAACGTTACGACTTCCGTTACAAAGACAAGGATGGTTACAATGTTACCATTGAAGGTTTATCACGCAGCTTCGATAAGGAATTCTGGAACTATGCAAAATTACTTTCAGGTGTATTGCGTCACGGAATGCCTATACCACATGTAGTTGACTTAATTGCTAACCTTAACCTTTACGATGATTCTATTAACACATGGAAAGCAGGTGTAGAAAGAGCATTGAAGAAATATATACCGGATGGAACTAAGAGCAAGGACAAAAAATGTTCAAGCTGTGGTGACGAAGATGGTTTGATCTACGAAGAAGGATGCCTGAAGTGTAAGAACTGTGGCTACTCTAAATGCGGATAATATTTGCATGATGGATTAATAAAAAAAGCCTCGCATTTGCGGGGCTTTTTTGTTTACAATAGCATAAGCTAAGCGTAAGAAATGAGTAGCTTTTTATACAATTTATTTGATTAATTTCGCGGCAGAATTTAAAATAAAACCTCATGAAAAAAATTACAATTATTAAAATGTTTGTATTAGGAACAATAATGATGTTCACAATGCAGGTAGTTATGGCGCAAAACAACGCGCTTAATTTTGTTAATGCCAACGGCACCTATGTAAGTGTACCGGTAACAAATAATATACCTATTGGAAATAGTAACTATACCATTGAATCATGGGTTTATGCCAATTCAATGGGGACATTTGGTATTGCAGGTTGGGGTGCATATGGAAACGCTGACCAGGTAAATGCATTACGACTTGATGCAAGTGGAGCAATAATAAACTATTGGTGGGGTAATGATCTTAGTGCGAATGTGGGTAATATTTCAGGCGCATGGCATCATATAGCTGCAACCTGGGATGGAAATACACGCAGCATTTACCTGGATGGAGTAGTAGTAGCTAGTGATAACCCTGGACCAAATAGCGTTCCTAACACATCAAATTTTGCTATAGGTTTTACATGGCCCGGCGGCTCGGAATATTTTGATGGCTCACTGGATGAAACAAGTATATGGAATGTATGTCTGACCCCATCACAAATAGTGGCAAGTATGTCAAATTCGTTATGCCTGCCGCAAAACGGATTAGCTGCATATTATAATTACAACCAGGGAACTGCAGGAGGAACCAATACGGGTATAACTACCATTACTGATCTTTCGGGTAATGGAAACTCTGGTATACTTACCAATTTTGCACTTACCGGAACCACAAGCAATTTTGTCACCGGAGTGACTATTGGTGTGGCATGCCCTGCATGGGGTAGCAATGCCCTTAATTTTGACGGATCAGCCAGCTATGTTGATGCAGGAAATATATTAACTCCATCGTATACAAAAGAAGCATGGGTGTACATGGCAGCCGATATAGGTTCTAATAACGTTATATCTGGTGGTGGTAATAATAGCGATGATGCTTTCTGGGTTCCCGGCGACAATCTGTCAGCCGGCCATAATGGTAACTGGCAAACCGTAGAAGACCCAAGCCCTTTTCCACTTAATACATGGACATATATAGCTGTTACCTACGATGCTAATAGCCAGGTTATGACATTGTACAAGAATGGAATTCAGGTTGATCAGCAGCCTTCAGCCCCAATGAACAGTCCTGACAACACGTTAATTGGTTCATACGGGAATGCAAATTTATTTGAGGGTTCAATAGATGAAGTAAGGATATATGACCATGCCCTGACAGCTTACCAGGTACAAAATGACATGGGACATCAGATATGTACTCCGGAAACCGGTTTGCTAGCATATTATACTTTTAATGAGGGTGTAGCTGATGGTAATAATGGATTTATAACAACTTTATTTGATTCAAGTGGAAATAATAAGAATGCAGTATTGAACAACTTTGCCTTAACCGGAACTACCAGCAATTTTGTGCCGGGTGTTTCTATTGCTACTTCTTGTATGCCAGCTCAGGCATTGAATTTTGATGGTGTTGATGATTATGCAGCAACATCGATATTTACCACGCAAACTGACAGTATTACTATGGAAGCTCGTGTTATGTGGAATGGAGGTACAGGTGCGTATCAACATATAATTTTAAATGGAAATACAGGAAGTACGGGGTATGCAATAACTGTAGATCACGGTAATAATGATAAACTATCTGTCCTTTTGGGTAGTATAGGTTTATTGCAATCAAGTGCAAAGCTTACTGTAGGTCAATGGCAAATGGTGTCAGTAGTACGTAGTAAAGGAATATGGACCTTATATCTGGATGGAGTTTCTTACCCTTTAACAGCAAATACTTCAAGCCCCCTTCCTGTTTCAGGAAATTTTGTAGTGGGAGCCAATCAAAGTGGCAGTGAAAACTTTAACGGAAGTATTGACGAGGTTCGTATATGGAGCCGTGCACTTTGCCAGGGAGAAATTCAAAGTAACATGGTCTATGAAGTTCCGGCTAACGATACCGCTTTGTTAGCACTTTATTATTTTAACGTTGGTAATGCAGGAACTAATAATACACTATTTACGTCCGTTGCAGATAGTTCAATGGCGGGCGCCCCATCATTAACCTTGAGTAATTTTGCATTGAATGGAAGTACATCAAACTTTGTAGCCCCTGCAGGTACATTGGTTGGGTATGATTTCCCGTATAACCCTTCGGTACCTACTGTATATACAAGCGGAGCATTAACATTCTGCCAGGGAGATTCAGTTATGCTTACAGTAGATGCAGGAGATTCATATGTATGGAATAACAATTCTTCTTCCACAACGCAATCGATCACTATTAAAACATCAGGTGTTTACCAGGCAAAGATCACAGGCTGTTACAGAACTACTTTTACCACACCTGTTATAGTAACTGTAAATACAGTTCCTGTTGTAACCATAACAGATAATGTAATAAACGGTGGTGGTAATGTTTGTATTGGTTCTATTGATAGTTTAATGGCGAATGTTTCAGCTAGTACCGCAACTCCTTTCATGTATAATTGGAGTACCGGAAGTACAAATGATACTGCATTGGTTTCACCAATAGTAAATACATCATATAGCCTCATCGTAACAGACCAGAATGCTTGTACTGATACATTATGGAATATTGTTATTAATGCAAACCCGGTTCCACAGGTAACCGTAGTAGGTAATGTAGCTGGTAACACAATTTGTTCTGGTCTGGCAGATAGCCTAACAGCTCAAATGGGTGCGCCTGGAACCTATGCGTTCAATTGGAGCAATGGAAGCACCAATGATACTGCTATAGTAAAACCGAATGCAAATGCAACATATACCCTTGTAGTAGCTAATGCATTTGGTTGTACCAATACAGTTTATAACATTCAGGTAGCCGTAAAACAAACACCATCAGTTAGTTTTACCGGAGACCCAGGTTCACCGATATGCGCCGGACAGAAGGATACTATTACTGAAGTTGCTCATGGAACTGGCCCGTTAACTTATTTGTGGAGCACAGGAGGAACAAAGGATAGCATCAATGTTCACCCAATGACAACAACAACATATAGTGTACTGGTTACTGATCCTGATGGTTGTAATATAGTTGACATTGGAGTGGTAACTGTAAACCAATTGCCTGTTATACATGTAAGTGGGTACAATGGAACGTATGTCGGCGATATAGATACCTTAACAGCCACTGGTGCACTTAATTATATGTGGACAACAGGTAGCACTAATGATACGGCAAGTATTCAGGCCAATACAGTAGGTGTATTTACATATACCGTAACAGGTACCGATAGTAAAGGTTGTAGCGATACAGCAAGCTTTAAAGTAACTGTTAGTGTGTTTACGGGTGTAAATAGCCTTGCATCTGGTAACACGGTGTTGTACCCTAACCCTGCGCGTAATACCATCTATTTATCATTTGCGATGAGTGGAAGCGAATCAGCAGTGGTGAAGGTAATAAATATGAGCGGTGCAGAAATATCAAGTTCCAATACAACAATAAACAACGGAATGCAAATGCCAATTGATGTAAGCACACTTGCACCGGGTAATTACTTTGTAAAGGTTATAACCAATACCAGTACAAAGGTTGTTAAGTTCATAAAGGAATAATAAACAGATATGATTTTTTAAAGCCTCTGGTAATTTTACCAGAGGCTTTTTATTTTAGTAATTATATGATATTTGTACTTTAAATTACAACAAGATGGAACAGGAGATGATGAATAACCTTAAGGCTGAATTCACTATTGTTGAAAATGCAGCTAAGTCTTTTTCGGAAAAAAAGTTTTTTCATAAGCCTGGCCCGGATCAATGGTCGGCCGCTGAAATTATTGAACATTTATTCCTTTCTGTAAAGTCATTGCCGGGTTTATTTGGATCTCCGCAAATTATGCTCGAAAAATGGGGTAGGGGAAACCGTCCACTGTTTAGTTATGATGAGCTGGTATCGAAGTACCTGAGTAATGGTAAGTTAAAGTCTCCGCCTGCGGCAACACCACAGCAAACCGAAGCTACCCAGGCCGAACAGATTGCCAAATTTCACACGATAAATGAAAAATTTGTAGAAGGTGCTGGTAAGCTATCTGATGAAATATTGGATACGTATCAGATTCCTCACCCAATAATTGGTTTGATAAGCGTAAGAGAGATGATATATTTTACATTATATCACTATAAGCACCACTTAAAAGCTATTAAGCTGCTGCAATAATTATTCTTCTACGGTATATTTTATATCAAATTCAGGCTGAGCTACATTCCCGATCTTGGTTGAGTCTTTGCTGAATACAACCTTCACCCGTTCGGGGTGCATCGATTTTTTATTGATAAAATACTCTACTATCTGTTTATTACGACCTTCCATCAAATCATGTACCTGTTTATTCAGTAAAGAATCGCCTATTAGTTTTATACACTTGTCTTCAACAGTAATAAGCTCGTTGCCGGTAAGGTGTAGTTTTTGGTTTAGGTAATTATCGAATAGCGTATCAGTTGCGGCTATTTTTTCTTCTTTCCTGATCTCCTTTCTTCTTTTGCGTCTGCTTAAAAGGCTATCATTTACAGTGTGCGAAGTTTCATCATAGTATCTTTTCTTAGCCAGGAATAATGCCAATTCGTCTTTTTCCTGCACACTATCAGTAACCTGGTCTATTTCAACAACAAGATCTTTTTTCTTGTCAAGTACCTTATAAACCGATTCCAGTTTGCTAAATTGCTTTTCATTAAGTTTTTCCTGTACATAGTCTGCCACAAACTGTTTCATGTCATCAGGGTCTTCTTTATCAATAAGTTTCGATAATAACCTGAAAGGCGACTCGGCTGTTTTTACCACCACGTCTTTTAATATGCGTCCTACCAGTTTGCCAATTTTATAATTAGGGTCATCCAGGTTTCCACTTGCAGGCAGGTTAAGGTCAATATTGCCTTTTTCATCTTTCATTAATGATATAGCAGTACGTACCGGCAAATTATAAGCAGCTTTGGTTTCAACCTTTTTACCAGCTTTTATTCCTGAAATATGAATGATATTTGTACTGGTTAAAAAACGGTTCACCACTGAATCGGTACTTTGGTAGTTCATATAACCATCAAGAAAAGGCACTCCCACATAGTATTCTGAATATGCATTTATATCGGAAAGCCGGAAGTTTGAAACATTGTAACTCATTACCATGTTCTTTAGATCAAGACTCATGTTAGCATTCATTACTATCCTGGCTGTATCATTAAACTTGCTTGAAATATTAAATTGCAGGCTTTTCTTAGTCGAGCTTATTTTATCTGTAGTTGCATTCAGTTCTGATATATTGCAATGGAAAGGAGTGTTTAAGGTATAATCACTGAACAGAAACTGGCCATTATGAACTATTACGCTATCGGTATGATAGTTGGTGTTTACAAAATCAATGGCCATCAATTTTATGCTCGATGAAATAAGAGTGAATATATTGGAGTAATCAGGTTTATACTCTCCGGTAGATGTATCCTGCACAGGGCCTGTAGAGGCATGTGATTTTATCATATGACTGATATTATTACCATTAGGCAAATAATCGAACCGTATAAATGGTTTATCAAGGAACACATTATGCAGGTAAAATATACCATGTTTCACATTTATAGTATCAATATCAAGCGCTAGTTCACCAAGGCCAAATACCTTTTGATTATTAGTATCTATTAATTCAAAGTTATTCACGTGTACATAACCTATACCCGAAACATGCGTAGGGCTATGAAACTTACCATGCATTCTTAGTTTTGTGCTCAGTTGCCCTTTAAGCGATGAAATGCTAATAAATGAATTTACGGGTGCATAGTATTGGCTCAGATCGTAATTATCAATAGCTAATGAGATAGTGTATCTGGAGGTAGCACGGTTTACATTAATATCAGTATTAAAGAAACCACTGGTGCCGTAATTGAAATCCATATGTACGTTAGATTGTGGATTGTTCCAGCTAACCTCGGGCACGTTTAAATTTAATTCATGTATCCTGAATACATTGTGAATAGGTGCGTTATTGTAGGTAATATTACCATTGGTAATACTGATGTTCTTAATGTCGTAATGCACTCCGGGGCTATTGTTTTGCTGGTGTTGAGTGGTATCTGGTGTGTATCGCATAGCAAGGTCATCGAAATTGAAATAGTTTCCGTTTTGTATTATGCTTATTTCCGGGTTGTCAATTTTTATATTATCAACCTCATAAACATTGTCCGTCATTTTGGTCAGGTTCACTTTCACAAACACATCATGGCAATCGAAGAATACATTGGTACTATCAGCTTCGTAAATTTTAATATTCTTGATCGACAAGCTACCATTCAGCGGGTCTAATTTTATTCCACCTGTAGTTATTCTTCTGCCTGTCCATTTTACGCTGTTCTTTTCAAGCACATATTTAGTTACTGGCGATAGATCAGGTACAGCCAGTTCTGATATCTTGTAACTAAATAATTTCTTTTTAAGATTATAGTTCAAGTTAGCCTTCATGGCTAATTTACCAGTATCGTCGAGCATGGCTGAGAGGTGGAAAAGCACTTCTTTGTTCTTTGGCCCAATTTCATCTGTCAGCATATTAATGCCTGAAATAGTACAATGAAAATGGTGATCGGAAGTGAGATCGTTAAATACAAATTCTCCGTTGCGGATGGCAATACTATCAGCGTGATAATTAGCACTTAAAAGATCAATAGCGGAAGATTGTAAACTCGATTGTATTAATGCAAAAATATTTGAATAATCGCGTTTTGTTTTACTTGTGGATGTATCTACCACCTCACGGCTTTCATGTTCTACCATAGCCTGGCTTACATTACTACCCTTCGCTAATATGTCGTAGGCTATGTATGGCCTGTCGAGTATAATACTTCTGAAAACAAATAAGTTTTGCTTTACATTAATAGTATCTATAGTAGTAGAAAATTCATGCAGTGCAAAGAGTTTCCTTTTTGCCTCGTCTTTTATTTCAAAATCTTTTATGTTTAGGCTACACACCAGCGAAAACTCTTCGGGTTTGTTAAATTTACCATGCATCCTTAGCTTAGTATTGAACTGTCCGCTAAGCGATGATATTTTCATGTAAGCATTTAAAGGAGCGTAGTACTGGCTCATGTCGTATTTATCAATATCGAGCGATAGTGTATAGGCAAGCGTTTTCATATCAGCCTCAAGGTCGATATTAAACGAGCCGCCGGTACCGTAATTAAAGTCAACGTGCACTTCGCTCTTAGGTATTTCTGAACTGATCTCAGGTAACTTAAAGTTCAATTCATGTATGCTGAAAATATTATGAACCGGCACATTATTGTATGTTATATTACCATTGGTGATAACTACATTTTTAATGTCATAAACCAAGCTATTGCTTTTTTTAGGCTCTGTTTTTTTGCTGGAATCTGATGCAAATCGTTTGATCAGGTCATCAAAATTGAATTTATTGCCGTTTTGTACAATGCTTATCTCAGGTTTGTCAATTTTTATCTCTTCAATTTCATAGTTGCTACTGAGTAGTTTTTTCAGATTTACCTTTACATAAATATCATGGCAGTCAAAAAAGACCGTTGTGCTGTCTGCTTCATAAATCTTTAAGTCTTTAATGAAAACACTGCCTGTTAGTGGATTTAGGCTTACACTGCCAACACTAATATGCCGCCCTGTCCATTGCACACAGTTTTTGTTTATCTCGTATTTTGCAATTGGGGACACTACTAAAAGAAGTATAACTACAATCCCTACAAGGACAAGTAAAAAAACAGAAATATATTTACGGAGTTTCTTCATTCTTCAATACTGGCCCAAAAATAGGAAAGAACTTAGATATGGGCTTGAATTGACGGCATATTGCCAATTTTCTTATTTTTGAACTATGAGTAAGTGCAGAAGCTTTACATACTATTTTGCTTTTTTTATCTGTTTTTCTCTGATTCTTTGTTCATGTAGTTCTGAAAACAGTATTACATCTTCTTTTAGCAGCAGAAAATATACCCCAGGGCGTTTTAACAACACACCCGGCTCTATTGACAAGGTTGCTGCAAATAATTCCAAGTTGGTCAATATAGCTGTTTCGCAGTCCATTGAAGCGAAAACAGTAAAGCAAAACGTGCTGCATGCAAGCTTTGTTTCACCTTCTGTTACTGCTTCTGCTCAAATTCAGTTAAAGGCAACTATGCCTCAACAAAAAAAACAAGCCGATTTTACAGGTATTATAAAATCACTTAACTTGAATGTTGCCGATACCGTAAACGATAGCTTAGACGATGGTTATGCTAAAGAGCAAAGAACTAACCGGATATTGGGTGTTATTGGGTTTACTACGGCTATAGCTGGTGCAGTCTTTTTGTTTGTACCTGAATTTATTATTGCTGCCATTCTTCTTGTAATTGGCTTTATTATAAGTGCAATAGGAATAAGGCGTGGAAGTAATTCACTGCTGGCCTTTTTAGGTTTTGTGGTAAGTATACTCGGAATACTCGCTTTACTTGACATATTAATTGTAGTACGTCAAGGGTAGTTTTATTTTCTCTTCTCGAGAAAATCTTTTTCAAGTAATTCGGCCCTGGGTATAGTATTGCGGAACCATTGCAGCAATATTTCTTCCTTTTCCATTTCAGTTATTTGCCACTTTACATTTTCTTTCCTTAGCCTGTTACTTAATGTATACATGCTCAAGGCTGCAGCCACTGATATATTAAAGCTTTCTGTAAAGCCCATCATAGGTATCTTTACAAATACTTCAGCATTCTTTTCAAGCTGTTCCGACATGCCCTCTAATTCAGTACCGAAGAACAAAGCCAGTTTTTTATCAAGCGGAACATTTTCAATTGTATAGCTATCCTTATGCGGTGAAGTAACCGCAATTGCATAGCCATTCTTCTTTAATGTATCTATGCAGCTAAGTGTATTGTTGTTTTCTTTTTTATTGTACCTGTTAAGACTTAGCCATTTATACGAACCTAAGGCCACATCGGGATTTATAGTGTACTTATTTTCATTTTCAATAATATGTACGTCCTGTATACCAAAGCAGTCGCATGAACGCAGTACAGCACTTGCATTATGAGGTTGAAAAATATCTTCAAGCCCGATGGTTACATGCCGGGTACGGTTTTTTATAACTTCATCAAAACGCTTTTTACGTTCTTCGGTTACAAAACCAGTAAGGTAGGCTATCAATTCTGAATTAGAAGGCTCCATACATGAAATGTATTAAGCAAATCTCGGTGCCGACCTTTGCAATTCCTCCGATGTAAGCGATTTGAAATACTCCAGGGTAATCTTTAAGCCTTCCTCACGTGAAACCTTTGGTTCCCAGCCTAACAGTTTTTTGGCCAGGGTAATGTCTGGTTTGCGTTGCTTCGGATCGTCCTTAGGTAATGGAGTGTGTATGATCTTTTGCTTGCTTCCGGTTAGCTTTAATATTTCCTCACCAAATTCGTTGATGGTTATTTCGGCTGGGTTGCCAATATTTACAGGGTAAGCATAGTCGCTTAACAATAACTTGTAAATACCATCAACCAGGTCAGATACATAGCAGAATGAACGTGTCTGACTACCATCGCCAAAAGCTGTGAGTGGTTCGTTTCGCATAGCCTGGCCTATAAAAGTAGGCAATACACGTCCGTCATTTAGCCTCATGCGTGGGCCATAGGTGTTGAAAATACGTACAATGCGTGTTTCTAATTTATGAAAGGTATGGTAAGCCATAGTAATAGCTTCCTGAAACCGTTTTGCCTCATCATAAACCCCACGCGGGCCAACAGGGTTTACATTACCCCAATAATCTTCCGTTTGCGGGTGAACCAAGGGGTCACCGTACACTTCAGATGTTGATGCAATAAGCATTCTTGCCTTTTTTGCTTTGGCAAGTCCGAGTAAATTGTGTGTGCCTAATGAACCAACCTTAAGGGTTTGTATAGGTATCTTTAAATAATCGATAGGACTTGCCGGTGAAGCAAAATGAAGTATATAGTGCAGATCTCCGGGTACAAATACAAATTTCGAAACATCATGGTGGTAGAACTCAAAATGCTCGAGTTTGAAAAGATGTTGGATATTCCGCATGTCGCCTGTAATAAGGTTGTCCATACCTATTACATGGTACCCTTCTTTTATAAACCTGTCGCATAAATGCGAGCCTAAAAAACCGGCCGCACCTGTTATAAGAACTCTCTTCATGAAATAATGTTTTTTCTTCCGATACTGATATAGGTAAACCCGAATTCCTGCATCTGGTCATTACCATAAAGGTTACGGCCATCAAATATCACAGGCTTTTTCATCTGTTTTTTCATGCGTTCAAAATCCGGAGTCCTGAATAAACTCCATTCTGTGGCAATAATAAGTACATCGGCACCTTCAAGTGCAGCATACTCATCGGCTGCATAGTTTATTTTATTTCCTATAAGTTTCTTTACATTTTCCGCTGCTGCAGGGTCAAAAGCAGTAATCGTAGCATTTTCCTTAAGCAATTCATCTATCATAACTAAAGCAGGTGCTTCACGTATGTCATCTGTGTCTGGCTTAAATGCAAGCCCCCACATAGCTACTTTAAGTCCTGCCAGTTTCCCGAATTGTTTCTTCAGGCGCGGAATAAGAATGTGTTTTTGTATTTCATTCACTTCCATTACCGATTTCAGTATTTTAAAATCGTAATTGTTTTCTACAGCCGATTGTACTAATGCCTTTACATCTTTTGGAAAGCAACTGCCACCATACCCAATGCCCGGAAAAAGGAATCGTTTGCCGATTCGTGCATCAGAACCAATTCCGATACGCACCATATCAACATCGGCACCAACTTTTTCGCAAAGGTTAGCTATTTCATTCATGAAAGAAATTTTGGTGGCAAGGAATGAGTTAGCAGCATATTTGGTGAGCTCAGCCGAACGAAGGTCCATAAAATAAACAGGGTTGCCCTGGCGTACATATGGTTTGTAAAGTTCTTCCATAACCTTTCGGGCTTTATCAGATGAAAGACCCAACACAACACGGTCGGGTTTCATAAAGTCATCTACAGCAAAGCCTTCGCGTAAAAACTCAGGATTCGAAATAACATCAAACTCGCCCTTGCAATTTTTTGCAATAGCAGTTTGCACTTTTTCGGCTGTACCTACAGGCACAGTGCTTTTATCTACTACTACTTTATACGATGTAATTAACTTGCCTAATTCGTCAGCTACTTTAAGAATATATGAAAGATCGGCAGAACCATCTTCGTTTGGCGGAGTAGGGAGTGCCAGAAAAATAACGTCCGTCTTTTTTACTGCTTCAGCCAGATTGGTTGTAAATTGTAACCGGCCTGCTTTAAGGTTTCGTTCAAAAAGTATATCCAGGTCGGGTTCGTAAATAGGTACCTTGCCTGCACGCATGGCATTTACCTTTGTTTCGTCAATATCTACACACAATACATTGTTGCCTGTTTCGGCAAAACATGTACCTGTTACCAGTCCAACATAACCTGTCCCAACAATACTTATATTCATAGGGTTATAGAAAAAATAAGGAAACGAAGATAAGGAAAATGGCGTCAGGTATTTGTTTTGATGAGTGTGGAATACGTTTTTTTTCTGTCCTGGTAACACCTAATGGAATTTTTACTATTTTCATGGATGAAATAACCATTCCTTTTCCAATGAAAAAAACGCTACTAATTCCTTACCTGTTATTATTATGCACAGGTATATCAGTTGAAAGCTGTGTTAAGCAACAACCGATTGCTCACTCTTGTTTTGGGGTAAACCCTTACCAGCCTTCTTTTGATCAGCCGGTTACATTTGATGCAGGCTGTTCTCAAAATGCCAGTTCTTATTCATGGAATTTTGGTGACGGTACCACTTCTACAGGGAAAACAACTACTCATAAATTTAAATACACAGGGGTATTTACTGTAACGCTAACCGTAACCGGAAATGGTGTTTCAGCCTCATCATCCGAGCAAGTAGTCGTTTACGGCCCAAGCTGGGCTTCATATACAACCGCCGCCACGGGTGAATTATTCTCAGTGTTTTTTACTGCTGTCGACACCGGCTATGTATGTGGTACTAATGGTATGCAGAAAACAACTGATGGCGGGAATTCATGGACAGTTCTGAATCTTCACACACAGAAAAACCTTCTTACTATATTTTTTACAAACCAAACTACCGGGTATGTAGGAGGCGGCAATGACTCTATATATGAAACAAAAGATGCGGGTGCAACCTGGTCGAGTGTATATACAGGTATAACAACTACAAATGTAAGCTGCATATATTTTACAAGTCCAAATACAGGATATGCTACCTGTGGAAATAACGTTCTGGAAACAACCAATGCTGGCGCAACATGGACGGCAGTACATTGCCAGACAACCAGCCTGACCAATATTACATTCGCAAGTACTAATACAGGTTATGCTACAAATGGTGGTGATACAATTTTTAAAACTATAAATGCAGGAGCCACATGGACCGGAATAAAAGTTGGTACTGGCTGGGGTGTTTCAAATGTTTCTTGCCCAAGTGTTGATACCTGTTATGCAGCAGGCGGAGACGGAATAATATATACAACAACAAATAGTGGGGTAACCTGGACACCGGGCACAAGTTTGTCGTCATATGAAACAATGTTAGGGGCTTTTGCAAATGACCAGGAAGGCATTATAGTAGGCTCTAATGGCAGTATGTATGAAACCATTAATGGAGGTGTTTTATGGGAACAGGGATCATCGGGTGGAAATTCAATTAATGCCATTTATATATATAAGCATAAGTATGTATACGCAGCAAGCTATGGCCAAATATATACTCTTACAATCTACTAAAAAAATGATTTTATTTGTCAATATTACCCTTCCAGCGGGCAATATGACTGACAGGTTTACTTTCAACCGTATCGAAGAGGCCACCTGCATATAATTCATTATTATAAACACCCAGGGAATGTACAGGAGAGTTCATGCCACCACCAACTCTATCCCAGCTTGATCCGTTCCACCTGGCAATATAGTTAGCCTCTTTTTCAGCAACACTTTTAAATAAGCCACCTACAATAAGTTCATTATTGTATGTCGCCATCGACCATATTGAAGCAAACTGGCCGCTACCAATACCTGTTCCTACCGGTGACCACTCTGTGCCATTCCAGCGGGCAATATAGTTTGCCGGTGTACCTCCGGCCGTATCGAACACACCGCATACATACAACTCATCTTTATATGTTGCCATAGCCGTAACAGGGTAACTTATGCCTTGCCCGACTGCTTTCCATTCTTTTCCGTTCCAACGTGATATATTGTTTCCCTGCACACCTGCCAATGCTTTAAAGGTACCACTGGCATACAGTTCGTTCTGATATACCGCCAACCCGCAAATGAAGTTATACTTGCCCGAATCGAGCCTTGTGCCGGCATCTGACCATTTTTCTCCATCCCATCTTGCAATGGAGTGGGCAGGCTTTCCATCAACAGTGTCAAATTTACCGGCTGCATACAGCTCTTTATTATAAACGCAAAGCGCTGAAACAGTACCTTTAATTCCTTTCCCTACGGATTGCCACTCATTGCCATTCCAGCAGGCTATTCCCATGGCGGGCTTTCCATCGGCACTATCAAAAGCACCTCCTGCAAAAAGCTTGCCGTTGAATTGGGTCATGGCTAAAACCATTTTGTTTATTCCTTTACCTACCAAATGCCATTCCTTACCATTCCAGCGTGCAATATGGCTAACTGTTTTTCCACCTGCGCCTGTAAAGCTACCACCGGCATACAACTCTCCGTTATAAGCAGTAATTGATAGCACGAGGTTATTAACACCAGTACCAACTGGTGCCCATGTGCCGGAATGCGTACCACAACTATACAGGGTAACTGTAAGTAGTAATAAAATATAAGTTTTCTTCACTTTTTAAAACAATATCAACTTCTGTTATCAAATGTAAATAAAAAAAGGTAAAAAAACACCGGTAGTGATAATAATCAGCATATTACCAGCAGCAATTCTGTACCCATTGCATCTCCCCGAATAGGTGGTTTTTTGTTAATATTGCATTATAAATTTAATTGCATGGAACAACAAATAGCAATGGACGAACTTAAATACCCCATTGGTAAATTTAAAAGGCCTGAATCATTCACATCAGTAGATCTTAAAAACGCTATTACAACCATTCAGGAATTCCCTGCCATGCTTAGTAAAGAAGTCTGGTTCCTGGATGATGAAAACCTGAAATACCTGCATAGGCCGGGTGGGTGGACAGTAAGGCAAATAGTACACCATTGTGCCGATAGCCATATGAATGCATTTATACGAACTAAGTTAATGCTTACTGAAAATAACCCGACAATAAAACCATACCTTGAGGCAGAGTGGGCGCAGCTTTCTGATAGTACTGAAACCCCGGTTGACCTGTCATTAAAAATACTTGATGGCCTGCATAGCAGGTGGACAACATTATTAATGCATGTTAAAGCTGTTGACCTCGACAGAACCCTTGTGCACCCTGAACATAACAGGCAAATGAAATTGGTTGATGTTGTGTTTTTATATGCCTGGCATTGCAATCATCATATAGGGCATATAAAGAACGCAAGGAAATTCAAGAACCAGTTTTAGTATGAAATGTTATATCGCTTGCCTGCTCTCTCTCATTAGTGTTTCGGTTTCTTTCGGGCAGAATAATGCTAAGATAAAAGCATCGAAACTATACGAAAATGGAAAGTATAAAAAAGCCTTGCACTTATATGATAGCTTGTTAAATGTCAATAGTAATGATACAGACTCCTACTATGGCCGTGGACTAACTAAAATGGCATTACAGGATAACGACGGAGCCATAAAAGATTTCAAGAAGGTTATTAAGCTGAATGCAAATGATGCTGATGCATACCTGAATAAGGGAATTGCTGAATCAAAGATTGAAGATGGTGAATCATCAGCCCTTGCAGATATTAATCACTCTATTTCACTGCGGCCCGGTTTTTCCGATGCTTATAATTTCAGAGGCAATGTTGAATATTCGCAGGGAGACACAACAAATTCTATGGCAGATTATACTAAGTCGATTCAGCTTGACTCAACCAACTTAGATGCCTTTTTTAACAGGGGGTATTTAGAAATGGCTGAAAAAAAATACAAGCCGGCATTTGAAGATTTTACGTTTGTTATTGCATTAGATAATAAAGATGCACCCGCTTTTTTTTACCGTGGGCTTGCGCTTGACGAACAAAAAGAATACCGTGATGCAGCAAGTGATTATAACAGAGCCATTGAAATTGATCCCAATTATGCAGAGGCATATCTTAACCGTGGGTTAGATAAATACCAGCTTCAGTTCTATCAATTAGCCTTATCTGATTTTGTTCAGGTAATTAAGCTTGACTCAGACAATGCGGTAGGTTATTATTGCCGTGCATTATGTGAAGACAAGTTGAAGGATTATAAATCGGCTGTAACAGATTATTCAACTGCAATGCAGTTTCAGGAGAATTATACCGAAGCCTACTATGGCCGTGGCAATGCATATATGGGTGAAGGTGATAAGGAACATGCCTGCAGCGATTTTTATGCTGCGTACGAGCTTGGTTATGCTCCTGCTAAGACTATCATTGATTCTTATTGCAAAGGTAAATCGAAGAAAGACAGCAAGGATGATAAGCCCAAAGGTGGCTTCTGGCATTTTAACTAATTCAGTGTTGCCGGAAATTCCTTTTTACGTAATATTAAGGAAGAAGGAAAAGTAAAGAACATACCGAACATTATCGGCTTGATCAATATAAGCGCTGCATTTACAAACATATTTTGATTGCTCAATTGTTTAGCCGCATCTGCAGTAAACTTATCTATATCAGCCTGTGGGCTATGCATGGCCTGCATTTGTGATACAATGAAAGCATTGTATTTTGTATTAAACTCCGGACTGATAATGTAAAACAAAAGCATGGAAGCTATTACATAGAACACAGATGTGATAACAGTAATAATGATGCCTGTAGCAAAAGCCAGGCGAAAGCCTATATAGCCACCACCCACATTTTTGCGCACTGAACCAATACCCAGAAAAACGGAGATAAAACTAACTATCATGGAAATAAACAGTATGGTTATGCCCTTATCAAAACCAATGGAATCAATATTGGGAATAACAATGAACATAGGAATTGTGATCAGCGCTCCTCCTATTATGCCATACTTCAATGCTATTTGCCTCATGTTGCTTATTTGCTTTGTAAATTGAACCGGGCAATATTACTAATAACCTTGCCGCCAGCGATCATAAACTGCCCACCTACGTATAATTCTCCATTATATTCTGCTAATGACCAAACTGTACCATTATAGGGCTTGCAATCGCCACCATTGTAAAACACACCACCCAGACAGTGCCATTTCATGGTAGGCGCATTATATGAAGCAATATGGTTAGCATATAAATTGTCGGTAACGCCTATAAAATCGCCACCCATGTATATATCTTCTTTGTATTGCACTAAAGCAGCAGCCCCGTCATTTTGCGAGCCTACAGTTGTCCAATCAATTTCGTTCCATTTTGCCAGGTAATCGAATTCGCCACAGGCATATAGTTCGTTATTATAGATACAGAATGATTTTACATACCCACCTATCTTAATGCTTTTTGTTCCCTGCACGGTCTCCCAGCTTTTGCCATTCCAGCTATCTACCTCATTGAATTGCCCACCGACATATAATTTATTGTGGTACACGGCTATGGCCCGCACATTATTACTCAGGTTTCTTCCAACCGAATTCCATGTGGTGTCATTCCATTTTGCTATGTACCTGGCACGGGTAGTATCGGCCATGGTAAACTTACCACCTGCATAAAGGCAACCTTTAAACGCACATAAGGCATTTATCGGGCCATTAAGGGTACTTACCTTATTCCATACTGTGTCGTTCCAGTACATTAAACGGTATATGGCATTTGCTCCTATTTTTTCGGTAGTGCCTGCGTAAAGCCTTCCTTTAAATAAGGTCATTGCGGTTATATTTCCTTCAAGCCCTGAATCAGCTGCCTTCCAGTTTTTGCCATCCCAGCATGCAACACTCGCTTTCCTATTGTTTAAGCTATCAATACCGGTTGCAACTAATTTGTTGTTATAGGTAATAAGCTGGGTGAAACTTCCTTTAATGCCATTGCCAACTGCAGACCATGTTTGAGCAAACAAAGTGAGCCTTAGGAATATTGAAAGAAAAAGTAAAGACGCCCTCACCATTTAGTGTATACTATAAATTCAAAGGTAAAAAAATATGCCATTAATTGTAAGAAAAGCGGAGCCTGTTCTTAAAATCGTATTTTTGAATCCTAACTCTTTAGCCATGTTTAAAAAGTCAATCCCCATTTTAGTTGTTAGTGCACTGGTTTGCAATATTTCTTTTGGCCAGAAACAAGATTCCATACAGCTTAAAAAGATAAGTGATGAAATAATGCTTCACGGTAAAGCATATTCATGGCTCGATTATTTAAGTAATAGGATAGGAGCAAGGCTTAGCGGCTCTCCGCAGGCAGCAGCGGCGGTTGAATATACTCATCAGTTAATGGACAGCATTGGAGCTGATACTGTCTACCTGCAGCCATGTATGGTGCCGCGTTGGAGAAGGGGAGATAAAGAAACAGCTAAAATACTTACTAATAATGCTGGGGAATTTGCCGTTAATATTTGCGCTTTGGGCGGTTCCATTGGTACGCCGCAAGGTGGAATAACTGCAGAAGTAGTTGAAGTAAGCAGTTATGATGAACTAAAGAAAATTGGCCTTACAGGAGGAGTAAAAGGTAAAATAGTATTCTATAATGTTCCCTTCGATCCAACCTTTGTTAATACGTTCGATTCATACGAACGTACATTTGATTACAGGTGGAGTGGTGCCAGCCAGGCCGCCAAATATGGTGCAGTGGGAACAGTATTGCGTTCATTGGCAAGTGGAATAAATGATTACCCGCACACGGGTGTTATGCAGTATAACGATAGTGTTAAAATAAAATTACCGGCTTGCGCTATTTCAACACAAGGTGCTGAACTGCTTAGTAAACTGCTTAAGAATGATCCAAAACTTCGTTTTCATTTTGAAATGGGCTGTTATACAATGCCCGATGTTCAGTCGTATAATGTAGTTGCAGAATTAAAAGGCACTGAACATCCGGAAGAAATTATTGATGTTGGTGGACACCTGGATTCATGGGATCTGGCGCAAGGTTCAAACGATGATGGTGCAGGTATTGTGCAATCATTAGAAGTGTTGCGTACATTCAGGGCAATGGGTATAAAGCCAAAGAGAACCATACGTGTAATTATGTTTATGAATGAAGAAAACGGAGGAAGAGGCGGAAAGAAATATGCTGAAGAAGCAAAGCGTAAAGGCGAAAAACATATTGTTGCAATGGAATCGGATGCGGGTGGAGAAACCCCACTTGGCTTTGGAATAGATGGTACCGATGCGCAACGGGCCGCTATACTTAGATGGAAGGGCTTATTACTTCCGTATGGCTTGTACGATTTTATGGGTACCGATGGTGGGTCTGATATTGAAAAACTAAAAGATCAGGGTACATTATTATTGGGCCTTAACCCTGATTCGCAACGTTATTTCGACACACACCATACTCCAATAGATACATTCGACCGTATAAACAAACGTGAACTTGAACTGGGTGCCGCATCAATGACAATGATGCTTTATTTGGTTTCACAATACGGAATTAAGTAGAAGGCAAGCCCTTCATGAATAAGAATACAAAATGGCTTAAGTATATAGTACGTATAGCATTGACTATTGTATTGATCTATTTAGTATGGCCGGTTCTGTTTGTTTTTAAAGCATATTTATCAGACAGTTCTAAGCCTTATCAGGCAAATATTCCAAATGGTTATGTAAATGATGCCAGTCGTTTAGACCTTACAAAGGTAGATACGGTCTTAACCATTTCAACAGATAGTACAAAAGCTGTTCAGCAGTTAGTAAGCCTTGTTAAATATGTCGATTCAACAGGAAAGAAAGTTTCGATTGCCGGCGCGAGACATAGCATGGGTGGCCATACCATTTATCCCAATGGCATACAGGTAAATATGCTACCCTTTAACCGTATGCATTTAGATGAGAGCAAAAAAATATTGTATGTACAGGCAGGAGCCAGATGGGCTGAGGTAATACTGTATTTAAATTCTAAAGGGTATTCAGTTAGCGTAATGCAATCTAATAATTCATTTTCTGTAGGTGGTTCTATAAGTGTAAACTGCCATGGCTGGCAGAATAACAGCGGGCCAATAGCTTCAACAGTCATTGGTTTTGATCTGATAAAAGCCAATGGTGAAATAATACACTGCAGCCGTACTGAAAACAAAGAACTTTTTGGTTTGGTATTAGGTGGATATGGCTTGTTTGGTATTATTCTGAATGTGGAGCTGAAAGTTGTACCGAACAGAGAGTATAAATCAAATCGTTATGTAATTGCCTCAACTGACTATGTTAGCAATTATGCAAAGTATGTGGATGGGCATAAGGAAGTAGAGATGGCCTATGGAAGATTAGATATAAGCCCTGATAATTTTTTAAAAGAAGCTATTCTCAATACCTATACTGCCGATACAACTGTTAAAGGAATATTACCCTTGGGTGATCCTACGCTGGTTGCGGCACGAAGGAGTATTTTCAGAAGCTCAGTAGGTAGTGCTTATGGTAAAGCAATGCGTTGGAAAGCTGAGAAGAAGCTGGGGGAATTCGCTTCAAGCAAGGCATTTTCACGCAACGATCTGCTTAATGAGGGTGTTGAGATATATGAAGACCGGGACACTGTATCTACAGATATTTTGCACGAATACTTTATTCCCAGAAATAAAGTAAATGAGTTTATAAGCGCCATGCAACAAATTATACCTGCTGATAGCGCCGATCTGTTAAATGTGACGATTCGTGAAGTGGAAAATGATACCGACACTTATATGCGATATGCTAATGGAGAAGTATTCGGATTTGTTATGCTTTTTAATCAGGCGAAAACAAAATTGGGAGAAATAAAAATGGAGAAACTGACAATTGACTTGATTGATGCTGCACTTAAATCAGGTGGAAGGTATTATTTGCCATATCGCTTACATGCAACGCGCGAACAATTTTATAAAGCTTACCCAATGGCAAATGAATTCTTCCGCCTGAAGAAACTATACGACCCGAAAGAGGTTTTTAATAACCTTTTTTACACCAAATACAAATAGGGCTTATTTACAGATCACTGTTTTATAACTGGTGCCATATCCGCACCAAATGCCCTGCCCACCATGTATATTGCCAACAACAGGCGATGTTGATGCTAATGGATTTCCTCCGCTTGCTTGTTGTTGGGAATACGTATTGAAAAAAGTATAGGCTGCATTATCAATGGTGCAAAACTTAACAGATACCGTTTCACCAATTTTATAATAACCTCTTTCCGCATTGGTATCATCTGCCGCTTTTGAACTTGGAAAAGTTCCTCTTTGGTAAGCAAACTGTATGGTTTGCCCATAAATGAATTGGTCGTTAAATACCGAGTATGGTGGAGGAATATAAGTGGTGTCTTTACCGATACGCTGTGCCATCCACCTATAATTATGCCCGGGCGGTAAGGGAGAAGTAAGCCGTGCCCATATAAACCCCAATGTATCTTTATGTGGTTGCACGTGAAACCACACAGAATCCAAAGCTATAGCAGGCAATATAGTTGTGGTCGCTGTGGCTACCTGCCCAATGGCCCTTACTGTAAGTGAATAGGTTTTACCTGTTTGCCCTGTCATGCTTACCGATTGGTAGTATCCAATCTCAGGTATAAACTCTTTTATCGTATCTGTTGTGCTGCCATCATTTATGGTTACAACCGCATTATGTATTACATTATTCTGAAGTATGTTGGTAATTGAAATATTTCCGAAAAAAGAGAAATTAGTAGACAGATAGAGGTAAGCTAATTTACCGGGCTCTATGTGCCCTTCAACTGTTATTTGAGTAGGTGCGGTTGGTAGTTTCAGTACAACATTTTTGGTGCAACCCATTAACTGACTTACACAAAACATTAGCAATATATATCTTAAATAAAGCCTTTTTAGCATGTCGTACCGTATAAATGCAATACTAAATTAGCATAGTTTTATCATCAAATTATATTATGAAAAAGAACGCAGTGTTTATTGCTTTTATTGTACTCGCATTAAGGGCTATCTGTCAATCAGAAGATTTTAATCAATTGCCTGCGCTGACATGGAAGTTCAACGCTGCCAATGCCTTTGTTTCGGCACCGGTTATTGATAAGGGAATTGTGTTTATAGGCAGTACCGATAGCAATATGTATGCTATAGATATAAACTCTGGTAACATTAAATGGAAGTTTAAATCAGGAGGACAAATACGATCAACTGCCTGCATTAGTAATGACAAGCTTTACTTTGTTTGCGGAACCGGTTTATGTTGCGTAAATAAACTCGATGGAAAGCTTTTGTATAATTTTAAAACAGGTGGAGAAAAGCAATATGATGTATATGACTATTTTCAATCAACCCCTGTCATAAATAACGGTAAACTTTTCTTCGGTTCGTCTGATAGTTGCATATATGCACTTGACCTGGAGAGCCAGGTGTTAATTTGGAAATATAAAACAGAAGGTATAGTTCATAATACTTTTGCTTTTGGTAAAGGAATGGTGTTTGCTGGTTCGTACGATGGCAATGTATATGCCATACATATTGAAAGTGGCAAGCTGGCATGGAAATTCAAATCCTTGGGACACGACTTTTTCGCTAAGGGCGAAATGCAGTTCTCACCAACCTATGCCAATAACCGGGTATATATTGGCGGACGCGATTATAATTTGTATGCACTGGATGCTGAAAAAGGTTTTTCGCATTGGAACAGAGCTTTTCCTGAGGGATGGGTTACTTCAGTTACCTTGTCACCCAGAACAGATTCTGTTTTACTTGTTGGGACATCAGACCCGAGAATATTGTTATGCGTTGATGGCATTTACGGGCAGGATATCTGGAAGGCTGATTTGAAGTCGAACATGTTTGACAAATGCACTACAACTAAAGGCATGTTATATGCAGGCTTGGGAAATGGTAAGCTATGCGGTATTGATCGTAAAACAGGTAAGATAGAGTGGGTGTATGCAACTGAAAGTTATACTGCCAATCGCTTGCAATACCTTAAGGAAGATGATAATGACCGTGATGATATTGGTAGCATTCTTAAAACAGGGGAAGACTATATTACTTTAGAAAAGAAACTGGGTGGTATATTTTCAAGACCTGCTATATATGATAACTATATGGTATTTGCAAGTATGAATGGTTCTGTTTATTGTTTGAAAAAATAGTAATATTATAAAATGAAATTTAACCTAGCAGAAGCAATTGTAATTTTAGAGCGCACCCCGCTCGTTATTGAGAATATGCTAAAAGATATTCCCGAAGAGTTTGTCATGAACAACGAAGGCCCTGATTCATGGAGCCCTTATGATATAGTGGGGCATTTTATACATGGAGAGAAAACAGATTGGGTAGTCAGGATGAATATTATTCTTTCAGATGGCGGCGATAAGAAATTCACTCCTTTTGACAGGTTTGCACAATTCAATAATAGTAAGGGCAAGACTCTAATACAACTTATTGATGAGTTTAAGGTATTGCGTAAGCAAAGTATCGCAACAGTTAAAGCAAAGAACATTACTGACGCTGACATGCAGAAAACAGGCATACATCCTGAGTTCGGAACCGTTACATTATCGCAGCTTCTATCTACCTGGGTGGTGCATGACCTCGGCCATATTGCACAAATTGCTAGAGTTATGGCAAAGCAGTATACGGCTGAAACAGGCCCCTGGCTTGCATATTTGCCGGTGCTTACACGATAAGTACATTAGTAAACAATAGCTACCACTACTTAATATTTTGTTAATAAAGTTGTGAATAACAGTTAACGTAACCCGCGTTGTAAGGTAATGTACCCGCCGTACCTTTGACTAACCAATACAAACAACGCATGAAAAATCAGCAGAACATGTTATTTATGGAAAAGCACCTCAGCACGGCTTTCCTTAATGACAACGTTTATGGTATCAGGTTAATAGATACCTATAAGCTTGGGCGTGCTTTAAGCGAAATTACATTGGATATATTCCAGTTTAACTCGTTACCAATTTTCAGTCGCAACCTTGGCGAGGTAGTAAAAGATGAAGTAAACATTTTCGACGTGAACATTTATTTCCAGTTCCCGCTCATTAATGATGTAAAGCTTATCTTCAACACAACTTCAGAAAAGAACATTGAGCTTATGCGCAAGCATATCCGCGTTGTTCCTTTGCAATATCACACAACTAAGGTTGAGCCTTATATCAAGTTCCTTCCTATAAGACATAGGGCGCTTTCATTAGTATAATTTTCTCTCCAATATGATTCAGGTGAGAATGCATAGTTCACTGTGCTTCTCACCTTTGTCATTTAAAGGAAGATGCTTCGACAGGCTCAGCACGACAAAGTATTAGAAATAGGTAAAAGGTGGGCGCGGGTTAGCTGCAAGAGATGCGAGTTTAGAAAACTCAGGCAAGCAGGGAGCAAAAGCCGCCCCAAATTAATTACGAATTAGGAATTAAAAATTACGACAAATTGGTAAGATTGCTTCGTTCCTCGCAATGACGATGCAAAAGCACTAACCACTTACGACTATTTAGTAAGCCTCTCTTCCTTAAGCAGAAGATTGATATCAATTATCATCCGATTCACTTCAGCAGAATCGGTACCACTATAGAAACCCCGCAGGTAACCTGCAGTATCAACCAAAGCCATATTCTGAGTATGGACAAAATTACTTCCATCGCCCTCATCAACTGCAGCAAAGTACGATTTACGTGCAAGGTTATATATCTCAGCCTTATCGCCGGTTAAAAAATACCATTGATAAGGAACTGCATCATGCAGTTTGGCATAATTGGCCAATACCGGCACTGAATCACGCATTGGGTCAACTGTATACGATACAAACTTTATGTAAGGATTACCTGCAAAGTTTTTAGTTGCACGTTCAAGTTCCGCATTCATTTTTTTGCAAATACCGGGGCAGGTTGCATAAAAGAAATTGGCAACAAATATTTTATGCTTAAACGAATCGAGTGTAATGGTATGATTCATTTCACTAGTCAATTTAAAATTGAGGACTTTATGGTAATCAGTGTCTTTAGTAGTAGTATTGTAATCTTTAGGCCCATAAATAGGTAACAGACGCATTGGGGCAGTACTTTTCGATACCAGGAAAGCGGCAACTAGCACTCCAATAGCTGCAATAAATAGTATAATGTTCGATACAGGGAATTTTGAGTCAGAAGACATAAATAAGTTTTATAAGACCGGGCAAAGATAGGCAAATAATATGCCCTGCTATGGAATGTATATCTTATACTGATAGTGAACAGGTTGTTCAAAAATTATACTTTTGCATCGCCCTGAAATCACATTATTAATCATTTAATTTTTTGCTTATGTCTATTTTATCTGAATTTAAAAAGTTTGCGCTCGAAGGAAATGTTGTTGACCTGGCTGTAGGTTTTGTTGTAGGTGCGGCATTTAAGGAAATAGTAACATCAATGGTAAACGATATTTTAACACCTGCCATACTTACCCCGGCACTTAAAATGGCTAAACTTACTGACCTAAGCCAGCTTGTAATACCCGGTACAGCTATAAAATACGGTAATTTCCTTTCTAATATTATTTCATTCATTATTGTGGCTTTTGCCCTGTTTATGATAGTTAAAGGAATAAATGCAGCTAAAAAGAGAGATGCAGCAGCAGAGGCGGCAGCACCTGCACCTGAGCCTTCGTCTACTGATAAGCTTTTGATGGAAATACGTGATAGTCTTAAAAAGTAGTTTGCGATTAATTACTTAATGAAAAAAAGGTCTTTAATTCTTCTCTTTTTAATTACTGCAATTTCATCGTTTGCCCAACAGCCCTTTTACAAGTTGTATCTGGTGGGTGATGCAGGCGAAGATGAGCTTACAGGTGAAACGCTTGACAGCCTTAAAAGCAAACTATCTACCAGCCCGAATAGCGCCGTTGTGTTCATGGGTGACAATTCTTATAAGGATTGGTTCTTTGGCCTTATGCCCAGTTTTAAAGGATTTGATAGCAGCCGAATAACACAGGAACACATTCTATCGCAATTAGATATACTAAAGGGTTATAAAGGTTCTGCTTTCTTTGTACCCGGTAACCATGATTGGTGGAACCTTACAGACTTTAATAAAGGGAAGCAAAAATTGCAAATGGAGGAATCGTTCATTGAAGCAAACCTGAAAACGAATAAAACCATTGCCAATCCTGATAGTACTTTTTTACCAAGGCATGGTTCACCAGGCCCTGTATCTGTTCAGTTAAATAATGGAAAAGTACGGGTAGTGTTTATTGATACCTTCTGGCTTATACTATTGGGTTATAAAACCAATCCTCCCGAAAATTTGGCCTTAGAAAAGCAATTTTATCATAACCTTGATAGTACGTTAGCTGTGGCAACGGCTATGAAGCAAACGGTTGTAATAGTTTGTCATCACCCTGTATATACAACAGGCGCCAAAATATCTAAAAAGTTAAGACATCCTTATTTGTTTGCCCGCGTTAAACAGTCTTACAAATCATTCCCCTCGTATGCTGATATGTCAGCAAAAATGATTGCAATACTTCAAAAATATCCCGGAACGTACTTTGCCAGTGGGCATCTGCATGCATTGCAATATAATACCGTTAATGGAGTACATTATTTGGTAAGCGGTGCCGGAAGTAAAACAAACCATATTAAAGGAAAAGAAGCCACTACACCGGTAACATATAATACTGACAATATGATGGTATGGAATGAAATGGGCTTTTTTGAAATTGATATTTTCAAGGATCATGCAGAGGTTATTCTGTATCATGAAGAGGGCAGGCGTGCTGATAATCTTACGCAGGCCGAAAACGTTAAGTAAACATCTGTTTACTGGCCCAATTACGTATATTTGTTTGACTATTTAAATCGATTTTATGAATGATGCTTTTATAATTAATGGGGTACGTACAGCAGTAGGTAATTTTGGTGGAACACTATCTGTCTTAAGGCCTGATGATATGGCTGCTTTAGTGATAAAGAAACTAATGGAAAAGAATTCATCGGTTGATCCTAAAGCTATTGATGATGTTTTATTAGGTTGTGCCAACCAGGCCGGCGAGGACAACCGCAATGTGGCCCGAATGGCTTTATTGCTGGCAGGGCTTCCCTATTCAGTGCCGGGAGAGACAGTTAACCGCTTATGTGCTTCAGGATTATCAGCATCAATGGCTGGTGCACGTGCTATTCAAACCGGCGATGCGGAACTTATCATATCAGGTGGAGTAGAGAATATGACACGTGGCCCCTGGGTTATGTCAAAGGCTTCTTCGGCATTCGGAAGAGATTCACAGATGTTTGATTCCAGTTTTGGCTGGAGGTTCATTAACCCTAAAATGCAGGAAATGTATGGGGTTGATAGCATGGGGGATACAGCAGAGAACGTAGCTGAACTATACAAGATAAACAGAGAAGACCAAGATAAATTTGCATTTCATTCTCAGCAAAAAGCTACAAAAGCACAAGCAGCCGGTAGATTTAAACAGGAAATTACGGAGGTGGTAATACCTCAGCGTAAAGGAGACCCGAAGATATTTGCTAACGATGAATTTATTAAAGCAAATACAACTATGGAAGGACTTGCAGCACTGAAGCCAGCTTTTAGGAAAGGTGGTGGAGTAACAGCAGGTAATGCATCAGGCTTAAATGATGGAGCAGCAGCGCTTTTATTAGCATCCGCAAAGGCTGTGAAGCAATATAACCTGAAGCCATTGGCACGTATAGTATCTATGGGTGTGGTGGGAGTAGAGCCCCGCATTATGGGTATCGGCCCGGTTGAGGCATCGAACAAAGCATTGAAAAAAGCAGGGCTCACATTTAACGATATTGATATTATAGAATTGAATGAAGCGTTTGCGGCGCAAAGCCTTGCATGTATAAGACAATGGGGCTTAGCCGATAATGATCCTCGTATTAACCCGAATGGCGGTGCCATTGCAATCGGCCATCCATTGGGTATGAGTGGTGCACGTATTTTAAATACGGCTGCTATAGAATTACACGCAACCAATAAACGCTATGCCTTAGTTACTATGTGCATTGGAGTGGGGCAAGGATATGCTGTAATTATAGAAAAAGTATAAGTTGATTTTAAATTTTACAACCTATGCCAGTAATATCATCAAACAAATCCAAACAAAATGCTTCAAAGCTTATTGATGAAGCATTCAGCAAGTTTGCAGGTTTTCAAAAAGAGTATTGCAACCATTTGCGCAAGCTTATTCATAAAGCAATGCCCGATGTAAAAGAAGATTGGAAATGGGGGCCGAACTTTAATGTGAATGGAATGGTTTGCGGTGTATGGGGATTTAAAGACCATGTAAAGCTTGTATTCTTTAAAGGTTCTGCCATGAAGGATAAGTACAAGTTGTTTAACCAGGGCAAGGAGAATGAAGGCAATAGAAGTATTAATTTCAGCTCAAATGACAAAATAGATGATAAAAAGATCATTGAATACTTAAAGGAAGCCGCTGAAATAAACAGGAAAGGTGTTAAGCTGGTTAAGAAAGAAATAAAAGTGATAATGCCTGCCATTTTAGTAAAGGCATTGAATAAGGATAAAGCATCGAAAACATATTTTGAATCATTAGCACCATCACATCGCCGCGATTATGCCGATTATATTTCCCAGGCGAAGCAGGAAGAAACACAATTACGCAGGCTAGATAAAGTAATGGAAATGCTTGCTGACAAAAGAACATTGAACGATAAATACATGAAAAAATAATATGATATACGAATTTAACGGGTACCGCCCGGTAGTACATAAATCGAGCTTTGTTCATCCACAGGCTTGCGTTACAGGTAATGTAATAATAGGTAAGAACGTTTACATCGGTCCGGGTGCTGCCATACGTGGAGACTGGGGCGAGATCGTTATCAGCGATGGCTGTAATGTGCAGGAGAATTGTACTATACATATGTTCCCGGGTGTTTCGGTTATGCTGGAAGAAAATGCACACATAGGCCATGGTGCTATAATACATGGCGGGCATATTGGGAAAGATGTACTGATAGGAATGAACTCCGTAGTACTTGATAACGTAGTAATAGGTGAGGGGAGTATTGTAGGTGCATTAACCCTTGTGCCCGAAGGCATGCAGATACCAGCCCGTAAATTAGTTGTGGGTTCTCCTGCTAAAATAATAAAGGATGTAACCGACGAAATGCTCGATTGGAAAAAACAGGGAACGGCTATCTATCAATCTCTGCCTAAGCAGATGCATGAGTCATTTAAGCCTTGTGAACCGCTGACAAGCGTACCTATATTCCGCAGGCCACAACCCGAATTTTATCACACCTTAAAAAAGGTTACGTCGAAGTAGCCTTTTTTATCGACATATTTTAATAAGTTGTTGATATTTATCAGTATTTAATCGTATCTAATTTACGTTCTTTGCGTAAGAAAAGGTAGATAAATAAAACATCATGTTAACGCACCAGGAATTACAACAAGAAGAGGACCCTATTTCATCCAAGAGAAGGCTTCTTAGTGTTTTCGGTATTTTGGTTTTCTTTGGCAGCCTTGCTTTAATAGCGTGTGCTTTTTGCTGTAAGTAAATCTAAACCGAATTAGATAAGTGTTTAGGCTTGTAAGTACTGAGCCTGAATAGTTAAGCGCCACTACAATAATCATATTACATATTGATATTGATCATGGATAATTAATGCTCATGAATGTTACTTTGTAGTATAAATTACAAAGTATGAAAACGAACATGATAATTGAACCACATTATAAACATTCACGCATTACAACCATGTTGCCTGAACCAAGAAAAGGGTTAGGAATATTGTCATTTGAAGAGCGTGCTATTTCTGAAATCAAAGAAGCCTTAGTTAAATATACTAAGATCGATCCTGAAAATATTGGAATAGAAATAAATAAGCACACTATTCACTTAATGGGAATGGTAAGTTCACAGAACGAAAAAAATGATGCAGAAACGGTGGCTTGGATTTGCCTGCCTGATGCTACCGAGGTAATTAATGATTTGAAAGTAGATGAAGAAAATGAGAGTACTGAGGTTTTTGAGTTTTAGATATAACTGATATCAATCATGCATAATACTGATGGTGCTCATAACTTTAATTCTAAAACGGTCTTTACTTTGTTCTCATAAAACGTTCTTTTACAACACAAGTAATTTTTCTACTCAGCCCCGTAAGGCTGAACGAAACCCCGTAAGGTTTCAAAGAGTAAACCCACTGACCCCCGTAAGGTCAGCAGGAACCCCGTAAGGCTCTGCATGAAAACCAGACCAGCCCCGTAAGGTTGGACGAAATCCCGTAAGATTTCAAACCCGAAAGAATAAAACCTGGCTTAAAAAAAGCTGGGTTTTATCATTTAAGGAGGTAATAAAAGAAAAGGGCAGGGGTAATTATAAAAGGAATAAAGAACCATAAAACAGAAAGAATAATATACCCTGCAAATTGCATGTTTTGTTTCCGAGTTGGGGTTTGTTCAACATATTGAGTAAGTAAAAGCCTATTTTGCAGATCACTTATTTGCATGTCAAGTGCTTCCTTATGAGGGATGTCGTTATTATAGAGATTTTTTGTTCTTCTTCCCCTTAAAAAAGCTTTGTATACGCTTTTCGGATAAATGAAAACTCCAATGGCAATTGCCCATGAATCAATAAGCAACGCAGCCCAATACTTACCACATCCGGTTGAAATTTCCCATGCGCTGATCGATACCTCTCCCTTCCAGTCTCCGGTATAACCCGTAACAATGTGGTGTATATCGTGAAACACAAGGGCTTTTCTGCGGGCAGGTATATTCAACAGCGGAAGATATATTGGGCCAACTTTTATTTTTGCCCACATCTTATTCAGTCCGCCATCCTCTCCAAGGTCATTCTCCTTAAAGTAATCAGCCATAGCCTCTTTAACCAATTGCTGTGTGGGATAGCTCATATGATCAATAATGTAAGGTAAAGTTAGTGATTACTTCCTCACCAAAAGCGCCACATTTTCCACATGCGATGTATGTGGAAACATATCTATCGGTTGCATTATTTTAACCGTGTACTTTTCATCCATTAAGGATATATCTCTTGCCTGTGTAGAAGGGTTACAGCTTACATATACAATCTTTTCTGGAGCCATTTTCATTAAGGCGCCTATTACATCGGGGTGCATACCACCACGCGGAGGGTCAGTAATAACTACATTAGGTAAGCCATGATGGCGGCAGAACTCTTCTGTAAGCATATGCTGCATATCGCCTGCATAAAAATCTATGTTTTTAATACCATTAATATCAGCATTTAGTTTTGCATCAATTACAGCCTGCTCCACATATTCTATGCCCGTAACGTGTTTTGCTTCACTGGCTATAAAGCTGGCAATGGTTCCGCAGCCGGTATATAAGTCAAAAACTATTTCATCACCTTTCAGATCAGCAAACTCACTGACTTTAGAATAAAGAGCATTTGCCTGGGCTGTATTGGTCTGGAAGAATGATTGTGGGGATATACGGAACTTCAATTCTGTGCCGTTTCTACGCTTTAACACTTCTGTTATATATGGCAAGCCTTTATATAATTCAGCAGGCAGGTCGTTAAAAGTGTCATTCATCTTGGGATTGATGATGTATAACAGCGAAGTGATCTGCGGGAATTTTTCAGCAATGTGGTTCATTATCTTCTCCCGCATTTCTTTGTCTTCTTTCACGAATACAAATACTACCATCAGCTCTCCGGTTGTAGTATCACGTATCATCAGGTTACGTAAAAAACCTTCCTTGTGCCTTATATCGAAAAAGGGCATGTTCTCTTTTATGGCAAATTCTTTTACCGCTAACCGTATACTGTTCGATGGGTCAGGTTGCAGATGGCATTCCTTTATATCAATTACTTTATCAAATAGGCGTGGCACGTGAAAGCCTAGCCCTGGCTGATTGAAATTGGCTTCATTCATTTCCTCATAGGGCAGCCAGCGTTTATTCGAGAATGTAAATTCCAACTTATTACGGTATTTGTAAATATTGCCGGCACCTAAGATTGGTAAGGTTTGTTCCACTGTAATACCACCAATACGCCGTATGGTTTCTTCAACCTGCTTTTGTTTCAATGCTAATTGCGTTCCGTAGTCAAGGTTTTGCCAACTACAACCACCACAACTACCAAAATGTATACAAACAGGCTTAACCCTGTTAGGTGAGGGGGTCTTTATAGAAATTACCTTTCCTTCCGCATGGTTTCGTTTACTCTTGTATATCTCTATATCCGCAATATCGCCGGGTACAAGCCCTTTTACAAATATTACCCTGCCCTCGTGGCGTACAACGGCTCTGCCGGAATCTGCTATGTCGATCGCTTCTACGTTCTCTGCTATTGTGTTGTTAGCCATATCTTTCTGAAATTGCGCAAATATCGCCTTATTTACTAACTTTGTAACGTAATTTTAATTTGCCCCAAACCCCTAAAGGGGCTTTGAGTAAGTTTAAAACGAAACGAATTGCCTTTAAGCCCCTTTAGGGGTTTGGGGTAAAAAATAAATACAAACGCTATGGCAACCATGACAAGTACAGGAAAAAGAGCTGCGCAACTGATTGAATTAGAGAACAAGTACGGAGCACATAACTACCATCCACTTCCGGTTGTATTGGAAAGGGGAGAAGGTGTATATGTATGGGACGTTGATGGCAAGCAATATTTCGATTTTCTTTCAGCTTATTCTGCAGTTAACCAGGGGCATTGCCATCCTAAAATAGTTAATGCACTTGTTACACAGGCGCAAAAACTTACACTTACTTCACGTGCGTTCTTTAATGACTCATTAGGTGAATACGAAAAGTTTATAACCGAGTATTTTGGTTTTGATAAGGTTTTGCCTATGAATACCGGCGCTGAAGCTGTTGAAACAGCTTTGAAACTTTGCCGTAAATGGGCTTACCAAAAGAAAGGTATCGCAGAAAATAAAGCCAAGATAATTGCTTGTGAAGGTAACTTCCACGGACGTACAACTACTATTGTTTCTATGAGTAGCGATCCGGATGCACGTAACGAGTTTGGGCCGTATACACCGGGATTTGAATTAATACCATACAACAATATTGAAGCGCTGCGTAAAGCATTGGAAGATAAGAACGTTGCAGGTTTTTTAGTAGAGCCTATACAAGGTGAAGCAGGAGTAGTAGTACCTGATGCAGGATATCTTGCTGCGGCTGCTGAACTTTGCAAAAAAGCAAATGTGTTATTTATTGCTGATGAAGTACAAACGGGTATTTCACGTACCGGCAGGCTATTAGCGGTAAATCATGAAAATGTTAAGCCCGATATATTGATATTAGGTAAAGCACTATCAGGTGGAGTATATCCTATTTCTGCTGTATTGGCAAACGATGAGATAATGCTATGCATCAAGCCAGGTGAACATGGTTCTACTTTTGGTGGTAACCCTATTGCCGCCCGTGTTGCAATTGCTGCATTGGAAGTGGTGCACGATGAAAAACTTTCTGAAAATGCTGCCGCTATGGGCGAGCTTTTCAGGGCTGAATTGAAAAAGATAAAATCGGAGAGAGTAGAGATCGTACGCGGTAAAGGCCTGTTGAATGCTATTGTTATTAAGCCTATGAATGGCAAAGAAGCATGGGATGTATGCCTTGCCCTGCGTGATAATGGATTACTTGCTAAGCCTACCCACCAGCATATTATTCGTTTTGCACCTCCTTTGGTAATTAACAAAGAGCAAATTCTTGAGGCTACGGATATTATAAGGCGTACTATTGAAGGTTTGGATAAGTAATTACTTTATAGGCCACTTGCCATTTTCTCTCAGGCTGATTGGCAAGGCAGTTTCCAACCCGCCTTTTTTGTCGTAAATATTTAGAAAATAGGATAGTGGCTTACCATCGCATTTCTTAGAATAGTCGAAAAGCAGGTGCAGCTTACCTGAAGGGTAGAACTGCTTCCATAAAGTTGGCTCACCTTTATCAAAACAAAGAATTGCAAAAAGTTTTCCGTTTTTATCAAACCAGGTATATTTTCCATCAAGCAATTCGATTTTCCCCATATGATCAGTTCCTGCTAAAGAATCAACCAGCCTACCGCCTTTAGTTCCCCATCTTGCAATTGTGTGCATTCTTGCACCATGATTATAATAGGTATAGAAATAGTAATACGCTTTACTGCTATCTTCCACAACCTTCCATTGTTTATTATAGTACGACATCCATTTCCCGTCTTTCTTGCCCTTTGAATCATGTTGGTTAATATTGGTAACAATTTGTCCGTTAACTAACGTAAGTGATCCTAAGAAGAATAAGAATAATGCTATTGCCCTCATAATTTATACTCTATAATGTATCATGTTCAATAAAGATACAAATCGATACGAATTATTTGTTTTCGGTTGAAAACGTTGCTTTTTATTAAGCCTTAATATTAAATACAGAAAAAAATGCTATTTTCGTTTTATAAGACGGTTTTAACCGCCTAAATCATATTATATTTGGTTTATTAATGTACGGACTATGAGAAAAATTATTTACAGTGTAACATGTGCTTTATTGGTTTCTGCAGGGGCTTATGCTCAAGACCAAACACCTAAAGGGAGTACCAATATAATTGATAAAACAGGTGTTGATATAAAGCTTTTCAATGCTCACCAGGATTACCTGAAAGGTGATTACCTGGTTGCCTTAGGTGAATACAAGCAAGCCAATGCAGCCAAGCCGAATGATGCTTCTATATTGTTTCATATGGGACAATGTTACCTGGCCATGAATGATGCCGATAATGCAGTTACCAACCTTGAAAAGGCTGAAAACATTAACCCTGAGGCTGGTGATGAGCTTCATCTTAACCTTGGCCAGGCATACCTGCAAACCGACATGATAGATAAAGCATTGAAGGAATTAGGTATGTATAAACAAAAGTATGCCGATGACCCAAAACAATTGAAACAATCGGAAGTTGATTATTACATTGGTCAATGTAATTCTGCTAATCAATTAAAAGCGCACCCTGTAAAGGTTACTATTACCAATATGGGACTTGCAGTCAATTCAGAATATGATGACAAAACTCCTTTACTTACCAATGATGGTAAAACAATGATATTTACTTCCAGTCGCCCTTCCATGTCATCGGGCAGAACAAAGGAAGGTGAAACACCTACAGCATTTGATAACGTATATTCATCAGAATGGGACAGCACAACCAACAAGTGGGGTTTGTCATACATGATGCAAGGTGATATTAATGAGCCATATTCACAAAACGCTGCTACAGGTGTTTCTGCTGATGGTTTGTATTTGTTTATGTTTAAAAATAACGGCCAGGATGCTACGGGTGGAGATATTTTTGTTGCAAAAAAAGCACACTCTGGCGCATATGGCAGCCCAATGACACTGGGCCATCCGGTTAATACAAGTTATTACGAAGATGGAGCAACGCTTTCGCCAGATGGTGGTACACTTTATTTTATGAGTGAAAAACCAGGTGGTTTTGGCCAGGCAGATATTTATAAGTCTGATAAGGTAAGTAAAACAGAATGGAGCGAACCTGTTAACCTTGGTTCTGCAATTAATACACCGTACGATGATGGTTCACCATGTGTTGCACCCGATGGTAAAACAATATTCTTCAGTTCGCAAGGCCATAACTCAATGGGTGGATATGATATTTTTAAATCAACAATGAGCGATAGTGGTAAATGGGGTACTGCAATAAACCTTGGGTATCCTATTAATTCTGTTAGTAACGATAAAAGCTTTACCATTTCAATTGATGCCAAAACAGGTTATTTTGCCAGCGACAGAAAAGGTGGAATGGGTGGTAGAGATATTTATATGGTTGACCTTAGCCAATATCCTTTACTGGCAGCTGATAGTGCAAGTAATAAGCCTAAGGGCTTATCAATTTTACGTGGTACTGTTTCAACTCAAAAAGGCAAAGGAATAGAAGAAGCACGAATAACTGTTACTGACAGTACCGGAACAAAAACTGTGCTTAAAACAAGTGGCGATGGTAAATATTATATTACCCTAAAAGCTAATGCCAATTACAAAGTAAAGGCTGATGCGAAAGGATATAAACCAGTAACACAGAATATCCATCTTCCTTCTTCATCTGTAGGTACGTATTCAATGGAGCAGAACTTTGAACTGGAAAAGGAATAAGACTCAAGACATTATTAATACTAAAACCCTGAAGTAGTAGATGCTTCAGGGTTTTTTAGTTTTCTCAACTAAGTGAGAATGCTTATTTATTCTCTTTACTGGTTTTAAACAGGAAATCTTTTTCTTCTTTCGAAAGGCTATCGTAGCCTGAGCGTGAGATCTTGTCAAGTATTTCGTCGATACGTTTTTGCTTGTCATACATATTTACAACCTTACCCTTTGTCTTTAAGGGCCTCGCCTTTTTATTCTTGCCTGTGAAAAAGTTACCGATTCCATTTATAAAGTTTCCAAAGCCACCCGATATATCAAGCCCTTTACGATACTGCCACATAAATATAGCGCCATATAAAGCACCACCCATGTGCGATACTTTGCCACCTGTGTTTTCGTTCAGGTCTATAATGGTGGTAAGTATAAATGCAGCTATAGCCAGGTATTTAAGCTTTACCCTGCCAAAGAACAGCAGCATAAGTTCATAGTCGGGTACCAGCATAGCAGTGGCAACAATTACAGCCATAATGCCCGCAGAAGCTCCAATCAGTAATCCAAAATCACCTGGTGTAAATATGGTAGATACAATAACATACAGCAAGCCACCTGCAAGCCCTCCCAAAATATAGGTATATACCAGCCTTGTTTTACCTAAAAAGTCAGTGAATATTATACCCATCCAATACAACCAAAGCATATTGAACAGGATGTGCATGAAACTTACGTGAACGAACATATAGGTAAATAGTGACCAGGGTTGCCTTAATAGCAAAGGAAATGAAGAGGGTAGGGAAACATAGGCTACCCAACTGCGTGTTGCAGGAATTGCTTGAAAAATATTGGCTATAATAAAAACAATTACGTTTACCATGATCAACCTGGTCAGGCTATCAGCATTTCTCCCTATTAGTTTATTTGCCTCGTCTCTAAGTGACATATCTCAATAAATTCTTCCTCGTTTTCTCCAGTACATAACTAATAAAAAACCGAAAAGCGCACCACCTAAGTGGGCGAAGTGTGCTACATTATCCCCTGTTGAATTGCTGAACCCGGAAAACAATTCAATAACAACATAGCCAATAATTGCATACTTGGCTTTTATGGGTATAGGAATAAACATAATGAAAAGTTGCACTTCGGAATATATTACCCCGAAAGCAACCAATACCCCAAATAATGCCCCTGAGGCTCCAATTGTAACGGAGCTGTCAATCAATTCCTGATACAAACTGGCCAGCATATTTTTTGCCTCATCAACAGTTTGCGGGGAGACATTTATGCCCGGAAAATATTTAGAAACAATAAAACTAAAGTTGTTGCTGGTTGAAGAGGAATTGAAAACGCTTATCGCATCTTGTACATGATGAAAGTATACCCAAAGGCTAAGCTCTTGAATTAGACTGGCTCCAATGCCGGCTACAAAATAGAGTATGAGAAATTTCTTGGCTCCATAATAATTTTCGATCATTTGTCCGAACATCCACAAGCCATACATGTTCAATAAAATATGGGTAAAACCACCATGCAAAAACATACTGGTAATTATCTGGTACACTTTAAATTTCGGCGATTCAAAATAGTGTAAACCAAAAAGCTCAACCAGGTCAATGTTTTGGTTCTTTAAAATATACGTAGCTATAAATGCAATAATATTAGCTATCAGCAGGTTTTTAACTACCGGCGGGAATGCACTAAAACGGGGCTGTTGTTGCTGGAAAAAATTACTCATATCTATTTATTATCTGACTTTAATAATGCTAACATCTTGTCTTCCTCTAACGCTATAAATATTTTTTTGCCTTCAGGCGCTGTGGCCGGCGACTTACAAGTAAACAGCCTGTTTAACAGTTCTTCACGTTCTTCTTTCTTTAAAAGCTTGCAATTCTTCCATGCCATGCGACGCGCATATATTTTTGAAAGCACTTCGGCACGCGGCTTTTTCAGTTCTTTACTCTGGCCTTGTTTAAAATGTTCCAGTATTTCTTCAAGTAAGCCTTGTACCGAGCCTGATTCAACACCGGATGGGATACCATACACAATAAAAGTCTGTTTACCAAAATCGTTCAGGTCAAATCCCAGTAATCGAATATCCGGCATTAATTCACTTAATAAGGCAAAGTCAGCGGCAGGGAATTGTATAGTTTGCGGGAATAGTTCTTTTTGTGAAGGTATGCTCTTTTTATTCTCAATAGAAGTAAGGGCCTCTTCGTAAAATATCCGTTCCCAAGCCAATTGCTGGTCAATAATAAGCAGCTTCTTTTGCTTTGATGCAATAATAAATGCAGGGCCAATTTGTTGTGTCCATTCAATTTCATTATGCTGCTCAATTGCAAAATGATGCTCCAATACAGGAGGGGCAATATTCGTGACAAACTCCCTTTGGTCTATTCCCCTGATTTCCGATTGCGGTTTAATATAAGGCTTTATATGCTTTTTCTTTTCTTCTTCTACAAATGGGTTATATCCCGGGGTAAGATCTATTTGAGGTGCACGTAAAGGATTACCGGGCTTCACAGGCATTATTTGAATAGACATTTCCTGTTCAAAATCCATGGGTGGTATAATGTTATGTTGGCCCAGTGATTTCTTTATGGTCGCCTTTAAAATAGCGTATATAGCCGATTCATCCTCAAACTTTATCTCAGTTTTTGTTGGGTGAATATTTACATCAATTTTATTTGGAGGAAGATCAAGAAAAATAAAGTATGATGGATATGCATTATCCTTTGCTATAAGCTCGTTGTATGCTGACTGCACAGCATGATTAAGATAGTTGTTCTTTATAAATCGGTTGTTTACAAAAAAGAATTGCTCCCCCCTGGTTTTCTTAGCGTATTCCGGCTTGCCTATAAAACCGTTTATTTTAAGAATGGTAGTTTCTTCTGAAACAGGGGCTATTTTCTCGCCATAGTTATTGCCAAACAGGTTAATGATACGCTGCCTCAATGTACCTGAGGGCAAATGAAACACCTGTGTAGTATTATTATACATAGAAAATTCAATTTCTGGGTGGGCTAGGGCCACACGCTGAAGCTCGTCAATTATATGACGTAATTCTACCGGGTCTGACTTTAAAAAATTCTTGCGGGCGGGTATGTTAAAGAAAAGATTCTTTATGGTAAAGGAGCTACCCGGTTCGCACTGGCAAGATTCCTGCCTTAAAAACTTACCATATTCGTTATCTATCAGGCAGCCAACATCACTGTCTCTTTTCCGGGTTTTAAGTTCAACTGAAGCAACCGCCGCAATAGAAGCCAATGCCTCGCCCCTGAATCCTTTGGTATGTATAGTAAATATGTCTTCAGCGGTTGAGATTTTAGAGGTAGCATGTTTTTCAAAGGCAAGCCTGGCGTCGGTTTCACTCATGCCAATACCATTGTCTATAACCTGTATAAGGGTCTTACCGGCTTCTTTAACAATCAGCTTGATCTTGGTACTGCCTGCATCTATAGCATTTTCAAGCAATTCCTTAACTGCAGAAGCCGGCCGTTGAATCACTTCTCCGGCAGCTATCTGGTTAATTACATGGTCGGGCAACAACTTAATTACATCAGCCATTTTGCTCTCTTGCTATTTATTTGCAAAAATACGGATTCCTACCTATATATTTGCACCCGAATTGTATGATACTCATTTCCTTCATAGAAAGCTTAAAAAGCATAGATAATTCAATACTACTGTGGATAAACAGCAGGCATAGCGATACTATGGACATTGTTATGTGGAATGCCAGCGACAGATTTACCTGGTTGCCGCTATATGCAATTATGGCCTTTCTGATAATACGTAAGTATGGCAAAGCCAGCTGGTTACCTATAGTTTTTGTTTTATTGGCCATTGTTATGAGTGATCAGACATCAAACCACCTTGTTAAGAATGTGGTGATGCGTTACAGGCCGAGCCATAATCTTATTCTACAATCTCAGTTGCACTATTTTAAAAATTATACCGGCGGACGATATGGCTTTGCATCATCGCACGCTGCAAATTCAATGGCTTTTGCGGTGTTTATGGTTCTTATGTTCCGTAAATGGTGGGTATATGCCTTATTTGTGTTTTACGTTGCCTTAGTATGCTATAGTCGCATGTATCTTGGGGTGCATTACCCTTCTGATATTGCCGGTGGATTGCTTATCGGTTTATTATGCGGTGCAATTGCATATAAACTATTCATGTTTATAAATAGCCGGTATGTACACGCCAGCGAAAAACTTATTTAGATCTTGTAATAGCTTTTTATTTCAGCTGTTACTGAATCTACTTGCTCATCTGTAAGCTCGTAGTATAACGGCAACCTAACAAGGCATTCAGAGTATCTATCGCAGTTCGGAAGTGATCTGCCATCATGCTTGTTCTTATAGAACTGGCTATCATGTAATGATATATAGTGGAACACTGCATGCATGTCTTTCGATTTAAGGTGCGTTATCAAACCTGTTCTTTCCTCAACCGAATTGCATACCATGTAATACATATGCGCATTATTGGTAGCATATTCAGGAATGAAAGGCAGCTGAACATGCTTCTTTTCAGCCAGTACTTTCAGTGAATCATTATACCTGTTCCAAATATGTTTTCTCTTTTTCTGAATATCATCAAGATTTTCAAGTTGTGAGAACAAGAAAGCAGCAATAATATCAGACGGTAAAAAAGATGATCCCATATCAACCCATCCATATTTATCTATTTCTCCCCTGAAAAAGGCACTTCTGTTGGTTCCTTTTTCACGAATGATCTCTGCACGGCCTATGTATTGTGGATCATTAATAACAAGCATTCCTCCTTCACCGGAAATAACATTTTTTGTTTCATGAAACGAAAATGCACCCATTGCACCCAGCGACCCTAATGGCTTGCCTTTGTAAAATGAATCAATGGCCTGGGCCGCATCTTCTATTAAAAGCAGTTTATGTTTTTTTGCAATAGCCATAATATAGTCCATATCACATGCAATACCGGCATAATGAACCACCAGTATTACTTTTGTTTTAGGAGTTATAAGCTCCTCAATTTTTGTTTCGTCAATATTAGGATTATCAGCACGGCTATCGGCAAATACTATTTTAGCACCTCTTAATATAAATGCATTTACAGTCGATACAAATGTGTACGATGGGGCAATAACCTCGTCTCCGGGTTGAATATTACTTAAAATGGCTGCCATTTCAAGTGCATCGGTACATGAAGTTGTAAGCAATGCCTTTTTGAATCCGTATTTTGTTTCAAAAAAAGCATGGCACTTTTTAGTATAAATACCATCGCCCGATATTTTAGCCGACTGAACAGCCTGGTATATATAATGGGTTTCTTTACCTGTAAGATATGGTTTATTGAAAGGTATGCGACTCATATAGTAAGATTGATTAAACAAAGATACAAATAAGCGTATTGGGCAATATACCAGTACTATTTCTGGTTACTTACAATCTTTTCAATTGTATACTGCGGCTTATTGTTAACCGAAATAAATATACGGCCAATATATTCTCCAATTAACCCAAGGCTCATTAACATAAGCCCTCCGAAAAATATAAGCAGAATAACAATGGTTATCCAACCTTCAACCTTATGGGTTAAGCCCAGCAAGTACTGAATAATATACAATATGCCCAGAATGAATGAAACAATAGCTGCAGCAAAACCGGTTATAGTTACAAGCCGTAATGGGTATATTGAGTAATTGGTAACATGGTTAATAAATACAAGAGCAGAACGAAACAAGTTGTAATTGCTTTTCCCTTTAAACCTATCATGGTGTTCTATTTCAATTTGTGAAAGGTTTGAGGTAATAGTGAGAAGAGTGGCATCTACATAAGGATAAGGGCCGGAATATTTTATGATCTCTTCAACTACTTCACGTTTTATTATTTTAAATGGAGAGAGATATATCTCTGCAGGTTTATCTAATAGCTTTTCAGATATTTTACCATTCAACGAACTACCGATATTCTTCCAGTTGTTCTGTTTTTTCTTAGGGAATAAAGCAAAACATACATCGTAGCCCTTTTGGCAGTGCTCATATAGTTTAAAAATATCAGCAGGGGCATGTTGCAGGTCATCATCCATTATTACCACGTATTCTCCTTTCGATGCCCGTAACCCTGCCATGAGAGCCGCATCCTGCCCATAATTTTTCCTGAAAGAGATACCTGTTATTTTATCATTAAGCTTACCGGCTTCTTGTATTTTGCTCCAGCTATTGTCTTTGCTTTTGTCGTTTACAAGTATAAGTTCATAATCATTAAAATTCCTGAACGCTTCCTGAACAGCTTTATTTAATTCCAGCACACAATCTTCCGAATTGTAAACGGGCACTACTATGCTGATCTTGATCGGGTTCATATTCTTAATTATGCAATTGCAAAATACGCTAAATTCTAAGACCTTTTTAAATTAACCTGCATCAGGCCAATCAATTTGTCAGTTACAGTTTCCAACAAAAAATTCTCTTTTATTTTTTTTATGGAATTCTCTTTTTTTGTCATCATAGTATCCTTGCTATTAATTGCATTACGCATGGCTTCTGCAATCTGTTTCGGTTCGGGTGAAGATATGAGCCATCCGTTGTTTTCGTTTACTAAGGTAGATACAGCGCCCACGTCGGTTGCAATTATTGCTAATCCTTGTGCCATTGCCTCCATAATAGTAACAGGCATACCTTCGGCAAAAGAAGGAGATACCAGTACATCGGCCTTTGATAAAATTTCCTGCACTGATTTTTCGGAAGATAGTTTACCATGATAATGGAGCAGGGGCGAAGCAATTTTATGTTCTTCAGGTATATCCCCAATGAAATCAAAGATGAAATTGCCATCAGGCAAAAGTTGTTTTATGGCAACATTCAACTCCTGTATTCCCTTACGTCGTTCAAATCTGCCAACAAAAGCGAATCTGAGTTTATTGCCCACGGGTGTAACCGTTTCTTTAAGCCATGATGACTCAATGCTTGAAGGTATTTCCCATATTTTCTTTTTCGGAACAAGACCGGCTAATAAATAGGTTATTTTACCTCCGTATGAAATAGCGTAATCTGTAAGATCGAGATTTTTCTTAACCGCATTCCGTAAAAACATAGCGCTTATCCTTGATTTCAAGGTAGGGATATACTGAAACATTTCAAGGCCATGGAAATGCACCGCAATAGGAGGGAAGTCGGTTTTTTTATTTTCAAGCAAGGCCCATGCACTAAAGCCCTTAACAATAATAAAATCTATTTCAGATATGAATGGAAGCAATGCCTTATAAATGGCTTTTGAGTATTGCTTTGATTCGTAAATATAATGAAGCGGGAAGTAGTTTTTATGTGGGAAAGGGATAACAAATGAACGGATATTCTTTTTCTCTTCCTCTGTAAAAAACTCAAGCTTAGCAATGTCGTATTGGCTTTCGTTGCAGTGGAAAAGGTACACCGTGTGGTTTTGCCTTGCCAATTGCTTTGCCAGGTGGTATGAATGTTTTTGCATTCCACCAATTACATAAGGGAAAATACCGTCCGTAAGCAAAGCTATTCTCATCTACTGATTATTGGCAATGCTTAAAATTAATTTTTTTTGATGAACGAACCCGATGAAATGCCTTTTAGCACCTCTAATGCCTGAGGTATGAGTAATTGGTTACCGTCATTTTCAATTATAAAATCGGCGCGTTCTCTTCTTTCTTTTTCGGTTATCTGGTTCTTTATACGTTCTTTAACGGTAACCTCCGAAACATTATCCCGTTCCATTACCCGCTGTATTCGTACTTCTTCGGATGCGGAAACAACAATTACAGCATCAAGGTTTTTATAGGCGCCACTTTCAAACAATATAGCTGCTTCTTCAATTACCCATTCCGATTTTTGTTGTTCGGCCCATAGTGCAACGCCTTCTCTTACCCTTGGGTGAATAATAGCATTCAGTTTTTGTAATTTATCCGGGTTGGTAAAAACAAGTTCCGCTATTTTTTTTCTGTCGGGCTTGCCGTGTATTATAACGTCCTTACCAAGTAATTCCATTACTTGTTTTTGTACCGCTGCATCTTCATTCAACAACCTTCTGCTTTCATCATCGGCCCTAAAGACAGGTATACCCAGGCTTTCGAATATTTTGCAAACGGTAGATTTACCACTGCCTATTCCCCCGGTTATACCCACTTTTATCATCAGTTCTGTTCGGTTTTTGAAGGTGGCTGGTTGCGAAGGAATAAGGTATCAGGAGAAATACTGTTTATTTCTATGGCATCACCTACCTGTTCCTGTAGTTTTTCAATATGCTTTTGCGTAGTGAGTGCATAAAAATAATTATGCCTGAACTGGCTTGCGTCAAGCTGTATGGCGGCTTCTGTAATTCCCAGTTTATATGCCAGTATTCTGAAACCGGTGGCTGTTATTTTCAATTGCAGGGTATTAGCCGATGGAAATACCTGCTTGTCATCGCCTTTTGGCAGGTTTTGGTAGTTTATAAAGAATGTGAGCGGTTCCTCATAGCTTTTAGAAAGTGCATTCATAAGCCACAAGGTTGCGGCCAGTAAGGTACAAACAAGAAAAGTGACAAGCTTAACATTTCGCTTGCCACCTTTACTTTCGTCGCCAGGTTGGCGTATTGTTTTAAGGAGCGATGTTTTCATCGCCTATAAATTATTCGTTGGTCTTTTGGAGAGCGGCAGTGCTTTCCATTGATACGGCTGATTTCTCAATCTTTATGCGCATGCCACCTTCTACTTCAATAATGAAGTTTTTATCGCTTATTTCAGCAATCTTGCCATGAAGCCCGCCAATGGTAATAATCCTGTCTCCTTTCTTTATTTCTTCCTTGAACTTAGCCGCTTGTTTTTGCTTTTTCATTTGCGGGCGTATCATAAAGAAATAGAATACTACAAAAATAAGCAGGATGAATATCAGGTTCATGGACATTCCTGCGCCGCCTGCAGCGCCTCCGGCAGGAGGGGACATTAATAGAATTTGGTTTAACATAGTTTGGTTTTATTGTTGAATTTTAGGGACTTGAATATCTGCTACAATGGTTAATATGCGAGTATTAGGTTGGCAGTTGGTAACAAGGCTTACCATCTTTTCTACTTTACCTTGTTTTCCGCTGCTGTCAAAATTTACGTCAATTTGCCCGTCTTGCCCCGGAGGAACACTCTTTTTAGGGTAACTGGGCACGGTACATCCGCAACTTCCGGTAGCTGATGATATTACCAAGTCAACGGTTCCTGTGTTTTTAAACTTAAATGTGTAATGTACATGATCGCCCTGGTTAACCAGGCCAAAATCGTGCGTTGTATCATCAAATACCATTGTAGGTGTTTTACCAACTATATCGGTCGATATGCCTTTGTTGTTGCCACCGTTGCATGCATATAACCCGCATAATGCAGGAAATAACAGAATGATCAGTGCCTTTTTCATAGGTTGTAATTTTTTAGCGGTGCAAAAGTAATAAAAGATAGATAGTATTTTTAAATTACTCAATCAATCCTCTGCCGACCTTAACAACCTTCTTCTGGCTGCGTAGTTCTTTTACAATAGCATCGAGTATACCATTAATAAATGTATTGCTCTTAGGTGAGCTGTAAAGCTTCGATATTTCTATGTATTCATTAAGTGTAACCTTAACGGGTATACCGGGGAAGTTCATTACTTCGGTCAAAGCCATTTTCATTAATAGCATATCCATTGATGCAATACGTTCTGGCTCCCAGTTAGCAATCTTACCTTCAATAAGTTTCATATTAGCTGTATCATCAAGTATAGTCTTTCTGAAAAGCTCCAATGTAAAATCCTGATCATCATCAGCCTTGTATAACGGCATTAACTCAAGGTCTTTGTCTTCCTGCATGCCCTCGATAGTCTTTACTATGCAAATATTAGCCAGCATATAATCGCTGGCCCAGTGAATGTTCTTTTCTATCAGGTGTTGTTTCAGGTCATCATTTTCCGATAAATGCTTTTTGTAAAGCGTAACCATAAACTGTTTTTCATCCTCAAACGTGCTTGCAGGTAATGCCATAAAAGCAGCATATTCCTTAGATGCTATTATGTTCTGGTAAAATTTCTTAATTATTGAATCCTCATCGGCCTGCCAGCCAACTTTGCGTTTGTCTTTTTCTTTGTATAAGGCAGTGGAGTCAGCAATTTTAACCAGCACTCTGTTATTGATAAACCTAAGGTCGGGGTTAAGGTCGTGTGCTGTTGGCAAATGTTTCTTTTTACGCCCTTCGCCAAGGTTAGTGCCGTAATACCGAATTTCTTTTAATAAAAGGAGCAGGTAAATATAGAGCTCGTAAATCTTATCTATGCTGGTTAGTAATTCTCTTTCACGTGCATTTATATTCTTTTCCTCATCCTGAAAGAACGGATAGAGTATCTGTAATACCTTGATGCGCAAATAGCGTCTGTTAAGCATAAATTAAGAACGTTTTAAAGACAAAGACTATGCTTCTCGTTATTTTCTGTTAGTAGTATAATTCAGTTTTACTTTACCCATTGCTTCAATACGCTTTTCAGCAGTTTTATTGGCAGCCAGATAAGTTGGTATGTTTTCAGTTTTAGCCAATGCTAAAATAGATTTTGTAATGTCGTAGATTTTGTCGGCATGCTGCATAGCGCGTGCTTTGTTGTAACTGCCACCCAATTCAGCATATACATTAATAAGTCCACCAGAATTGATCACAAAATCAGGTGCATATATAATGCCGTTCTTGGCTAACTCTTCTCCCTGCACTTTTTCATCAGCTAACTGGTTGTTTGCAGAGCCTGCTATAATAGAGCATTTAAGGCGTTTAAGTGTTTCTGTATTTACCGTAGCACCTAATGCACATGGAGCATAAATATCAACATCTACATCATAAATAGCATCGAGTGCAACAACTTCAGCTTTGTACTTAGCTGCCACTTCTTTCAGCTTTTCCTGGTTAATATCGGTAATGTAAACCTTAGCACCTTCGTCAGTTAAGTGTTTCACTAAATGCTCGCCAACGTTGCCAATACCCTGTACTGATACTTTTTTGCCTTTCAGGCTATCGTTGCCCCATTGCTGATGAGCAGCAGCTTTCATGCCAAGTAACACACCATAGGCTGTAACCGGAGAAGGATCTCCGCTACCACCCATTGATTCAGGTATACCGGTAACATGCTTGGTTTCCATGCGGATATATTCCATATCTCTCATGCTCGAACCAACATCTTCTGCAGTAATATATTTACCACCAAGGTCGTTCACAAAACGGCCGAACCTTCTCATTAACGCCTCTGATTTAATGGTTTTGGCATCGCCGATAATTACCGATTTGCCACCACCAAGGTTAAGCCCCGCTACCGATGCTTTATAGGTCATACCCCTTGAAAGGCGCAGTGCATCAGTAATTGCTTCCTGGTCGTTATTGTATTTCCAAATACGGCAACCGCCAAGGCTTGGGCCAAGTACGGTGTTATGTATAGCAATAATGGCTTTTAAGCCTGTTGCATTATCCTGGCAAAACAACACCTCTTCATGGTCGTACTTAAACAGTTGTGAAGAAATAATGTCGTCGTTTCCTGTAGCTGATTTTTTGATCTCTTTAGTTTCTATCATGGCAAATAATTTTATTCGGTGGAATATCGTTAATTTTGCATTCTATATTAAGTACATAGGTATTAAGAGCGGGACAAAGTTATACTAATTTTCACACGCACTGGAAAAAACAAATAAGCTAAGTTTGAAGCATTATACAAGCGGACTAAACGTGTTAACTGAAAGACAAAAAACAAGGTGAAATCGCTATTACATTTAAATAAGTACCTTTTCAAATACAGGGTCAGGCTAATTGCCGGTATTGTTTTTGTTGCTATATCCGGCTGGTTTAAAGTGTATTCCACACCATATGTGGGTAAAGCAATTGACTTCGCTGTTGACAAGGTTAAGCAGGTTGATTCAGCCGACGCGGCTGTAAGTCGTTTGCTCTATTATGTAATGCTGATACTGGGTATGGCTCTTATCAGTGGTATCTTTTTATTCCTTACCAGGCAAACTATTATAGTTACATCGCGCCTAATAGAGTATGACCTGAAGAACGAAGTATTTGACCATTACCAAAAGCTTGATACTGCTTTTTACCGTCGCAATAATACGGGCGATCTTATGAACCGTATCAGTGAAGATGTTAGTCGTGTGCGTATGTACCTTGGCCCGACAATAATGTATACAACCAACACCATAACATTGGTTGGACTTACATTGACCATAATGCTGCAATCGAATGTAAAAATGACCTTATACGTGCTTGCACCTATGCCGGTACTTTATTTTGCCATATACTATATAAGTAGTGTTATCAATAAAAAGAGCACTAAGGTTCAACAGCAGTTATCGGTTCTATTTACAAAGGCACAGGAAACTTTTTCAGGTATAAGGGTAATTAAATCGTACAGGCTTGAGAAAATGTTAATAGAAGAATTCGATAAAGATTGCACTGAATACAAGGAGCGTAATATGGATCTGGCTAAGGTTGATTCTATTTTTCAACCGGCCATGGTTGTCTTGGTTGGGCTCAGTACTATTTTAGCATTGTACATTGGTGGGAAGGATGTAATTAACGGACAGTTGAAAGTTGGCGATATAGCAGTATTTATGCTATATGTAAGTAATCTTACTATGCCCATAGCCAGCCTTGGGTGGATAACCTCATTAGTACAGCGCGCAGCGGCTTCGCAAACCCGTATCAACGAATTTTTAAACACTACACCATCTATTGTAAGTAAGGTTGATACTGAAACTGAAATTAAAGGGAACATAGAATTTAAGAACGTCACTTTTGTTTATCCTGACTCGGGTATTAAGGCGCTCGATAATGTGTCATTCACAATTAACAAAGCAGAATCATTGGGTATTGTAGGTAAAACAGGTAGTGGTAAATCAACCATTGCACAGCTTATTTGCCGCATGTACGATGTTACCGAAGGCACCATTAAGATAGATGGAGTAGATATAAGAGAATTGCCACTATCTGCCTTACGCCGCCAGATTGGGTATGTACCTCAGGAAGTGTTTTTGTTCTCAGATACTATTGCCAATAACATTGCATTTTCGGTTACCGATAAGATTACAGACAGAGATAAAATAAAGGAGAAAGTTGATAAAGCAGCTAAGGATGCAGCTATATATGATAACATAAATGAATTTAAGGAAGCATTTGAAACGATAGTAGGGGAAAGAGGTATAACACTTTCAGGTGGACAAAAACAACGTATTTCTATTGCACGCGCTATGCTTAAAGCGCCTAATATTATGATGTTCGATGAATGTCTTTCAGCAGTAGATACCAATACTGAGCAGGAAATACTGTTGAACATAAAGAACATAATGCAGGGCCGAACTACGCTTATTATAAGCCATCGTATATCATCGGTTAAAATGTGCGAGAATATATTGGTGCTTGATAGGGGAAGGGTAATCGAATATGGCAGTCATCAGGATTTAGTTACTAAACCCGGCCTTTACCACGATATGTATCAAATGCAATTAACGGAAGAGATCATACATTAATTACGAATTAAAATGTGTTGTAATTCTCTGTGCAACTCTGTCTTCTTTGTGAACTCTGTGTTGGATATTTTTTAACACGGAGGCCACAGAGTAAATACAGCACATAGTTACACAGAGATAAAAACTCATCAATTGAAAAAGATCCTACTTCTATCTGATACACATGGGTACCTTGATAGCGCAATATGCAAGCACGCTGAGCAGGCTGATGAAATTTGGCATGCAGGCGATATAGGAACTATTGAGGCTTATGATAAACTGGCTGCCATAAAACCTGTAAGGGCTGTATATGGCAATATCGATGGGCAGGAAATACGCAAAGTCTGTCCGAAGAACCAGCGATTTATGTGCGAACAGAAAGACATATGGATGATACATATTGGAGGATATCCTCCTAATTACACAGCAGCACTTAAGCAATCCTTCATGGTAAAGCCACCGCACATTTTCATTTGCGGGCATTCACATATCTTGAAAGTTATTTACGATAAAAACCTGAACATACTTCACCTTAACCCCGGCGCAGCGGGTAGGGAGGGATTTCACAAAGTACGTACTATGCTCCGTTTTGTGATTGATGGAGATAACATAAAGGATATGGCCATTATAGAATTAGGTGCCAGAGGGGAGCGTTAATCCATTGGTTTCCTGTCTATTTGTTTTCTTGCTGAAAGTTTATTATGTTTGTATGAAATAGTCTATCAATGAGAAAATTATACATGCTTGTTACCCTTAGCTGGGTGTCGTTAATTAGTGTAAATGCGCAAACAACATATAAAGATGTTGCGCCTATTTTTTACAAAAACTGTACGGTTTGCCATAATCCTAAGGGAGTAGGGCCAATGTCACTTTTAAACTATTCAGAAACTTTTGCATACGCAAAATTTATTAAGACTTATGTTGGTCAGGGCCTTATGCCGCCATGGCCACCGGATACATTGTACCATAAGTTCTTTGATCAACGTACCTTAACGGCGTATGAAAAGAACACCATTATTAACTGGATCGACTCAGGCTCAACAGAGGGCGACACTACATTAGCTCCAATGGCTCCTGTATATAATAACGATTATCAATTGCATGGCACGCCTGACCTGGTGGTTAAAATACCAGTCTTTACAAGTAATGCAGGCGCATCAGATGCCTATAACTGTTTTGTTGTACCAACAGGTTTAACACAAGACCGCATTATTCGTGCCTATGAAATTGTTGCCGGTAACCCTGCTATAGTTCACCATGCCTTAATAAGTATGGATACAAGCGGAACGGCAAAAAGTGACCTTTCAGGTAGTTGTTTCACCATGCCGGGTAGTAATGTTGGTATTGGTGGTTATGCACCGGGTGGTAACGCAGTAGTATACCCTGGTAAAGCTCCTTTAAAAGTGGGTTTCAGGCTGAAAGCAAAAAGTAATATAGTATTTGAAGTTCATTACCCTGCAGGTACTGCAGGCCAGGTAGACAGTACCTATGTGCGAATATACTTCTATCCGGTTGGTACAACTGGTATAAGAGAAATATACACCAGTACAATATTGCAAAACTGGAGCATGGTAATGCTTGCAAATAAAGTTACTACATATACTGCCCAATACCCAAAAAGCGGTGGATTACCAGTAGCTGTATCACTATATGCAACTTTCCCTCACCAGCACAAAGTAGGTGTAAAGATCACTAACTATGCATTTCAGGGAATAGATACCATTCCTCTTGTGCGTGTTAATAATTGGGATTTCCGTTGGCAGGGTTATTATACCTACCCGATGCTTGTGAAGGTGCCAACTGGTTATACAATTTTCTCACAGCACGTGTATGATAACACATCGAACAATCCAAACAACCCGAATAACCCGCCACAAACAGTTATTGCAGGTACCTCAACTACAAACGAAATGTTATTCGATTCGTATCAGTATTTGATATATCAACCGGGTGATGATACTATTAATATTACCAATCTGTTATCTGGCGATACCTTGTTAAGTGTTAACAACATAAAGCAATTTAACATTACTACAAAGGCTTATCCAAACCCTTTTAACAGCCAGGTACATATTGGGTATACGCTGAGCTCTCCTTCAAGTAATGTTACCATAAATATTTACAATATGTATGGCAGTAAGGTTAAAACCCTTATAAACAAACAAAGAACAACAGGTGCAGGTTATTATGAATCTGTTTGGGATGGAAAGAGTGATAATGGCACTCCATTAAGTACAGGCGTTTATATTTACACCGTCACGGCAAATAAATCATCTGCCAGCGGCAGATTAGTATTAGTAAAATAATTCAGTTTTTATAAAATTAAAGCCCTCGCAGGATTGCGGGGGCTTTTTTATTGTAATATTATACCTTAAATTATTTCAAATGAAGAAACGATATATACTATTTGCACTTGTTATCAGTTGCATTTCGCTAAAAGCCCAAACACTCACAGCCGATGATGTTAAGATTGGAGATACAGTAACCAGCTATTACCAGGACAAGCTCTATATAGGTGTCATATTAGCCAAATTAGATGATAATTCATGTACTGTAAAATGGGATAATGGCAAAACCAATACCTCGTATTACAGAGCTATTAAGCTGAAGAAAGCGGAAACAGGTAAAGCAGGAGGAAGCGGATCGAGTGAAAAATCTATTCCTTTATCAAAATACCTGGCTGCTTCAAAAAAAGATCCGGCCACTAAAGATTATATAATTAACTCAGCGCCCATACAGGTAACCAAAAGGTACCAGGCGGCTGATCTGAGGTTTTGTGTAAGCCTTAGTTCCATTAATTCTGTTATAAACCTTGTATTAACAACAGACTGTGAGAAGGACTATAAAATAAGCCCGGGAGCCAAACTTACACTTATGTTTGACAAGGACAGTATTAACCTGCTTTCACCAAAAGCACAAGAAGTGCAGTTTGTAATGTACGGGAGATATACAATGTCTTTTACTTACCCTATTGATTCAAACAGGGTGAAAAGACTTAGCCTGCATCCGCTTAAAGAACTATTAGTGCAAATTACCGATGGCACGCTTGATGAAACAAACATTAACGCAGACAATGAGCTGGTGCCAATGGCAAAAGCATTTATGAAAGAGTTTACTGTACGAAGTAAAACCTGGTAAGCATAATCATGTTCAGTAAAAGCAAGCACATAAAGTTTTATCTCATTCCATTTATAGGAATAGCTCTTTTGTGTGTGAAATGCAAAACAAAAAATTCGCGGTATTTGCCGATTATAGGGATAAGTAAGTTCGATTCAGTTAGTAAAGACACCATTTACCATACCATTGCCAATTTCAGTATGATGGATCAAATGGGGCAGGTAGTTACCCAGGATACATTCAAACATTCTATTTATGTGGCTAATTTCTTTTTTGTAACCTGTCCGGGTATTTGCAAAAAAATGAATAATGAATTGGAAAGAGTGCAAAAAACATTTACAGGTTACAACAGTGTTAAGTTTGTTTCATTCACCGTAAACCCTGAACAAGATACTATTCAGGCATTGGCTGAATATGCGAAGTTGCACGATGCTGTTCCATATCAGTGGTATTTCTTGCGCGGAGAAAAAAGTAAGGTGCTTGACCTTGCCATACATTCATATTTAGCAGAAACAGATGGTTATTTAGTGCATTCGCAAAACCTTACTTTAGTTGATATGGAGGGTAGGATAAGAGGTGTATATAGCGGTATAGTTCCTGCCGAAGTAGACAACCTGATCAAGGATATTAATTTATTACTTAAAGAGGAAAGCGAGAATGGAAATAAAATAGAGATGAGACGATAACTTATTTCTTCTTTTTGGCCTTTTTCTTTTTCTTCATTTTTTCAACCTCAACAATTATTCCTTCATTTGTGGCCTTGGTTCTTCCCCAAAGTGCCATTTCATTAAGTAAGGGTATTAAGGTTTTACCATGCTCAGTAAGACAATATTCAACCCTGGGTGGTACTTCTGCAAATACTTTACGGCTGATAATACCATCCTTTTCTAATTGTTTTAATTGAAGTGAAAGCATCTTTTCAGTAATGCCCGGCATTTCTTTTTTCAGTTCACCAAACCGCTTATGGTTTTCTATCAAATACCAGAGTACAACCGATTTCCATTTGCCGCCAATAAAGCCCATGGTAACATCAAGCGCACAATGGTACGTTTGCCCATGCATCTTGATCTCCATTTCCTTGCCGTTGATTATCATAAAAATGTTTTAACTATTTATAACACTTGTCTCGCCTGTATTTAATCAAAGCCGTCAATTTTGTTCAATACTATCATTTGTGACAGTTATTGTAAAATATAAACTAACCAGCTTAATTTGCAGCAAATATAGTTTCTAAATCAATAAATACAGGCATATGAAAGTTGGAATAATAGGAACAGGAGTAGTGGGTAGTGCAATTGGTACCAGAATGGCTCAGATAGGGTATGAGGTAATGATGGGTTCGCGAACTGCCACTAATGAAAAGGCAGCCACATGGGTCAAGAATAATGGTAGCAAGGCTAGCCAGGGTACGTTTGCAGATGCTGCGGCTTTTGGAGAGGTTGTTTTTAATTGCACCAAAGGAGAAATATCGCTTGAAGCACTGAAGCTTGCCGGTGAAAAGAATTTAAAAGGCAAAGTGTTGGTTGACGTAGCTAACCCGCTTGATTTTTCAAAAGGTATGCCACCGTTTTTAACGCCCTCATTATCTAATACCAATTCACTGGGTGAAGAAATTCAAAAAGCTTTTCCTGACACGCATGTAGTTAAGGCGTTAAATACAATGAATTGTAATTTGATGGTTGACCCTAAACTAGTTCCGGGGAGCCATGATGTAATTATATGCGGAAATGAAATTACCGCTAAAGCAAAAGTGGCAAACATATTGCAAGAATTTGGCTGGGCCGATGTAATTGACCTCGGAGATATTACTGCAGCACGTGCTACTGAAATGCTGTTGCCTATCTGGGTTCGCTTAATGATGAAATACCAGAGTCCTAATTTCAATTTTAAAATAGTTAAATGAGCCTGGTAAGTTGGGCATCACTCATAGCCGGTATATGGGCTTTGGTAAATGGTGTGTTGCACGACTATTTTGTCCTTCGTTCGGAACACGGTAAGGTATATAACCGTGACTTGCTACGATTATTAATGGATGGCCACATATTAATAACTTGTGGAGCTATTCAGGTCTTGGCAAGCCCTAAGCTACAAAGCCACGAACCATGGGCATACTATATAAGTGGAATAGCCACTGTAAGTTTGCTTGTATACTGTGCCATGATATGGCCTTTTTTGAAATCGGTTGCCACTATTACCATTAACACAGCACTGCTAATTATACTGACGTATACTTTCTTTCAAGCCTGATAGAATCAAAGGCTATTTTTAAACCAATAGTGATTGATATTCGCTATGCTTTTGTATATATGCCTTTATATACGGGCATAATATAACCACTTTCAGGTTGTTGGCTTTTGCATATTCAAAACCATATTTAGCCATTTCTGCTGCAATCCCTTTCCCCCTGAATTCAGGCGGAACATAATTACCAATGAAAGTAATTACGCTACCTGAAATACTGTATTGTTCATGTGCGGTTTTTCCGTTAAGATCAATCTCTAATTGACCGGCCTCCTTGTTGTTTATTATGTCGTAATTCATTTTGTAAATATACAAAAGCAGAAAATGAAAACTATAAGTTTTTAGTTGAAATTAAACTTTCAGAAGACAAATAAAGTCACATACTATTATTAACATTTACTCTGTTAATTACTTGTACAGAATGTCATTTTTAGCGCGTATTCAACACCTACCTTTGTTTAAACATTAAGGATTGAAAAACCAGGTTCGTCAGCCAGTTTATATAATATTGCTTGTAGCAGTAATGCTTTCATGCCTATCGTTCCTGCCAACTTCATTTACATTTATGGGTTATACCACCAAACCCATTACCATGTTTGCCGATCTTGTTAGTTCAGAAAAAGCACCTGTAAAAACGGAAGAGATCAAACCTATAGTAAAAGTTGTTCCTAAGGGCTTTAAAGATGTAGATTCATTAAGCTTCAAAAAGGGCTACTGGCCTATAGAAGAATACTGTGTTGCCAAACAAGATAACCTGGCTGCTTTCTACAATGCGCTCATGGAAGCCAAAAAGAAGAAGGTTCATCTGGCAGTTTTTGGCGATTCCATGATTGAGGGAGATATTGTAACGCAGGATATTCGTGCCATGCTGCAAAAGAAATTTGGCGGCAGGGGCGTTGGATTTGTGCCTATCATTAACAATGTACCCGGTTTCAGAAAATCGATAAACCAAACATTCGCCGACAACTGGAAAGGATATACAGTTATTGAAGACAGGCAGGCATCAATTCCATATGGGTTGAACGGGGAAGCATTTATGCCTAACATAACGGGTGATGGAAAAGCATCTGCAAGTTGGGCATTATTTTCAGGCGTTAAAGAACAAGCCGGACTCGATAGCTTTCATGTGGTTAAGCTGTATTACAGTAACCCAGGTAATGCTAATGCCAAGGTATATGTAAAAAAAGACGGAGGCAATACAACCTCTATACCACTTGCAAATGGAGGAGGGGTGAAAATATTAACCCTGAATGCAGTCAAGCCTATTCACTCAATTGAAATGACCTTTACTACCGATGCTAAAGTATATGTGTATGGGGCGGGATTCGAAGATACTACCGGAGTTTATGTTGATGATCTGGACATGAGAGGTTCTTCAGGTTTGCAGTTATCGGTGATAGATGACGGCATAATGCAATCGTTTCAAAACGATTTGAATATAAAATGTGTAGTGCTACAATATGGCTTGAATGTGGTGCACAGCGGTACTGATAAGTATGATTACTATACCCGTGGATTTTCGAATACAATAAACGCCTTGAAAAACAAAATGCCTAAATGTGCGATGATTATAAACTCCGTTAGCGACAGAGCCGTACGCAAACATGGAGCGTACGAAACCATGGCTGAAATACCGGAATTTGTAGAGATACAACGGAATATTGCCAAACAAACCAATATTGCTTTTTGGAACCTTTTCCAGGCAATGGGAGCTGATAGTAGTATGATAAATATGGTAAACTCTGACCTGCCGCTTGCCAATAAAGACTATACCCACTTTAAGCCGATGGGTGGTAGCTGGATCGCTAACTATTTCTACTATTCAATGTTGTACGACTACGAAAAATATGCATGGGAGTTTAAGGATAAGAAAGAGAATGAGAAGAGCTAGGGCAATTATATTATCATGTGCTTTTGCCCTGATAGGATTAACCTGTAGTGCACAAATAACCAGCTACGATAACTATCCGTTTATCAATGCCGATATTGATACTATTCACCTTGATTCAACTGCTTTGAAATCATTCTTTGTTAAGATAAAGGAAATGAAAGAAGGTAAACGCAAGAATGTAATTATAGTACATATTGGCGATTCGCATTTACAGGCTGATTTTTTTACAAGCCTGGTACGTGAGCAATTGCAACGAGATTATGGTAATGGCGGGCGGGGACTGATATTCCCTTATCGTGTGGCAGGTTCTAACGAACCAAATAATTATCATTCATCTGCAACGGGCGAATGGAAAGGTAGGCGTTGTGTAATGGTTAGCCCTTCAAATATACCTACGGGCATAGCAGGCTTCGGACTTCAAACGTACGATTCAACTTCAAGCATTAAAGTAAATATTAAAAATGCCGCTGATCTTAATTATTCATTTACGCATATGATGTTCCTGCACGATAAGGGCCCTCATTGTTTCAATTGGGTTGTGTATACATCAAATGATATGAAAGATTCAGTAGTTATTAAAGATTCTGCGGCTAGATGGAGTATTGGTAGCGATACTGTAGCATTTAAGGATACCATGAACCTGTTTACCATGTGTACCCTGCAAAAAGATACAAGCCAGTATGAAGCAATGGTATATGGAATGGTGCTGACGAATGATCAACCGGGAATTATATACCATACCATAGGGTCGAATGGTGCAAGATATGCTGACTATAATCACTCACAGTATTTTATACAGCAACTGGCACAACTGAAGCCAGATCTTGTAATTGTTTCTTTGGGCACTAATGAGGCTTTTTCAAAAAGGTTCAACCCCGATGCTTTTGAGAATGATATCGATTCCACATTGGTGAATATAAAACGAGTGGTGCCTGATGCTGACTTTTTACTGACCACCCCTAATGATGCATTCAGAAGTAAAAGGTATCCTAATCCGGATATTGCTGATGCGGTTGATGTAATAAGAAGGGAAGCAAAAAAGTACGATGCTGCCTATTGGGACTTTTACCATATAATGGGAGGATATGCTTCTATGCAAAAATGGTATAAGAGGCGTTTATGCCAAAAAGACCATGTGCATTTTACGGCGGGGGGCTATACATTACAAGCTGAACTTTTTAACGATGCCTTACATAAAGCAATAAAAGATGGATTGGACAAACTTGCTCCATAATATATTGCATCTGCTTACATATAATCCTAAAGAGCCGATGCTCTTTAATACGGCATTATTTGTCTATTTATTCCTTATACTCTTATTTTTCTACCAGTTTGTTTACCAGCGTAAACGTCCTCGTATTCTGTATCTTACACTATTCTCCTTATTCTTTTACTATAAGTCAGGTGGAATGTTCTTTCTGTTACTAATCAGTTCAACTATAATTGACTTTAACCTGGCCAACTGGATATATAATGCCAAGTCAAAAAGCAAAAAAACGGCCTTACTTGTCGTCAGCCTGGTAGTTAATCTGGGGCTGCTTTTTTACTTTAAGTACACCAACTTTTTTATTCAAACTATAAATGATCTACACATGGGTCATTTAAACCCGATCAATGTAATGCTCCCCGTGGGTATTTCATTCTACACATTCCAGGTGCTTAGTTATACCATTGATATATACCGCGATCAACTAAAACCATCAGATAGTATACTCGACTTTGGTTTTTACATATGCTTCTTCCCGCATTTGGTTGCCGGCCCAATTGTAAGGGCTAAGAACTTTCTGCCACAGATACATGAAGATATAGTAATAACTAAGGAGCAGGTAGGGCAGGCCTTATTCTTAATATTGACTGGGCTTATAAAAAAGGCAGTCATATCTGACTATATAAGTGTAAACTTTGTAGACAGGGTATTTGATAATCCATTACTTTATTCGGGGTATGAGAACCTGATGGCGGTGTATGGTTATGCTATGCAGATATACTGCGATTTTTCAGGCTATTCTGACATGGCCATAGGAATAGCCTTGTTATTAGGGTATCAATTGGGTATCAATTTCGATCTGCCTTACCAATCAGCAAGTATTACCGAGTTCTGGAGAAGATGGCACATTTCCCTATCAAGCTGGTTACGGGACTACCTGTATATACCTTTAGGAGGCAATAGAAAAGGCAAATTCCGCCAGTACTGGAACCTTATGCTAACCATGCTCATTGGTGGTTTATGGCATGGTGCATCGTGGAATTTTATCTTCTGGGGCTTCCTGCACGGACTTGCACTGGCATTTGAAAAACTACGTAACAACATATTTAAAATGCCCAAGAATGTTTTCACGAATACGTTTGGGGTAATATTCACATTCCATTTTGTTTGCTTTTGCTGGATATTCTTCAGGGCTAAAACCTTCACTATTGCCAGCCAGGTTATTACCCAAATAGCTACTCATCTTCACCTATCAGTTGCTGCGCAATGGGTGAGCGGGTATAAATATGTATTTATATTAATGCTGATAGGTTACATAACTCATTTCATTCCCAAAAGAGTTCATACGCTTTCAGAAAACGTATTAACACATTCACCCGTGCTTATAAAAGCATTAATAGTAGTAGTGGCAGTATGGCTGGTTATTCAGGTTAAATCGTCAGATATTCAGCCATTCATATATTTTCAATTCTAGGCTGTAATTTTTATTTCAATTTCTTTTGCTCTTCATGCACTCTTCATTTTGGGTATGTACGTTTGTATCATTAACCAATAAATAAACTGTCATGAAACTTACAAATGTAATCGCAACCGGTGCCATTCTAGTAGCAATCGCTTTCGCTCCTGTTATTACCCACGCTCAAAATGCGGATGTAAAACAAGATAAGAAAGAAGTTCGTAAAGATGAAGATAAGAAGGCTGCTGATGTAGCTAAGAGAGACCGTGCTGAAAAGAACGGCCATCCTAAGCAAGCGGTAAAAGATGAAAAAAAGGTTCAAAAGGATAACAAGGATATCCACAAAGACCGTAAAGAAGTACGTAAAGACGAAGGTAAGAAATAATTTGCCTGCATCTTTCGCTGGAAAAGCCCTGAATGGAAACATCAGGGCTTTTTTTATTGGTATTAACTTAATCGATTCAGGTTGTTTGTAAATAATGACCTTAAAATTTGGAATTAAAGCAACAAATTCATACATTTGTGTTATAAATCATCCCTGAAACTATGAAAAAACTTACGTTATTAGTTATTGCAGCTACGGGTGTAACTACCTTAATTGCGCAATCAAACATTACAAAACAAGCAAGCTCGACGGTAATTCCGTGTTCAGAATTCCGTGAAACAATTCCATTAAGAGACATGCCTGCCCAGACAGAGGCGCAGCGTAAAATGTCTGCAGAAAACCATGAAAAAATGGAAGCAGCAAGAGATTTGAGGCGTCCTATGTATCGTAACTTTAAAAAGCAAGCTGAACAGGCTGACCCTGCCAGACAGGAAACAATGGGTATAAAGGCACTGACAGCACCGCTGGTTAACTTCGATGGACAGGTAGATAATGCTTCTTGCCCTGGTGACCCTAATGGTGCAGTAGGCCCTACACAATATGTACAGGCAATAAATTCTTCATACCAGGTATACGACAAAACAGGTAAATCTCTTACATCAGTAATTGATCTTGCTACCCTTTTCCCGGGTACTGACGATGATGGAGATCCTGTTGTATTGTATGATAAATTTGCAGACCGTTGGTTTGTATCAGAGTTTAATGTAATGACTTCTCCGGTTGAATACCTTGTGGCTATATCGAAAACAGGTGATGCAACAGGAAGCTATTACACTTACAAATTTACCAATTCAGCATGGACTCCTGGTCAAAATGGAAATTGGATCGATTACCCTAAATATTCTATTTGGAGTGATGGGTACTATATGACCGGTCAGATCTCTCCTGAGTTTGTTATGGTAATGGATAGGGCTAAAATGATTGCAGGTAAATCATCTGCAAAAATGATAATGACCAATACTCCAACACCTCCAACATATTTTGCAGGCAGCAACAGCTTATACACAGCTGCTAAAACATTAGATTGTGATGCATCTGCATTGCCTCCTTATGGCACACCTGAGTTTCTTGTATACTTTTCAAATACCAATTCAGGAGGGTATTCTAATATGATAAGCTTTATGAAATGTGTTCATGATACAGTAGGTGCAGGAAGCCTTACCATAACAAGATGGGATTCATTGGCGCCAACTACATTTAACGCATATTTTTCAGGCGGAAGCGAAAAAGACATTACTCAGCCAGGATCTGCAAGCAGCCTTGATGCCTTAGATGGTACTTTTAACTTCAGGGTTCCTTTCCTTGTATTTACCGGATATAACTCTATAGTATTATCCAACACGGTAAATGTTGGTAGTGGAGTTGCGGGTATCAGATGGTATGAAATAAGACAAGATCCAGCTACATTTCATTTTACTATTCACCAGCAAGGTACTTATTCGCCAGATGGTTCTAGCCGCTGGAATGGAAGTATAGGAATGGATCAGGATGGAGATATTGCACTTGAATATGCTGTTTCAAGCAGTTCAGTATACCCTAGTATTCGCTATACAGGCCGTATGGCAGGTGATGCACTAAATACTATGACGGGCACGGAGCAAACCGCTGTTACAGGCACTACGCCAGCAATAAATTGTGGTAACCGTTTTGGAGACTATTCTGAAATGTCAATTGACCCTTCAGATTATCTTACCTTCTGGAATTGTAACGAATATGATAATGCAGGAAATCAAGCTACAAGAATATTTTCTTTCAAGCTTGCCAACCCACTGGGCGTTTCTAATCCAATTGACCTTACTCAATTTAAGGTTTACCAAGATGGTAATTATATTAATGTAATTGCTAATACACTTCCATCAAACGATGATGTACAAGTTGATATGTTTGAAATTACCGGAAAACAATTAAGCAGCAAAACTGTAAAGCCTTCAGGTAATTCAATTAATGAAAAACTTGCGACCGAAGGACTTGCAACTGGTGTGTATTTTGTAAGAATTGGTAACCTTAACTACCAACGAGTATTTAAAGTTCTGGTTAAATAAATTATATTTGATAGGTAATTACAGCCCTTCTGTACAAATTACAGAAGGGCTTTTTTTTGACGCGTATGAAAGCTATGTTTTTTACCCTTTTTTTATTTGTTTGTGTATCGGGCTTTGCCCAGCAAAATACCGATTCAATAAAAAAGGCGGCTGACAATAGGCCGGGCCCGTCTGCTATAGGTACTGTGGTTCATGTAGACAATAAAAACTGCCCTGTAGCAATTCGTGTTATTCGTCCGGAAAGAAAGGATACCTTGTACTACATACCTATGGGTACGGATATTGACAGCTTAATGGGCAAACGAATAACTTTTCGATTTGGCAGACTAATGATAAAACAACCTTTAGGGTGCAACGGTATTGTGGCAAGAGTATGGGATGTGAAGAAAGTAAATACATCTCACAAGAAAGGCAAAAAAAGCAAATAATTACCGCTTGTTTGTGGCTTAAAACCAGCTTGTTTATTAATATTTATTAGTATATGTAATTACATGTAACATATTTTATATTATTTCGTAGAATCGAGTCCATTAATGTCCTAAAAGCACTAATACATGAGAAAATTTTTACTTAGTTCAACCATTATCTTTATATGTTTTTCTACCTCAATTGCTCAACAAGATTGGGCAAGTATGATGAGGAACCCGAAGGCTAATTTGAAAGATGTGCAAAAGGCATTTTACGAATGGTACGCTGCCAATCAAAATAAGGATGCCAAAAAAGAGGAAAACAAGAATGGCGAGGATGAAGAAAACGGGCAAAGCTTATTTAAGCGATGGGAATGGATGATGCAAGCGCGAACATTCCCTTCAGGAAATATGCCGGACCCTGTTAAAATTGCAACCGAATACCAGCAATTTGTAAAAAACACAGCACATAAAAGCACGCATAAAACAACTTCAGCTGCTAGTTGGACCTACGTTGGAAATACAAGCGTTCCACCGAATATACCTGCCGATGGTAACATGGGTGGTGATGGCAGAGTAAGCCATGTAAGATTCTATCCGGGAAATAACAATATTATGTTTGCTTGTTGCCCAACCGGTGGTTTATGGAAAACAATTAACGGAGGAACTTCATGGTCTACCAATACTGACCAGTTGGGTGATCTGGCTACGAGTGACGTAGCTATAAATCCTTTAAAGCCTGCTGTAATGTATCTTGCTACAGGTGATGGCGATGGTATTAATAGTATTTACCCAACCGTTTCAACTATTGGCGTGCTTAAAAGTACAGATGGCGGCAATACATGGAACGCAACCGGCTTATCATATACCCTTGCAAACTCAGGGCCTTCTTACGCTACAATAAATGTAATTTATGTTAACCCGGCCGATACAAGTATAGTAGTAGCAGCTACCAGTTTTGGTATTTATTACTCTTCTAATTCGGGCGCAAGCTGGACTCAATCGGTTTCTGAAGATTTTATGTCAATGGTTTTGGAACCTTCACATCCTTCCCGTGTATATGCTTCAACATACGATGGAAAATTCTATACATCTGCAAACGCAGGTAAAACATTTACTCAAATTACTTCAGGTCTTCCTGCTTCAGGCACTGCCGGCAGAATGGCAGTAGCAGTTTCTGCAGCAGACACTAATGATGTGTATGTGTTGGTTTCTGACCCGAACAATGGTTACGATTATTATGGCTTATATCTTTCCACCAATCATGGAACAAGTTTTACAGCTAAGTCTACCGCAGCGGGTGGGGCACCTAATTTATTAGGTAGAGCCAGTGATGGTAGTGATGCAGGAGTAGGGCAGGGATGGTACGACCTTTGTATTGATGTATCTCCAACTAATATTGACTCAGTAATTGTCGGTGGTATTAACATATGGGAGAGCGCAGACGGCGGAGCTACATGGTCCTTTAATGCTGACTGGACAGGTCAGAACGCTCCTTACGTACATGCCGATGTGCATAGTATTTGTTTTATGCCGGGCCAGTCGAATAAAATTATTGCCACCTGCGATGGCGGAGTGTTTAAGGCTACTAATAATGCAACGGTATGGACTGACCTGAGTAATAACCTTGCGATAGCTCAGCAATATAGTATAGGACCATCAGGTAAAACCTCAGGCAGATTTATAACAGGCTGGCAGGATAATGGAACGAATATGAAAAGCTCAGGTTCATGGACACAGAATGTGGGTGGTGATGGTATGGTTTGTTTTATTGATTATTCTAGTGACTCATATTGTTATGCAGAAAATCCAAATGGACAAATGGTGGGCTCTTCAGATGGTGGAGCAAACTGGTCTACTATCACTTCAGGTATGACTGAAACAGGCCCATGGGTTACACAATGGTTAGTAGATCCTAAATTACATGATACTCTTTTTGCCGGCTTGAATAATGTATGGAGATCACCCAACCAGGGAGCATCGTGGACTAAAATAAGTACCTGGAGTTCCACTTCAATTGCTGCACTTGCTGTAGATTCTTCAAATGATAAATATATATATGCAGCACAGTCGGGCAAGATTGAGTACACTTCAAATGGAGGGACTACATGGACGGATATAACCGGTACCCTACCGGTAGGTTCTGCGGGAATAGTGGCCATTACGGTGAACCCTAAAAAACCAACACATGTGTGGGTTACTTTTTCCGGCTATTCTTCCGGCAATAAGGTGTTTCAATCATACAACAGTGGTACAACATGGACTAATATATCAACCGGTTTACCAAACCTTCCGGTCAATGCTATTTGCTATCAACCGGGTACATTAGAGGCTTTATACGTTGGAACTGATCAGGGAGTTTATTACCACGATTCAATTAATGGATGGGTGAGTTATAATACCGGTTTGCCTAATGTAATGGTAGGCGATGTTAAGGTGAGTATGGTCGATAAAACATTATTGGCTGCTACTTATGGACGTGGAACCTGGCAAAGCCCTTTATTTACAACAGCTGCAAAACCTGTGGCTTATTTCAAAGCTTCACCAACAACTGTTTGTACTGGCGCTTCAGTAGCATTTAGCGATACATCGCATAACAGCCCAACCTCATGGAAATGGACATTTACAGGTGGAACCCCGGCGACCTCAACTTCACAAAACCCAACTGTAGTTTATAATACGGCAGGTAGTTATGCAGTTAAATTAGTCGCAACGAACAGTAGCGGGTCTGATAGCTTAACTAAGGCATCATATATAACCGTAAACGCTACACCAACCGTTAGTGCTAATGCAACCTTGCCAACCATATGTTCAGGAACTTCAACAACCTTAACAGCCAGTGGTGGAACAACATATTCATGGAGCCCGTCAACCGGACTAAGTGCTACTACAGGTACACCTGTAACGGCAAATCCGGGTACAACCCAAACATACACTGTAACAGGAACTACTTCAGGATGTAGTGCCACAGGAACAGTTGTGTTAACTGTAAATGCAACACCAACATTAACAGCCTCTGCGGCACCATCCACAATATGTTCGGGAGGTTCAACTACTTTAACGGGTAGTGGTGCCAGTACATATACATGGACACCTAATACTGCTTTAAGTGCAACAACAGGAGCAAGTGTAACTGCCAATCCCACAGTTACCATTACATATACCTTAAATGGTACTTCAGCAAGTGGATGCGTTGCAACGGCTAAAACAGTAGTGGTAACAGTAAGCAGCCCTCCAATTTTATCTGCTGTGGCAGCACCGTCAACAATATGCTCGGGTAGTTCAACTACACTTACCGGCGGCAATGCAACTACATATACATGGACGCCAGGTGGATTGACAGGTTCAACTGTTAGCGTATCTCCGGGTGCAACAACAACTTATACTTTAAACGGAACAGCAAGCGGATGCTCTCCTTCACCTGCCCAAACTGTAGTGGTTACTGTAAATGCAACACCTACGTTGACCATCAGCGGGCCTGCAACAATTTGTTCTGGAAACTCCACCACATTAACGGGTAGCGGTGCTACAACATATAGCTGGACGCCTAATACATCTTTAAGTGCTTCAACTGGTTCAAGCGTGACAGCAACGCCGGGTAGTACTATAACATATACCCTGAATGGAACATCTGCTGGTTGTAATGCTGCACCAAAAACAGAAGTGGTAACGGTGAATCCAACACCTACCTTAACTGTCAGCGGCCCGGCTTCAATATGCCAGGGAGGTTCTACTACTTTAACGGGTAGTGGTGCGGCCACATACACATGGACACCTAATGCTGCTTTAAGTGCAAGTACAGGTGCATCAGTAACAGCTAACCCTGCAAGCACAACTACATATACCTTAAATGGTACATCAGCAGCTGGCTGTTCTGCTTCATCAGCTAAAACTGTTGTGATTACAGTAACACCAACACCTACTATTAATGCTTCAGCATCAATATCTACAATTTGTGCAGGTTCCTCTACTACATTAACAGTAAGTGGTGCAACAACTTATACCTGGCAGCCTGGATCTTTAACAGGTTCTACTGTCAGTGTATCTCCGGGTGCAAGTACAACATACACAGTTACCGGAACCACAAGCAGTTGTAATAGTGCAACTCAAACGGTATCAATTACCGTTAATGCAAGCCCTACAGTTAGTGTTGCATTAACAGGGGCGCCTTCAAACATTTGTGTGGGAGACACAATGGGAATGATCGCCAGTGGTGCAACAACCTATACATGGACTCCTTCCGGTTCTTTAACAGCATCAACAGGAGCCTATGTTGTGTCGAGCCCAACAGTAACTACCACATATACGGTTACCGGATCTGCTGCAGGTTGTTCAAGTACTTCAACTCAAGTAATTACAGTAACACCTACACCTACAATTTCTGTTACACCAACATCACCATCGGTATGCTCAGGAGTAGGGGCGCTATTAACAGCCAGTGGAGGAACAACATATTCATGGTTACCGGCAACAGGCTTAAGTGCAACTACCGGAGCTTCGGTAACAGCCAACCCGGTATCAACTACAACATACACCATAACAGGTGTTAATGGCAGTTGCAGCGCTACAGATTCTGTTATTGTTACTATCAATACATCTCCAACTGTTGCCATTACCCCTTCAGGTGCTACAACATTTTGTTCAGGCGATTCTGTTTCATTAGTGGCGAATGGTGCTTCAACATATACCTGGAGCCCTTCAACTGGGCTAAACGTAACAACAGGCACAACTGTAATGGCGAAACCTGCAACATCAACAACCTATACAGTTAACGGAGTAAATGGATCATGTAATTCAACCCAAACCATTGCAATAACGGTTAATGCTACACCGACAGTTACGGTTAGCCCAACTTCTGCTTCGGTTTGCTCAGGCAATCCAACTAATTTAACAGCAAGCGGTGCAGTAACATATTCCTGGTCACCTGCGGCTGGTTTAAGTGCAAGTACTGGTGCTACAGTAACAGCAACACCAACCGTAACAACAACATATACAGTTATGGGTTCAAATGGAACCTGTACCAGTAGTAAAACAGTAATTGTAACTGTGGGCGCGGCTCCGGTGGTAATTGTTACTCCACCTTCTTCAGCAATTTGTTCCGGTTCAAATACCGGCCTTGTTGCAAGTGGAGCAACAACGTATGCTTGGAGCCCGGCAACCGGTTTAAATAAAACAACGGGCGCTTCTGTTATTGCAACTCCTGCAGCTTCTGTAACATATACTGTTACGGGTACTACAGGTACATGTAGCGACACTCAGTCTGTTGTTGTAACGGTAAACCCATCACCAACCCTTTCAGTAAGTCCTGCTGCACCAACTATATGTAGTATTGGTGGTAGTGTTACCATTACCGCAAGCGGTGCTGCTTCATATACATGGAGCCCTGCATCTGGCTTAAATACAACAAGTGGATCAGTAGTTAATGCAAATCCAAGTGTTACAACTACGTACACACTTACAGGTAGCACAGGATCATGTAATGCAGTAAAAACAGTTATAGTGAAAGTAAGCGCTTCGCCTACTGTAACAGTTACCCCTCCAACAGATACTCTTTGCGCAGGGCTAAGTATTTTACTGAAAGCCACCGGAGCTACTACCTATTCATGGTCACCTGCTGCAGGCCTAAGCGCTACCGGAAGCGCAAACGTTACAGCTAAACCAGCTTCCTCCACAACCTATACCGTAACCGGAACTACCGGTGTATGTACTGATACACAAACGGTAGTAGTTTATATCAGGCCATTACCTGTAATAACATCTACCCAAAGCGGAACAACGATATGCGGCGCAGGTGGAAGTGTTACCGTGGTTGCTTCAGGCGCCACATCGTATACATGGAGCCCGGCTGCCAGTTTGAATGTTAGCACAGGAGATTCTGTCGTTGCTAAGCCAACGGTTTCAACAACCTATACGGTTTCAGGAAGCAATGGCTCATGCAGTGCTACTCATACTGTAATAGTAACGGTAAATGCCCTGCCGGCATTAACCGCAACTCCTGCATCAAGTTCAATATGTTCAGGAAATAAAGTAACCCTTACTGCCGGCGGTGCGACTACATATTCATGGAGTCCTAATACAGGACTTTCAAGTACAACAAGTAGTACCACCACAGCAAATCCAATAACTACTACTACCTATTCTGTAACCGGAACAAAGAATGGATGTACTAAAACAGATACCGTAGTTGTTAAAGTTAATACAACACCTACCTTAACAATTGCTTCTCCTAATGATTCATTGTGTAAGGGAAGTAATGTAACAGTAACTGCAAGCGGTGCATTTACATATTCATGGAGCCCGGCTACAGGGCTGAATACAGCTACTGATTCAATAGTTACCGCAACACCTGCAGCTACAACAACATACACTGTTACAGGCACTTCGAAGCAAGGCTGTAAAGGCAGTCAATCAGTAGTGCTTACCGTTATTCCATTGCCGGTAATTACAGTAACACCATCTGCTCCAACTGTTTGTTCAGGCGATAGTGTCAAACTTACAGCAGCAGGTGCTACAAGTTATATATGGACTCCGAATTCGGGTTTAGGTGCCACTACAGGAACTTCTGTTGCCGCGTCTCCTGGTTCATCACAAACATATGCTGTTACAGGTAAAACAGGTAATTGCTCTTCATTTAAAACAGTTAAGGTTACCGTGGTTGCAACACCAACAGTTACTGTAACACCTGATTCTGCAACTATTTGTGTTGGGGGCAGTACTATACTTAAAGCTGCCGGAGCTACTTCTTATATATGGAAGCCATCTGCAGGATTAAGCAATAGTGCTGTTGCAAATGTAAATGCAACACCTACTATTTCTACAACCTATTCAGTTATTGGCACAAATGGCAGTGGATGTAATGATACGGTACCGGTTATGGTTAAGGTTATTCCGGCTGTAACTTCTACTGCAACCGGGCATGATACAATTTGTTCAGGAAACTCAGTTGTTCTTAACGCTAGTGGTGGTGCAACATACAAATGGAACACAGGAGCAACAACATCAGGCATTACAGTATCTCCTGCTAAAACAACTACATATACTGTAACAGTTGGGAATGGTTATTGCACAGCCAACAGTACAGATGTGGTTGTAGTAAATCCGCTTACACAGCCAACCATTAAAGTTAAGGGAGACACTTTATATTGCCAACCTGTTGCCAGCTTATCTAACTTCCAGTGGTATTATAACGGTACATTACTTACCGGAAGAACTAACGACACGCTGATAATTTCTCAATTAGGTGATTATAAAGTTTCAGCTTCAGGTAAGGACGGATGTTCTGATACAACTTCGAAAATGATAACAACCTTGGTAGGTATCAATGAATTATCGCTTAGCCAGTTTATTACCATATATCCTAATCCTTCAAATGGCCATATGCAAATTCAATGTAATATACCTGACGGTACATATACCTTGTACCTGACGGACATACTTGGCCAGGTTATGCATACTGAAGTAATTAATGTTGCTGGCACATATTCATCTACTCTTGATATGTCAATGTATAGCTCAGGAATTTATATATTCAATTTGAAAGGCGTAAATTCATCAGCAGAAAAGAAAATAATGATCACACGTTAAAATACTGGCGGGCCATGTAAATAAATCGCTCTGTTTCTATTATGAAACAGGGCGATTTTTATTTTGGCCAACGTTTTAAAATAATTGGATAGAATGTGTGAATAGCTTAATATTGTGTAAATAATACCATCTTAATGAAAACATTTACGTACGCAATTTGTGTTCTGCTCTTATCCTTAGGTGCTCAATGCAGGGCACAGGACTGGGTAAGTATGATGCAAAACCCGAACGTGAATGTGCACGATGTTCAGGAAGCTTTCTACAAATGGTATGCAACAAATGGAAAAGATGCAAAAGCAAACTCTTCAAAAGGGGAGGATGCACAAGTTGAACTATTTAAACGTTGGGAGAACTTCATGGTTCCAAGGACTTACCCAAGTGGAAATCGCCCTGACATGGTTCAGCTTGCAGCCGATCTTGAAAAATATAAAAAAGGTACTCGTTCAACACAGGGAACAACTGCTAACTGGACATATGTTGGAAACGATTCGGTACCGGTTAACGGAGGCGGAGATGGAAGGGTAGATCGTTTGCGTTTCTTCCCGGGAAGTTCAACCACTATGTATGCATGTACCCCCTCAGGTGGTTTATGGAAGAGTATTAATGGAGGAAGCTCATGGGCAACTAATACCGATAACCTGGGTGACCTGGCTATTTCAGATATAGCTTTCGACCCATACAACCCGAAGGTAATGTATATAGGAACCGGCGATAACGACAACCCGGGCTCAGGGACTCCCACAACCATTGGTGTGTTAAAATCTACTGATGGAGGTAATACATGGAATGCTACGGGGCTTAAATATTCGCTTACCTATTCGGGGCAATATTATATGGTTGTAAATCAGTTATTGATAAATCCTGATAGCAGTAATATACTATGGGCTGCTACCAGTTTTGGACTGTGGAAGTCTGCCGATTCGGGTGTTACATGGAAAAATATTCTAAACCAAAATATTAAAAGTCTTGAATTTGAACCATCGCATTCTTCAGTTATGTATGCCGGTAATTTTTCAGGGCAGTTCTACCGATCTACTAATGCCGGTAAAACATTCACACAAATAGTAACGGGCTTGCCCGCTTCAGGAGCAGCAAGGGTATCGATTGGTGTTTCTCCTGCTGATTCAAACAGAGTATATGTTTTAATGGATAATTCAAACAGTGGAGATTTTTACGGCATGTATATGTCAACAGACAGAGGACAAACTTTTGCGTTACAGTCGAGCCCTTCCATAGGCTCGCCGAATATATTAGGGTATGATAATGGAGGGGCTGATACATCAGGTTTTGGGTGATACTCTCTTCCAATAGCCATATCGCCAACTAATGCAGATACTATGTTTGCTGGGGGAGTTAATATCTGGATGTCTGGTGACAAAGGTGTTACATGGTCGCTTAATGCGCAATGGTATGGCTCCGGCGCGCCTTATGTACATGCTGACCAGCACCACATGGTTTTCAGTCCGGGTAGCAGTTCAACATTATATACAACATGTGATGGTGGCGTGTTTAAAACAACAGATAAGGGTAACACCTGGGTGAATTATAGTAATAACCTTGAGATAGGACAATTATACAGCCTTGGGCTTTCAGGATATACACCTGGGCTTTCCATAAGTGGCTGGCAGGATAATGGAACTAATCTTTCAATTCCTTCATGGGAGCAAGTATATGGTGGTGACGGGGAAGATTGTTTTATTGACTACAGCAACGATAACAACCTGTTTGTTTCATATCAGAATGGTGCACTTTATTATTCAACTGATGGTGGCACAACTTTTAATTCAGCAACAAACGGCATTACTGAAACCGGCCCATGGACTACCCGCTGGTTACAGGATCCACAGAACTCATCTGTGCTTTATTCAGGCTTCATGAATGTATGGGAATCTGCTGATATGGGTGTGAGCTGGACTCCGATAAGTACTTGGGGAACTTCTTTTATTACTTCAATTGCAGTTGCTCCATCAAATGATGCATACATATATGCAGCCCAATCTGATTCAATTTTTCTGACTAAAGATGGAGGCACTACCTGGACAAAAATAAATGGCACATTGCCATTTAACGTTGCTTACCTTACCGATATAGTAGTTTCTCCAACTGATCCTTTAAAGGCATGGGTAACTTTTTCAGGATACTCTGCAAATTCAAAGGTTTTTGAAACTACAAATGGCGGTACAACATGGAAGAATATCTCTACCGGCTTGCCTAATTTATCTGTTAACACAGTTGTTTACCATCCGGGCAGCCCCGATGGAATTTATGTTGGCACGGACATGGGTGTTTACTATAGAGATACTATACTTAATAAATGGGTGAGTTATAATACAGGCCTACCCAATGTAGTAATTGATGACTTGCAGATATACTCGCCTGATAATACCTTGGTAGCAGGTACATTCGGAAGAGGTGTATGGCAAACATCAACATACGTGGCAGTTGGCATAAAGCAACTAACATCAGTAAGCAACATTAACGTGTTTCCAAACCCAAGCAGTGGGAAAGTAAATATTAAAGCAAACATGGCCAAGGAAGGCATGTATACAATTGATGTTGTAAATATGTTAGGGCAGAATGTGTATCACAGCAAAATACTTATTTCACCTAATTCAGTTTCTGAAATAGATCTTTCAGGTTATAATAAGGGTGTTTATTTTATCGCGTTAACAGGAAACGAAAGTAAAATAGAGAAGAAGATAGTGCTGTATTAAAGCGCCTTAAGGGTTTCCGTGAGAATCTTCTTTTCATTATCCCAGCATAGTATCTCTTTTGCTTTATAGGTATTCTCTTTATAGGAATTTAATGTTGCCTTATCAGCTAACATACCTTTTATTCTACGGGCTAATTCTGTAGACTCATGCGATTCTATGCATTCGCCAATTTTATATTGCTCAATTATTTTTTTAATCTCAATTAGTGGTGATGCCAGTACAGGAATACCTGCGTGGATATAATCGAACAATTTATTAGGTAGGCTATAACGGTAATTAATGTTCGTATCCTTATCGAGGGTTAGGCCAATATCTGCCTGAATGGTGTATTGAACAAGCTCTTCAAATGGCAGTTTTGAAATAAAGCGGATCTTCTCATTTAGCCGTAGTTCAGTGGCAAGAGTTTTCAGACCAGCTATTGCATCACCACCACCTATAATAAGCAAAAGTGCATTGTCGATATATTGCATGGCTTGTATGGCTTCTTCCACACCACGGTCAATGTTTATTCCTGCACCCTGCAACAAGAGTATATTCTTGTCTTCAGGCAGGCCTAGATCTTTACGTGATATTTTAACAGGTAATTCCTTTTTGAGGGGTAAATTCCGCATCACTTTTACATCAACACCAAATTCTGAATTATAAAGCCCGGCTATTGATTCGTTAACTGTGAACATATATCTCAATTTCGGAATGAGCATTTTTTCAAGCCTTTGCCATATGCGTTGTTTTGTCGGATGTGCCAGTAGTTCAGGAACACCGGTGAAATATTCGTGGCTATCGTATATCAAAGGTTTTCGTTTCAGCTTTGAAACAATATAATTAGGTAGTAAGGTATCCAGGTCGTTAGAGAACAAAAGCGAAGCACGGTTAAATAACAGTACAAAAAATAACCTTAACTGATATTCCGCATAAAACGGAATGCCCGTTTCAAAGAGCAGGGGCATACGCTTCGTAGAATAGGGGCGTACTGGCATGGGCAGGCTCTTACGCATCTTTCTGCCTACCAATAACACTTCGTAGCCGCACTCTTTAAGTGTAAGGCATGTACGATGAACACGCTGATCTGTAACCAGGTCGTTAATGACAGAAACAATTGCTTTTTTTGTCAAGAGTACTGAATAGAATTATTTCAGCAGTTTACCAATAATATCGTCCACACTTATTCCTTCTGCTTCTGCCTTGTAGTTACGTACTACACGATGGCGAAGTACAGGTTCAGCAACTGCTATCACATCTTCAATATCGGGTGAATATTTACCATGCAAGGCAGCATGGCATTTAGCGCCGATAACTAAAAACTGAGAGGCACGTGGCCCAGCACCCCAAACTATATAATCTTTCACCATTTCAGATGCAAGCGGTGATTGCGGACGGGTTTTGCCTGCCAGTTTTACTGCATATTCCAACACGTTATCAGCAATAGGTATCTTTCGTACAATATTCTGAAAGTACAATATCTCTTCGGTTGAAAGTATTTTATTAAGCTTAATATCCTTATCAATGGTTGTGCTTTTTACCACCTGAACTTCATCAGCATAATTCGGATAATCAAGATACACATTAAACATAAACCTATCCAGCTGGGCTTCAGGTAAAGGATACGTTCCTTCCTGTTCAATCGGGTTTTGGGTTGCCAACACAAAGAAGGGATTACCTAATTCGTACCTTTTTCCACCTACTGTGGCAGCTTTTTCCTGCATGGCCTCAAGCAATGCCGATTGGGTTTTAGGAGGCGTACGGTTAATTTCATCGGCCAGAATAATATTAGCAAATAATGGCCCTTTTATGAATTTAAAATTGCGGTTCTCATCCAATATATCAGTGCCTATTATATCTGAAGGCATCAGGTCGGGGGTGAACTGAATGCGGTTATACGACAGGCCAAGTGTTTGTGCTATAGTGTTTACCAATAATGTTTTAGCAAGACCAGGTACGCCAATAAGCAAGCAATGCCCACGACTGAAAATGCAATTAAGCACATCTTCAACTACATCCTCCTGGCCAATAATTACTTTCTTTATTTCGCTAGTCAGCTCCCGGTACTTCTGTCCGAATGCATCTACAGCCTCTACATCTGATTTGTAATTCATATACGTCTTATGTTCTAAATACCAAAAGTAAGAACTTTAAGGACATAAAGATATTGTGCCTAAACAGGCTTTTAGTATGTATTTGTTACCACCATCCATATACCCGGAACCCTTTTACCCGTTGAAAAACTTCGGTTTACCGAACATTATTTTGCTTTTAACAATTCTTCATTCAGTTTTCATGGGGTGCATTTAATTTTGTAAGTAAATATCGTAACCATGAAAACAATCGCAGCGATAACAATAGGAGTAGTGCTTACAGTGTTTTCAGTGAAAACAGAAGCACAAGTAGGAGTTGGAGTGCAAATTTCAGTAGCACCACCGGTAATACCTGTATATGAACAACCGCCATGCCCATATGATGGCTGGATGTGGACACCAGGTTACTGGGCATATGGCGATGATGGGTATTATTGGGTACCCGGAGTGTGGGTTGCTGTACCCGAAGTCGGTTTCTTATGGACACCCGGTTATTGGGGCTTTGATGGTGGTTATTATTTATGGCACCGTGGTTATTGGGGCCCGCACGTTGGTTTTTATGGCGGCATTAATTATGGCTGGGGATATGGAGGAAGAGGTTTTTATGGCGGCAGATGGGAAGGTGGTTCATTCAGATATAATACTACGGTATGGCACGTAAATAATCAAGTAATACATAATACTTATAATGAAAGACCAGCTGAAGGCCCGGGTGAAAGCAGGGCTTCTTTTAATGGAAAAGGAGGCGTTTCTGCTGCACCATCACCCGCTGAACGAACCGCCATGGAAGAACATCACGCAGAGCCTACATCGGCCCAGCAAAGCCATGAACAAGCAATGAGTAAGGATAGGAACCAGTTGGCTTCTGTGAATAAAGGAAAACCGGCAACAACAGCGATGAGTGGTGTTAATGGGGATCGTTTTAATAGCGGAGGACACGCAATAAGCAAGTCAGCTGAAAAACCTGCCGCCACTACTAATCATGCGGCACATACTTCTAGTATCACACATGCAGCTACGCATCAAAGTCAGCAACACGCAAGTTCACACCAGGCTTCACAACAGCAATCAGCACATACTACTCAACAGCATGCAAATACACAGCAAAGTCAGCCTCAGCAACACACAAGTTCGCACCAGGCTACACAACAGCATGCAAATACACATCAGAGTCAGCCTCAGCAACACATGAGTTCACACCAGGCTACACAACAGCAGCATCAAAACAGCGGTATGCAACAAAGAAGTAATCAGAATATGCGGCCACAACAACAACACATGGCTCCTCCTCAGCAGCACATGGAGGCTCGCCCTGCTCCTGCACAACACCAGGGCGGTGGAGGTGGCAGAGAAGGTGGTGGACATCGTTTAAATTATATGCCTATGAGGGTTCTGATGAATGAATAGTTGCTTGCCAGGAACACAAGGAAAAGCAATATGGCCGTTAATCCGAAAAGCCATTCTATAAGTACCATTGTAAAAAAGCCCGAGCGAAGATTAAAGAAGCTGATAGGTAAACGAGGGTCAACAAAGACCATGGCACTGAACCATAGGCAACGGGCAAAATCGCGGAAAGCATTGTGTGGCCCGAATATCTTAAGCGTGCTGTAGTTTTCAACCTTGTCAAGTTCTTTATTGAATTTAGAGTTCAGATAATCAATAACAGCCTCCTTATGCCTGAAATAATAAAAGCAGGCAAAGGTCAGCATGATGATGATAACCCAAATTGCGAACCGCCATTCTCCTTTGTAGCCTGAAGAAACGGTGGCTTCAAGAAATTCACCGCCTACCATTGGGAAAAAGTTCATCCATCGGTCACCGAAGGTTGCGCCATGTTGAAAATGGGCTGTATGATATTTTAACAGCCAAATGCTTTTTTCGCGATCGTAGCGTGCT